>Ga0265303_10002029_pt1 | contig 12551 bp, 8 predicted proteins | sample Helome_2_FD_192494 | JGI IMG/M metagenome (GOLD analysis project Ga0265303, IMG submission 192494) | Marine sediment microbial communities from subtidal zone of North Sea - Hel_20160317 (Illumina Assembly) | ecosystem: Environmental > Aquatic > Marine > Subtidal zone > Sediment ...
TCGTTCCTCGTCCCTCGTCCCTCGTATTTCCACTATCCCAACCATCCTTCCCTATCCAATGACCTGTATTGTATGGCTTCAGTTATAAACTCGAATGTGTAATCTATGGATAACGAAAATAAAAATGCATGATAACATCGATTTTATAACAATAAAGACGAATTTTATAACTATTTCTTTATTAGTCTTTAGGAAGAGGAAGGTCCATTTTCCTAAGGATCTCAACATACCTTGGATTATCCTTGAGCTGCTCATAATATGAAAATCTTGGTGATATATATGGCATACCGTTACCTCTGATTTCGTAATCTTTTTCAAGGGCTTCCATTGCTTTGTCATAATTGCCCAATTTAATATATCTTTCCATCTTTACACCTACATCCATAAAACAGTCATTCCCGTATATCTCGTTCATCCTAAACATTTCCTCGATGGCTGCAATATGACCTCTTTCACTAAAACTCATTAAAACAGCCTCCCTACCTTGCTTTTTCCAATGTCCAAAATTCCCTACTTTTTCATCCCATAATTTAATCCATTTTTCATATTCACCTTTTTTATAGGCATCATCCATAAATGCATTAGGTAAATTTCCTCCTGAAAACCAATCATTTGGATCAATTGAAAGGGCTTTCTCAAAAGCCTTAATAGCACCTTGCCGATCATCATTGTTATACAACATCACAACACCATAAAGTCCTAGGACCAATGGTTTCATTGGATCTAATTCAAGCCCAATATTGGCTTGCCGGTTAGCCTCGTTTGATCTTCGTAAAATCATCAATAAATGGGCATAGTACATTCTGCACAAGGCATCGTTTGGATCCAATTCAATGGATCTTAAAAATTCTCTTTCGCCTTTTTCCCAATCCCATTCGGTCCACACTGCGAGAATGGCTGCCACATAATGAGCCATCGCAGAATTTGGATCCATTTCCAGAGCCTTGTTCAGATATGGATATACTTTTGGAAGTGTGACAGATTTGGGCATTGCATTAAAAAAACTAAACAACCCCCATGCATTTGCCAATCCCGCATAAGGTTCTGCCCATTCGGGATCTAGTTCAGTAGCTAATTGAAAATACTCTAAAGCTTTTTTAGCCGACTGTTCATCTAGCTTTTCCCAATAATAGAGTCCTTTTAAATAGGCATCATAAGCTTCCGGATGCACTTTTCTTGATTTTGCCAACAAATTTTCTTCCTTCGGCGTAAGAACAATATCAATCTCTTTAGAAATTTGTTTGGTCACGTTATTATAAAAATTCAGAATTTCTCCTTTTTCAATAAGGTATTCCTTTACCCAAAGTTGTTGTTCTTCAGGAAATACGCGAACCAATCTAATTTGAACACAAATAGAATCTTCTCCCATACATGTAATTGCACCTTCAACCGCTGCATCAACATTTAATTGATTAGCGATTTCAGGAATAGAGGCCTTGGTGTCTTTAAAAGAATTGGATGAGGTTTTTGAAGGAACTCTCAGCGCACTAATTTTCTGCATATCACCTATGAGGGATGATTGCATTCCGGCAGCAAAATATTCCAAGGAATCAGTGCCTGTAAAATTATCAAACTGCAATATGGCTAAAGAATGAATGGCTCCTTTTTGGGCTTTACCAAATATTTGTATGGACCATGTGCTACCTATAGCAACCAGAATGATCAAAACCAGAATGCCAATGACCAGCTTCACCGTAATGGGTTCGCTCTCTGTTGGGGTATTTACGTCTTTAGGCAGCGTACGTTCAATCCCCTCGGGGCCAATGTCAAAAATCCACGAAAGTATTAATGTGACGGGGAATCCCAGCAGTAAGATAGTGATGATTATTTGCATCACCCATGGATCGGCTTCAAAACTTTCCAATATAAGGCCTGCTATTTGAGCCAGCACCCAAGCAGCTATACCGTAGGCAATAGAAACCCTGTAGACTTTACGTCTTTTAAGTTCTGATAAGAACTCTTTAAAGTTCATGGTAACTTTGTTAAAACCTGAAATAGGTTTGCTAAATCATGTTCCACTCTTGATATGCGTTTTTAATGACGACCAACTTTTTGAGTGCACTACAAAGAAAGGTGTCATAGATCTAATATTCTATGATTAAGATCATTTACACTATTGATCGGAATCAATTAATGCTTTTTAAGATTTTAGGAAGTAAGACCTGCTCCTTGTTGACATAGCGCATAACGGCATGATATTATTTTCTATTGATGGTCATATCAATGATTTGGTTATTCATATATAGTCCCGTCCAGAACATAGCTTTAATTAAGGGTTTAGCTCGCTTGCCGGTGAGCCGGGTACTTAGTAAGTAGTACTAGGGACTAAGTATTAAGCATTTTTTTCAGGTAAAAAGAATAATTTTCACTAAATACTAAACGCTATATACACTTTACATAATAGTTGTGCTTCATTATGACCAACGACCATTACATCTCTGACTCTATCTTATGTGGGGGGCTGCATTATACTTGTTTTAAAGTGATTTTTAGCCTTTTAAAATATTCTGTAAATTAGAGGGTAGAACATTCAACTTTAACCAGACATGATCTTGATAATTTAAAATTAAAACAATGGCACTAATCAACTGTCCAGAATGCAATTCACAGGTATCGAGTAAAGCCAGGGCGTGTCCTGAATGTGGTCACCCCATTAAAGAGGACTGGTTTTCAGAGTCTCTCAAATTAGGTTGTATTACAATATGTGTGGTTATAGTGGTTCTCATTGTACTTTACATTATTATGGCTTAATCCTTTTTTTATTAAGAATTACACCGAGCGTCGGTTGTGGTATATAATGTGGCGGTCTAATTGGTTGTAGTTATTAGCTGATTTTTAGACTCTTAGATTAATTCAGTAAATTAGAGCGTACAACCAACTTTTACTTCTCATGATAGGCTTTTTCCGTAAAATTCGCAAAAAACTTGCTGACGATAACAAGCCTTTGAAATACATGAGGTATGCCATTGGTGAGATTGTTTTGGTTGTCATTGGGATATTGATAGCCCTGCAGATCAATAATTGGAATGAAGAAAATACGATTCAGGACAATATTACCTCCCAACTCGGTGCTCTTATATCCGACCTTAAGAGGGATAAATTTGCCCATGATGATGTAAGGGGCTTTCATGCCTTTCGCGTACACGCCGTCCTATATTTAATCCAACAGTACGGACAAGCCAAAGATCCGGTCCTTTTTGCTGAAGCCGGTGAACTTCCTCCCATGGACCAGGAGGGTAACTTTCGCGGACCAGTGCCTGAAACCTATGATCAACAATTTGTAATTAGGAGTTTTTCGTGGCTGCTGAGATATATTCATATGACTCCCAGAATAAATACGATGGATGAGTTTAAAAATACCGGGCTTTTGGCACATTTCAAAAACAAAGATCTTAAAACTAGTATACTCGACTATTACGACAGAACCTCATTTGCCTACGACGGTGATGAACGTGACACCAATCCCACGGAAATGCTAAAAAAAGCATTTACTGCTAAGGGGTTTGCCTATACAGATGCGGCAGTATTAGAACATCCGGTTGAAACTTTTTTATCCCAACCTGAGATTAAAGCCATTCTAATTAACATAATTGACGAATCTACCTAAAGGGCCAACATGGCTGGTTATATGGCAGATCATATCGAACAAATTTGAGGATCTGGAAACGGAAATTCAGCGGTATTGAATCGCAAATCTTGTTAAAGTAGCCCTTGTTGGCGCTAGCGTCTCGCTCGTGACCTGAAGAAGGACGAAATACGAAGTGCGAAGGACGAAATACGAAGTACAAAGTTGGAAGTACTAGATTATAATTATTGATTTTGTTTGACCTTGTTTTTCCGGGCAGTTTTAATTGATGCCACTACGATCGCCAAAAGTTCATTTGCCTCTTGCTTTAAATTTTTGATTTCTTTTCTACCCGGGTCCAGGACCTCTTGAAATAATTCTAACCAATAAATGGATTCGTATGCTTCTTCTTCTACAATTTTAAGTTTATTTATAAAATCTGCTGTTGACTTCGCCCGCTGGGAAGCCCTATAATTGGCTCCTACTGAACTGGAACTTTTTATTAACTGTCTGGCCCATGCATTAAATTCTCTTGATTTGGGGATATTCTTACAGAACTTCCAACAGTCAATCGCAAATCTTTTAGTTCTAAATCTTAAATCTTGCACTACATTTTTGAATTTCTATTATAATACTGTTCCCTAAAAACCACCCTTTATATTTTGTGCCTTGCCATTTGTATCTCCAACTAACAACTTTGTTCCTCGTCCCTCGTATTTCCACTATCCCAACCAACCTTCCCGATCCAAACTTCGGTACTGAATAGCTTCAGCAATATGATTGCCACTTACTTCAGAAGTGTTTTCCAAATCAGCAATGGTCCTTGCCACTTTTAAGATCCGGTCATAGGCCCTTGCCGAGAGGTTGAGGCGCTCCATAGCACTTTTTAAAAGACTCAGAGATGCGGAATCTAAGCTGCAGTGCTCCCTGATCTGTTTGGTGTTCATCTGGGCGTTGTAGTGTACAGTTTCCAGGCCTTCAAAACGTTGAGTCTGAATCTCTCGTGCTTCAGTCACCCGTTTTCGAATAGCAATACTCCCCTCCCCTTTTCTGTCTTCAGAGAGTTTTTCAAAAGGTACCGGTGTAACTTCTATATGAATATCAATCCTGTCCAGCAATGGCCCGGAGATCTTTCCCAGATACCGCTGCATTTCCATCGGTGAGGACGTAACAGGAGCATCCGGGTCATTAAAATAGCCTGAAGGGCTGGGATTCATACTGGCTACCAGCATAAAACTGCTGGGATAGGTCACCGTAAAGCGCGCTCGAGAAATGGTAACCTCCCTATCTTCCAAGGGTTGCCGCATAACTTCCAATACCCCTCGCTTAAATTCAGGAAGTTCATCCAGGAACAACACCCCATTATGGGAGAGTGAAATTTCCCCCGGCTGTGGGTAAGCGCCCCCGCCAACAAGGGCCACGTCAGAAATAGTATGATGCGGACTTCTGAAAGGTCGCTGGCACATTAATCCCATATTCTTAATCTTTCCCACCACACTATGGATTTTAGTGGTTTCCAGTGCTTCCTGCAGGGTCATAGGTGGTAAAATTGAAGGTAATCGCTTAGCCAGCATGGTCTTTCCTGCTCCCGGCGGACCAATCAAAATAATATTATGCCCGCCAGCTGCTGCAATTTCCATACAACGCTTTATGCTCTCTTGTCCTTTAACATCGGAGAAGTCATGTTCAGGAAAATCAAGGTTTTTATAAAACGCTGCCCTGATATCTACATGGGTCTGTTCAAGAGGATTGCCTTTATCAAAGAAAGCAATAACTTCAGCTATATTTTCAATCCCGAATACTTCCAGCCCTTCCACAATGGCTGCTTCACGAGAATTTACTTCGGGAAGAATGAACCCTTTAAAACCTTCCTCCCTGGCTTTCAAAGCAATTGGAAGTGCTCCTTTTATGGGTTGCAGACTTCCGTCAAGGGAAAGTTCTCCCATGATGATATAGTTTTCTAAACTCTCCGCAATAATCTGGCCCGAAGCTGAAAGAATACCTAGGGCCAGCGTGAGATCATAAGCCGAGCCTTCTTTTCTTAAATCTGCCGGGGCCATATTGATGGTGATTTTCTTTCCCGGGATTTTATACCCATTATTGAGAAGGGCCGCGGCTATTCTGTAATTACTTTCCCTGATAGCATTGTCGGGCAAGCCTACCAAATGGTAACCAATTCCCCTGTCAACATTTACTTCAACAGCTATGGTAGTTGCTTCTACTCCAAAAACGGCACTGCCATATACTTTTGAAAGCATGCTTTAGTCTCTGTACTAATAATCAACTTTTCAGTAAAAACATAGATACTATTCTTCACCGCAAAAAGACTGCAGACAAAGAATAAATCCGTTGGTAATATTGAAGGGTTAGTTTCCTTTAGGCAAAAACTGTAGTAAAGACTTTGATTTAGTCATAATTTCCTCCTTATTCATCATCATCTTCCTGAATTTGCCCTGGATAAATAGTTCTGCCTGGTCTCTGTAATGAGGACTAAAGGGGTTCCCTGATTGTCCGGTGGGCAAAATACTCACACTATTCTCTATATCCGAAAAGTCTACTATACGTCTTGTAGATGGCCCTGAACTGACTTTATTTTGGCCATCCTTAGTATACGGAAAAAACATATTATTAATAACCTCTCTGGTACCGTCTACAGGAAATGGACCCACGTTAAAAAAAGAACGGAACATGTCTACTTGTCCAATAGGGTGTCCATGTTCAAGGGTATGCACTTTATCCCAGGTCCATTGCGAACTGCTTTCTCCAAACTCCGCTTTTAAGGATTCCAGAGACATTTCAAAGGAGGCTAGAACAATATCTTTCTTATTTTCTATAATCTCTTCGGTACGAGTGTTATCCCACCAAACCGATTCTTTTTTGAGAGCCATTGGAGCAATAAGCCGTTTGTGAAAATGTGTAGTTAAAAATTGTTGAAAGAGTTCGGGACCAAGTTCGTCTTCAAAAGTATTACTCAAGAAAAAGTATATCCATCTGTGAAATATTGTGGCTTCAATACTCTTTAAATGAGAATCCCCATCCCAGGCACGTAGCTTATCGAGTATATTAATATCATCCTCACTCAACTCCTTAACATTGACTAGTTTGGTAAGATTCCTTAAAATTTCAACATTTACCGATGAGGTACCATCGGTAATCATAATCATCATTGCATTTTTATCCCAATCATCAATTTCGTCTAATAATTCCACAATCCGTTTAGCCCTGTTTTCGGGCAAATAGTAACCAGGGTATAGCATCCCTGCTATAGAATCGGGCTGGTTATTAGCCGAGTATACATAGTTCCAGGAGGGATTTACCGAACTTGGATTCTCCGAAAATTCCAGATAACGCAGAGGTTCAAGGGCTCCGGAATTACCATCCATAATTAACTTGGTCTGAGCACTATCAGGCATCTGGTATAACTTTGCCGTTGCCCACCAGGCTACATTACCTTCCTTGTCGCCATACATCATATTTAGCCCCGGGGCGTGTATTTTAGGTAAAGCCCTTTGAAATTGTTCAATATCTTGTGCATGGCTGGTCTCATAAAGTGCATCAAGTACCTTATTTTCCAGCTTCGTATAGATCCAGGACATACTTATAGACCGGTTGCCTTTAATTTTGTTGGATATGCTGTCCAATATGGGTCCGTGATGTGATTTCTTATAACTAAAGGTTACATCTGTACTATCTTTGATTTTAATGATTCTCGATACAATTTCATAATTTTCCCAACCCTCTTTGGTTTTGTATTTGCTATTGTCCTTTGGATTTGTTTCTTCATAATAAAAATCCACATCATCATTTTCAAACATGGTAACCCCATAGGCCAGATTTCTATCATGCCCTAATATAGGAAAAGGTATGCCTGCCATATGATAGCCATATTTTTCATAATTAGGAACACTAATATGGGCTTCGTACCATACAGAGGGTTGTGCAAAACCTATGTGTGGATCATTGGCAAGAATCACTTTGCCTGATTTTGTTTTAGAAGGTGCTACTACCCAACTGTTGCTCCCTTCCAATTGAGGTAAAGGTAAATTTGCCAGGGCCTTTGAAATGGAAGCCACCATTTGAGTTTCTTTTAAATCCTCAGCTGCTGACTTATAATTCCTAATCCATTCTGTATTTTTATCCACTTCAATTTCCAGGTCTTTTAGATATTCGGAGCCCAATTTATTATTGATCACAGTTAGTAAAGGGTCTGTTTTTTGGGCCATGGCAAAACTAAATGCCATATAACCAATAGAATTATAAACATCCCTGAGGCTAAATGGTTCTTTGCTAATACCCGTGAGGTAGAACTCAACAGGAGTAGGTCCATTTTCTATAAACTGGTTTATCCCATCCAAATACGCCTCAGTAAGCTGTATTGTCTTGTTAGTACGATCACTTTTTTCCACAGTTTTTGCAGAGGCCTCATCTATACCCAGGGAAAGAAAAAACTTATCTGTTGTTAGTAATTTAGAACCAAAAACCTCGGAAAGCCCACCACTTGCTACCCTTCTTAGCAATTCCATCTGCCAGAGCCGGTCCTGTGCATGTACATAGCCTAGCGCTCTAAACGCATCCTCTTCATTTTGGCCATAAATGTGAGGTATCCCAAAGTAATCATAGTAAACCGATACCTCATCAGACAGATTTAATAATTGTTTTTCACCTTCATACTGTGGTTTGAGGGTTTGAACAAAGATGAATGTAGCAAGAAACAAAAGTCCAAGTATGAGCAGTACAATCAGGGAGATTTTTTTTATTTTTTTCACAAGTAAGCCTTTGAGGATTAAAGATAAAAAAATAGGACTCTAATTAAATTATTAGTGGTTTTTTTTGATCCGCCTTTTATAAATCAAACCCAAAGATTGTAAAGGCCTCAATAGAAAATTGAGCTAAATATGTGGCAACTGGCAAATAAAAGTTTATGGTATTGTACTGGTTATTTCCCCCTTGTTTAGGCCATCAAAGTTTTTAAGCCCCAGTTTTAACCAATTTCTATAGGTTTCGCTATCGGCATTTTGAATTGAAGAATTCAGGACTTCGAGATCAGGTGATAACAACACATAATAGGGTTGAGATGCCGCTCCAAAGTTCAATGTTTGAAAAGTGCCCCATTTCTCCCCAATAGATTCAATACTTTTTACCCTTCCTGAATCAAATTTATAATTGAATCTTTCATTTTCCGGTAAGGACTTCCTGTCGTCAATATATAGGGAGATCAATACGTAATCCTTATTAAGCATCTCGTAAATATCGGGTTCACTCCATACGTTTTCTTCCATTTTTCTACAGTTGACGCAGGCCCATCCTGTAAAATCAAGTAAGATGGGTTTATTTTCTTTCTTTGCATAAGCCAACCCTTCTTCAAAATCTTTAAAACAATTAAGTCCAAGTGGACAATTATTTTCTTTTTCCACAACAGAGTAAAAATCGGGAGGTGGAAATCCGCTTAATAATTTAAGGCTGGTAATATTAAAAACACCTAACACCAGATAAATCGCAAAACCGGCAGTTAAAAGTCCAACCGCTTTTCTGGTTTTTGATAGTTTTTGTCCCTGTCCTTCATGAGGAAATTTAATTACTCCAAATAAGTATAAAGCCAGGAGAACAAAAAGCAGGATCCAGATTCCGAGAAAGATTTCTCTTTTGAAGATTCCCCAATTCCCTACAAGGTCGGCATTCGATAAGAATTTAAAGGCCAGGGCCAATTCAAGAAATCCAAGAAATACCTTTACTGTATCCATCCATCCGCCGGATTTAGGCAAAGAAGTTAACCAAGCAGGAAATAAGGCAAATAAGGCAAACGGTAAGGCAAGGGCCACCCCAAATCCCAACATTCCTGCTGAAAGATTATTGGCTACGTCGCCTTCGGCCAGAGTAGTACTTCCCAAAAGGCCTCCTAAAATGGGTCCGGTACAGGAAAAGGATACAATGGCCAGTGTTAATGCCATAAAGAATATTCCCAGTCCTCCTCCTACCTTGGAAGAAAAGCTATCCATTTTAGTGGACCAGGAACTTGGTAATGTCAATTCATAATACCCGAAAAACGAGAATGCAAAAAACACAAACACCAGAAAGAAAGCTATGTTCAGCCATATATTTGTAGCTATTGTATTCAGAATCTGTGGATCTACCGAATCAAATAAGTGAAAGGGCAGGCTTAGCAAAAAGTATATTAAAACAATATAGAAACCATATAAAGAAGCCTGAAAGATCCCAGAAGTTTTCTTTTTTGTATGTTTTGTAAAATAGGAAACGGTTAATGGAATCATTGGAAAAACACAAGGTGTTAACAATGCAATTAACCCACCCAGGAATCCAAGACCAAATATCATCCACAGACCAGAACCTTTATTAGGGCTGGTATCATCTGCCTTTTCGAGGAGTTCTTTATTCTTTAGATTTAGTTTTAAAGCTGAACCCAAAGCAAGGCTCCTCTCATCAATAGTTTTTTCTTCAATAACAATACTTTCGCCGGTTAGGGATATTCTAAAAGTGTGCTCTTTTGGGATACATACTTCCTTACACACCTGATAAAACAGTTCTACATCTATTTGGGATAACTCAGTATTCAGTAACTTAATTCTTTGGGTAAAGACTGCATCATTTATAAAAAATGTCTCATCTACCTCAAAAATATCACTGTATTCTGTCACCGTTTCACTTTCAGAAGCCGAGCCTATCAATTCATAATCTTCACCGCTCTTAAGAAAGGTAAATTCACTGGGTAAAGAACCATTCTCATCGGTAAACTGAGAAAAGATATGCCAACCGTCAGCTATTTTTGCTTTAAAGATTAATTCATAATCATTATCCGAAAGTTTATTTACTTCATGTGACCACATTACAGGGTTATCCTCGTTCTGACCGAAACCAGGGCTGATAAAGAACAACAAAATAATATAGGCTAAACTTATTCTCATTCTGTAATGCTAAATTTTAAAATGTTTTTTGTTTTAGATGTCACCTTAAAACGATCATCTCCCCTCCTGCCTATGACCCATATTATATCATCCCCTGAACATAAAAGCCATTGTCTTTCCTTGGAAATCAGATCCATCTTTTCATCTTTGTAAAACTTTGAGACCTTTTTTCTCCCGTTCATTCCAAAAGGGTAAAAGTAATCTCCTTTTTCCCATTTTCTAATGCTTAGCTTATGGTTTAACGTTTCTTTATCAACATATAGTATTCCATTGGCGTACTCACCCATTGCGTTTACCTCTTCAATCTTCATATGCAAAGGTTCTGTAATAGTTCCTGAAACAGCATCGATAACAAATTTTTCAACTATTGAAGGATAAAGGGCCTGTAATAACAGATATTCCCGGTCCTTAATAAGTCTGTGGGTACCTGAACGAATTTCTTTTCCGCTGGTAGCACCTAGAAGCCCCACAACATCATTCCATTCTTTAAAACCATATTCCTGAAACAACTCATACATATATGTCTTTATGGGATCTAATTTTGAAAGAGACTCTATTGGGACTTTTACTACATCGCCCCGCTGCTGAAAAAGTTTCTGTTTTAATTCTAGGATATAGTCCTTCAAGAGAGCCGCACTTCCCTGAAGGTTTGCCAGTGTGGATTCAAAATTACTGAGAAATCCGGGGTGTAATTCCTTTAACTTTGGAATAACACCGTATCTTATTTTGTTCCTCAGATACCTGGTCTCACGATTACTTTGGTCCTCGCGCCAGCTGATATTATTAATTTCCGCAAATTGCTCGATTTGTGACTTGGAAAATATCAATAAAGGCCGGCTAATCTTTGCAGTTTTGGCAGGAATACCTGTAAGCCCTTTAATGCCGGTTCCCCTGGACAGGTTAATGATAAAAGTTTCCAAATTATCATCTGCCTGATGCGCCGTAACCAGAGTTTTTATATTGTATACCTTCATTAATTCTTCAAACCAGCGGTACCTCAGCTCTCTGGCTGCCATTTGAAGTGACACTTTATTTATATTTATATAACCAACTGTATCAAAATCTTTTATGTATATTTTTTTTCCAAGCTTTCTAGCCAAATCTTCTACGAAAAAAGCGTCCATGTCACTTTCAGAGCCACGTAACTGAAAATTACAGTGAACAATAGAGAAGTCCATTTTATTCAAAGCACATAAATGGGTCAATACCACGCTGTCAATACCTCCGCTGCATGCAACTAAGAAGCTGTTTTGAAGGAGCTCCGGAAAATTTACTGCAATATGTTCCCTAAATTGATTTAGCACCTTGCAAAATTAATCAAAGTTGCATCCGCAACCAATCTTTTCTAAAAATCTATGAAAGATCGATTTCAAGAGCAAGGATATCCCTAATCCAGAAAGATGAATGTACTGTAAAGCTTTTAGACTTTGGATAAAAACTCGGTAAGGGCCAGGTGATGTCTATCTGAAAGATCTTTATCAATGATGCCCTTTTCTGAATCAAAATTTTCATAAAAAGAGGGTAACGAAAAAGTGGCGCAGACATTGGCCCCAAACCTGGGTAATAATTTTTCAATAATTTCCAGAGAACCCTGTCCACCGCGCTTTCCAGGCGAGGTTGACATAAGCAGAACTTCGGTATCTTCCAAAAATTTTCTTTCGAGTCGTGACAGCCAATCCAGAACATTTTTAAAAAATGTAGAAGGGTGGCTATTATGTTCATTTACAGAAATAATGACCCCTTTGGCTTTCATAATTTCGTTGCGCAATTCTACCAATGAATTAGAAAAACCCATCTCCCGCTCATTATCTTCACTATACAAAGGAAATGGATAATTAGCCATATTTAAGAGTTGTACCTCCTTACCGCTTATTAAACCAGCGGTATATTTGACTAATTTGAAGTTTATCGATGTTGAGGAATTACTTCCGGCTAAAGCCAATAATACAGACATATGCAGGATTTTTAAGCTGACGAAAATACCTCAAAAGAGCTTTATATACCAGTAATTTAGCTAATTTTGCATTTTTAAACATCCAAAGACGCTGTTAAACAAGTATATAGGA
>Ga0265303_10002032_pt1 | contig 12545 bp, 8 predicted proteins | sample Helome_2_FD_192494 | JGI IMG/M metagenome (GOLD analysis project Ga0265303, IMG submission 192494) | Marine sediment microbial communities from subtidal zone of North Sea - Hel_20160317 (Illumina Assembly) | ecosystem: Environmental > Aquatic > Marine > Subtidal zone > Sediment ...
GCTGGCCTGGGGAGGGGTCGCCTGGGCGCGGTTTTTTTCGGGCGCCTGAGCCAACCGGGGACCCGGGCCCGGCCAGGTTCGCCGATCAGAGGCCGCAGCTAAGGGCCTCTTTCAGGCTACTCCGCGGCCGTGGCCTGCTGCAGGTAAGCGATCAGGTTGGCACGGTCGGCAGGTTTCTTGACGCCGATGAATACCATGCGGTTGCCGGGCAGGTATTCGCTGGGACGCTCCAGCCACGCGTTGAGCGCGTCCGGGGTCCAGACGACTGCCGATTCCTGCAGCGCCGGCGAGTAGTCGAAGCCGGGAGCGATTCCCGCCTCCCGGCCGAACATACCGTTCAGGTTCGGCCCCACTTTGTGGGGCTCGCCGGCTTCCAGGCTGTGACAGGCACGGCACTGCAGAAAAAGGGTCTGGCCGCGTTTCACATCGGCCTGCGCGAGCAGTGCGTCCAGGTTGTCTTCCTGTGCGGCGGTAATGGCTTCCGCCTCCGGCTCACTGCCCGCCCCCTCGGGGGCCGGGGCAGACGAATCTTCGGCACAGCCGCCCAGCAAGAACAAAAACAATGCCGCCAACAGGGCCGCCGTGCGCAAACTCGTCATCAGTCGTTCTCCTCTTTACTAGCAGTTGTAGCTTGCGGCACGTTGCCAGCCGACAACCTCGCCGCCGCATGTATGGCGCGGCGAATTCTCGGATAGGTGCCGCATCGGCAGATGTTCGTGACAGCACGATCGATGTCATCATCTGACGGCGCAGGATTTTCGCTGATCAGGGCCGCGGTGGCCATGATCATCCCCGGCTGGCAATACCCGCACTGGGGAACCTGCTCGTCGATCCACGCTCGCTGCACCGGGTGTAACCCTGGCGTGGCAGACAGGCCCTCGATGGTGGTGACGCGGCGATTGGCGACGGCCGACACCGGCACCAGGCAACTGCGTACCGCGCGGCCGTCGAGATGCACGGTGCAGGCGCCACATTGGCCGATACCGCAGCCGTACTTCGCACCGGTCAGGCCGAGTTCGTCACGGAGTAACCAGAGCAACGGCATTTCGTCAGGAACCGTCAGCTGTATAGATTCGCCGTTGACAAGCAGTTGCAACACTAAAGGGCTCCGGTACTGGGCGTGGGCAGCGAGAACGGCGCGAAGTCTATCACGCAGGTCCGTTAGCTCGTTATGTTAAGTCAAGAGCTGATCGTTGTGGCGGGGCGCTCCCTCCTGGCGCAGCGCCTAACATAAGCCCCGGCATCTGTTGAAACCGGTGTCACAAACATCGCGTATGTGAAAGTTTTTCAGTGGAATTATTACAACGCTGAAATCGACATGTCGGCTCATTGCAATAGCTACTGAATAGACTTACGCTGAACATATTCAAGCGTTCGATGAATCGAGGCGCTTGACAGATAAAACTGGCTCCGCTGACACAAGAGCAATAAAAAGTTTTGTCCGATGGCGGGCAGCGGCGGACCAGGCGGTCTGAAAAAATAAGAGTGCGGGACGCAGGGCAGCGTCCGAGACTCAAGATATAACAAGACGGCGCTGACCAAAATAAAACTCAATGCGTCGTCGGGCACAGGTGGCAGTTAAGGGCTGCAACCAGTTCCGGGAACGAGGATACCAAGACAAAAGTTCCCCAAGGGGAAGGCGGCTGGCAGCTCGCGAAACCAATAGCGTCATCGGGCGTGGGTTGTCGGCCGCCAATTTCCTGGGAAGAGAGAAATAGAAGAAAGGGGCAAGGACCGCAATAAGTACAGGAAGCGGGCGGAAACACCACTGGCTGCGACAGAGCCTGGAGCGCAGTCTTCAGTCAGCCAGCCCCACTTCACCATGTCGGCCCATTCGTGGACGAACTTACTGGCAGTGGAACTGATCGAGATAAGGCAATGGCCGGCAACTCGCGAAACCAAATGCGTCATCGGGCGCGGGTTGCCGGTCAGCGCTTAAGCCACTATCTCAGGGCATCGGCGCCGGCTCATTCTCCGCCATGTAAACGCTGAAGCTCGAGTCGTTCTGCTGCCCCCAGGTATCCGGCGACGGCGCCACGAAATACTCCTCGCCGAGCTTGTCGGCTACCTGCTGCAGCAACTTGTCCGGCATCCGGTCCAGCGTGCCGGGGCGAGTCATGAACGTGCGGTACAAGATGTGCCCTTCGGCCTGTCCCTGGAGCATCCACGGCAGCCACGGCCCGATGCGGGTCCAGACTCCTTCGTAGTTGGCGCTGGTGGCATTCTCGTCCTGCAGTTCGCTGAGGCGGATGCTGCGGTGGAACATTTCGCTGATCCGGTTAATGGGGCCGGCGGACTCCCGCGGCCACTTCTCCACTGACATCGGGCTCGGCGCCACGATGTGCACCTCGAACATACTCATCGCAGTGTTGATTTTTTCCTGCACCCACCACGGTGGCGTGAACGGCATTTCTTTCACAACGCCGTCGAAATCCATCTTGAAGATCGGCGCGATCTCGGCATTCACCACCAGGTTGTGAATGGGTGAAACCCGCACCTCTTCAGCGGTGAACGGATTCTGCCAGGTGTCCATGTACTGGCCCGTAAACGGATGGGTGTAAAACGCGCACTCGCGGTTGAAAATCCGGTAGGTGCCGTCTTCCTGCGGCTCCGTGCGCAGCACGCCCATGCCCTCCACGCCGAACATCTTCTGCAACGGCTTGTCCGGACTCGTTACAGCGAAGATGTCGCCGCCAAACCAGCCTACCGTCTCGACGCTGGGGTCGAGATTGCCCATTGCCTTGATAAAACTGCGCAGGTTCTGCACCGGGTCCTGGAAGTCGATGGTGAGCTTGACGGCCTCGCTGGGCCCTGCCGACGGGGCGGGTGGCGGCACACTGGCAGCCGGTGAGCTGGCTGCCGGCTGGCCGCTGTCCGGTGCGCAGGCACTGAGCACGGGCATCGCCGCGGCCGCGCCGCCCATCGTGAATAGCGTTTTCAAGGTATCGCGGCGTGAGCTCACGGCGTTCAGCAACGTGGAATTCAGCATCTCTGGCTCCTGTCTGGGCTGCAGTTTCCGTGTGGTCGACAGCGATGCGCGGGCAGCAGCGCCCGCATCGTGCAGTCGATCAGTCGTACGTGGGTTTCATCCACTTGTCGCGGGCAACGGGGTCCGCGGTCATATATTGCGGATATTCGGTTTCCGCGCGGCGTCGGTACTCCCCCGGCAACTGGTCTATCGATTTGAGCTTGGCGCCCGATGCGTGCCAGACGACGTGCCCCGGCCGGTTACCCATGTTCATCCACTTGAGCCACGGCATGAAGACAGTGGAGCTGAATACTGTCGGCAGGCTCGTGACCTGCCGGTCATTGAACTGGGCCAGTGGCACGAACATGGTCTGGCGCTGGGCGCGCGGCGGTGGCATGCCGGGCGGGTACTGCGTCTGGTTGTGCAGCCAGACCATGTCGCGGACGAAACTCCAGTCCAGGATCAGCGGGTACTCGGGCATGCTGTCCATGAACGGTGTCGGCCGGATACCGCGCACCGAGTAGTTGAAGCCGCGGCCGGGGCCACCGCCCTGCACCGCCGGCTTCACGGTGTTCTTTTCACCGGTGTATGGGTTCTCGAATACGTCGAGCATTTTTCCGGTCTCGACATCGCGGAAAAAGGTCACCGTGTTGCCGATCAGCTCGAACTCGCCGTTATCCAGGTGCCGCACCCAGTAAAGTTCCATACCCTCGAACTTCACCAGTGGACGTGGCTGCTGTTCGCCGACGATGCCGAAGATGGTGCCGTCGTACCACCACGGTACGTCTTCCTCTACCAGGCTGCCGGTGACCCGCAGCACTGCATCGAGATTTTCTTTCGGTAGTGCCAGATCCGGTGCACCGGCGGGCAGGTCGCCGCCTACGCGCGGCAACGCATCACCCGCTGCCAGCAGTGTCGCGGCACCCGCCAGGAAACCACGCCGGGACAGACCTCCCCCCATCGCAATCACCCCCCAGTATGAATCGTTATCGGGCGCGCCTGCTCCGGCGCAGACCGGCTCAAAGCCCCAGGGCGCCGGGGTTCATGAGCCCCTGCGGATCGACCGCCGCCTTGATTTCGCGCAGCAGTCGCTCGGCCTCTGCCTGCCGGCCGCGCATGTAGGGATAGGCCTTGCCGACCTGCATGTGGGTCGCGCCCACCGCGCTGAACACGTCCTGTATCGCGCCCTTCATCTCCCTGACCAGGGCCCGGCCCTCGGGGTTCGCGGGGTACTCCGGCAGCATGTCCAGGTACTCCTGCGGCAGGTAGCGCTTGTGGAACGCGGTGCGGTCGTCCTCCCAGTAGAACACCGGCTCATACAGGAAGCCGTTGGTGCTGATGGTAGTGAACATCGCGGCCTTCTCCACCTTGTGCTGCTGCATGCGCTCGGCGTATTCGTCGTAGACCTTCGCCAGCCGGTCGTGGAAGTCGCGCAGCTTCGAAAACGGCAGAATCCCGTGCATCGGCACCCAGCGCTGGCCGCGCGGGCCGAGAATCGGGTACAGGGGGATAAACGGCATCGCGCGCAGCACCGTTGGAATCGTATTGGCGATCTCTGTGCCGTTGCCGCCTACCGCCGCGCGCACCTGGGCCAGCTTGGCATTCACCTCGGCGCGCGTGGTGCCTTCCACCACATAGTGCGCCGAGTAGTCGAAGCCGCTCAGAAAGCGCTTACCGGCCGCCGCCATCTTGATGACGCGCGTCAGCCCGTCGATGGGATTGGTCGAAGTCTTCAAAACCGCCCACACGGCCTGCATCGCATCCTTGGTGCTGGTGCTGCCCAACTGGCCCTGCTGCAATTTCGGATCGAGCCCAAAGCTGTCGGCGACCACACCCGTGCGGGCGGCGGCGCTCATGCCGGCCGCCATGGCGTAATAGTCTTCAAAACCGAAGGACGCGGTGGCGGAATGCGTCGGCACCGGAATCAGTCGCAGGGTAATCCGGGCCTTGATGCCCAGCGCACCGGCATCGCCGGTAAAGAGCCCGGTAAGGTCCGGCCCGTACCAGCGGAAGAACGGTGACGCGGTATCGATGGCGGCCGAACCGGTGCGCAGCAACTCACCGCTCGGCAGCACGATGTCGAAGGACAGGGCCGTTTCGGCCGAGCAGCCATAGTTGCCGGAGCCGAGGCTCACGGCATTCTGCGACATGGACCCGCCCACCGTGGCCTTCAGGCCGGAGAACGGACCCCAGAAGGCGGTGCGCAGACCCTGCTCGGCGAGCTTCGCCGTCAGCTCGGCCCAGGTGATACCCGGTTCCACCGAGACATACATGTCCTGGGCATTGACCTCGAGCACCCGGTTCATTCGTCCGGTATCCACCATGACCGAGCGTCCCGTCGTCGGCAGGTAGCCGTCCGTGTAGGAGGCGCCGCCGCCGCGCGGCACCAGGACGACCCCGGCCGCCGACGCAATCCGGGCCACCGCCTGCAGGTCCTCGATGCTCCCCGGCTTGGCCACCGCCATGGGCAACTCGCGGAAGTTGTACACATCCATCGCGTAGAACTCGCGATCTGCGGTATCCAGCAACACGTGGGCGGCGCCCAGCGCGTCGATCAATTTATCCGTAAATTCCGGTAAATTCTGTGGGTTAGCAGCCATTGGTCATACTCATTCTAGTATTGATTCAGCGCGGCGCGGCCGGTCCACGGGACCCCGCCCCAGGCAAGTGTCAAGGCTACCAGTTTCGCCGGGCTGCGGCTGAATCGGGTTCAGCCGACGAGCTGTTTGGCGCCCGGCATCGGCCAGTCTTTCCAGACCTGGATCTTGCCATCCTGGACCAGGAAGTGGCCGGCGACATGAAAGCGCATGCTCGGCGCGTTGGAGCCCTCCGGCGCATTGAAATAGTCGATGCGCTCGTTCAGCACCAGGGGGCCGATGACATGAGACCGCAGGATCTCCCAGCGGATGCTGTCCATGCGCTTCATGAATGGTCCCATCTGGGTGCGGAACTGCTCGAAGCTCTCGATCAACGGCTGGCCGGGGGCGATCTGGTAAATCAGGTCCTCGGCCAGGTACTGCGCCAGCGCGTCGGCATCGCGCAGGGACCAGTCGCGACAGAAGCTGTTCACGAGGGTTTCGTTGGTCGTCTCAATCTGGCTGAAATCCATGAGTCTCTCTCCCGGCCTCGCCGCTACAGATCTGGCTTTGGTTTCGCCCGCGCGGGCAGGCAGCTAAAGATACGGTCCGCCGGCTGCGGCTGGCACCGGGGTGGCCGGCAACGACCATTCGGCGGCAAGCCCGGGGGCGGCGAGATTCACGCGCTCGCCCGCGACCCTGGCCGCCACGGGGACGCCGCCCTGGTACCAGACACGGTGCCCGTTCCTGGCCGGCACCCGCCGACCGGGTGTCACGATGCCGGTCAGGTTAAGCGGATCCACACCGGCCACGACCACTTCGAGTTCCCGGTCTGCCTGACGCGCCTGGCGCAGGCCCGCCACCGCGCCCGGCCACGCAAACTGTTCACCGCCGACACCGGCCACGAACCGGCCACCCCGCACCTCTCCCCGGGCTTCCAGGCGCCGCAGTGCGCGCACCAGGTCGCGCCAGGGTGGCAGGTGCGCAGACTCGCGCTTCAGCAGTGCCCGGAAGACGACGCCATAACGGTCCAGCAACGCGCGGGCGACGAGTTCCAACACGGCTGCGGCGTCCGGGCACTGCGCCACACTGAACAGGGACCAGCGCCCCGCGTGGACCATCGCTGCCGGCATCCGGCGGCGTAAGCGAACGGGCGCCATCAGTGCGCGGAGGCCGGTGAACCCGTCGCAGGTAGCCAGCCCCTGCGCCACCAGTTCGCCGAGGCCAACTTCAATCTGCGCCGGCTTCAGCCCGCTGGCGCTGACCAGGTCGGCAAAAAACATCGCACCACCCGCATCCAGCGCGCAGCAAATTTGCCGTGCTTCGGCACTGAGTGCATCGGCCCCTGCTGGTGCCGCGCCCAGCAGGTCGCGCCAGAAAAGCAATTCGCCGCGCGGGACGATGGCGATGGGGGTATTGCGCACGGTGGTCGCCGCACCGTTGCCGGCGTGCGCCGGCCTGAACCACACAAACTGCCCGCTGGCCAGCAGGCTGTCGAGCATGGCCGGCGCGTAACCCGCGCTGCGCGCCGGCAGCAGCTGCCGCTCCCATGCCCTGGCCGGCAGCGCGCAGCCGCGGAGCTGCTCCATAGCCGTGGCCACGGCGGCCACGCCATCACCGCGCTCACCGCACAAGCCGTGGCGGCGAAACAGGAAGCGCATGAAGACGGCCGGGGACACGGGCTCCACCTGTTTGCGCAGGCTCTTCAGCGTGCGCCGGTGGATGCGCGCCAGCAGCCGACGTTCGCACCACTCCAGCTCGCCCGCGGGCTGATTCTCAAAATAACCCCGGATTACAAATCCTTCTATTTCAAGAGTTTGCAAAGCTAAGTTAATGCGGTCTTCCGATGCCGATATCGGCTCGCCCAGGGCGTGGACAGTGACTGGCCCGACGGTCTCCAGGCGCCGGCGCAATAATTCCACCAGGGCTTCGCCGGCACCCGCCTGGTCCGCCAGCACGGCTTCAAGCAGCGGCACCTGCTCCGCCGCGGCCCAGAGCGCGACTCCGCCGGGCGAGCTGAGTTGTCGGGCGCGGCCCTGCTGCACCAGCTCGGCCAACTGTGCCTGCCAGGCGGCCTCGCATTCGTGGGCAGCCAGGAAACCGCTCAGCACCAATGCATCGTGCATATCGTCCGGGTCGCGCACCAAGGGCCAGGCTTCGGCACGGACCTCAGCGATGGCCATCGGATCGGGCCGCGCGAGTTCCGCCGCGTCGGCCGGAGTCATCACGTGGCGGTTGCGAATGGCGCGCGTGCGCCGCTCTTCTGCCGGCGCATCGTCGAGGAATGCGTAGGCCCGGGCATTGATAACCTCCTGGGCCAGGGGCGATGCGGCAGCCAGGTCTTTCGTCACCAGCTCTACCTCGCCATCGCGCAGTGCCTGCAACAGCTGCTCGAGACCGCGCACGTCCATCAGCTCGTGCAGGCAGTCATTGATCGCCTGGCCGACGAGGGGATGGTCGGGGACCTCGCGCGCACCGGCCAGGTTCTCAGCACAGGCGAGCTGGTCGGGAAAAATGACTGCCAGCAGGTCTTCGGCATCGCTGCGCTGGAACTGCGGCGGCACCTTTTTCCCGTTGCGGTTTCGCCTCACCGCCAGGGCCGTGGTGGCCACCCAGCGCCAGCGGTTCGGAAACACCGGGGCCGTGAGCAAGGCCTGCGTCAGCACCTCGCGCACGGTGTCCGGGTTCAGGTAGTTGGCCACCTCGGCCAGCGGGAAACTGTGGGTGGGCCCCAGGGACAGCACGATGCTGTCTTCCAGCGCAGCGGCCTGCAGCTCGAAGTTGAACTTGCGGCAGAAGCGCTTGCGCAAGGCCAGGCCCCACGCGCGGTTCAGTCGCGAGCCGAAGGACGAGTGAATCACCAGGTGCATGTCGCCGAGTTCATCAAAGAAACGCTCGAACACGATGCGGCGATTCGTGGGCAAGCCGCCGAGCGCCGCATGGCTCGCGCCCAGGTAATCCACGAGTTGCAGCGCCGCAGCGGCGGGCACCCCGGCTTCGGCTTCTAGCCAGCGACGCAGCACATCATCACCTCGGTCCAGACAGTCGGCCGCGTGCTGGCGCAATTCGGACACGGCCGCCGACAGCTCGACCGTGCGGCCCGGGGCTTCGCCAAACCAGAACGGGATGCCGGGCGGTGCGCCGTGGGCGTCTTCCACGTAAACCGTCCCGGTCGTGACCTGCAGGACCCGGTATGACACGTTGCCCAGCTGGAAGATGTCGCCCGGCGAACTGTCGAAGGCGAAATCTTCGTTCAGCGTGCCAACGGGCAGATCGGCGGGCATCAGCCGCACCTCGTAGTCGAATTGATCCGGAATCGCACCACCGTTGGTCATCGCCACCAGCCGCGCACCCCGCCGGCCGCGCAACCGCCCGTTCACTGCGTCCAGGTGCAGGAACCGGCCCTGGCGACCTCGCCGGGTGCTGTAGCCTTCGGCCAGCATTGCGATGACCGTGTCGAAATCGGTGCGCTCGAGCGCCCGGTAGGGCCAGGCACGGCGGCAGCAGGCGTAGAGTTCGTCGGCCCGCCATTCCCGCGCAGCCGTCTCCGCCACCACGTGCTGTGCCAGGACGTCGATGGCGGGCCCGCAGATTTCCAGCGTGTCGAGTTCGCCGGCCCGCACCGCGCGCAGCAGGGCCGTGCACTGCACCAGGTCGTCGCGCGACAGCGGAAACAACCGGCCCTTCGGCAGCGCGTCCACGCCGTGCCCCGAGCGGCCAACCCGCTGCAGCAAGGTGGCGATGGCGTAGGGGGAACCGAGTTGGCAGACGAGGTCGACGTCACCGATATCGATACCCAGTTCCAGCGACGCAGTGGCCACCATCACTGTGAGCTCACCGGCCTTCAGGCGCTGTTCCGCGCGCAGCCGATGTTCTTTTGCCAGGCTGCCGTGATGGGCGGCGACCGCCTCCTCCCCGAGCCGCTCGGCCAGGTGCCGGGCCACCCGCTCGGCCAGCCGCCGGGTATTCACAAACACCAGCGTCGTGCGGTGCCCGCCGGCCAGCTCAGCCAGCCGGTCGTAGACTTCGCCCCAGACTTCTGTGGCCATCACCGGTTGCAGCGGCGACGCGGGCAACTCCAGCGCCAGGTCCCTGTCGCGGACATGGCCGGTATCGATGACCTCGCACGGCTCATTACGATTGCCCAGCAGGAAGCGGGCCATCGCCTGCATGGGCTTTTGCGTGGCCGAGATCCCCACCCGGTTCGGCGGCCGCTCGCACAACGCTTCCAGGCGTTCCAGGGACAGGCTCAGGTGGGCGCCCCGCTTGTTGCCCGCGACGGCGTGCAATTCGTCCAGAATGACCGTGCGCACCTTGCGCAGCATCTCGCGCCCCGACCCAGAGGTCAGCAGGATGTACAGGGACTCAGGGGTGGTGACCAGGATGTGGGGCGGCTGGCGGCGCATCCGCGCGCGCTCCGTGGCCGGCGTGTCGCCTGTGCGCACCGCGCTACGTATCGCCAGCGGGCTGAACACGCCCAGCGCCGCCTGGATGGCCGCGAGCGGTTCTTCCAAATTAACTTGAATATCGTTCGATAAGGCCTTGATCGGACTTATATAAAGAACCCTGGTTTCGTCGGGCAGCCCGAAGACTTCGCCTTCGCGGACCAGCTGATCGATGACGGCCAGGAAGGCCGCCAGCGTCTTGCCCGAACCGGTGGGTGCAGCCATCAGCGCATGGCGACCGGCGTGGATCACCGGCCATGCGCGGGCCTGCACGGGGGTGGGTGCCGGAAAGTGTGTGTCGAACCAGCGGGCAACGGCCGGATGAAACAGGCTGGCGCTCACTACCCCACGATAGCAATGGGCGGGCTCATGACATGAGCCCGATCAGCCGCCGATGTAGTACATCTCCACTTTTTCTTCGCCGCCTTTGCCGCTGGCCCGCAGCTCACTGTAGCGGTCACCGCGGCGCTGCCAGACGCTCTGAATAACTTCCAGCAGACCCTCGTCGTCGGCGCCGGCCCGCATCGGACCGCGCAGGTCCGTACCCCGCGACGCGAACAGGCAGGTGAACAGCTGGCCGTCCGAGGACAGCCGGGCCCGGGTACAGGAGCCGCAGAAGGGCGAACTGACCGACGAGATGAAGCCCAGCTCCCCCGCCCCGTCGCTGAAATGATGGCGACGCGCCACTTCGCCATGATAGCTCGGCTCCAGCGGCTCGATGGGCCAGCGTGCATTGATGCGTTCCACGAGTTCCGCAGACGGCACCGTGTCACTGGCCTGCCAGTGATTGATGGTGCCCACGTCCATGTACTCGATGAAGCGCACAATCACACCCGTGCCGCGGAACCGGTCCAGCAGGTCCAGAACAGCGTGATCGTTCACGCCCCGCTTGACAACGGTGTTGATCTTGATCGGGACCAGCCCGGCATCGCGCGCCTCGTCGATGCTGTCGAGCACCTTGTCCGGGCTGCCCCGCCCACCGCTCATGGCCGCGAAAACCTCCGGGTCGAGGGCATCCATGCTGACAGTAACCCGGTCCAGCCCGGCCGCCTTCAGCGCCGCGGCCTGCTGCCCCAGCAGGATACCGTTGGTGGTCAACGCTACATCGTCGATGCCGTCCACCTGGTGCAGGTCACTGATCAGTTCCGACAGTTCCGGGCGCAGCAGCGGCTCGCCACCGGTGATGCGCAGCTTGCGCACCCCCAGCCCGGCGAACAATTGCGCGAGACGGGTAATCTCATCGAAGGACATCCGCTCGTGGCTCTGCAGAAAGCGGAAGTCCTTGTGATACTTGTCTTCCGGCATGCAGTATGGACAACGAAAATTGCAGCGGTCCATGACCGAAATGCGCAGATCCTGCAGCGGCCGCTCCAGGCGATCCAGCACGGGCGCCCGGGCACCGGGCATGGGTATTATTTCAAATTCGGGCATGGAAACTGCCGCCTGGTGTGTACGCCACCGACGCTAACACAGGCAAAAACCGGGAAGATCAGCAATTCAGGCTGCATATAATGCATTCGACGCATCCTCGACAACAACAGGGATATCAGCCCTGTACAGCTCCCCGGGCGGCTGCGCGGAGCGGAAATCAGCCATCCCGGCCCGGAGGTGTCCGGCACCGCCGTGAACACTCGCCAATGAGGCCCGCGTGAGTCTGCTCAGCACAATCCGGGCCTTCGACGAATGGCGGTGGGCCGGCCGGCAACTCGCCCTGGTGACTGTAGTCGAAACGCAGGGCTCCACTTACACCAAGGCCGGACACCGCATGCTGGTGGCAGACCAGGGGGACTACCACGGGCTGGTCAGCGGCGGTTGCCTGGAAGGCGACCTGGCGGCGCACGCGAGCGAGGTGATCACCAGCGGTGAACCGCAACTGCTCACCTACGACCTGCGCGACGACGCCGACGAGATCTGGGGCCTGGGCATTGGCTGCAACGGCCTCCTGCGGCTGCTGGTGCAGCGTCTCGACCCGGCACATCATTACCAACCCTACCTGGACATCGCGGAATGTCACCGCAGCTTTGCCGGGGGCCAACTCGGCATCGTGATCCAAAGTTCAATGGCGGCCATCCCCCTGGGTGCAACATGGTTGCAGTCGGCGGCGGGTATCAGCCACTCCAATCTCGACGACGCCGGAGTGGCGGCGGTCGGCCAGGCGCTGGCCACCGACAGCCGGCCCGGCATCCGCGCGGTGTCGGCAGCCGGCGACAGCCTGGAGGTGCTGCAAACCCGGGTCGCGCCGGTGCCGCGACTGCTGGTTATTGGCGCCGGGCCGGACGCGGTGCCGCTGGTCCGCCTGGCCGTCGAACTGGGCTGGCGCGTCACCATCACCGATCACCGGCCGGCCTATCTCGACGCGCCCGGCCTGAACGTGGCCGATGCGCGCATCCACGCGCGCCCGGGGTCCCTCGCCGGGCAGCTGACACCCGACGAGTTTCACGCCAGCGTGGTCATGACTCACCACCTGGACTCCGACCGCGAACACCTGCGTGAACTCGCCGCCACCGGCCCCGCCTACGTCGGCCTGCTGGGGCGCGCGCGCGCCGTGATCGCTTG
>Ga0265303_10002033_pt1 | contig 12543 bp, 9 predicted proteins | sample Helome_2_FD_192494 | JGI IMG/M metagenome (GOLD analysis project Ga0265303, IMG submission 192494) | Marine sediment microbial communities from subtidal zone of North Sea - Hel_20160317 (Illumina Assembly) | ecosystem: Environmental > Aquatic > Marine > Subtidal zone > Sediment ...
AATCGCTACTGGCAACAACTCGCATGGACCGCGGGGCATTGGGCCGGCGGCAAAATCACCATGCGAACGAGAGTTGAGCAGCGCTCGGTCAGTGCTGGCGACGACGTTCGGCTGGTCTTGCGGTTTGAAACGAAATACGTGCGGAAATTCGGCGGGAACGGTGCAACGAACCTGATCATCGGCATCGAACCGTTCGTCGATCTCAACGATTCCGACTGGGGCGGTGATTCCGGCTTAGGGCAGAATCGTACGTACCTGGGCTTCGGCCGACGATTGTCCGACAAGGTATCGGTGGAAGCCGGCTACATGAATCAGTTTATTTGGGTCGATGGTGGCGAAGACCGGGTGAATCATCTGGCCATGCTGCATTTCAAACTAAAATTCTAGAGGCGGCGAGATATCATGCTCAAGGTGAATCGATACCGGGCCAGGTACGCCAAAAAACTGCCGAGGCGCTCCCATTTTGCCGCCGCCGTGTTGGCGTGCGCCCTTGTTCCGTATCTCTCGTTCGCGAGCGAAATAGTGTGGGAAGGAGGCGTAACAGCTGTCTACCAGGCGGCCGACGACGATCGGGTCGATCCTGAACTTACGGCATCTGCAGACCTCTCCATTACGATTCCTCAAAACTCGGGGGGTTGGCTAATCTACCTCGAGGCTAGCTCGTCCCCTGATACAGACGGTGTCTCTGCGCTCTACCCGACAGCGAACGCCGACGCAGGCTCCGTGCTGAACAGGGATGGTGATGGCGGCGTACAGATTTCAGAATTCAACTACACGTTCAAAATGAAGGGCGATCGTACATTGATAGTCGGGCTAATCGACCCATCCGCCTGGCTCGATGGGAGTACGATCGCAAATGATGAAAATCAGCAGTATTTGAATGGGAGCTTTACGAACAACGCAACGATCGAATTTCCGGACTACACTCTGGGAGGCGTGTTTCGTTGGCCGGAATCCGAATCCAGGCCGGAATTGACCTTGATCATCGCGAGCTCAGATGGCAAGGCGGATGTGCCGGATCGTTCGTATCAGGATTTGCTGAAGCTCACATCTGACGAGCGCGGTGCGTTTCTGGGCGTCGATGTTGGATGGTCACGAGAAAAGACATCGATGCGATTGGGATCGTGGCTGCGTACAGATGATCACGTAGTCCCCGATACCCCGAATGAGACTGACATGAACTATGGGATCTACGGTGTTCTGGATTGGCACAGCGGCGTCAACGCGGCGAACGTTCGACTGGGCTTTGCCAATGAGGATGTGTCGGTGGCCACGCAGTTCGCCGCTGCGGCCTACCAGCGTCAGACACGCTTGGGTCAGCTCGGCGTCGGCGTTGCCAGGACCGTGATCGCCAATAGCTTTCGGCAGGGTGACCTGGACAATACATCGGCCGCTGAGTTGTTCTTTCGTATCCCTGTTGGCGATGAAAGCGGGCATATTACGCCATCGATTCAGTACGTGGAGAACCCCGGGTTTGATACGTCAGGTGCAACCGCGGACTCGTCCGCTATCGTTGCTAGCGTACGATTTCACTGGGGGTTTTGAAGTGATTAAGGACAGCAAAATGAACCGTAAACGCAAGTTGATAACTCTTGGGTGGCGCGAGTGGGTGAGCTTGCCCGATCTTGGGATCGACGCAATAAAGGTCAAGGTGGACACCGGCGCACGCACGTCCGCGATTCACGCTTTCGAGCTAGAGACATTCCGCGAAAATGGCAAGGAGAAGATTCAGTTTCGAATCCACCCCATGCAGAAAGACACGACGACTGTTGCGACGTGTACCGCGGACATACTGGACAAGCGCGTTGTGACGGATTCCGGCGGCCACAAAGAAGAACGTTTCGTAATCTCGACGCAATTGACGATCGGCGACGATTCCTGGCCGATAGAAGCAACATTGACCGCGCGTGACAATATGCTATTTCGCATGCTGCTTGGCCGAACGGCACTAAAAGGTCGCGCTCAGGTCAATCCGGCACGTTCGTACGTTGTCGGCAAGAAGCCGCAACCAGAGAAAGGATAAGAGGCATGGCTGTCAACAAACCCATAACCATTGGCGCTCACCAGATTAAGCCGGGCGAACGCGTAAGCGTCAGCCTGCCAGTGGCAGATCTATATACCGCAACCTCACTGAGCATGCCGGTCAAGGTCATATCCGGCCGCAAAGCGGGCCCAGTGCTATTCGTGTCAGCGGCGATTCATGGTGATGAGTTAAACGGGGTTGAAATAATACGTCGTTTGCTAAAGCTCAAGAGTCTCAAGTCAATCCGTGGAGTCCTAATTGCGGTGCCGATTGTTAACGTCCACGGCTTCCTCGATCAATCGCGTTATCTACCGGACAGGCGGGACTTGAATCGATCATTTCCCGGAAGTTCGAAAGGGTCGATCGCTGCAAGGCTCGCGAACTTATTCGCAAAGCAAATAGTTGCCAAGGCGGATTACGGTATCGACCTGCATACTGGCGCGATTAATCGAACCAATCTGCCGCAAATACGGGCGCATCTCGACGACGCCAGGACACTTGAAATAGCGAAAGCCTTTGGCGCGCCGGTTATGGTTAATTCGGACATACGTGACGGGTCGCTACGCGAATACGCCTCGGAGCGAGGTTTGCCCGTCCTGGTCTATGAGGCTGGAGAAGCGCTTCGTTTCGACGAGATGGCCATTCGCGGTGGTATCCGCGGCATTCTAAATGTCATGCGTCATATTGGCATGCTGCCAAAAAGCAAAAGTACCAAGCCGATCACTCCTGTCATAGCGAAAACAACGACATGGGTTCGGGCGCCGGCTAGTGGAATTGTCAGCAGCAAGGTAAAGCTGGGTAGCAGTGTCGTCAAAGGTCAGACGCTTCTGTCGGTCAGCGACCCACTTGGCATCGCAGAGCAAAGCGTAGTCGCGCCTTTTGACGGGATTGTCATTGGGCGGAGCAATCTTCCTCTGGCACATGAGGGTGACGCGCTGGTCAACCTGGGGGCATTCAAAAATGTCGAAATCGCACAAGGTCGTGTTGAAACGTTCGCTGATGTGCACGACGCAGATACAGCGCAGCCCTGATCGAAGCGGCGATCTCGTTACATCAAATTTACTGAGGAACAAACAATGAAAATCGGAATACTCTCAACGAACAAAAACCTCTATTCGACCACGCGTCTCGTAGAAGCGGGTTTGGAACGCGGGCACGAAATGCCGGTGATCAACCACAAGCGCTGCTACATGAACATTACGAGCCACAAACCCAGTATTCACCTCAATGGCGAGTCAATTACAGGCGTCGAAGCGATTATTCCGCGAATTGGTGCTTCGATATCCTTTTACGGTACTGCTGTTGTTCGTCAGTTCGAGATGATGGGCGTTTACTCCGTTAACGAGTCAGTCGCGATTAGCCGGTCGCGGGATAAGTTGCGCGCGTCGCAACTCATGGCGCGAAGAGGTATCGGTCTGCCCGTCACGGGATTCGCCAATTCACCGGACGACACCGACGACCTGATCAAGATCGCGGGCGGCGCGCCCGTCGTGATCAAGCTATTGGAGGGGACCCAGGGTGTTGGCGTGGTCTTGGCAGAGACCAAGAAAGCGGCGGAGAGTGTTATCGAGGCGTTTCGAGGCCTCAAGGCTAACTTCATGGTCCAGGAGTTTATTGCCGAGGCTGGCGGAGCCGATATTCGGTGTTTCGTCATTGGCGACAAAGTAGTTGCCGCGATGAAGAGGCAGGGAAAGGAGGGCGAGTTTCGCTCGAACCTGCACCGAGGTGGATCCGCGACATTAATCAAGCTGACGCCTGAAGAGCGTTCTACGGCGGTGCGTTCGGCAAAAGTCATGGGTCTCAACGTCGCTGGAGTCGACTTGCTTCGCTCAAATCATGGGCCCGTCGTCATGGAAGTCAACTCAAGTCCGGGCCTTGAAGGTATTGAGAATGCGACGAACAAAGACGTTGCCGGGATGGTTATCGAATTTATCGAGAAGCACGCCAAGCAGGGCAAGACGCGCACTCGTGGCAAAGGCTAGTTCGCACTTCGCAGGTCCGGAACAGGAGTAATAAGAGACGATGTTAGAAGAACTTAGCAAAGCTTGGAGCTACGTAGTGGCGACAGCGCCAAGTGGCCAGGTCGTCACGATTGGCCAAATAGCGTCGGTCATCTTGTTGCTCTTTGTCGGTTACTTTGGCAGCAAGTTCCTTGGTTATCTTCTTGGTCGCCGGCTCGCAACGACCACGCTGCGCCCGGATGTCATCCATATACTGAAGAGGATCGCGTTCTTCGCGCTGATTGTGCTGGTCGTGATTACGGCGCTCGGCTTGCTCGGAATTCCATTGACTGCGTTTGCCTTTGCGACCGGCGCCATCGCTATCGGTGTCGGCTTCGGTGCGCAGAATATAATAAATAACTTCATCAGCGGTTGGATTCTGATGGCCGAACGCCCCATCCGGATCGACGATTTTATCGAAATCGATGGTACCTACGGTGCTGTTGAAAGTATCGGCAATCGCTCGACGCGTATTCGACGAACAGATGGCGTACATCTATTGGTTCCCAACAGCCTGCTATTGGAACGCACTGTCGTCAACTGGACACTTATTGATCGTGAGGTTCGCACGATTGTCAGGGTGGGCGTGGAGTATGGGTCGCCCGTGAAACAGGTTGCTGAGCTTATTCTGCAAGCCGTGAAGGAACAACCAGAGGTCAATGCGGAGCCCCATCCGAGCGTCATATTCGAAGACTTTGGGGACAGTTCACTCGTCTTTGATGCGTATTTTTGGTGCGACGTTGGGGGGGAAAAGTTCCTGCGCGAAACACGAAGCGCCATACGGTTTCGTATTGACGAGTTGTTCGAGAAGAACGGTATTGTGATCGCATTTCCGCAACGCGACGTCCATCTTGACGCGAAAAATCCGCTCGAGATTCGTCTCATGTCGCCCAAGAAAAAGGTCTAGGAATGGCAAATGTAGAATATTCGTTGGCTGCGGTTGTCATATTACTTGCCGCAAACGCCTTCTTTGTTGCAGCAGAATTCGCGCTGGTCAAAGTCCGCGGCTATCAGCTGGATCAAGCGGCTGTGGGGCAACGGCGTGGCGCGGCTCTTAGTCTGCGTATGCATCGCAACCTGGACGCCTATCTAGCCGCGTGCCAGTTGGGAATCACGATGGCGTCTCTTGGGCTGGGTTGGGTGGGCGAGCCCGCTGTTGCCGCGCTTCTCGAGCCAGTTCTTTCAAAAGTCGGCGTAACCGGCCCAGCCCTGCACACAGTCTCTTTTGTAATCGGGTTCCTGATCTTTTCGTCACTACACATTGTTGTTGGTGAGCAGGTACCAAAGACCTATGCGATCAGGAAGCCAACGCCGGTCACGCTGTCACTGGCATATCCGTTGCACTGGTTCTACCTGTTGGTCTTTCCGTTGAACTGGCTGCTGGACCGCGCCAACGCCGCGATCCTGCGCCTACTGGGGGTTCGCAATGGACCGCATCACGAAGTCATTTCTGAAGACGAGATTAGTTCGATCGTTGACGAATCAGAAGCTCACGGGGAGATTGAGGGCAAGACGGCCGACATCATTCGTAAAGCGTTTCGTTTTGATGATCAGCTCGTTCGGGAGGTTATGGTGCCGTGGGTTAGCGTCGACAAGCTGCATATCAATGCGACGGCCGACGAAAACAAGGCGGTAGTTATCAAAACGCTTCATAGTCGCTTCCCGGTTGAGAACGCTTCAGGCGATATCGTGGGAGTTCTTAATACCAAAGACCTGACCACAGCCATTCTTGAAGAGGGAGGCGACATCTGGTCGACATTGGAAAGCCGTTGCCGACCAGCATTGGTGGTTCCCGAGACTTTGCTGATCTCGCTTTTGTTAGAACAAATGCGGTCCACACGCACGCATATGGCGATTGTCGTTGATGAACATGGAACTTATATTGGTATTGCGACACTAGAAGATATGCTCGAAGAGATTGTCGGAGAAATACAAGACGAATGGGATACCGGGGAAGCCGATGTACAATTTGAGGCCGTTGGCGCTGGTTGGAGAGTGAGTGGGCGACTTCCTCTGCCGGTGCTCGAAAATGTAACGGGTGCGTCGTTCGAGCCAACACGAAACGTCACGACCGTTGGCGGGCTTCTAATGGAGCGGATACAGCGAGTCCCGCAACAAGGCGACCAGTTCAGCGAGGCAGGGTTCACGTTTCGGGTCGAGAAGATGGATGGGCGCCTGGTGAATTCAATCCTCGTTTCCCGTCGGCGAAAAGAGGAAAAGAGCACGGCTCGCGAGAATGACGGAGTCAAGGAATCATAATGATAGAGCCAGTTGAAGAGTTCCTGCATATCTGCGTATTGAATCGCCAGGGCGGCGCTGAGGAGATTGATCTGCCGGCGATGATGCAGTGGTCTAAAGATCAGGGCGTGCTTTGGGTTCACATCGACGTTAATGACGAGGCGTCTCGAATCTGGCTGTCCAATGCCAGCGGTATCGAGGAGCAAGTCGTCGACGGGCTTCTTGCCGAAGAGACACGACCGCGTTCACTCGCAACAGACCAGGGACTATTGGTCGTGCTACGTGGGGTCAACACCAATCCCGGTGAGGATCCGGAAGACATGGTTTCGGTGCGGGTCTGGATCGAGCCCGACAGAATCATCACTACAAGACGGCGTCAGGTGTTGTCTGTTCAGGATATCCGGGGTTCGCTGCAAAGTGGCAAAGGACCCAGTTCATCGGGTGAGTTCCTTGCTGTACTGGTAGACCGACTCGCCGATCGCATAGGCGATTTCGTCGACAGCATAGAGGAGCGACTCGGCGACGCGGAAAGCAACGTAGCTACTGAGGATTCCGCAACATTTCGTCGAGGTCTTGGCGCTCTGCGACGCCAGATGGCCTCGGTACGTCGTTTTCTGGCACCGCAACGTGATGCGCTGGACCGCCTGTATCGCCAACCGGGAACCTGGCTATCCGATACTGACACTCGTTACTTGCGGGAAGAATCTGACCGAATCACGCGTTACCTGGAAGACCTTGATCTCGCACGCGAGCGCGCCGTCGTTCTTCAGGAGGAATTTCTTGGTCAGCTCGCCCAGGAACAGAACGCTCGGATGTACGTGCTGTCTGTCGTTGCCGCAATATTTCTCCCACTGACCTTTATCACCGGGTTGCTGGGAATGAACGTGGGCGGGCTACCTGGTCTCGAAAGTCCGGTCGGCTTTCTCGCCTCTATCGTGACCATGGTTGTGTCTGCCATTTTTCTTTTTGTGTTCTTCCGCTGGAAGAAGTGGCTTTGAGTGGCGCCATCCAGAGCCCACCCACCTGCTATGTCTCGCTTTTCCGCCAAGTGTCTTCTGTTGCTGTCGCTCATGCCCGTTGCGGGGCTTGCGGAACTCAGCGTTACGGGAGTTGATGGCGATCTCGAAAAGAACATCCGCGCCTACGTGTCCCTGGCATCAGAGCCTTGTGATGCGGAGCCCTGGCGCATCCGCCGGCGGTATCGCGCTCTTCAAGCAGAGGTAAACAAGTCGCTTGAGCCGTTTGGCTACTACAACGCCCGCATAGAAACCGCACTGGAAAACAGTGAGGATTGCTGGCATGCCTCACTCAATGTCGACCCCGGTGAGCCTGTCAAACTGCGAACCATCGAAATCGATATCGACGGTGCTGCAGCCCTGGATCCCGCATTCGGCGATTTACTGCAGCCCGTATCGCTGCAGCCCGGCGAGATCTTGCGCCATGCGCACTACGAACGATACAAACGTGCACTTCAGGTCCGCGCAGGGGAGCGAGGCTATGTAGAAGCGGTCTTCACCGACAGTCGACTCGATGTCTGGCCAGAGGAAGGCGCGGCGGACATTACGATCCGCTTCGAGAGCGGGCCTCGGTATCTGTTCGGTGAAATTCGCCAGGAGCAGAGTTTTCTCGAGACACGCCTGGTTGATGGCATGCTCGAATTGCAGCCCGGCACTCCGTACGACGGGCGCGAAATCGCTCGCGCCTATCGCGATCTGTCCAATAGCAATTACTTCGCCCGTATAGATGTCGTACCGGAAGTCGATAGCGCGAAGGACGGGCAAATCCCGATACGTATATCGCTATATCCGGCGGATAGAATCGAATACACGATAGGCGTTGGCGCGTCGACGGACACTGGCCCGAGGTTTCGCGCCGGACATCGCAACAATCGGATCAACACTGCGGGTCACCGGATTATTTCTGATGTGGGTATCTCACCCGACGTGCAGGCAATTACGAGCGAGTACCGAATTCCACTCCGTGACCCACGGACTGAGTGGTTTAGTCTGGCCGGCGCGTTGTCCAATGAGGAAGTCGATACCTTTGACAACGAAACGCAGCGCTTTGGACTTCGATGGACCAAGGCCATCAACAAGAGTTGGTTGCGGACGTTGTCACTCGATTTCACGAACGAGTCGTTCATCGTTGGTAACGACAAGGACACGAGCCGATCCCTCGTTCCAGCGATAGCGTTTGATCATAAACGTTCCGATCGGGATCTCTTCCCCAGTAGTGGTCGCCGCCTGGGTGCGGAGCTCCGCGGTACTGGCGCTGTCTTGGGCTCCGACACATCTTATCTACAGTCGAGCGCCTGGGCTCGCTGGATAAGCTCGTTCGGCTCCGAAAATCGAATTCTGACGCGACTGAATGTTGGCGTCACGACGGCAGGCGATTTTGCAGGCTTGCCGCCTTCTGTTCGTTTCTTTGCGGGTGGAGATGAATCGGTACGGGGATTCGATTACAACAGTCTCGGGCCAAAAGATGTCGATGGGAATGTTATTGGTGGTAGCAACCTGCTAACGGTAAGTATCGAGTATGAACGGCACTTGACCGGAAATTTCTACGGGGCTTTTTTCGTCGACGCGGGCAACGCGTTTGATGATGCCGATGTAGATCCGGCGGTTGGCACTGGCTTCGGTATCAAGTGGCGATCACCGCTGGGTCCGTTACGGTTTTATCTCGGCTTTCCACTGAACCAGGATGAGTCAGGCGTGCGCGTCCACCTCCGTCTCGGTGCCGACTTGTGAGCAGATCCAAAAAGCTCTGGCTCTCCTGCGTCATCGGATTTCTTATTCTGATCATCGGCAGTGTCGCGATCATTATTGGCACTCAATCCGGCACACAATGGCTGCTCGGTATGGCAAGGCCCTATCTCCCCGGCGAGTTGGTGCTGGGTGATACGCATGGGACCCTGCTTGGCGGTCTTAAGGTGGACCGGGTGGAATGGCGCAGCGAGGCAGCGCTTGTCGCTGCGGAGAGTATTGAGCTTGATATCGAATTAATGCCTTTGTTCAAGCGGCACGTCGCGATCAACGAGTTCAACGTTGGAAAGGTCGATGTACATATTGTCGAAACCGGTTCACCTGAGAGCACCGACGACTCTTTTGCCGTGCCTGAGATTGACCTGCCGGTCGAGGTATCGATCGCCAAAGGGGCAATAAAGAACGCCTCGGTCAGCAGCGGGGAGATTGAGCGACGCGTAGATGCTATCGATATCAGTGCGGCACTAAAAGGCGCTGTGCTGACGGTGGACAGTCTTGTCGTTCGAAGCGACTGGCTCCATCTTGAAATCAGTGGTCGCACGCGACTTCAGAATCGAATTCCATCGGACCTGCGTGCAAAGTGGCGCTGGACACCGGCAGATAGTCCACACCTGGCCGGAGATATCGGTATTAAGGGAGACTTACGTGGGTATGAAGTTCGACATGAGCTGAGCGAACCGGTCTCAATTATCACCACAGGCAGCGTCCGAGTCGAAGCGGGTGAGTGGTTTGCTGACCTCAAAAATCAGTGGCGGCAGCTTAGCTGGACCGTAGCTGATCGGCTCGTCCGGACAACAGGTGGAACGCTGTCTGTGCGCGGCAACGATGCGGGGTTCGCGGTAGAGCTGGATACTCATGCCCAGCTCGATGAATTTCCGGAATCGAGGTTTGTCATGGAAGGTGATGCGACCCTCGATGGCATGCGCGTCTCCGAATTGACTGTCGTCAACGAATTAGCGGAGGCGTCGATACGCGGCGATGTCCGATGGCTGCCGTCGCCGTCGATGGAGATTGAGCTGGGCATCTCGGGTGGTGATATCAACGGCAACCCGCTCAACGGCAGAGCGCAAATAGAATACGCAGGCGATACCCTGTTGATTCGCGATGGTGACGTTCAGGTGGGTAGCAATCGCATCACCGGCAGCGCCTCCATCAATGACAACCTCATGATTGATGTTCGACTTGCGTTGCCTAAGCCCGCCGAACTTCTGGCCGGCGTAACGGGCAGTCTGGCCGGTACGGTCTTTATCGATGGTCCCCTTAATCAGCCGAATGCTCGTGTTGAGCTGACTGGTTCCGACCTGGCATGGAGGGACTATTCGGTCGAGTCCGCGGACATTTCGGTCTCAGGACTGATGCAACAACACGATCTGCGGGCAACACTCCGCTCGCGTGGGAGGACGGCGCAGGTGAATGCCGACGGTGGCTATGCCGAAACCGGTTGGGCCGGGCACATTGGATCGGTCGCTGTAGCAGGCACTGCCCTGGGCGATTGGCAGACCCGGCGACCGTCTGCACTGACCGCGTCGAACGCAGAAATCAACCTGTCGGAGCTTTGTCTGTTCGGTCCCTCCGGTGATGAGAGTGCGTGTGCTTCAGCGGAGTATGTTGTTGACGGACCGGCAGTCTTCGCGACTTCAATATCTGAGTTCCCGCTGAAGGCTCTACCCCTGGACCTGCCCGAGGACATGGAACTCGATGGATCGATCAACATTCGGGGCAATGGAAAACTCGAGGATGAGCGGCTCTCCGGGGTCGCGACTGTTGAATTGTCAGATGCGAGGGCAACCGCGACGGTCGACGGAGAAACCGTCTCGGTGTCCCTGGCTGAAGCTATCGCGCAAGCGTCCGTTACAGAAAACAAACTGGATTTGACGACGCGACTGCGACTTGAAGACGGAACGGGCGATGGAAACCTGCAACTGACCATTGGAAATGTTGCCGACACCGACTCTGCTATTGGGGGTAACGCCATGGTGTCGGTCTCTGATGCAGCCGCATTTGCTGTTTTCCTGCCGAGCATTACGGATCTTCATGGCAAGATTGATGGCTCACTGGCGATTTCGGGAACTCCACGCAAACCACAATTTGTAGGGGAGATTGCCGTCCGTGAGGGCAAGTTCGGCGTACGTCGCGCCGGTGTTGAAATTTCTGATATCGAGGTACGGCTGCGGCAGCTCGATGCCGGGCGACTGCAGTTAGTAGGCAGCGCCCGATCCGGCGAGGGTCAGGTCACTTTCGAGGGCAGTACCCAGGTAAGCGCGGAGACCGGTATTCGCTCGGAAGTCTCGCTGTCGGGCAACAACTTCGAATTGTTGCGATTGCCCGATTGGCAGGTCGCCGCATCGCCCGAGATATCGGTGGTATTCGATGAAAGGAGCGCGCGTGTTTCAGGTGAGCTCGGGATCCCGACCGCGATAATCAACGTCAAGTCCGTCCCGGAGTCGGCAGAGTCTTCATCGCCGGATACTACCGTGCACCGCGCTGAGGGAGCAGATCCTCGTTCAGGCCGCCGAATCGATATCGACGTCGAAACGGTTCTTGGCGATAACGTGAAATTGACCGGGTTTGGATTGACGACCGGCATCGATGGTGCTGTGAACCTGAAAGGCGGTACCAACGCGCCGTTTACGGGGTTTGGGCGACTGAGTCTGCGCGAAGGGCGGTACAAGGCCTATGGGCAGGACTTGGAGATCGACCGTGGCGAGCTGATTTTCAACGGCCCACTCGATAATCCCGCATTGAATATTCGTGCAGTGCGAAAAATTCAAGATGTAACCGCAGGCATTCAGCTGACGGGCACAGCAAGCGAGCTGCAGTCCGAGGTGTTCAGCGAACCGCATCTTGGTGACGCTGAGGCGCTGTCGTACCTGTTGACGGGTCGGCCGTTGGCAAGCGTAAGCACGAGCGAGGAAGGTGCTGCACTAAATAACGCCGCATTCGCGCTCGGTCTGTCGCAAGCGGGATCGGTGGTATCACAGATTCGAGGCCAACTTGGACTGGAGACGCTGACCGTTGAGGGCGGGGCTGACAGCGGACGAATTATCGCCGGAAAACGGATCGGATCGCGTCTGTTGGTCGAATACGGTTATGGCCTGGTCGACAAGCTGGGGACTTTGCTTCTCCGGTATCAGTTGACGGATCGTTTTGTCCTCGAGTCGCGGACGGGGACGGTCAGCAACTTCGATATCGTCTATAGCGTTAAGAAACGCTAGGCCAGCGAGGGTAATGCGCAACCGTTCTTCGGTTGGGTGCCTCAACTTTGCCCCCACAATCTCCGATACACTCTGAGTAACACCGCAAACATTCTTAACAAGTTAGATGGTTCACGAGCGGTGCCCATTTCTGATCCCATGAGCGGTCGTTCAGGATTGTGACTGCGATGGGTTTCTCATCCAATTTGCCATGGCAGATTGCGGCGCGATTCGTAGGACCGCGGAAGTAAGCGAAGCACCATCGAAAACTCGAGACGGAATCCATAGAATGCCGTCACCTTGCCCACCAATCTTCACATATGGAA
>Ga0265303_10002034_pt1 | contig 12542 bp, 10 predicted proteins | sample Helome_2_FD_192494 | JGI IMG/M metagenome (GOLD analysis project Ga0265303, IMG submission 192494) | Marine sediment microbial communities from subtidal zone of North Sea - Hel_20160317 (Illumina Assembly) | ecosystem: Environmental > Aquatic > Marine > Subtidal zone > Sediment ...
AAGCCAGATCGGCTCTGGACTGGTCGGCGTAATGTACATTCTTGACGAACCGTCAATCGGCCTGCACCAGCGCGACAACCAGCGCCTGCTGGGCACGCTCACGCATCTTCGGGACATCGGCAACACGGTTATAGTCGTGGAGCATGATGAGGAAGCCATCATGTCCGCCGACTTTGTGGTCGACCTGGGTCCCGGCGCGGGCGTACATGGCGGCCAGGTCGTCGCAGCCGGTACGCCCGAGGAGGTTCAGAATGAACCGCGGTCTCTTACCGGGCAGTACCTGTCCGGTAAGCGAGCCATCGAGATCCCGGCATCGCGCACGCCGAGTGACGCGAACAAACAGATCCGCGTACTTGGGGCGACGGGCAACAACCTCAAAGAGGTCGATGCGTCCATTCCGGTCGGCCTCATGACCTGCATTACCGGTGTATCGGGATCAGGCAAGTCCACGCTCGTTAACGACACTCTGTACAAGGCGGTTGCTGAAGAGATTAATCGTGCAAGTCGCAGCCCGGCGCCGCACAAGGCGGTTGAGGGCCTCGAGGCCATCGACAAGGTTATCGATATTAGTCAAAGCCCGATCGGCCGCACGCCTCGATCGAATCCTGCGACCTACAGTGGCCTGTTCACGCCGATTCGCGAACTGTTTGCGGGGACGCAGGAAGCCCGGTCCCGCGGCTACATGCCTGGCCGCTTCAGCTTTAATGTCAAAGGCGGCCGCTGCGAAGCCTGCCAGGGCGATGGCGTCATCAAGGTGGAAATGCACTTCCTGCCCGACGTGTACGTGCCTTGCGATGCCTGCCGCGGCAAGCGCTACAACCGCGAAACGCTCGAGATTCGCTACAAGGGCAAGAATATACACGAGGTGCTCGACATGACCGTCGAGGACGCCGCTGTGTTTTTCCAGAACGTCCCGGTCGTCGCTCGCAAGTTGCAGACGCTGATGGATGTCGGCCTGACCTACATTCGCCTCGGGCAAAATGCGACCACGCTGTCGGGCGGTGAGGCGCAGCGTGTGAAGCTGGCCAAGGAACTGTCGAAGCGAGATACAGGCAACACCCTGTACATTCTTGACGAACCAACGACCGGCCTTCATTTCCACGACATCGAGCAGCTACTGGGCGTCCTGCACCGGCTGCGAGACCATGGCAACACGGTCGTCGTAATCGAGCACAATCTCGATGTCATCAAGACGGCCGACTGGATTATCGATCTGGGGCCGGAAGGTGGCGACGGCGGTGGTCAGATCATCGCCAGCGGCACGCCCGAGGATGTCGCCGCCACCAAGGGCTCATTTACCGGCGAGTATCTCAAACCATTGCTCGAAGGCACGAGCAAAATGCAACGCCGCGCCTGAGTCTGTGGGTATATGAAGCGGTGACTTGATGGAGTCGACGCTAGGGAGACTCTTGCGTTACGTCGAATTTCCCATCTTTCAGGAATGCGATTGTCAGATCGATGGGTGTACGCATGCGCATCATGAAGGCGTGCGAATGCTCAACAACAATGAAATCGGTCATGCCCTCAAGCTTGGTGTCCTCAACGGACACCCGCCCGTCGTCGGGATTTTCCAGTACGGCGGACGTAATCGGATCGATCGTACGGTTGCCTGCTATCACGCCCAGCTCAAAACTGGCCGGGCCAAGTCGAAGCGGCACGCTGTCCTCCCCCTTGCCGAGCTGCCGGCCGGCCGGGCCGTTGATCCAGTCAAAGCCCGGCACGCCTTCCATGTCATCGGCTGCAATGCTGCCCTGGTTTGGCGGGCCCAACATCACAACACGGCCAAGTTCTTCAATAGCTTCGTTCTCAAGGTACTGACGCACAAGAATGCCACCCAGCGAATGCGTCACGAAGTGAATACGCTCGACATCATCAAATTCGCGGCAGGCAGCCAGACCTTCGGGCACGGCTATCTCCGCGAGCTCTTCGATGGTGTGGTCCCGCGACGGGTAGTCGATATTCACCGTCACAAAGCCGGCATCATCGAGTTCGCGTTGCATTTTGTTCATCGACATTGAGGAACGCATTAGCCCGTGTAACAGGACAACACATTCATCGGCCTGCGCAAGGCTGGCCGACAGCAAGAACATCCAGATCAATAACGCGCGCTTCATAAAAACTCAGACCTCGGAAACGAAGCCGCGTTCGCGCATTTGCCGATCGTGCAGGCGGCTGAGAAGCACAAGGGCCAAGATCGCACCGAACAAAGCCCAACCCATATCCGACTGCGTATCCCAGGTGTAGCCCTGTGTTCCAAGAAACGCTTCGGCCGCTTCGTCCGACAAAAGTGCCACCCACCACTCGATGAGCTCATAGAAGGCACTGAAGCCGAGGCAAAAACTCACAATGAAAAAATCGCGCCAGCGTACCGAATTGAACACGCGCAGGCGCACCATCAACTCGCGCGCGATCATCGCCGGTATGAAGCCCTGAACAAAGTGACCCAGCTTGTCGTAGTTGTTGCGGCTGCCATCGACAAGCTCGCGCACCCAGTCGCCCAATGGCACTTCCGCGTACGTGTAGTGCCCGCCAATCATGAGCACAATGCAGTGGATCAGGACCAGCACATACACGAGGGTCGTCAGCGGAAACCGCTCGCGCGTCACCCAGAGAACGATACCGCCGATCACCGCTGGCGCTACTTCAAGGCACCAGGTAACAAAGTCCTTTGGCCCGATGCCGGACCAGGTAAGTACGGCGACGAAAATGCCGATCCAGAGCCACCTCATGCGGCTGCGTCCTTCCTGGAGCGCCAGTACCCATCACCGCTGAATTTCTGCCAGACCCACGGTAACCAGCGGAGCAATGCAAAGCTCAGCCACAATGCCCAGGTCAGAATCAGCACCTTATAGATCCACAGCGGCACCGTAATCGCTGTCGCGACCGGCAGCATGGAATCGCTGCGGTCGGCGAACCAGCCAAGGACCATACCGTATGAGTTGTGCCCCGCGACATGCATGTCGGGCGTCCCCAGCAAGCCCTGCGGCAAAGCAGCGACCACCGATAGCAGCGCAACAACGGTCAGTACGCCGATGAAGACCTGCAGCGTATTGAATTTCCACCAGCTCAGGTCACCGCTTGTGATGCGCTCGCGCGCGCCGCAGGCAAGCAACCAGAGAGCGACGACGCCAAGCACCTGCCAGTTGAATGTACTGAAGCCCAGTCCAAGCAACAGCCATTGCCAGCTATTAAGCGGCGTCAGCCCGATTCTGCCCAGTATCACGGCAAAGATGATCAGGACGGCCAGTTCCGACCAGTACAGAACGGCCGGTCCAAGTTGTGGTCCGAACGTCCCGAGCAACCAGCGGTCACGCGGCATTTGCATTGCCAATTCGATATTGCCAGCCGGGGCGCCCAGGTCGACCTCCGGCGTCGTCGTACGCAAGGCCATGCCACCTTCAGACCGCCATGAGATCGCTACGGTGTGCTGACCCGGCAGAATTGGAAGCGTCAGTTGACTATCCTCGGCGCGCAGCGTTTGCGCACGACCGTCGATCACAACCGAGGTTACCTCCGCGTTGGCGGGCAACGCGACAACGTGCTGCGCGCCGCGCGTGCTTCGATACTTCAGCATGACCGTGACGTCGTTGGAGCGGTTTCCATAGTTGACCGCCATCGATACCGAATCGAACGCCAGCGTGGAACCCTGACTGGCTTCCGGCCGCGTCGCAGTCAGCGTAAGTTGCTCCCCTCCTCGAGGATCAAACTCGGCGACACGGACAGCACTAACGAAGTCATCGCTATTGCTCTCTGGCAGGCCGGCGAATGTTGCATTCCAGACGTTGCCGACCGCAAAACGCCAGACCTCCTTCCAGGGCGCGTCCGCAGCGGCGGTGAGCGTCAGTGGCGATTGCAATGGCAGGTTTGAAACCCAGCTGACCACGCGTTGCTGCGGGTCCATCGAAACCAGCACACGACCGTCGGTCACCGAGAAATTTCCGCTAACGATCGTCTCGCCATCAAGCAGCGGAACGTCAAGCGTCAGAGCACCCTGTGCGGGTGCCAACCGGGTTACGGTCGTCCGAACACGCCAGTCCAGGTCCAGTTCAACCGTGCGCTCGATTCGGGCAAAGGTCGGAAAGCGGCTGCTCTCCCAACGAACCGCATCACCGCTGTCGTCGGTCTGCAGTCGCGTTAATTGCAGAGATCCTGCCAGGAGGCGGCGGTCCTTGACGCCCGCCACGAACCAGCCGTCACTAACAACATTGATGACGCGCGCCGGCGTCGGGAACGGTACCTCAAGGCTATCGACGGCAGGCACTGGACCACGCAGGACAACGCGATGGCGGCCCGGCGTCATATACAGCCAGAGAGAACCATTAGCCATGCGAAGCACTCGCGCATCTGACGAGCCATCGACGAGCACCGCGTCGGGCCGCCACCCCTGCGAAGAACCCGGCAGTGGAATGGCAACATCTTCCCGCGCATGGACGGTTAGCTCCATCGCGATAGTGCTGACGCCGACATTCACGTCGGCCGCTGCAATTTCCGCACAACGCGGAACGCAATCCGGCGGCTCGAGCAGGCGTTGCTCCAGCACACGCAGCATTTCAGCGTCTGGCAGCTGTGCGTCTGCCGGAGGACTGACTGCCAGCAATGACCCGCACAGGATCATCGCCAAGGCTCCTGTGGCCTGGCTTCGGCCCAATGTAAATCCACCGGGAAGGCGCCAGCGACGATTGGCAATCTCCGCCGCGATGATGCCCGCGAACAGCAGCAGTAGGGCGACTTCGACAAATCGCAATATGCTCACGAGCCAGCTCGGCAGAATTAACAAGCGCATGGACTGGTCGGCATCGACCGGCCCGCTCCAGCTTAGCTTGTAGGAATTCCAGCGCCATGTGGGAATACCCGGGCCGGCCTGGACGATTGCATTAGGCGCATATCGAGAGAACGCTTCGCTCTTCACCCTTGAACCTAGTATGACGACTTCCTCGATCTCATCCGACGCGACGCTCATGGTTCGCGCAGCCTTCTGTTCCATTTGTAGCGCCATATCGGGCCGCGAAGAAGCGGGTTCCTGCAGGGCCACCATATCCGCCGCCCTGCCGCCGGCAACGAGACCGTAAAGACCGACTTCATATTGCGGCTCAAGCTGCGGATAAATCGCAATGCGCAGCTGGCTGGCAATGAATGGCACGAGCGCAATGACAAGGGCAGCAGCGCTCAGGAGCTGGTAACTGCGCACAATCTGGTAAAGGCGCCCTTCCGGCGCCACCCGTAGCAGGGCGATAGCAACCAGCAGGTTCAGCCACAACCAGGTGGGCGCAAACATCTGGTGAAAACTCAACACCAGCCCAAACAGTGCGATGATTCCGGCGACAGGACTGAACAATCGCCAAACGGCGATCGTAATGATCAGCACCAGGAAGAAGTCGAGCAGCTGCCATTCGCCCGCCCAACTGCCGGACGCACGGTCTACGCCCGGCGCAGTCAGCAATTTGTGCCCCGGCGGTAGATGCAGCTCTGTCTCCACACCGGAGAATCGCGCCTGCCAACCGGTGACAGGCATCGCGCCACGCGTGTCGCTGCGTCCGAGGATGCTCAGGTCTACGTTAGTCTGTCTAACCTCCACACCGGTCTGCCCTGCAACCTGCCCGTCTGTGATCAGGAGACTCTCGCCGTTCTCTTCGGCAGCGAGCAGCGTGTAAGAGCCGCCCATGTCCAGGCGCCAGTCGGCCCGCATCTGACCGGACACGTAGTCTTCCACGAGGAACCCGTCCCCATCGAAGCCGAGCCACATCGTGCGATCGAGTAGCAGCTCATTGCTCGCCGATACGACACCGCGACTACGCTCGGTGATCTCGAAAGTCACCCCCGCATCGACGCGAAATGCCGGGTATGACTGCCAGTCAGGCGGCACTTCGACTTGCGCAGGATCGACGGGTGGAAGACCTTCGGCTGCAGTCACTCTGAGGCGATCATTGGACTGGTAGCTCCAGATTTCGGTCTCGGGAAGGTTGGTGCCATCAGCCCTGCGGGTGATGGCATTCGTTACGCCGGGCGCACGTGCGCTCAAGTGGACTACCCACCGCCCAGGGCGCACCTGGAGCCGCAAATTACCGTCGGCTTCCAGTTTCGCGGGAAGCTGACTCTGCAACCCCATCGGTACAAAGCCTTCGGGAAGTATCGGGCCGAACAACTCTTCGCGAACTGCGCCGGATACGTCGATCTGGAGCTTGGTGACAAGGCGCGTCGGTACATCGTCCGTGACCAGCCGGTAGATCACCGAGCGCACCGAATCGACGGCACGTGTGTCACGCTTGCGCTCGCCAAGAAACACACCATTGCGGTTCAGGTCAGGTCGCTCGACCCGGCGGCCATCGACCATCAACGACAGCAGGCCGCTTTCCGGCGGAAGTCGCAATACTGCCGGGCGATCGTCCCACTCGAATCGCCCCGCGACGCGATAGCTCCCGGGTGCGAGGCGAATACTCGGTACGTTGTTACGCGCTATGACTTCGACGGCACGGTCGTTCGCTGTCACGCGATCGGGCCAGTGCTCGGCGCTACCCGGCAAAGCAATCCACTGGTCCTCGGCGTGCAGCGTCCATTGCTGCGTAAATTGGCCCCCAGTCGCGGTCACCCCGAGTTGCAGGCGCCCGGGCCAGGCGCACAGATAATCGCCGCGCGCAGATGCGCCCCGGTCAAAATAGAAGGGGCAATCGCGGTATTCCTTATCCTTGAGGACCCAGCGCTGCCAGCCCTCCAGCGCGCCGGGAACATAGTCCTGGGCAGCCACGGTGCCAGTCGCCAACAACAGAATAAAGACGAATAGTGCGATTTTGTTACGCATGATAACTCTCCGGCAATGCGTGCCTGACACTATACGTCAACGCGGCACAAGCTCACCAAGGGTTAGTAATGTGGGGGTATTTCGTCTGCCGGATCGCCCTCTGGCGCGGCATCACCGACGGCTCGTACACGATCGATCAGCGAACGGCAAAGATCTTCCAGCTGCATGATCTTCGCCTGCTGTGCGGTAACGACATCGTTGAGTTCGTGCAACAGCTGATCCTGGTGTGACAGGCGTGTCTCCAGGTCGATGAAGCGATCCTCACTCATTTGGGTCCCCTGTTAGCAATTTCTTATTCAGGTAGGATACACGCCACACTCCCGGAACCCACCATGTCACTGCTTCGGTTCGAAGATATCAGCCTCGAATTTGGCGACCAGCTCATCCTGCGCAATGCCGAGTTCGCAATCGAGGCCGGCGAGCGCATCTGCCTGATCGGCAGGAACGGAGCCGGCAAGTCGACGACACTCAAGTTGATCATGGGCACGCTCGAGCCGGACCGGGGCGAGATCATTGCAAAGCACGACATCATCGTCAGCCAGCTCGAACAGACGCTGCCTGAAGCGATGGACATGCCGGTCATTGATGTTATCCGCTCCGGTCTCACGCAAGTCGAGGTGTTGCTCGATGAGTACACACGCAAATCGAAGCTCAAACTCGACAAACATGGGCTGCGTGAACTCGAGGCACTGCACGCGAAGATAGATGCCCACGATGGGTGGCACCTGGATCAACGTGTCGAAACAACGGTTACCGAACTCAGCCTGCCTGCGGACAAGAAAATGAACGAGCTGTCCGGCGGTTGGCGCAGGCGTGTCGCGCTTGCCAGGGCCCTGGTGCAAAAGCCGGACTTGTTGTTGCTCGATGAACCAACCAACCATCTTGACATCGCAACGATCAAGTGGCTCGAGGATCGTGTCTACAACTACCCCGGGGCCGTCTTATTCAACACGCATGATCGAGCTTTCCTGCAACGCCTCGCCACACGCATCGTGGAAATCGACCGCGGACGACTGACCAGCTGGCCGGGAAACTACGATAACTTCTTGAGAAGAAAAGAAAAATCGCTCGAGGATGAGGCCGTTGCCGAAGACAAATTCGACAAGAAACTAGCCGAGGAAGAGGTCTGGATTCGGCAGGGAATCAAGGCCCGGCGGACCCGCAACGAGGGCCGCGTTCGTGCTCTTCTGAAAATGCGCGAGGAGCGCGGAGAACGCATTGCGAAGGAGGGCAAGGCACGCATTCATATCGAAGCAGCCGAGCAGTCAGGGCGCAAGGTGATACGTGCTCGTAACATCGGCTACAGCTACGGCGATGAGAAGGTCATCGAGAACTTCGACATCAAGATCATGCGCGGCGATCGTATCGGACTGATTGGCAACAATGGTGTTGGCAAGACCACGTTGTTGCGTCTGCTACTCGGAGAGTTAACCCCACAGACGGGCACGCTGAAAACGGGAACCGGTCTTGAGGTTGGCTACTTCGACCAATTGCGCCAGACACTCGATCTGGAAAAGTCGGTGGCGTACAACGTCGGCGAAGGCCGGACTTATATCAAGCTCAACGGCAAGGACCGGCACGTTGTAGGCTATCTCAAGGGATTTCTGTTCAGTCCCGAGCGGGCAATGACACCGGTGAAGTCCCTGTCTGGTGGGGAACGTAATCGCATCATCCTTGCCAAGCTGTTTACACGCCCGGCCAACCTGCTGGTCCTTGACGAACCGACCAACGATCTGGACATCGAAACGCTCGAGATCCTCGAGCAGAAACTTTGCGAGTTCACCGGCACACTTATCGTCGTCAGTCATGATCGTGAATTTCTGGACAATGTCGTCACGAGCACAGTCGTATTTGAACAGGACGGCAAAGTGCAGGAGTACGTAGGCGGCTACAGCGACTGGGTACGCAGCGGCCACGAACTCGCCGTCACCGATAGCCCGTTCGAAATTGAACGGAAGAAACGCGAATCCGCCGAGCGCCGCCGCAACAAACCGGCGACGAAACTGAGTTACAAGGACCAGCGGGAGCTCGACCAGCTACCCGCAGACATTGAGAACATCGAAGCCGGTATCGGAGGGCTGCAGGCGGCCATCGCGGAACCCGACTTTTACACCCAGGACGCTGAGTTCGTACAGCAGAAGCTGCACGAGCTCAAGCTGGCAGAGGCACAGCTGGAGCAGCGCATCGAACGTTGGGGTGAGCTCGAAACGCTGCAGGAGTCACTTCTTAAGTAGCTCGACCAGCAGCGCTACACAGGTAAGACTCGTTAGCTCTGGAGTCATCATGTTTTCCTTGTTGCTTTTTTGGTGAGGAAATAACACTTATCAGGCATGGGTGCGTCGTCCGGGTAGGCGACGACGTTGAAGCCCAGCGACAGATAACATTGGTACGCAGATGCATTGTCCCTGTACACGAATAGTGAGTACTCGTCGAAGCTGTAGTTTTCTGCAAGTGCGGTCATGATCATTCGAATCAACTGCCGTCCGGCACCCTGGCGGCGCATCGCCGGGTTGGACACGAGACGCGCAAGGTGTCCTCGCCCGTCGCGAATATAGGTCTGGCCAAATGCCGCGCGGTCCCCACGTGCCGTACGCAGAATATACGACTCCATCTCATCCACTCGGCAGTCTTCCCGAAACGACTCGCGTGAGAACGGGAAGCGAAACTTCGGGCCACTCCAGTCGTTCACGGCATCCGCATCCGGAAACCATGTCATGACTTCTTCGAAATCCGAATCTGCCGCAGGAGCCAGGGTCCAGTCGTTATCCCGGAGCGGCCAGTCAGTCATTCCTTAGCTCTTGGGAAGCGTCAGGTGCAGTACGATGTAGCCCATGACACCGGAGAGCAGCGAACCCAGGATGATACCCAGCCGCTCGTCGAAGACCATGTTCGTATCGAGGACCGCGTTTTCGAACGCGAGCGATCCGACGAACAGACTCATCGTAAAACCAACGCCACACAGTATCGAAACACCGTACAGGCTGCCCAAGCTTGCCCCGTCTGGTACGCGCGCAAGACCCAGCTTCACGCCGGCATAGCACAGTAGAAAGATACCCAACTGCTTGCCCAGGAACAGTCCGGCAGCAATACCCAAAGGCACCGGATGCAGGAGACTATCCAGTCCCACGCCGCTCAGATCTATACCCGCGTTGACGAACGCGAACATCGGTAATACACCGAACGCTACAAGCTGATGAAGGTCGTGCTCGAGTTCGAGCAAAGGAGAGTGACCGTCATCGTCCGGGTCGCGCATCGGAATAAATGCCGCCAGGGCTACGCCGGCGAGCGTGGCGTGGACACCGGACTTGAGCACGGCAATCCACATGATCACGCCGACGAGCACGTAGGACGACACACTCATTACCTGACGGCGGTTCATTACGGTTAACGCGAGCAGGCATGCCGTCGCGACGATCAGCGCCATGGCCGACAAATCTGTGGAATAGAAAATCGCTATGATAATGATCGCGCCGAGGTCATCGAATATGGCCAGCGACACCAGGAAAACCTTGAGAGACACGGGAACACGCGACCCCAGCAATGTCAGGATTCCGAGCGCGAACGCGATATCCGTTGCAGCGGGTATGGCCCAGCCCCGCATAGCCTGCGGATCGCCGTGATTCAGCACCACGAAAAACGCGACAGGTACCACCATGCCGCCAACCGCGCCAAGCGCTGGTAACAGAACATTTGCGGGCCGCGATAACTCCCCTTCGAGAAACTCGCGCTTGAGCTCGAGCCCCACCAGGAAAAAGAATATGGCCATCAGTCCATCATTCACCCACAGGAACAACGGCTTGGCGATCTGTAATCCGCCCACACGCACTTCCACAGGCGTGTCGATAAAGTACGCATACAGACCCGCTGCGCCGGTATTCGCAGCGACCAACGCAAGCGCTGCGGCGGCCATCAGCAATATTCCGCCCGCTGACTCGAGCTTAAGAAAGTCCTTGATATTGGCTTGAATCAACAGTGTCTCCGTCTACCCGCCGGGCCTTGTCTCGGCGAAGTACCGATCGAATGCCCTGTGCACGATCTCTGGTGAAATCCCGATCGCCTCCATCGCCCGGTTGAACTGCTCCATCTCGGCAACATGCCGGCGACCGTCCGCCGCTACAACCTTAAGACCCATCAGGGCGATATCTTCCTTGTCACCATCCGACAGGGCCGGCCCGAGGTCAGTAAGCAGGCTAACCAGGGTCGGTTTGTCCGCCATTTCGGACATTGCCGTAGTAATAAGTTCCAGCGACTCGGCCCCTTGCAGATGAAAATGACCCTCGATGAGATCGATCATCTTGGCCGATTCCTCCGGCTCGATTTTCCCGCTGCCGCGTGCAACAAAAACAAGGAGTGCCGCGACCAGGAATTGGGAATCATAGGTTTTTACACCTTCAGCCGTGTCAATGATGAGTTTCGTACCTTGGAGTCGTGAACCCAGAATTTCATCGGTCATGACGAATCACCACGTGTCGTAATTCTTGCGCATGTGCTTGACGGACCCGACGATCAAGCGCTCAAGCACCTTCTCATCTACGTCTGAGAGGCGCCGTATGTACAGGCAGGATTTGCCTGTCTTGTATTTTCCGAGCTTGCTCATCAGCGAATCGAACGGCTTGAACCCGCAAATAATATATACAGTCAACGCCTTTTTGCGTGGTGAATATCCGGTGATCATAAAGTCACCTTCGCGGCCGCTGGCGTACTGGTAATGGTATGTACCAAAGCCGACGATACTCGACCCCCACATCTTCGCGCGCTTACCTGTTGCCTTGCGCATCATAGCGGAAACCTTGCGGACATCCGCCAGCATTTGCCTGTCCTCAATCGACTTGATGAACTCGGTTACGCTTGCCGTGGTCGCTTTCGTCTTATTCTCGGCCATGATTTGCTCCCGGTCAGTGGGATGTACCAAACAGACGATCGCCGGCATCGCCCAGCCCGGGAACAATGTACTTCTTCTCATTCAGCCTGTCGTCAATCGCGGCCGCGTAGATCTTCACGTCGGGGTGCGCCGCTTCGACGAGTTCGATTCCTTCCGGGCAGGTCACGATACAAATAACAACGATGTCCTCGGCCCCACTTTGCTTTAGGAGGTCCAGCGCTGCGACCGTCGAGCCACCCGTGGCCAGCATCGGGTCGATAACAATGCAGGTGCCACCCTTGATCTGACGTGGAAACCGTTCGTAATAGGTAACGGGCTGCTTGGTTTCCTCATCACGATACAGACCGACGAAGCCCACACGTGCCGTTGGCACCAGCTCCAGGATTCCCTCGAGCATACCGACCCCTGCGCGCAGGATTGGTACAACCACAATGTCGGTGTCGATCTCCCTGCACGTTGCGACTTCCACAGGCGTTTCGACCGTGATTTCTTTCGTCTTGATATTTTTTAGCGCTTCATAGCAGACGAACTTGGTTATTTCCGTTGCAAGTTCGCGGAACTTCTTGTGTCCGGTGTCGACGTCGCGAATAATGCCCAGCTTGTGCTGTACGCATGGGTGATCAATCAGTTTTGCCATTATTGAGCCTCCGTTGCTTCCTGGCTTTCCGACCAAATGGCGAACTCAGTGCCAACCGGATCGGTAAAATGAAAACGGCGGCCACCCGGAAACGGGAAGATATCCTGGCTGATGGAACCTCCCAGTTCCTGAACGCGCTTAACATCGCGTTCCAGATCGTCGCTGTAAAAAACAAGCAACACGCCAGCGGCCGGAGCAGGCGATGTCGCTTTTCGCAGCCCGCCGTC
>Ga0265303_10002035_pt1 | contig 12540 bp, 12 predicted proteins | sample Helome_2_FD_192494 | JGI IMG/M metagenome (GOLD analysis project Ga0265303, IMG submission 192494) | Marine sediment microbial communities from subtidal zone of North Sea - Hel_20160317 (Illumina Assembly) | ecosystem: Environmental > Aquatic > Marine > Subtidal zone > Sediment ...
AGGTTTGGGTATCTGCGTGCCGAAAATCCCATTTCGACGGCCGCGATGCCGCCCGACGCTATAGACGGACGGGTGCCAAGCGAGTTTCTGCCGGCCGGAGAATGCGCCGCAGACTATCGCAATCTGCTCAGCGAAATCGAGATGTCGCTGCACGATCACGAGGTCAATCAGCGCCGCATCGCGGCAGGACAGCAACCCGTCAATTCACTGTGGATATGGGGTGGAGGGCTGGCGCCGGAGCGCGACATGCGGTTGCAGCCGCCATTGTTTTCCGACGATCCCCTGCTGCTTGGTTACTGGGAAAGTGCAAATGCCGTTGCCAAACTCTGGCCGGGGAGCATCGCCGATTGCTTTAAAGCGGCGGCCGCGGGGTTTGTCGCGGTTACGCCGGAATCCGAAGACGACCCGGCGTTCCTGCACGAATGCCTCCTGGCCCTGCGTGCGGCCCTGCGCGAGAAACAAATCGATCGACTGACGATTCTTTTCCGGGACGGGCGTCGCGCCGCGGTGAGGCGATCGCACAGTCTTCGGTTCTGGCGTCGCGATTCCGAGCTGCTGGATTAGGGGGTTCCTGAGCAAAAACCGTGAAAACAGCCAGACCCATTATTGCGAGATCGCTTCCGAGTCAATCTGTCATCGAACAGTTTGGCGATATCGATCCTGTACTCGCGCGACTCTACGCAATGCGTGGCCTCGCGGGCGCCCGGGAGATCGACTATGGCCTTGGGCGGCTGGCGCCACTAAACACACTTGAGAATCTCGACGAGGCCGCACAGCTCGTTCTCGCGAATCGCGGCAGGCGCATAATCGTCGTCGGCGACTACGACGTCGACGGCGCCACCAGCACGGCGCTGGTCATTCGATGCCTGCGTGGGTTCGGTTTCAAGGACGTCGACTATCTCGTGCCGAATCGCTTTGATTACGGTTACGGGCTCTCGAAGGAAATCGTCCGCGTTGCTGCGGAGCGCGAGCCCGCGTTGCTGATCACTGTCGACAACGGTGTATCAAGTGTCGCTGGCGTTGAGGAGGCCAACTCACTCGGAATGCCGGTCCTGATCACTGACCATCATCTGCCCGGCGACGAATTGCCGGCGGCTGCAGTAATCCTCAATCCCAATCTCACAGGCAGCTCCTTTCCGAGCCGTAACCTGGCCGGCGTAGGTGTCGCCTTTTATCTCATGGCGAGGGTCGGTCGGGTACTGGAAGAGCAGGGCATGACCGGCGCCGCTAAGATGCCTGCGAAATTCCTCGACCTGGTCGCGCTCGGCACGGTCGCAGACGTGGTGCCGCTGGACCAGAACAATCGAATCCTCGTGCAACAGGGAATCATGCGAATGCGAGCCGGGCACACCGTGCCGGGCATTGCAGCGTTGTTGCAGCGATCAGGCCGGCAACCCGGGCGCTGTGTCAGCACGGATCTCGGTTTCGCGGTGGGCCCTCGAATCAATGCCGCCGGGCGTCTCGAAGATATCTCGGTGGGCATCGAGTGTCTCTTGACGGACAGCATCTCGACGGCAAGCAACTACGCGCGCATGCTTGATGAAATCAACAGCGAAAGACGTGACATCGAGTCGACGATGCGTGAACAGGCTTTTGCTTACGTCGACAAAATGGGCTCGCAGCGCTGGCCGGCGTGCGTTTGTGTCTATGACGAATCCTGGCACCAGGGAATTGTCGGATTGATAGCGGCGCGGGTCCGCGAACGTTGCCACCGACCTGCGATTGCTTTCGCTCGTGAGAACGACGAGCGCCTGAAGGGTTCGGCGCGCTCGATTCCAGGCGTGCATATTCGCGATCTACTCGAGGCGGTAACGACGGTAAGCCCCGGCCTTATCGACAAGTTTGGCGGTCATGCGATGGCGGCTGGTCTGTCAATCGCCGCATCCGCTCTCGAGGAATTCAAGCGTGTCGCTGCCCAACAGATGGAGCGACTCTATCCGGAGGCTGATTTCAGCGGTGCGATCGTCACGGACGGCCAGCTACCGGGTACTGCTTTCACGCTGGGATTCGCACGGTCGCTCCGAGATGCCGGCCCGTGGGGCTCGGGCTTTCCCGAGCCACTGTGGAGCGGTGATTTTTCCGTTATGGAGCAGCGTACGGTTGGCGACAAGCATCTCAAGATGCGCGTACGACCGGCTGATGGCGGCACCGTTATAGACGCCATCGCGTTCAACCAGGCGGGCCCTGCCTACCGTGGCGTCGTGAAGCTCGCTTTCAGGCTCGACGTCAACGAATATCGGGGCGTCGAGAATCCACAACTGGTCATTGAGCAAATTGCCCCTTTGCACACAAGCGCTGCGTGATAAGATCGCGCCCTTTTCCGCCTGAGTCGTCCCGATGGAAACCAGCCAGATCAAACAGACGATAACCGACCTTGCCGAACGCGCTGATGCGTTGAGGAGGTATCTTTGACTATGAAGGCAAAGCGGAACGCCTGACCGAGGTCCAGCGCGAACTCGAACAACCGGACGTCTGGAGCGAACCCGACCGCGCGCAAGCGCTTGGGCAGGAGAGGGCGCAACTCGAGCAGGTCGTGGTCGGCCTCGACGAGCTTGCCACAGGCCTCCGTGATGCCGACGAGTTGCTGGCCATGGCCATCGAGGAAGATGATGCCGACACGGTCGAGGAAGTTGTCAGAGATCTTTCCCGCTTTGAAAAGCACGTGGCCGGTCTCGAGTTCCGGCGCATGTTCTCGGGAGAAATGGACGCGAATAGCGCCTACCTCGACATCCAGTCTGGCGCCGGCGGCACCGAGGCACAGGACTGGGCGGAGATGATTCTGCGCATGTACCTCCGCTGGGCGGAGGCGCAAGGCTTCGAGGCCGAGGTGATCGAGGCATCTGCCGGGGAGGTCGCGGGCATCAAGAGCGCAACTGTTCACATTTCGGGCGAATACGCTTACGGCTGGTTGCGCACCGAGACAGGCGTGCATCGGCTGGTGCGCAAGTCGCCTTTCGACTCGGGCAATCGTCGCCACACATCGTTCGCATCGGTTTTCGTATCGCCCGAAGTCGACGACGATATCGACATAGAGATTGATCCTTCGGACCTGCGAATCGACGTCTACAGGGCGAGCGGCGCAGGCGGCCAGCATGTCAATCGCACCGAGTCGGCTGTGCGTATCACGCATTTGCCGACCAACATTGTCGTGCAATGCCAGAACGACCGCTCGCAGCACAAGAACAAGGCGACGGCGATGAACCAGTTAAAGGCAAAGCTATATGAATTCGAGCTGCAGGAACGCCGGTCCGCAGCCGCGGAGGTCGAAGAGGGCAAGGCTGACGTCGGCTGGGGCAGCCAGATTCGCAACTACGTTCTCGACCAGAGCCGCATCAAGGATTTGCGTACCGGCGTAGAAACCGGTAACACTCAGGCAGTGTTGGACGGAGGCCTCGATGCCTTCATTGAAGCCAGCCTCAAGCAGGGACTGTAATTGAGTACCGATGAGTAACGACAAGCAAAAAGACAAGCAAGATCCGGACGCAAACAAGCCGGATGAGAACAAGTTGATTGCCGAGAGGCGCGGCAAGCTGGCTGCACTGCGGCAGGAAGGCATAGCCTACCCGAATGATTTTCGACGCAACTCTGTCGCCGAGGAGTTGCATCGGACTTTCGATTCGCACGGCGACGAGGCGCTGCGTGAGGATCACGTTGCGGTCTCCGTTTCCGGCCGAATGATGGCCAAGCGAGTCATGGGTAAGGCGAGCTTCATCAAGCTGCAGGATCGCACGGGCCAGATCCAGGTTCGACTTGAACGCGATCGCTTGCCCGAGGGTGTCTACCAGGCTTTCAAGAGATGGGATGTTGGCGATATCGTCGGCGCCAGCGGCGAGTTGTTCCGAACCCAGACCGGTGAGCTGACCGTGATGGCAGACGAAGTGCGCTTGCTGACCAAATCACTGCGGCCCTTGCCGGAGAAATTCCACGGCTTATCGGACCAGGAAATTCGTTACCGCCAGCGCTATGTCGATCTGATCATCAACGAGTCGAGCGCACGCGTGTTTCGCATTCGCTCGCAGATCATCACCTATATGCGATCGTTTCTCGAGGCGGCGGATTTTCTCGAGGTTGAAACGCCGATGATGCAGACGACACCGGGCGGCGCGATTGCCCGGCCGTTTAGCACGCATCACAACGCGCTCGACATGCTGCTGTACCTGCGAATTGCACCAGAGTTGAATCTCAAGCGACTCATCGTCGGCGGCTTCGAGCGCGTTTACGAGATCAATCGCAACTTCCGCAATGAGGGAGTATCCACGCAGCACAATCCCGAATTCACAATGATGGAAGCGTATCGCGCTTATGCCGATTACAACGACTGGATGGATATGACCGAGGCCATGCTGCACGGCATGTCTGAGGCTGTCCTTGGAACGACTATCGTTCGCTACCAGGGTGAGGAGTATGATTTCGGCCAGCCCTTCAAGCGCATGACCGTCGAAGAGGCGATCGAGGCGCACAACCCGGATCTCGACATATCGCGCATTCGCGATCGTGATTACCTCGTCGAAGTCTGCGAGGGGCTGGACATACCCGTCAAGGACAACGACGGGCCTGGCAAGCTGCAAACCGAGATCCTGGATGCAACAGTCGAGCACCTGCTCCGGGAACCGACATTCATTACACAATACCCGACAGAAGTTTCACCGCTGTCTCGCCAGAATGATGCCGACCCGTTCGTGACGGATCGATTCGAACTGTTCATCGCTGGTCGCGAGATCGCGAACGGTTTCTCGGAGCTCAACGACCCGGAGGTCCAGGCCGAGCGATTCCTGTCACAGGTCGAGAACAAGGAAGCCGGTGACGACGAGGCCATGGCGTACGATTACGACTATATACGGGCACTCGAGTATGGCATGCCGCCGACGGCAGGCATTGGCATCGGCATAGATCGACTCGTCATGGTATTCACCGACTCACCCTCGATCCGGGACGTGCTGCTGTTTCCGCACATGCGACCTGAAGTCTTCGATTAGTCGTACCACCACTCACTAAGCGACCGAAAAGGGCTTGCGGCCGACATATTTGCCGGCGGACTGTCTCGCTACGCTCGCCTGATGTCTCGCCGGCAAACATCTCGTCCACAAACCCGCCGTACAAGACTGGCGTTCGGCAGGACACGATTCGGGACCTCCTCGAGCGTCGTGTGGAGCGAAGTGACGCATGGACGCCGAAACGAGCGGAACCCGATGCGAGCGAGACAGGGATGTCGAGCGAGGTTAAGCGAGAGGGGGTCCCGAGTCGGGGCCAATCGCGTAAGGCAATGGGATGTGAGTTAGTTTGACGCCGTTGACCGTGAGCGGCGATTCAGCTTTGTCGAGGGGAACAACCGCCAGCAGGTCCGTGCCGGCAACATTCAATACCTCCCCGATGTCGCGCTCGCCATCCGAAACCTTGTCACCCACTGCCAGCGGCGCTGCGCTCTCGAAACGAAGAGCGCGGCGCTTGGTTGCGCCCCTGTGGTGGGTGCGGGCAACGATTTCCTGGCCCGTGTAGCAGCCCTTGTCGAAGCTGATCGCGTCAATAAGGTCGAGATTCAGCATGTGCGGCGTGAATTGCTCCATCTGCTCGGCGCCGATAAACGCGTAACCATTCCGGATCAGGAACCCGGGATCGACGGAAGCGCCTTCGTCCACGATATCGAAGTCAATCTTGGCGCGAAACCTGAACACTGTCAGTCGCTTGACGATGTCCTGCGCGGTTTCGGCCGGTGCTGACAGGCCGAATCCGGATTCGGTCGCCCGGACCGTTCCAAACCAGATTACCCGGCCTTTGGGGCTGCACCAGGCCGCGAGAATCTCGGCATCGGAATTCAGGCGTCCCAGGTCGTTCGTGAGTTGCCCCTGCAGAAAATCAAACGCGTCGGGTCCGGAAACGTCGATAGTCGATAGTGTGTTCATTTGTATCTAGGCAATTGCAGGTACTGCAGGTTGTCGAAGCGTCTGGCATACTCTCGCCATGAACGGACAAGACCCCGAGAACAAGGCCGAAACCGTCGATTCCAATGACGATAGCACAGCGGATGATGCTGCGTCTGAAGCGCTCGACAGGCCCAAAGAGATCGGCGGCCGCGGGGGACTGGATCCCACACGTTACGGTGACTGGGAAAAAGCTGGCCGTTGTATCGATTTTTGACATCCTTTAGGCGCGAAGAACAAGACAAATGAGCAATCACGACAGGCCGCTGTCACCGCATCTTTCGATTTATCGCTGGCCGATAACGATGGCCCTGTCGATCTTGCATCGCATCACCGGCGTCGCATTGTCATTGGGCTTCGTCGTTCTGGTTGCCTGGTTGTTCGGCGCAGCGACCGGACCCGAGGCATATGCTGTCTTCCTGTCGGCGATGGACTCGGTCATCGGCATGCTATTGCTCATAGGCTGGTCATTTGCATTCTTCTACCACCTGGCCAATGGTGCGCGTCATTTGCTCTGGGACACGGGCCGCGGGCTGGAGAAGAGCGAGGTTAATCTGTCTTCCTGGCTGGTGTTGCTTACAGCCGTCGTCCTGACCGCCGTGTTCTGGTGGGTGGCGGCATGAGCCTCCGATCGCCGCTTGGCCGGGTATTGGGCCTGGGTACTGCCAAAGACGGCACATCACACTGGTGGGGGCAACGCGTATCGGCAATCGCACTGCTGTTTCTCGGCCTGTGGTTTGCGTGGGTCATTGCGATAACGCCCGACTTTAGCCACGCTGCGGTCGTTGCAGAAATCGGCCGCCCAATCAACAGCATCCTGTTGCTGCTGCTCACAGTGACACTCGCGTATCACTCCTACCTGGGTATCCAGGTCGTGATTGAAGACTACGTTCACGCGCCCGCCGTCAAGTTGGTCTCGCTCCTTCTTTCCCGCTTCGCGCATGTCCTGCTTGCTGTGGCGGCCGTCTATGCAATATTAAAAATCGGACTCGGCACATGAGCGACTACGAGTTTATCGATCACAGTTATGACGTGGTCGTCATCGGTGCCGGCGGTGCCGGCCTGCGCGCCACGTTCGGACTCGCCGAGGCCGGTTTCAACACGGCATGCGTCACTAAGGTGTTCCCGACCCGCAGCCACACGGTCGCCGCGCAAGGCGGCATCAGTGCCGCGCTCGGCAATATGGGCGAGGATGACTGGCGTTGGCACATGTACGATACGGTCAAAGGCTCCGACTGGCTTGGCGACCAGGACGCCATCGAATACATGTGCAAGGAAGCGCCGGACGCGGTCATCGAGTTGGAGCATTACGGTGTACCGTTTTCGCGGACCGAAGATGGCAGGATATACCAGCGACCTTTCGGCGGAATGACTACGCGTTTCGGCGAAGGCACCGCGCAGCGAACCTGCGCCGCTGCCGACCGGACCGGTCACGCGATGCTGCACGCGCTTTACCAGCAATCGCTAAAACATGACGCCGAGTTCTACATTGAATTTTTCGCGGTAGACCTGATCATGGAAGACGGCGCGTGTCGTGGTGTTATCGCGATCGACCTCGCGACCGGACGTTTGCATCGCTACCGCGCGCACCAGGTCATTCTTGCAACGGGCGGCTATGGTCGTTCCTACTTCTCCTGCACGTCGGCGCATACGTGCACCGGCGACGGCAGTGCCATGGTGCTGCGGGCCGGCTTGCCGGTTCAGGATATGGAGTTCGTACAGTTCCATCCGACCGGTATTTACGGTGCCGGCTGCCTGATCACCGAAGGCGTACGGGGCGAGGGCGGTTTCCTGACGAACTCGGACGGCGAGCGCTTCATGGAGCGCTACGCGCCCAATGCCAAGGACCTGGCATCGCGTGACGTGGTCAGTCGTTCCATGACGATAGAAATCCGGGAAGGCCGTGGCGTTGGTGCCGAAAAAGATCATATCCACCTTCACCTGGAACACCTCGGGCCTGAAGTCATTGAAGAGCGTCTGCCGGGCATTGCAGAATCGGCGCGTATCTTCGCCGGCGTCGATGTCACCAAGCAGCCGATTCCGGTGCTGCCGACAGTGCACTACAACATGGGCGGTATTCCGGCCAACTTCAACGGCCAGGTGGTCACGAAGAAAGACGGCGACCCTGAAGCCGTGGTGCCGGGGCTCATGGCCGTGGGAGAAGCTGCCTGCGTTTCAGTGCACGGTGCGAATCGCCTGGGCTCCAACTCGTTGCTTGACCTGGTCGTCTTCGGCCGCGCGGCCGCGCATTTCTGTGCCTCCGAAATGACGCCGGGCGAACGCCACAGGCCGTTTGCCGAGGGCGCAGGGCAGAACAGCGTCGCGCGCATCGACAGGCTACGCCACGCGGATGGCACCCGACCGACTTCAGAGATCCGGCTCGAAATGCAAAAAGTCATGCAGGGTCACGCCGCTGTGTTCCGGACCGGCGAAGTGCTGGAAGAAGGGGTCGAATTACTGAGAGAGACGTTTGCAAGTTTCGGTGATGTTGCGGTGACTGACCGCTCGCTCGTATGGAATACCGATCTTGTCGAGACTATGGAACTCGAGAACCTGCTGCTCAACGCGGCGGCGACCATCGAGTCTGCCTCAAACCGGCTGGAGAGTCGCGGGGCGCATGCGCGAGAAGACTATCCGGACCGTGACGATGCGAACTGGATGAAACACACGATGGCCTGGGTCGATGACCGGGGCAAGGTGAGCTTCGATTATCGGCCCGTCCATCAGGAGACCCTGACCGACGAGGTCGACTATGTCGAACCGAAAGCACGTGTTTATTAGATTTTCAGGAAACCTAGACCGTGGCTGAATTCAGACTCCCCAAGAACTCGCGAATTTCCAAAGGCAGGCATTTTGCGGCGGGTAACGGTTCCTCCAATGTTCGTCGCTTCGCCGTGTATCGCTACGATCCGGGCAGCGGCGACAACCCGCGCCTCGACACCTACGAGGTTGATCTGGACGGCTGCGGCCCGATGGTTCTCGATGCGCTGATCAAGATCAAGAACGAGATCGATCCGACGCTGACGTTCCGTCGTTCATGCCGCGAGGGCATTTGCGGTTCCTGTGCGATGAACATCGGTGGCGGCAACACGCTGGCATGCACGCTGTCTATCGACAGCGTGAAAGGCGACGTCAAGATCTACCCTTTGCCGCATCTGCCGATTGTCAAAGACCTTGTCGGCGACCTTACGAACTTCTACGCGCAATACGCGTCGATCAAGCCCTGGTTGCAGTCACGTACGCCGCCGCCTCCGGACCAGGAGCGCCTGCAGAGCAAAGGGGACCAGGAGCTTATTGATGAGCCGGCTGCCTGCATTCTGTGTGCCTGCTGCTCGACGAGCTGCCCGAGTTACTGGTGGAACAGTGATCGCTATCTCGGCCCCGCCGCCCTGCTGGCAGCGTACCGCTGGTTGGTCGACAGTCGCGATGATGCCACCGGCGCAAGGCTCGATGAACTCGAGGATCCATTCCGTCTTTACCGTTGCCATACGATCATGAATTGCACTCAGACATGTCCCAAGGGCCTCAACCCGGCCCAGGCCATCGCCGAAACCAAGAAGATGCTGGCGGAAAGGAAGTATTGATGTAAGGGCGCGCTTTGCGCGCGATCACGGCTGTCGTCCGCTCCTACATGAGGGAATTTTATGAGCGAGGAGTCGAGGCTCAAATGGCAATGCCGTCGCGGCATGCGTGAGCTCGACGAGCTCTTGCTCTTGTATCTCGAGGAGCGCTACCCGATAGCCGATGACGAGGAAAAGGCCGCTTTTGAGGCCGTTTTGGCGCTTGCCGACCCTGAGCTGAACGGCTATCTGTTGCAACGGCAAACGCCAGCTTCGGAGCCTGTCGCGCGTGTCATCAAACAGATACTCAGCCGAACTCCATCCTGATGGGGCCCTTCGCCGGGTCGTACTTCTGTCCGGTGTCGGCCTGTGCTTCGCTGGCGTCGCGATCATACTGGTTTTGCCGCTGCACACGGTGCTCTCGATCGGGTGCTCCGCTGCATGGCTGGCACTCTGTGCCTGGGAGCTCGTCACCATCAGCCGCGGATATGCGCTTTGTTGTGGTTTGCGCGTGACCTCTGGCGGCGGAGTCTTGCTACTCGATTCGCTGGGCAACTGGCAGACGGCGCGCCTTCTGTCCGGCAGCGTGCTGCTCCGGCGGGTTGGCTGGTTTCGCCTGGAGACGGGGTCGGGCCGTCGCTGCGCCGAGCTGCTTCGGGGAAGTTGCCGAAAAAGCCATGACTGGCGCCGCCTGCAGGTTATCTGGCGCCACATTGGAGCGATCCGGTGAAGCTGCTAACATGCTCATAACGCCAAAAAAAACAAGTATTCCTGTCAAGCGGAGCGATCTGCCGACCGTATCCGGAACGGTGTCACAAAACTACGATGAATAAGGCAGATATTCGAGAACTTATCGACCTTCAACGGGTCTATCCGGGAGTCGAGCGGCTGTACGGAAATCCTGGCGAGTGCGCCTGAATGTCCAATCAGTCGTCAGACAAAAAGCTGGTCAAGCGGGTCCAAAGGGGTGACAAGGGTGCGTTTGATCTGCTGGTTCTCAAGTACCAGCACAAGATAGTGAATTTGGTCATGCGATATGTACGAGACCCGGAACTGGCGTTGGACATTGCTCAGGAATCGTTTATCAAGGCGTACCGGGCCTTGCCTCGATTTCGCGGTGACAGTGCCTTTTATACCTGGATGTACCGAATCGCTGTGAATACGGCAAAGAACCATCTTGCGGCTCAGCGGCGACGGCCAATGAATGTTGAACTCGATGCACAGGATCCCGACCATTACGACCTGCATGCGAAGCTGAAGGAGACGGATACACCCGAGGCGATTACGCTCAGCAACGAGTTGAGGGAAACGGTTGAACGCGCCATCGAGGCATTGCCCGAGGATTTGCGCACCGCGATTATCCTCAGGGAGCTGGAAGGCATGAGTTACGAGGAAATAGCGCAGACGATGGAGTGTCCGGTTGGCACTGTGAGGTCAAGAATTTTCAGAGCACGTGATGCGATTAGCAAGAAGATCGGATCGCTGACACGATAGAGAAGGCCGAAAGGCCCATGCGGGTGAAGTATGAATGACGCGATAAGAATGCAAATTTCTGCGTTTGTGGATGGAGAACTTCCGGAAAACGAGGCCGATTTGCTGCTGCGTCGGATGGGCCAGGACGCAGAGCTGCGGCTCAAGGTCGCAGAGTACCTTGCCATCGGCAGGGCCCTGCGCGGTGAAATCGCGGTGCCGGGTGTTGATCGCATCCACGAGCGGGTTTCCGCCGCCATTGATGACAAGCCTCTCGAAGAGGTTATCGAAATTGCCGGCACGCCACCGACCAAAGCCATTCGGCCGCTCGCGGGCGTAGCCGTGGCGGCGACTGTCGCGCTTGTGGCCATTTTCGGTTTGCAACAGACAATGAACGTCGACGAAACAGACACCGAAGTATCGGCAGTGGCCGTCGCCGAGACTGACAACGGCTACACGGTGCCGCGGCCGATTAATGACCAGCTTCGTCAGTACTACCTGAGCCACGGCGCGACCGCAACGGAAAACGGTGCCAACGGCATCAACTCGCGTTTCGTTGCTTTACGGCTGAGCGAAGAGCGCCTCGAGGAGGCGTTTGGCGACGACGATACGGCGCCAGAAAACGAATCTGACGACAAACCGACGCAACCTTGATGTCAAATCTGCGGCGACAGTCTGTCAATCTGCTAATCCTTTTACTCGGGTTGCAGGTGATCGTCGCTCCGGCTCTTGCGGCTTCCGAGGAACCCAGGGTTTGGCTCAATCGCATGGGTGCCGCCGTGCAGTCAACGAGCTATGAGGGGACGGTCATCCGTATCCGCGGCGGCGAAGCCGAGGCGCTCAAAGTTGTGCACAAAGTCGTCGATGGCGTTATTCGCGAGAAGGTCGTGGCCCAGGAAGGCAACGGGCTCGAGATCATCCGCAACGGCAACGAGGTGCACTGTATCCTGCCGGATCGCAAGTCCGTGCTCGTCGAAGAATGGGATGACCAATCGACGTTATTCTCGACATTGCCTTCAAGTGAGATTCGCTTTGGCAACGAATACGACGTGTCGATCGTGCGCGAGGACCGTGTAGCGGGCCGGCAAACCAACCTGTTGGCGATTCGACCCCACGATGGCTACCGTTATGGTTACCGAATCTGGCTGGATACGGAGACGAGCTTCCCGTTACAAACGCAGTTGATCGGGGATGACGGATCTGCCATCGAACAGGTCAAGTTTGCCGAAATCAGTCTCAACGAGGAGATTCATGCGAGCGCGCTTGCTCCCTCCTACAGCACCGAGAATTACCGGTGGTTTAATCAGACGGGCCGCCATGTCACTCGCTCTGTCGATACTGACTGGGCGAGTGAGGATCTTCCCAAGGGATTCCGGGCGATTTCTACCCATGAAGAGAAGATGCCGGGCAGCGACGAGTTCGTTACTCACATTCTCTACAGTGACGGGCTGGCCAATGTGTCGGTCTTCATTGCGAAGATCGGCGAGGGCAACTCTCAGGGACCGTCGAGCGTCGGAGGCTCTAATTCATACAGCACTGTCATCGGCGACCACCACGTGACGGCGGTTGGCGAAGTCCCGGCGATAACGGTC
>Ga0265303_10002036_pt1 | contig 12540 bp, 5 predicted proteins | sample Helome_2_FD_192494 | JGI IMG/M metagenome (GOLD analysis project Ga0265303, IMG submission 192494) | Marine sediment microbial communities from subtidal zone of North Sea - Hel_20160317 (Illumina Assembly) | ecosystem: Environmental > Aquatic > Marine > Subtidal zone > Sediment ...
TACATCAAACTTCGGCTGATAGTACAGGTACAGCTCGTTTTTTCGCAGTGCATTCCGGAGTTCGTTTTCGATGGTCATTTTCTCCAGCGCTTCTGTCTTCATCTGCGTCGAAAAGAACGTGAATTGGCCCGGGCCCTTTGATTTCGCCTGGTACATGGCTGTATCCGAGCTCTTCAGCAGGTCCTCAAAGTCGTTGCCGTGTGACGGAAATACGGAAATGCCAATACTCGGCGTCATGTGGAAGTCCGTTTCGCCGTGTCGAAACGGACTAGTCAAGCCATCGACCCAGGCCTGGGCAAGAACCCGACCTGCCTCTGTTCCATCCTCGCAACGTGCAAGTGCAACGAATTCGTCGCCGCCAATTCGCGCCAGGCAAATTTCCGATGTCATTTCTGCAGCATATTGCAGGCTGTCCTGCAGCCGCTCAGCAACTGCAGCCAGTAGATCGTCCCCAACTGTGTGGCCCAGGGTATCGTTTACGCGTTTGAAGCCATCCAGGTCCAGATACAACAGTACGAGCTGTTGCGAGTTTTGCCTCGCCAGTTTGAACATCTTGCTGGAACTCTCGCGAAGATACTCTCTGTTCGGCAATTCAGTCAGGGAATCGTAGTATGCCAGGCGTTCAATTTTTTGTTCACGCGTCTGCAGCGCTTTGATGTTTCGCGCACTGCGCAAGACGTAACGTAATCGATACCCTATCAGCGACCAGTTGATGGGTTTGGCAATGAAGTCCGTCGCACCCGATTGATATGCGTGATTGATTGAGGCTGTGTCATCGTCACCGGTTACAAGGATAATCGGAGTATGTGCGGTCGTAGGTGATGAACGCAGGCGCTCACAGGCCGAGTAACCATCCAGTTCCGGCATATTCACATCCAACAGAATAAGATCGGGATCGACTTCCTCCGCCGCCGCGATCGCCGCCATTCCGTCACCAACGTCGATAACATCGAATCCTGCGGAGATTGCTGCTTCGGTGAGCATCAGCCGCATGACCTTGTCATCGTCGACGATTAGTGCAACGGGCTTTTTCCTCGAGTCTGAATTCATGCGGATTTCACGTTAGGGGTGCTTTGAACCGCAGTGACGACATTTGTGTACATCGCCTCCATGCGTTGTGCCAGCTCAATCGCGCGAACCAGGTTCGATCCGTCGCATGCCTTTTCCAGTTCGCTCGCCAGATTCGAAAACTCTGTAGCACCAATGTTGCCGCTGCTGGACTTCAGCGCATGTGCGGCTGCGCGCATGTCGCTCAAGGAACCGGCATCCCGTGCATCTGCCATTTCACTCATGAGCTCTTTCGAGCCATCGAGGTAAGCGGCAAAAATGCGATCAAGCAGATCAGGTCTCTCGTCGGTCTGCAGGCTTCGGATTCCGTTCAGAATTGCGGTGTCCAGGCTGCATATGTTTGACGGTTTGTTACGCGACTTGTCCTCGTGTTCGATGGCGCGCGGTTGTATTGATCGTGTTGCCCACTTTCGAACCACGGCGGCCAGCTCGTCCAGCACGTAGGGCTTGCTAAGGAAGTCGTCCATCCCGGCGTCACGACAGGCCTCGCGGCTCTCTTTCGTTGCATGCGCGGTCACGCCGACGATCGCAACATGCCGAGCTCCGGATTCCCAACTACGAATCAACTGCGTCGCTTCGAAGCCGTCCATTCCCGGCATTTGTGCGTCCATCAGGACCAGATCAAAATCTTCGGTCGTGGCTTTAGCGACGCCGCTGCGTCCGTCCGACGCGAAAGTCACCTGGCAACCGAGCTCCTGCAACATGCCCTCGGCGACGAGTTGGTTTACCTGGTTATCTTCGACCACAAGGACTCGAGCGTGCTCAGGTGTGATGCTGCGAGCGCTCACAATGTCTGACGTGCGAGCTGCCGCTGTTGCACTTTCAAATACTTGTTGCAGTGTCCCCAGCAAAACAGGCCAGCGAACTGGTTTCGTCAACACGATATCGTTACCGACATCCCGCAATATTTCCGCGTCATAAAACAACTCGGGATCGCTGCTCAGGACCACTCGCGCAGCCCTGCTATCGCTATAACAATCAAGAACATCGACCAGGGAGTCAGGATCCATCGCATCGGCATCAATGATGAGGGCGTCAAGCACCCCTCGGTCGTCTGCCATCGAGCAGCTGAGCTGTTCCGATGACTCCACGATACTGACTTTCACATGGTGCGCGGAAATCTTTCGTGCAATCGTATCGCGCAGTGACCGCAACGGCGTTGCTATGATTGCATTCATGCCGGAAAGGTCCACGAATTCCCGGGCCGGCTGCGATTTCGATACGGCAAACGGGATCTCACAGGTGAATGTCGATCCAACGTTTGGCGTGCTCGCCACTGACATTTGTCCGCTCATCAGTTCGATGAGCTGTTTACAGATCGACAACCCGAGTCCGGTACCACCGAATCGCCGCGTTGTTGACTCGTCAGCCTGTGCGAATGCGTCGAATATCCTCCGAACTACATCGTCTTCGATCCCGATGCCGGTATCTGCTACTTCGATCTGCACCGCTACCTGATCTTTTGACTGCGATACGCAAACGACGCTAACTGTAACCTCGCCGTCCTCGGTAAATTTGATTGAATTGCCGACCAGGTTAATGAGTACTTGACGTAACCGTAACGGATCTCCGATCAAGTCAAGCGAAAGACTGGGATCAACGAACCCGACGAGCTCCACCCCCTTCTTCATCGCCTCCGGCCCGAGTAACGCGACGGTGTCGTCGACGATTTCACAAAAATCGAGTGGCAGTTCTTCGAGCTCCAGACGACCTGCCTCTATTTTCGACAGATCGAGTACATCATTGATTATCTGCAGCAACGCTTCCGCAGAGCGAGCAATCGTTTTCGTAAAATGCGATTGCTTGTTGGAGAGGTCAGTACCGCGAAGTAGTTCTGTCATACCAATGACACCGTTCATCGGTGTCCTTATTTCATGGCTCATGCGGGCAAGAAAGTTGCTTTTTGCCTCGCTGGCTTCTTTGAGGTCGCGATTACGTTGATTGAGCTCTTCGGTTCGCGCGTCGACCTCAAGAGACAATCGGCGCGCATACTCCTCCTCCTGGCGCAAGCGTTTGTGCTGGCGACGGAAGAAGACAATGAGTGTCACCAGGGCGAAGGCTACATAGGTGACGTAGGCCCAGGTGGTTTGCCACGGTGCTGCGTGGACTGTTACCGGGACAACAAGCCCTTCGTTATTCCAAATGGAATCCGCCGAAGCTGCTTTGACCCGAAACACGTAATTTCCCGCATCCAGATTTGTGTACGTAACACGCCGTACACCGCCGGTACTGACAAAGTCCTTATCAAAACCCTCGAGCATGTACGCATACTGATTGCGCGCCGGATCGGTAAAATCCAGAGCGGCAAATTCGAATGACACAACGTCGTCGCGGTGACCAAGCTCGACCTGTGACAGTAATGAAATTGAGCCTTTCGTCACCGCGGGTTCATTGAGCAATTCGAACTTCGTCAGGACGACGCGTGGCTCGATCGTCGCCTCTTGTACCTTTCTCGGGCTAAATGCGTTTAGTCCGTTCATTCCGCCGAAAATCAGCTGCCCGTCACGCGCCTTGTGATGTGCGCCGAAGTTGAATTCCTCGGCCTGAAGACCGTGGGTCTTGTGAAATGCTTTGACCGACTGGTTCGTCGGATCAAATCGCGTGAGACCGTGATTGGTACTTAGCCAGAGCTGCCCGGCGTCGTCGGGACGAATACCATAAATGACGTTGTTGGGGAGCCCTTTGTCTTGTGCAAAATTGGCAAATTGAACTGCTTCGGGGTGCCGTGAGCTGCCAACAACGCGATCGAGGCCGCCGCCTGCTGTACCGATCCAGAGTTGCCCGCGATCATCGATGTGCAATGCGTAGATCGTGTTCGATGCGAGCGTCGCCTGATCATCCGGATCGTGCAGGTACTGTTTGACGACGCCGCGACGCCTGTCCAGAAGCACGAGGCCATTGCCGTCAGTTCCGATCCAGATGTAGCCGTTGGCGTCCTCAATTACTGTAGTTACCCGAAAAGTAGCAAGTGCTTTGTCGGAATCGGCGCTACCGAAGGTCCGCTGAAAGAGCTGCGTTTCCTGATCAAAATAGCTGACGCCGCCGCCAAAGGTCCCAGCCCATACGCCGCCCTCGCTATCTTCGTACAGGGTCATTACTCCGTCGGCACCGATCGTCCTGTCATCATTCGGATCGTGTCGATACGTTGTAATAACGTTGTCTGCTCCAAGCCGCGACAAGCCACCGTTCATCGTGCCAATCCATAGATGGCCATAACGATCGAACAACAACGACATTACACGTGGGTCCGCAAGCGCCTGCGGATTTCTGGCCACTTCCTCGATCATGACGCGCTGACCGCTGGAACGATCCAGGCGGCTCAGACCCGGGCCGATTGTGCCGATCCAGAGGGCGCCTTGCTCGTCGTCAGCAAACGACGTTACATACGCGCCTTCGAGCCAGTCACGGTAGTAGTGCCCGAACGACCAGCTACGCGGATTCCACCGGCTCGCTCCACCGGATCGCGTGCCGACCCACAACAACCCACCGCGATCCTGGTAAATTTCCATGATCGAGTCATCTCTCAGGCCATGTGGATTCCCACCTTCTCGTTGATATCGCTGGAACTTGCCTTCGATTCGATTGAACAGGTTCAGGCCGCTGGCCGTGCCAATCCAGACACGCTTCTCGGCGTCCTCGAAAATCACACGTACGTCATCGTCGCTGATCGACCGGGAATCGTTAGCGTCGTGGCGATACGCCGTAGTCTTGTTTGTTTCCGGGTCCAGCCGATAGAGCCCGCTCTCGAATGTCCCGATCCAGATATCGCCACGGCTGTCTTGTGCCAGTGACAAGACGCTTTCGTTCGCCAGGCCTTCGATGCGGCTATTGTGCTCAAACGTGCCGGTCCCGGCTACGTACCTGTTGAGGCCATTGTCCGTCCCGATCCAGATGTTGCCGTCGTGATCTTCGAGCAGCGCAAACAGGTTATTGCTACTGATCGACGTCTCGACATCCGCGTCGTGAAGAAACCGGGTCACGGTGCCTGACGCGGAATCCAGAAGATTTAGGCCATTGTTGCGCGTGGCAACCCACACACGCCCCGAACGATCGATAAGCAGGTTGCGTATTGAGTCGCTGGAAAGAGTTTGTGGGTCATTTGAATCGTGTCGGTAACTCGAAAACTGGTCCGTACGCCGATCCCAGACAGCGACACCACCACCTTCGGTTGCGAACCAGAGATTGCCGCTCGCATCCTCAACGATTGCCCACACAAAGTCGCTGCCGAGTGCATTCGGGTTACCCCGCTCACGGCTGTAGAGTTTGAATTCGTAGCCGTTGTAGCGGTTTAGCCCATTTTCAGTAGCAATCCAGATGAAACCCTGCGAGTCCTGGTGAATGTCCATCACCGTGCCTTGCGAGAGCCCGTGTTCCAGGGTCAGGTGATCAAACACCATTGGCGGTTGATCCGCCCAGACGTTACATCCAAGAAGTAGGCCGAGGGCCGTGACCAGCTGAATGCGAAGATTCATGGCGTCTCTCTCGTCAGACAGCGTTATTCGTGATCAACCCATTTGTTGACACACATTGTCTCTGTCAGACCGCTGCTGAAGAGTGCGCCTTCGCTCCATGGAACGGAACGATTCCACAGGTAGCTCTGGCTCCACATGTACGCGCGGCTCCACACGTAACCCTGGCTCCACAGGTACGCCCGGCTCCAGACATAACCCTGGCTCCACATGTAAGCACGGCCCCATAGATAGCCATCGCCCTCCACGCGGTTGCCATCTTCATCCATCAGGTAGTATCCACCATCTGCATTTTGATTCGCACGCCCGCCAAAGTGCTGTTCGCCGGCGAGATCCTGCGCAATATTGAGCCCCTGGTTGGCGCATTGCGCCGCCGAGGACTGTACTGCATCCAATGCGTTGACGAGACCGGCGCCCTGCTGAAAAATCGAGTACGCCAGCTTGCCTGCGTCGTCAATGGCCGCCCTTGTTGATGCCATCAGCCTGCATTTGACGTCGTCCGGTGTCAGGGTCGGATCGTTTTCCAACATCAGGGCCACAATGCCACTCACGATCGCAGTGGCTTGAGATGTACCGGACATTGCGAAATTCCGTTCCGAATCCAGCATGGAATCCGGATGCATCAAACTGATATAGCTGTCGAACGGCATCGACGACGGTATATGACCGCCGGGGGCAATCACATCGGGTTTCACGAATCCTTCGTACGTTGGTCCGGCGGATGAAAACGACGCAAGGCGATCGTCGGCCGGCTCATACGGCGTGAAGTTGTCGGTCATCGCTCCGACCGTGATGATGTAGGGAACGTTGCCCGGCACACCTACCGTCATTGGCTCCGGTCCGTCATTACCTGCCGAGGCAACGACCACAATCCCGGCCTGCCACGCGGCCATGACGGCCTGGTTCAAAGGATCATCCCAATAGTGTGACTGCGGAGTTGCGCTGAACGACAGATTCAAGACGCGGATGTCGTACTTGTCCTTGTTCGCAACGGCGACGTCAATCGCATGAATGACGTCGAGATAGGTAGCGCTGCCATCGGCCCGAAACGCCCGCAGCACGACCAGCTCCGAATTGGGTGCAATACCTTCGTAGATATAGTTCTTGGCAATCCGGTTGCTGCCAATGATGCTTGCGACGTGAGTGCCGTGCCCATTCGGGTCATCCTGCAGGTTCTGACCGGTCACATCGATGAAGGCCTTGGCGCTCTTGCTCAGCAAAGTAGTTGCTTCCCACCAAAGTCCGGTGTCAATGACAGCGACAGTGATGCCGTTGCCCTTGATGCCAAGCTCGTGCACGGCGGGCGCATCGACGGTCAGGGGATGTTGATAGTCAATCGTCTCCATCGTCCGCGACAGTTCGGAGTATTCGAGAAAACCGTTTGCCTCGGTCGTGCGAACATAGTCGACCTCCAATTCGACCGTGCTATCGACGAGCTGTTCTTCTTCGGCAACCGGCTCGACGGCCTGGTCAGGCGTTGCCTCAGCATCCGTAGAACTGCTTGTTGTGTCTGTGGAGCTGCTGATAGTACCGTCGTACTTCTTACGGTCCTTTTTCTTCCGCCGCCCATCGACTACAACCTCGGGGTTCTTGTAGATTCGAACGCCGGCCTTCGATTGCAGGGCTGCAAGCTGGTCCACGGACAGCGTCGCGCCGACAGCATTTATGATCGGCAGAACTGTGCTTGTAGTTCCGCCGATACTTTCAACAAGTTCTGCCGCTGTCGCAACGTCAGTCGCCTGTACCAGGTAGGTGCCATTGCCTTGCGGGCCTTTGGCATCCGCGGCAAGAGTGGCGTCGATCGATGCCACGGCCGTGATACCCATCGCCAGAAAGAAAGCAAAACGCCGTGAATGATCCAGTGCCCAACTAATCATGCCAGTTCCCTTTGCTGAAGCAGTAGCGTTCGCGAAAGTCCGGGAGCGCTCGCTCGAGTGAGGGATATATATGACCAGAATTGGGTTTTTTGGACGCTCGACCTCGTCCGCCCGGCCGCCTGGAAAATGTGACCTGCGTCACATAATACTGTGTCAAATCGCGGCGGCGATTTCGATCAGGGCGGTGCCGCTCTGACCGGTTTCATCAAGGTATCGTCGGAACTCTTCGGCCGGCAACGGCTGGCAAATATGGAAGCCTTGCGCCTGGTTGCAACGCCGGGATTTTACGAGCGCCAGTTCCTCGGCAGACTCGATGCCTTTTGCAATCAGCACCGCATTGCGCGCCTTGGCTATAGCGCCTGCAATAGTGTACACGCCCGATTCCTCGCCCGAGAGCGACCCGGCACGAGCAAGATCATGGTTTACCTTGAATCCGTCAATACGGAGCCGGCGCAATGTCAGCAGACTGGTTCGATCTGAGCCGAAATCGTCGACGATGATACCGACTCCAACGTCACGAAGCTGCTGAAGTTGCCCCAGCGAGCGATCCGTGCAGTCGAGCAACGCCTCACGCATTTCGACCTCGATTCCCGCGGGGTTCATCTGCAGTTCTTCCAATATGGCGATGATGGAACTTGAAAAATTCGGCCGAATAAGCTGCTCTTCAGACAGATTTATCGACACCTTGACCGGGTGCGGCGCCAATTCCCAGGTAGCAGCCTCGCTACAAGCCTCACGAAATGCCCAGTCTGTCAGGCTCGCAACCTTCCCCGCACTGGCTGCGACGTCAAACAGTTCTTTGACAGGTACGATGCCGCGAAACGGGTGTTGCCAGCGGATAAGCGCCTCGGCGGCCACAACCCGTCCGCTCTGCAAGTCGACGCGAGGTTGATAGTAGAGACAAAGCTGGCCGTTTTCGAAGGCATGCTCCAGCTCCATTTCGAGATCGATCTGTACATTGGCAGGCGCGTTGGAGTTATTGCCAAATCGTCGAACGTCCTGACGAAGTTGCCTTGCTTCTCGCGTCGCGAGCAAGGCCGCGTCGACGAGCTGGTCGAGATTCTCGCCGTCATCCGGAAAGCAAGAGATCCCGACTCGCGGTACGAGTTTGACCTGATCTCCATCGCCGACGTCAATTTCCTCACAGGTTCGCTGAATTCGTGCAACGATGTTATCCACGACCTCATCATTCTTTGCATGATCGAGCAAAATGAGAAAGTGCACGCCATCGAGGCTCGCAAGTGGCGGCGACGACGCATCGGGCACATCAAATCGCACCAGATGATCCGAGTCGCGAAGGTTTTCAGTGAGGCTCTCGGCCGCTGCCGTCAGCAAGTTTCGAATATGCGGCTGATCGGGTTGTGCATCGGCCAGGCGATCAAATGTAAGACACAGAAACGTCAGGCTCCCGGACCTGAAACCTGCCCGGTCCATGCGGTCCCTGGCAGATACGTCGAACAGGTGGCGATTCGGCACGCCCGTGATGGGATCAATATAGGCAAGTCGAAACAGCTCGTGTTTCGTAACCACATCGCGCGGCACCGGACGCAGGTCAACAGCGGCCTTATTAGCACCTTTGGCTGATATGGTGGCTTCGTAGGCTACCGACTGCCCTTCCTGCATCAGATTGAAGTTGCAGCTATTATTTCCCCGTGTCTTCAAAACCCGAGCGATTGAAGTGGTGAGCTGTTCTGAAATCGGATGCGGCAGAAAATCACTTAAATTCTTCGGCACTTGCGCGGTGTTGACCAGCGAGCCGCCGCTACGACGTTGTCGAACCTCAATGAGGTCGCCGTTTCTCGCGACCAACAGGCTGTCTGTCGAGCTGTTTGAGGCGGCCAGAAGTCCATGGTCACTTTCTACCTGACTCAGCCACCCCGACAGGCGGTGCTTGAACAAGTGCCAGTTGACCGGCTTGACGAGATAATCCGATGCGCCGGCCGAAAATGCTTCTGTAATATCGTCTTTAGACTCACCGCTAGTGACAACCACGATGGGAGGGCAGCTCGAGCCAAGACGATCGCGGAGGGCCGCACATGCTTCAAGACCCGTCAACTCCGGCATCAGGTTGTCGAGGAACACCAGGTGCGGCTCAAATTCAGTGACTCGCTCAATAGCCTGTGCCCCATCCGACACGCACGCCGTACTGAACCCCGCCTCTGTAAGGGCCTGCTCCATGAGCATCAGGAAAGCGGCATCGTCATCCGCGACCAGTGCTCGCGGCCCACACGCTTTTGTGTCGGTGATTCCCATATAGTGATCCTACATCGCGAAAATCGCTTGAAAATACCGACCAATGCTCAATTATCCATCGCAATCCTAAAGTTTTGCGCTCAGGCATAATTCGATCCATCGTTCTCTTCACGCAACCACCCACACAGAACGCTATCAAGCGTTTCACCCTCTCGTTAGCAAGAATCGGCATGGTCCGGGCAGCTAACTCGATGCTGCGATTGAATAAAGTACAATCGATTCCAATAACACCTGGGGAATCGTTGTGAAAATGACTCGGCGAAATGCATTGCAGGCAATGGCTGGCCTTACCGCCGTGGCGATGGCGCCGGATATGGCGCTCGCCAAATCGAATGGTTTTTACGACAACGCCCTGATAATCGATGCACTTTGTTTTGGCAAAGAATGGCAAGACGACGTGTTCGTCGCATTACGCGAGGCAAACTATTCGGGCATTATCGAAAGCCTGCCGCGAGACAGTCTGCAGAGTGCCATCGACGCGCTCGTGGAGTGGCGTGGCAGAATTGCTGATCATTCTGACAACCTGATGCTTGCGCTCGAAGCCGCAGATTTTGAACGTGCCCTCAAAAGCAAGCGGACAGCCGTTGTGATGAATTTTCAGGATACAACGATGTTCGAAGGCGACGTCGACAATGTCGATGCGCTGCATGCGCTGGGTATGCGCAGCGCACAACTCACTTATAACTTCCGCAACCTCGTTGGCGATGGCTGCCTGGAGCGAACCAATGCAGGACTTTCGGATTTCGGCGTGGAATTGGTCGATAGAATGAACAATGTCGGCGTCATGATCGACCTGTCGCATTGCGGTCACCAAACGACTCTCGACGGCATCGAATTCTCGAAGAAACCCGTCGCGATGACTCACACCATGTGTGACTCGGTGCGGCCAGGCCACCCACGCGCAAAAACGGACGAACAAATACGGAAGTGTGCCGAAAATGGCGGAGTTGTCGGCATGATTGCACTCGGTTACTTCATCGGTCCCGACCCCGGTGGCGAAAGCAACATCGAAACCTACGCGGATCACATCGACCACGCCGTGGCTGTCGCCGGTGTCGAGCACGTCGGCATCTCGACGGACTTTCCACCGCAAGGCATCTCGCCGTGGGCAACGCGGGAAAACTGGCTCGAGCCGCGAAAGGAATATTTCAAACCGAGTTACGAGCTGCGCTGGCCACCGTGGATTCCCGAGCTCGACACTCCGGATCGTTACCGCAATCTCGTTAGCGTACTGGAAGGTCGAGGATGGAAAGAGCGTGATCTCGAGCGTTTGCTCGGTTTGAACTGGCTGCGCCTGTTTGAGGAATCCGTTGGCTAGACGAAAACCTGGCCCCATAGCGATCAAAGGCCACCGCGTATAGTGCAGGAAGGTACTGGTTGAAACTTACAGGCGCGACGTTAATCATATTGTCTCTTTCGTTCTTCCGGGTAATAACATGATCAAACGACTTTTCGTTCAAGTGGTTGAATCGTTTTCGGTGGCAAAATCAGCCGAGACGGTCGTCATGGATCGCGAGACCGCTTTGCGGCTGGCAACAGCCGTGCTGATGATCGACGTCGCACGTGCCGATGATGTGTTCGAGGAAAGCGAGTTCGATCGCGTCCTGCGACTCGTCGAAACGCATTTCAAGCTGACGCCCCAGCAGGCCGCGGAACTCTTCAACGAAGCGAGCGACGAAGCCGACGACCTGATCTCCGTGTATGACTTCACGGAGCTTTTGCACAAGAACCTGGACGAGGACGAAAAAGCACGCGTCGTCAGTTTACTCTGGCAAGTCGCCTACGCCGACGGCCGGCTCGACAAGTACGAAGACTCGCTGGTACTAAAGATCAGCGACCTGCTCTACGTCAGCCGTGGGCGCGTCATGCGCCTGAAGCACGACGCAGAGCAGGCTGCGAAAGGCAATACTTGACGCAGCCGAGCTAGCGGCTGGCCTGGAATACTTCCGCCTGCAGCGCTGCCTTAAGGTCGTCCATCGTCGCTACTCGCGGGCTGTGAGCAGACACAATCTTCATTACCTTGAGGTCCTGGCGGCCCAGGGCCTCGGCGAACGTCTGTGTCGACGGAACGGCCGGCGGTATGGGCCCGACGCGCGGCAGTGAGAAGTGGTCGGCTTCGAACATGATCCCCTCGTCCGGTAGATAGGCGACCAACAGGTGCTCGGTATGCGCAGTTGGCCCGATATCGATGATGTCCACGCGCCGATCTCCGCTCTCCAGTGTCATGCGATCTTCAACCGCCTGGAGCGCAAGCGCATCTCCGTTCTCAGCCGCGCGGCGTACGATTTTTTCATGCGCGCTGGACGCGATGATCGTAGCCCCCTCCGACTCGTAGTCCGTCACCGCCGCGACGTGGTCGAAGTGGTGGTGCGTCATCATGGAGTATTTGATGGGCTTGTCGCCAACCACTTCTCGTAGAGAGTCGATGCGATCGGCACTGCCGGCGGTGCCGCCGGCTGCGAAAACGTAGTCACCCATGTCCACGAACATCGCGTAAGTGCCGCTACCGCCGATCAGCCAGACGCCGTCTGCGATTTCCTGCCGGGACATCGGGTCGGGTTGCAATTCCGGGATCACCTCGAGGTCCGAATCAACGAGCAACATGTCGCCCAGTGGCTTGTTCACATCAACTGATACGATCGCCCGCTCGAGATTCACGTCCCCGTTGAGCAGCAGCACGAAATTGCGGTTGAAGGGCATACCCGCGATATCTTCGTAGTCTTTGAACTCGTATTCGACCAGGCCGAATCCGGGAAAAATACGCTCACTGCGGTGGAGCAGGCCGGTCTGTTTGTCGAAATAGAGACTGATGGCGGGGCCGACAGTCATCGAAAAGCCAATGACCTCAAATTCCTGGTCGCCGATTACCGTTT
>Ga0265303_10002037_pt1 | contig 12533 bp, 10 predicted proteins | sample Helome_2_FD_192494 | JGI IMG/M metagenome (GOLD analysis project Ga0265303, IMG submission 192494) | Marine sediment microbial communities from subtidal zone of North Sea - Hel_20160317 (Illumina Assembly) | ecosystem: Environmental > Aquatic > Marine > Subtidal zone > Sediment ...
CAGCCTGCATATAGGTCGAGGGCCGTAGGCGAAATGTATAGCGATTTCCTTTTGCCCAGACCAGAGCATCGGACAACGGCTCGGCCGCAACATAGAGAATCTGGTTGTGCCTGGCGAAATCCGTCAACGCAAGCCCTACATGGGAATAAAAAGATCCCATAATTAAAACCACTCTATTTTTCCGCACTAGTTCCTCGGCAATTGTGATCGCATTACCGGGTTTGCCGGCATCATCGCGAGAGATAACCTTAAGCTGTTTCCCCAAAATGCCTCCGGTGCTATTAATTTCTTCGAGCGCCAGTTGCCAACCATTTCTGTATGGAAAAGTAAAGCTGGTCAATTTGCTATAGGTATTGATCTCCCCAATCGTAATCGTATCATTGGCACCCACCTCTTCAAACGGGATAATGGCGACACATAGGGCGATATATACTGCTATGTGGAGAATATTAGAAAATCGCATTCTTTCTTACTCCTTTCTAAAATATCTTTTTGCTCCTATTCCAATAAGACAGATTTGCCTTTTTGGCAACGGCTGACAGGTTTTCTCGGAATGGTTACGATTCTCAGAGCGTTGACATTGATTCGTATATTCGATAGCATCCCGTTTGTACTTTTAACATTGCGATCAGGATAAATCAATGATCATAGGGTTAGACGTAGGCGGCACCCATACGGATGTCGTTCTGCTCGACAATCAAGGGCTGCGCAAAGAGGTTAAAGTTCCCACCGATCCATGCGATCTGTTTAACTCGGTATTATCGGGGCTCACAGCGATCACAGAGGACATTGACCCCAGCGCAATTGACCGCATTGTCTTGAGCACCACTCTCACCACCAACGCCGTCGTTCAAGATAGTACGCCTCCCGTTGGTATGATCGTCTCCAGCGGCCCCGGCATCGATCCTGAATTTTACCGCACCAACTCCAGTTATTTTGCGGTTGCCGGCTCCATCGATCACCGCGGGCGGGAAATTGAACCGATAGATGTCGGCGAAATTGAACAGATTGTCGCTGACTTGAAAAAAGAGGGCATCCGCTATGTCGGTGTGGTAGGTAAATTTTCGGTTCGCAACCCCTCCCACGAGTTGGAAATCAATCGGATCTTAAACAATTCTTTTGAAAAAATTTTTATGGGTCACCGCATTTCCGGTAATTTAAATTTTGGCCGCCGCATCGCCACCGCCTTTTTAAATGCATCCGTCTACCCCCTGCACAAAGAATTTTACCATGCCGTTCAACAATCTCTGCAAGCCAGAGGATTGAAACTGCCCCTGCGCCTTCTTAAAGCAGACGGCGGTAATATGGATTTTAAAACTTCCATCGAATACCCGGCCCAAACAATTTTGTCCGGTCCCGCCGCCAGTGTCATGGGGGCCACGGCCTTCGGCTCGGAAGAAGAAGACACCCTGGTGATGGATATCGGAGGGACCACCACCGATATGGCGGTTCTTATCAAAGGGGCCCCCGTACTCGATCCCCTTGGAATTAGTCTGGGCGAGTACAAAACGTTGATTAGGTCCCTGGAGACGCTTTCCATTGGCCTGGGCGGTGACAGTGCCGTCAGCGTCATCGATGGCAAACTCATCATCGGCCCTGAACGACTGGGGCCGGCAATGGCCTATGGCGGGCCGACACCAACGCCGACCGATGCCCTTTGCCTTCTGGAAGATATCCCCGACGGCAACCGTGAAAATGCGGTTGCAGGGCTTGAGCCACTGGCCGCTAAACTGGGATATTCGGTCAGGGCCCTGGCGGCTGAAATCCTTGATATCACCTGCAAAAAAATATTATCTGCTGCCCGCCAATTAATCTATCGGATCAACAGCAAACCGGTCTATACGATCCATGAACTCCAGGAAGGCTATGTGGTCCAGCCACAAACGGTCTGCGTTCTGGGCGGCCCGGCACCATTTTTTGCCAGGTATCTTGAGAGCCTTTCAGATTATCGGATCCGGCTGGTGCCCAAATGGAAAGTGGCCAACGCCATCGGTGCTGCCCTGGCCCGGACCACCTGTCAGGTCACCCTGTTTGCAGATACCGAACGACGGGTGGCCGAAGCCCCGGAAGAAAATTTCAGCCAAAAGATTGACCCCTATTTTGATGCTGACGCCGCCATCCAACAGGCCTTTGAATTGTTGAGAATCAAGGCTGCCGAACGGGGTGCCAACGCCGACTATTTGGAAATGGAAGTGCTTGAAACTTTGGAGTTCAACATGGTGCGCGGATTCAATACCACCGGTAAAAACATCCGGGTCAAAGTGCAGGTCAAACCGGGGTTAATTCATGGGTATGATGGTGTGATTCGGAAGTTATCTAAAAGTTAGATTGTTCAAATTTCATGGCTAAGGTTTCAGGGGTCGGGAGTCAGGAATAGGTTGCAGGTGTCAGTGTTCAGGTGTCAGCAATGAAGGGCGTGATATGTGAAGCCACATCATTGTATTAAGGTGTCTTCACAAAAGCGGAATGCTGTAGGTTGCGCATAGCGATTTCCGTTCGCAACGATACCGAATACTTCTCTCTGAACATCAGATCTTCTGAAGTTCATTCTGACACCTGACACCCGACACCTGAAACCTATTTTATACCTGAAACCTTTTAAACACCTGAAACCTATTTTATACCTGAAACCTTTTAATACGAGACAAGTTAAGTATCTGACCAACATAAAGAAAGGGAATTCGAAATGTTAAAGGCCAAACACAAAACCGGCCTTGTCTTCTTCCCCGCTTTTGACTGGGCCATCAGCCCGACCCACCCGGAAAGGGAAGAACGCCTGCTTTATACCCAGGACCAGATATTTGAAGAGGGTGTCTTTGATATTGAAGGCGTGGTTGAACTCAAGCCGGATCCGGTTACCTTAAAAGATATCCAGCGCACGCATTTTTGCGTGCCGGACGTATGGCAGGTAACCACCGAATCACATTTTATCAGTGCCGGCGGCGCCAAGGCCATCGGGATGGCCGTGCTCGATGGACAGATTGATCGGGGCTTTGCTCTCGTCAGGCCCCCCGGACATCACGCCATGCGCATAGTGCACGGCGCCAGGGGCTTTTGCAATATCAACATAGAAGCCGTTATGATTGAATACCTGCGGCAGGCTTACGCCATCGACAGGGTTGCCATTGTTGATACGGATTGCCACCATGGAGACGGCACCCAGGACATCTACTGGCATGATCCGGACACGCTCTTTATTTCGATTCACCAGGACGGGCGGACACTGTACCCCGGCTCGGGCTTTCCCAGTGAGCTTGGCGGTATCAATGCCGTGGGAAAAACGCTGAACATTCCACTGCCGCCGAATACATCCGAAGAGGGATTTTTGTATGCTCTAAAAAATATGGTTTTGCCGATCCTGGGCGAATTTAAGCCGGACATTATTATCAATTCCGCCGGTCAGGACAACCACTACACCGATCCCCTCACCAACATGAACTTTTCGGCCCAGGGTTACGCCGATCTGACGGCCATGCTAAAACCGGATATTGCGGTTCTGGAAGGGGGCTATTCCATCGAAGGTGCTTTGCCCTATGTCAATCTGGGAATTGTGCTCGCCATGGCCGGTGTCGATTACAGCAGGATAAAAGAACCGAACTATGATCCGGAAAGTATTCGCCAAACTCCGGAGGTGACCGGAGCCATTGAAAAAATCGGTGACATTATCCTGTCCATCTGGCACAACAAAGAAACCCTGAGGGACCAGCTCCTGGAAAAAACAGATCCTCAAAAGCGAACACGCAGCATATATTATGACACCGATGGTATCCAGGAGTCTCAATCGGAACAGATTCAACTGTGCCCGGATTGTGCCGGCGCCCTTCGAATTGATTCATCCTCGGATCACGGTGCCCATATCCTTGCCGTCCACATTCCCCGCAAGGCCTGCAGCAAATGCAAAGAGATCGGTTACCGATGGCACGACGAAGCGGGCCTGGGACAATTCGATCATATTTATCTGCAGGATCGAACCGAGGACAAATATATCGAAAAAAATGCATAAATACCGACAATCGCAAATAAAGCCAAACCTTCACCTGCGCGCTAGAATTTTTCAGGCGGTTCGCAGCTTTTTTATTGAACGCCAATATCTTGAGGTCGACACGCCCATCCGTATTCCGGCGCCGGCTCCCGAAGCCCATATTGATGCGGTTGCCTCAGAAGATTGTTACCTTCAAACCTCGCCTGAATTGTGTATGAAGCAACTACTCGCCGCTGGATATTCTCGGATATTTCAAATTTGTAAATGCTTCCGAAACAAAGAGCGGGGCCGCAAACATCTTCCAGAACTCACCATGCTGGAATGGTACAAAGCGGGAAGTAATTACACTGATTTAATGGATGATTGCCAAGAGCTTATTGGGTATATTGCCCGACAGATAACCGCTAACAACAGCTTGAGTTATCAGGGACAAACCATACATCTCGACCCGCCCTGGACGCGAATGTCGGTTGCCGAGGCTTTTCGCCGGTATGCAATCATGGAAGTGGAAGAGGCCATGGCAAAAGATTGCTTTGAAGAGGTCATGGTTTACGAAATTGAACCAAATCTGGGGGTAACCAGGCCGCTCTTTCTTTTTGATTACCCGGCGTCGCTCGGTGCTCTGGCGAGATTAAAGCCCGAAAACCGGCTGGTGGCAGAACGCCTTGAGCTCTACATCGCCGGAATTGAGCTGTGCAACGGTTTCAGCGAGTTAACCGACCCGGTTGAGCAACGTAAACGTTTTGAATCGGAACAAAAAATTCGCAAAACTTTACACAAACCGCTATACCCGATGCCGCAAAATTTCCTGACTTCTTTAAGCGACATGCCTGCCGCCTGCGGCAATGCTCTGGGCCTCGATCGGCTCGTGATGATGTTCGCCGACTGCACGGAAATCGACGATGTCGTGGCATTTACACCGGAAGAGCTTTGACTGGTCCCTGGTTTCTGGTTACTGGCTGCTGGTCGATAGCTCCGCGACGCAAAGCGCATAGAGCCGAGGGCATAGCGTAGAGATTGACAACACAGAATTCTCAGAATTCAACGTTCTGCGCTTTGCCCTATGGGCCATGCGTCTAACTTCACAAACCCTGAACCTTGAGCTCTGAACCGTGAACCTTCTTTTATTCTTGACTCTTTCCAGCTCAGTGCTTAAAATTCTAGACTGTACCGGAAATCGACAACTATTTTTCTTGAAATCGACTTCCCGTAAGTTTGCCGTAGAACACCGCAAATCCTATTTAATGAGGAGGTCTTATTATGGCAACTAACAGTAACAGCTTCAACTCTCGAACGGATGATCCGGACCTGTCTCAATTCCTAGACAATTTATCCATTGATGACCAACGGGTACTGTCGAGGCTTTTAAATACCTGGGAAAAAAGGGACCAGCGCAGGCACCCCCGCATGCCGTGTTCGATAATCACCGAGTATTTGGTCAACGACCAGGAGCACAAAGGTGTCATGCGAAACATCAGTCTTGACGGTGCCTTTATTGAAACCCGGCATGAGCTTGCTGTGCAACAGCAAATCGCCCAGAGCTTTTTCTTCCCCAATTTTGAAATCCCGATTCGCTCCAACAGTAAAATTGTTTGGGTTGCATCCGTGGGATTCGGGGTGCAGTTTGAATTTGTTCAGAATGAGATGTAGATCCCATTTGGTGCACTTAATGGGAAATTGAATTAGAAATGAAAAAGCAGGGTCGACGGCCCTGCTTTTTTTATGTAGCCTGATCAGCTTCTTGAGATATTTCTTCAGCCTTTTTGACAATATATTCTTTTATCCGTGTTCCGTCCATTTCGTTAACTGTGACGACAAAATTGCCCAGGGAAATATCTTCCTTCTCATGGGGAATCCTGCCGATCTGATCCAGGACATAGCCGGAGAAGGTGTCGTACTCCTTTGTTTCGGGAATATCCATCGCCAGTTTTTCATTGACATCATCGATTTCGGATTTGCCCAACACCCGCCATTCATTCTTATTCAGCTTGACAATGTGGGGTTCAACCTTGTCGGTTTCATCGATGATCTCGCCCACGATCTCCTCCAGGGCATCTTCTAAAGTTATCAATCCTGAAACGCCCCCGTGTTCATCCGCGACGATGGCAATATGCTGTTTTCTTCTTTTGAACTCCTGGAGCAAATGGTCCAACTTTTTATTTTCCGGGACAAAATGAGGCTCACTCATGACACTGCGCACATCGGTCTTCTTTGGGGAGGTAACCTGGTGCATAAACAAGTCCTTGATATTTAATATGCCGATGACATGATCAATATCTTCTTCGATTACAGGAATGCGGCTGAAGCCGGAACGGATGATTTCTTCAACATTTAATTCTTCATCGATGTTGATGACAAACATATCCGCTCTGGGGGTCATGATTTCCGATGCACTGGTGTCGTCAAATTCAAATATATTATGGATAAGCTCTTTTTCTTCTTCTTCGATGCCCCCCTCTTCTTCAACCACTTCAACAAAGGTCATCAACTCTTCCTCGGTAACACGCGACTTTCTTTGAACCTTGCGGGTGAGTCTTGGGATAAAATTCAGAAGATAAATTATCGGGGCAAATAAAATCGACAGCCAGTACAAGGGCATGATAACCAATCTGGCAATGAGGACGTTGTTCCTGGTGGCGATTGATTTGGGAATTATTTCACCGAAGATTAAAATGAGGGCGGTCATGATGCCGGTGGCGATTCCCACCGCATTGCTGGCCACAAGGTCAAACGTTATGGCTGTGGCCAGAGCGGCTGCACCGACATTTACAAGATTATTACCAATCAGGATGGTCGAAAGCAACCGGTGGTGGTCGTCTTTCATTTTCTTAATAAGCGTATTGGTTAAACCCTTCTCTTTTGCAATGTGTCTGGCTTTGGCTCTGCTGATGGAAAATAGTGCCGTTTCGGCGGAAGAAAAAAACCCGGAGAGCAAAAGGAGGACGATTAAAACCACTATTTGATTAAATAGCATTTGTGTTCCCACTACAATCAACTATTTTATTCGTAATTGTCCTCTTTTCCTTATCTGGTAAGAGATTTGAATGACGGCAACCACCAACAAACGGCGTCGGTATCTATGCCGGGCAATTAACGCTTCCAGCAATCTGTTTTCAGTATCCTGCCTGTCGACATTGATCTTATACAATAGTCGAATATAATAATATTCAGTGGTTATGTCAATGCGAAGTCTGAATCATGCATTAGGGCGCTTATATTCAGTTTAGAGGCAGAGATATCCGGGATCCTGCTCTGCTGTGATGACTAAAGCAGAGACGGACGCCGGCGCTGCTTGCGGGCGGAAAACCCGATGACAAAACCCACCAGAAGCACGCCGGATCCGGCCAAGAACCATTTGATATATTGATTCATTTCAATGGCCCTCAATTCTTCATCCAAAGCATCCGCTCTCTTGGTCTGTTCCGCAAGTTGCCCGCTAACTGTCTTGTGTTTTTCCTTAAGTTCTATATATTCGGCCGAACCGGCTTTCAGCTTATCATAATCGGTGCTCAGTTTTTTGAGTGCTTTTTCATTTTTATCAAGGTCAGACTTAAGCTGTTTACCTTCATTTCTAAAGCCTGTGTTTTCCTCAAGCAAGGTGGCAGCCTGCTGCATTAAAGCCTTATGTTTGGTTTGTAATTTTCCCAACCGTACATTGTGGGTCGGCTCAGGCATTAAATACCGGGTCAATACATAACCTTCTTTACCGTTTGCAATTCTAACCAGAGACCAATCTTCGCCCGGCTCCAGCATCTCTACCTGTTGCCCGGACTCTACAACTGAGAGGATCTTGTGCTCCGTGCTAGGACCGCTGCGCAGGGTTAATTTTAGTAGATCGGTCACATACATGGTTTCAGCAAATCCAGTGGCAGAAAAACACATCAGAACAATTCCCAAAAACACTATCCGCTTAAGCTCATGTTTCATATCTGGCATACTCCCGATTAAAAGTGGCGAAATTTCATTATTTTTTTATTCTACAACATTTTATAAAAATAGCAAATTATGATAACTAGTTCTTTAAAAATATTGCCGCATATGGTAATCTAAACCTGATTTAGTCGTATTTATTTAAATTTATTAAAAAGATTTAACTCAATAAGGATGGACACGCTCGTATGATCGCATACGACTTGCAATGCGCCAAAGGACACACCTTTGAAGGCTGGTTTGAAGACCGTAAGGCCTATCTCGATCAAAAGAAAAAAGGTCTGATCACCTGCCCGGTCTGTAACGTTACCTCTGTGGACATTGTTCCGTCAACATTTGCCATTAAATCAGGTTCGCCTCCCATTTCGAAGGATCTTGCGGCTGAAAAAGCCAACCTGGAAAAAATAGGAAAAGAAGCTGTTGAATTTGTTGAAAAAAATTTTGACGACGTCGGCGCTGATTTTGCCAAAGAAGCCCTGAAAATCCACTACGGTGCTACTGAACCCCGCAACATTCGGGGGGTAAGTACCAAAGAGGAAGAAAAAACGCTCAAGGACGAGGGAATTCATTTTTTAAAATTCCGATGCCGTTAAGGCCGGATACGGATTCATGACTTACTTGGCTACATGTCAATATCGACGATCTTTTCGCCTTCTACGTAATCACGTGTTTCATACCTGAAACCTTTTAAACACCCGAAACCTAATTGCCCCGGATCCGACTCCCTAAATTCGAAAAAGGAATTTTTGCCAAGGTGAGCTAAATATTCGATTTAATCCGAGCAGCCAACCTCGAAAGGCGCCGGTGGGGTTTGTCGTTTTCCAAGGCAATATTCAACGCTTTTCGGGTGCCGGTCAGGATGACCAATGTTTTACCTCTGGTCATGGCGGTGTAAAGCAAATTTCGCTGCAACAGCAAATAGTGCTGGGTCATCAGTGGCACAATGACGGCCGGGTATTCAGAGCCCTGGGATTTGTGGATTGAAATGGCATAGGCCATGGTCATCTCATCCAGCTCGTCGAATTCATAACTGACGGTTTTGCCGTAGTAAGTTACCGCCAATTGCGCTTTGCGATTATCAATTCTATCAACTATTCCGATATCACCGTTATAAACTTCCTTTTGGTAATTGTTTTTAAGGTGCATCACCTTGTCACCGGGTTTAAATGGTATCCCTGTGGTTTTCACACCTATGGATTGGCGATTTAAAACTTTTTGCAAAAGGTTATTCAAGTTGATCGTTCCAACCGCGCCTTTATGCATCGGCGTTAATACCTGGATGTCATTGACTGGATCCAGACCGAATTTAGCGGGCAGTTCTTCGCAGCACAACTCAACAATCCTGGCGGCTGCCTGGTCCGGATCACGTTGCTCTATGAAATAAAAATCAGAGAGATCATCTATTTCAGTTGAGTCTGGAAGTTCGGGAAATTCACCCTCACGAACCCTGTGGGCGTTGATAATAATCGCGCTTTCCCGGTCCTGGCGGAAAATCTTATTCAAATGAAAGACCGGGATACAGCTTGACTCGATCATATCCGCCAGGACATTACCGGGCCCGACAGATGGGAGCTGGGATATATCACCCACCAGAACCAGCCTCGCTGATAGCGGCACGGCAGCCAGAAGGTTATACATCAAAACCGTATCGACCATGGAGGCTTCATCGATGATGACGGCATCGGCGTCCAGCGGATTGTCCCGGTTTCGTATCAAGCCGTTGTCGGTAAAGTTATATCCCAAAAGGCGGTGAATGGTGCTTGCCTTTCTTCGGGTAACCTCAGCCAAACGCCGGGCCGCCCGGCCGGTGGGTGCTGCCAATAGCAATCGTCGGCCCTGGGTCTGAAATACGGTGCTGATGGAACGCAAAAGGGTTGTTTTGCCGGTTCCGGGCCCACCGGTTATGATTGCAATGCGATGGGAGAAAACCTTTTCGAGGACCTGCAGCTGTTCGGTCGATAAGTTAAGGGCCAGCTTCTGATGAACTTCTCTCGCAATGCTCTCTGTCTCTATTTCGACAGCCTCCACCGGCACGGACAGCATCGCCTGCAGCCTTTCGGCCAATCCGCATTCGGCCTGGTATAGTTCTTTTATATATACAGCGCTGGTCCATGGATCGTCGGCCACCGGCTCAGCGATGATAAGATTGGCATCAATCATCTCCTCCATTGCCTTTTCAATAGCCATTGGGCTGATTTGGAATTGATTTTCACAACGCAAAAATAGATTTTCCCTCTCGGCAAAGGTATGTCCGTCCTCGGCATTTTGAAGAATAAGGTGCAGGATAGAGGCCCGCACGCGCTCCGGGTCTTCGTTTTCAACACCCTGCTTGCGGGCGATGGTATCGGCGATTAAAAATCCGGCGCCTGGAAAATCGTTCGCCAGCACGTAAGGATCTTCCTGAATAAGGGTTACCGCATCCGACCCGTATTCTTTATAAATTTTAGCGCCGTAGGAAGTCTGGATGCCCATTTTCTGCAAAAACTGCATCAGACCTCTAAGGGCGTGATGCTCGCTCCAAGCGCTTTTTATCAAGGCCGCTTTGGCTTCCCCGATGCCGTCCACTTCAACGAGCCTTTCCGGGTGGCCCTCGATGATCTCCAGGGTATCGGCCCCGAATGCCTTCACCATTCTCGAGGCCAGCGACGGACCAATGCCTTTAACGATACCCGATCCCAGGTAAGTACGGATTCCGTCTATACCGGCCGGCAGCATCACCTCAAATGAATCAACTTTTAACTGCTGACCGTATTTAGGATGGGTCTCCCATCTGCCATTGACTTTTATGGTTTCGCCGATGCTTACCCCTGCCAGGTAACCAACCACGGTAACTGCGGTGGTCAAACCGGCTGGCTTCAGTCGCGCAATCGTATAATGGGTATCTTCGTTAAAATAGGGTATACGCTCCAGACGACCCTCTAGAGTCGTAGCGGCCGCATATTTCGCCTTAGTATTTTTCATTCAGGATAAACTCATATAGGGACAATAAAATCCGAATTTCGGATTTTTTCAGCATTTTCTCAGGAGTGATTTTCAATGATCCATCCTGCAGCTTCATACAAGTCATTGGCAACATAATCCACAAGGATTTGCCGGGTTTTCAACTCATATTCCACGTCGTCTTCTTTGCCGCTTTTAACCAGAACTGCCCTGTCGCATCCGGCCCTGCGGGCGCACTCGATGTCTTTGGCGCTGTCCCCCACCATCACCGCTGCGGTCAGGTCGATTCCGTATTTCTTCCGGGCCTGATGAATCAACCCCGGTTCGGGTTTGCGGCAATCACAATCATCTTCCGGCATATGGGGGCAATAAAAAACATCTTTAATCGCCCCGCCGTTTAGAGCAACCGTCTGTGTCATCATATTGTGGATAAATTCAAGTTCATTTAAAGATATCAAATTCCGCAGCACCGCCGACTGGTTGGTGATAACAATATTGACAAAACCATTTAAGGTCAAATTCTTAATGGCTTCAAGGCTACCGGGCAAAAATTCAAACTCCTCCCGGCTTTTAATGTAGTCCGAGGAATCACGGTTGATCGTGCCGTCCCGATCCAGGAAAACCACCTTTTTCAGCAAAATAGATCACTCCTTAAATTATGAATTCCGTAGGTCTATCGATCGTGGAGTACTGGAGAGATGGAGTATTGGAGTGTTGTAAACAGACAACCGGCTTATCAACCAATACTCCAGTACTCCATTACTTCAACCCTCCGAGATAAATTAAAAAAGATAAGAAAGACAGCATTCCAAAATTCGTCATTCGACAATCGAAAATCGTCAATTGTTTCCTATTCCGCAATTAAAATAGCATTCGGATAACCGTCCTCGATTAATATCAACTCTTGTCTTACGGCCGCTTCCAGGGTCGTGAATTTTCCGACTCGCACCCGATAAAAGATTTGGTCGCCGCGGTCAAAAACCGTTATGTGCGCATTTTTGTATTTTTTTTCGAGCTCATGCTTCTGCCTCTCAGCATTTTCGCGGTTTACAAAAGCACCGATCTGATAGGTAAAATTGCCCGAGTAATAGTCTCCCTGCACATAGGAACGGCTTGAACCTCCGTCCGTGGTGGCCGGGGTTCCCAGGGCCACAACCTCAACCCTGGCGGTTCCGGGACCGACGATGCCGATATCTTTAGCCGCCGTATAGGAGAGATCAATAATTCGCCCGCGCACAAACGGCCCACGGTCGTTAATCCGCACCTCCACCTTGCGGTTGTTTTCAAGATTATGGACCCGCACATAGGTGCCCAGCGGCAGTGTTTTGTGCGCCGCCGTTATGGCATACATATCATAGATTTCACCATTGGAGGTTTTTTTGCCGTGGAAATCCTTCCCGTACCAGGAAGCGATTCCGCGCTGGCGGAAGCCTTTGGAGTCCGGCAGCGGCTGGTACCATTTGCCAAATACTTTATACGGTTTCGGATATCCCGCCGGCTTTTGGGGAGGGGGACTATAGGTTGCGGCACAACCGATAACAAAATAAAAAAAAGCGCCGATTAATAAAAATGGCAAGAGCCTGACTCTAAAATCAAATGAAGATGGAGTAGTAATGCCGAATATATCCTTTTGACACAAATTAATAAATTCCCAAATCTCAAGCACCAAATTTCAATATAC
>Ga0265303_10002039_pt1 | contig 12526 bp, 13 predicted proteins | sample Helome_2_FD_192494 | JGI IMG/M metagenome (GOLD analysis project Ga0265303, IMG submission 192494) | Marine sediment microbial communities from subtidal zone of North Sea - Hel_20160317 (Illumina Assembly) | ecosystem: Environmental > Aquatic > Marine > Subtidal zone > Sediment ...
TCCTGACAGTACCCGTAACCCGTTGTTGCGATGAGGTGAGCAGCGCTTCTACGTCATTGCAGGCGAGGTCGAGCTGTTTGCCTTCGTGCACGAGGTCGCCGTAAACGGCCGCCACGCTGTCCTTGATACGGGCCTGTTGCGCACTCAACACGAGCTTCTCGAGTTCGCGATGCGCCGTGATCAGTGTGATGGCGGCGGGGGCCTCGAACGCCACGCGTCCCTTGGTGCCAAGTACGGTGTCGCCCAGGTGAATGCCGCGCCCGATTCCATAGTTGCCGGCAATGACTTCGAGCTTCTCAATGAGTTCGACGGCCGGTAGCGATTCACCGTCCAGTGCAACCGGAATGCCCGCATCGAAGTCGATGGTGTGATGCGACAGTTCCTTCGGTTTCGCAAAGGCGTCTGCCGAGAGCACCCAGGCCGATTCGGGAATCGTGTTCTCCGAGGTCAGGGTTTCCTGGCCGCCGATCGTGATTCCCCACAGGCCGCGGTTGATCGAATAGGCGGACCCTTGCGGCGGCAGTGGCAGAGCGTGCTGTTCGAGATAGGCGAGCTGTTCTTCGCGCACCCAGTTGTTGTCGCGGACAGGGGCCAGCGAGATGAGATCGGGGTTCAGGGTTCGCAGAGCCACTTCGAAGCGGACCTGGTCATTGCCGGCCGCCGTGCAGCCGTGAGCGACTGTTGTGGCATTGCGCTCGGTAGCGAGCTTCGCGAGTCGCTCGGCCTGCAATCCGCGCTCGGCGCCAACGCACAGCGGGTAGGCCTGGCCGCGAAGCACATTACCCGCGATCAGGTAACGGATTACCGTATTGAAAAATTCCTGCTTCGCGTCGACGAGTACATGCTCTATCGCACCAAGGGCCAGCGCGCGTTCTTCGAGCGCGATGGCGGCCTCGGCATCGATGCCGCCCGTGTCGACACAGGCCGTGATTACGTCGCGGCCGTAGTTTTCCTTGAGCCACGGCACGCAGAACGAGGTGTCGAGACCGCCGGAAAACGCCAGGATAATGGGGGATTGATCGTTGCTCACTGTTTTCTCCTCAGGGACGAGCCGAGCGCTCGATCCTGGCAAGCAGGTTTTTCTGTGCGAGTGCCGAGTCGGTTGCGACAAACACAGTGTCATCGCCGCCAATGTTGCCGATCATCTCGGGCCAGCCGCAGCGGTCGAACGCGAGCGCAACGCGCTGCGCCGCCCCAATCGCTGTGCGGACAACGAGAAGGTTTGGTCCTGCAGGACTGATCTTGCGCAACAGCGGTGCGATGTCGGCGATTTGCTGCCGATCGCTGCTCTCGCCGTCGGGCAGTTCGTAGCCCTCGGCGGTCTTGATTGCACCGAGCTCCCTGAGGTCGCGGCTGACGCTAGACTGCGTTGCGGCGACGCCCTGGGCGTTGAGAGCGTCAACAAGAGCGTGCTGCGTCGTTGCAGGTCCTTTCTTCAGTAAATGCTGCAGCGCACTGCGGCGCTGCAGCTGGTCTTCGCTTGAATTCGGCATACTCGGGCCAATAAGCATAAATATGCGCATACTTATAACGACATGCGCATAATAGGTCAAGTCCGGGTTTCACGTTTTTACGATGAATTGCGTTAAACTGCGCGGCTTTCGAGCACCTGGAGCCCCGACATGCAGCTACCTGAAGCCGTCGAGATCGAAAGCGGCGCGAATCCCGTCGGCAGCGTGATCTGGCTGCACGGCCTCGGTGCAGACGGCCATGATTTCGAGCCGATCGTTCCCGAGCTTCGGCTGCCCGCAGAATTGCCGTTGCGCTTCGTGTTTCCACATGCCCCCGTGCGCCCCGTGACAATCAACGGCGGCGTTGCGATGCGAGCGTGGTACGACATTGTGAGCCTCGATACCACGGGCCGTGCCGACGCCAACGGCGTGCGGGAAAGCACGACACTTCTCGAGGCCCTTGTCACGCGTGAACGAGAGCGTGGCATGGATGCCGGGAGAATCGTTGTCGCCGGTTTCTCGCAGGGCGGGGCGATAGCGATCAACGCTGCTTTGCATTCGAAAGAGAGGCTCGCCGGGCTCATGGCATTGTCGACTTATATGGCATTGCCGGGCGAACTCGCGGAAAGCAAGGCCAGCAGGGAGATGCCCGTGTTCATGGCACATGGAAGCTATGACCCAATGTTGCGCATCGACTGGGGTCGCGCCTCCGCGGACAAGCTCATCGCGGCAGGCTTTGATGTCGAATGGCACGACTACCCGATGGCTCATGCCGTTTGTCCGCAGGAGATCGAAGACATTCGTGCCTGGTTGCTGCGGGTATACGGAGTGACGTCAGGCGGCTGACACAAATGAGAAACGAGACTCTCCACGGGCTTCACCATCCGCGCCGAAGCGCCGCTCGAGCAGTCTCCAGCGTGACTTGTTGTCCATCGTGACGACCGTCGAGCATCGCGTGCCGTATTCAGGCATGACGATAAACGGTGCCGTGATGGCTCTGGCCGCGGCTTCGCCGAGCCGCTTTGACTCTTCCTCGTCGGCTTGCCCCTGGTTACGGTCACCGAGCAGTTCGAGCAGCGTCTTCTCGAACACGGCATTGCGCTCGAGCAAGCTCGCGAGACCCTGTTTGCTGCGCTCGACCTTGTCCCATGGCGTATCAAGGACCGAGTTGCTCAGACCGTAGATGCCCGGCTCAAGCTGTCGCAGACCACCATCTCTGTTAGAGAGATAAGCGACGTCGGCACCATCGCCGGCGATCAGGTTGAAGCCCGCGTAGACCGATGGATCAACGCTTTCGAGGTAGTCGCAAGGTGCCAGTGTGCTTTCGAGAAACCCGGTAACCAGCTGGCCCCGTGATCGCAGGCCGGCCGGTGGCCGGTCTGCGTCGCGATGATTAGTGACTGTCGCGAAACGCCCATCACGATGCAGCGCAAGCCAGCTCCCGCCCGCTTCGAGGTCGCGACCGCCCACGATGTCGGGCTGCTCATCCCACCAGTCCGCAGCTGCGGAAGGGCGCGCGTGAAACTCGTCACGGTTGCCGATCAGGATCAGCGGGTATTCCGTACTCTGGCCAATGGCCATGACGACCAGGCACACGATCAGTCGCCAAGCATGACCCAGTGATCAACGAGCCTGCGCGCGATCGAGATCCGGAATGGCAGTTTGGGAAAATCCGATTTGAGTTCTTCGCGGCTGAACCAGCGAGCGTCTTCGAGTTCACCGTCGTTGAGCTTGATCTCGGTGGTAGCTGCATCGGCGATGAAACCGAGCATCAGCGAAGACGGAAATGGCCAGGGTTGCGAGCTGTGATAATGCACGGCGCGAACACGCACGTTTGCCTCCTCGTAGACTTCGCGGCGCACGGCATCTTCGAGACTCTCCCCGGGCTCCACGAACCCGGCAATTGTAGAGTAACGGCCTTCGGGCCAGCCCGGCTGGCGCCCGAGCAGGCAGCAATCGCCGTCCGTCACAAGTACGATCACGGCCGGGTCCGTACGCGGAAAGATCTCGTGCCCGCAGTCCTCGTTAAGACAGCGTCGCGAGTTTCCGCCTGCCGACGGCGCCGACTCGGAGCCACAAATCCCACAATAGAGCTGCGAGGCATGCCACAAGACGAGCGCTCGCGCATGCGCGGCGAGATTGGCCTCATCGAGTGGCAGCTTGGTGCCAAGAAAACGCAGTCCTTCGAATTGCCCGAATTCCGTGAACGGTTGTTCCTGCTCGCCGTCGATAGCAATCGCAAACGCGGGCTGATTTCGAAACAGGCCAAGGAATATCAGCTTGTCTTCATCGACAAAGGCGTTTGCCTGGGCGCGATCCAGCAGCAAGGCGTGCGGCGGTTCTCCCCCCACCAGGCAACGCCGGCCCCAGACCGGTACGAATCGGGCTTCGGCACTGGCCGATGCCTCGGCCAGCCAGTCCGAATCCTTGCGCCGCTCCCCGCTGCGGTCGACAAAGGCGCCGGCAAATACGTTGTGATTCTCCACTTGCCTAGTCTAGCTCGATTTCACGCGCGCCGGGCCGGCCGGTACAAGCCGGCCGGCCCATGGCGTCTGAGCGTGGCTTATTGTTTTGCGAGCAGGTCGCGAATTTCCGTGAGCAGCGTTTCTTCGGCTGACGGCTTGGGCGGCTCCTTGGCCTTTTCTTCTTCCTTCTTCTTCATCGAGTTCAGGCCCTTGATCACCATGAAAATCGCAAATGCAACGATTACGAAGTCGAGGACCGTATTGATGAACACACCGTAGTTGATTGACGCGGCACCTTCGCCTTCGCCGAGCGCGATCGCCAGTTCGCTGAAGTCGACATTGCCCATGATCATGCCAATCGGCGGCATGATAACGTCAGATACGAGCGACGATACGATCTTGCCGAATGCGGCGCCGATAATGATACCGACGGCCATGTCGACGACGTTGCCCCGCATCGCAAATTCTTTGAATTCTTTTAGCATTATTAGTCTCCCTTTTAGTCTTTGCACTGACGTGCGGCGCACAGTGTACCGGAAACAGGCGATTCAGCGGTCAGGAAATGGCATTGGCCGGCGCTTCCAGCCCGTCGGTCGCACACGCCGGGCAGGTCTTGTCATCGAGCGCGTAGGCGTCCTGTACATAACGTGCCTCGCAGGCGGCGCAGGCGGCCAGATAGAGTTCATCGTTGCAGGAAATGCAGTAGAGCAGGTTCCAGGCCCATTCAAAATTGAGCTGCGGATCGTCGTGCAGCAGCAGGTAGGTCTCGTAGGCACGGCACAGCCGGTGCCCGAACTCGACGTCGGGCCGAGGCCAGCAGGCATGTACGTGACCGGCTTCGTCAATGCGAATAAGCAGGCTGGCCACGAACAGAGCGACAAGCGACGTTGCCTGCATCTGGTTTTCGGCGTTCTTGACGTAGCGAGTGACCTGCCGGGGCGACTTGCCGCGCCGGCGTTTGACTCCGCTTTTGCCACCGTTGAGAAAATAGGTCGAGTAGAGTTTGCGAATGCGATCGTCGGAGAGCCCCGTGCATTCCTTGATCGTGTGAGTGCGGGCCTCGTGGCCGATCATCCTGAGCGCCAGCTCGAACTGGCTGCGCTCGCCCGAATAGCGGTCGTCTGTTAGTCGCATATATTTGCTCGAATTGCTTTGAAATACCCATATATAGTATTACGATAGCGTATAACATCCATAGATGCTCAAACAATCCTAAATATAGAAATTACAATAATGCAGGAAATAAGCGCCTGCAGGGAGCAATGATGGACTACCAGGGACCGACGGCCGAGGACCTCAGGAATATCCGCGCACTCAATGCGGCGTTCCTGCGTGCCACGAATTCCGACGACTATCCGCCAGGCAATGGTATGAAAAACCGGCCGTTGACCGAAATGCAGATACGGCGTCTCAGCGAAGCGCCATTCCTGCTGTTTTCCTTCCGCGAGCAGGACAGTGAGTACTGGAAACAGCTTATCGCCAACGATCCGCAAAAGGACCTGTTGCGAGACGCGGCAGCGCCAACCGAGCGCATGCATGAGCTACAGGTCGCCGGGCTGGGTTTCCTCTGGCAGTTGTCACGAAGGAGTCCCTATGTTGCGAGACTGGCGTGTGGCGCACCGACAAAATGGTGCGAGCGTATCGCCCAACTGACACTTGTCGGCCTGATCGGCAGAGCCGCCTGGCGCAGTGACCTGACGATGCCGAGATTCGATGCCAATGACCCTGTCGTGCATCGACTGCTGCAAAGCGGCATCAGCGCCAGGCCGCGGCTGCAGCGCATGTCCCAGCAGTTGGCATTGCAGGTGATGCTGACAAGTGATGCGGCGCGATACTACGAAGAACTCCCGGCCGCAGCATGTCGGTTTCCCGGGGTAGCGCAACGCATTGCGGACCGGGACGTAAAGAAGGCCCGCAAGGTGTGATGGCGAACGGTGCGCGGGTACAATACGCGGCCTCATGCGCGCGCTTTCCATAAAAAACCTGACGAAGACCTACGCTAACGGCAACCAGGCGTTAAAAGGGATCGACCTTGCGGTCGAGGCCGGCGACTTCTATGCGCTGCTCGGGCCCAACGGTGCGGGCAAGACGACGGCCATCGGCATCATCAGTTCACTGGTCAACAAGAGCGGTGGCGAAGTCGAGGTGTTCGGTCATAGCATCGACACCGAACTCGCGGCTGCCAAGGCCTGCATCGGTATCGTGCCGCAGGAAGTGAATCTCAATCTATGGGATTCGGTCGGCAACATCGTCACGAACCAGGCCGGCTACTACGGCATCTCGGGCAAGCTGGCGCGGGAGCGCGTCGAAAAGTACCTGCGGGCATTGCGTCTGTGGGACCGGCGTGCCGACACGGCGCGCAGCCTGTCGGGAGGCATGAAGCGCCGCCTGATGATTGCGCGGGCCCTCGTGCACGAACCCAGGCTCCTGATTCTCGATGAGCCCACGGCCGGCGTCGATATCGAGATCCGTCGATCGATGTGGAGCTACCTGCGCGAAATCAACGCGGCTGGCACCACAATCATCCTGACAACGCACTACCTCGAGGAGGCCGAGTCGCTGTGCCGTCACATTGCCATCATCGACGAAGGCAGGATCATCGAGGATGCGCGGATGAGCACCGTACTAAGAAAGCTGCAGCGAGAGGTATTCGTGCTGAGCCTGACGGAAGAGCTCGACGAGGCACCGGAGCTCGCCGGGTTCGATACGCGGCTGCTCGAGGATTGCGAGCTCGAGGTCGAGAAAGGGCCTGACCGGGATCTCAATGACCTGTTCGCCCAGCTGGGTGCGCGCGGTATCAACGTCGTCAGCCTGCGCAACAAGGCGAACCGCCTGGAGGAACTGTTCATGAATCTCGTCGAGGGCAAACAGACGGGAGCGGGCACGTGAACATCCATCTAAACCTCGTGGCTGCGAGGACCATCGTGCACAAGGAAATGGCTCGCGTGATCCGCATCTGGGTACAGACGATCGTACCGCCCGCCATTACGATGACGCTGTATTTCATTATCTTCGGCAACCTGATCGGGCGCCGTATCGGCAGCATGGATGGCTTCGACTACATGCAATACATTGCGCCGGGCCTGATCATGATGTCGGTTATTACAAACTCCTACGGCAATGTCGTGTCGTCATTTTTCGGTGCGAAGTTCTCGCGCCATCTCGAGGAAATGCTGGTCGCGCCGATGTCCTACGCGACGATCATCATTGGCCACGTGGCCGGCGGTGTATTGCGTGGCTTGCTGGTCGGCCTGCTCGTCACGATCATCGCGTTGTTCTTTACTCGCCTCGAGGTCGCGCATCCGTTCATCATGATCTCGGTCGTGCTGTTGTCTTCGATTGTCTTTTCGCTCGCGGGGTTCATCAACGCCCTGTTTGCAAGGAAATTCGACGACATTTCCATCGTGCCGACGTTCGTGCTGACGCCCCTGACCTACCTCGGTGGCGTTTTCTACTCGATCTCGCTACTGCCGGAGTTCTGGCAAGCCGTTTCGAAAGCAAACCCGATCCTCTACATGGTCAACGCGTTTCGTTACGGCATACTTGGCACGTCAGATATCAGCATCACACACGCTTACGCAATACTGCTCGCTTTTGTCGTTGCACTGTTCAGTGGCTGCATGTACCTGATGCAGCGCGGCATCGGGATTCGGGAATAAGCATGTGTGGCCGGTTCGCCTTCTATTCTCCCAGCGAAGCGACGGCGGCGCTGTTCGGCGTTTCCGGATCAGTGGAGGTGGAGCCGCGCTACAATATCGCGCCAACCCAGTACGTGGCGGCCATTCGCAACGATAACGAACAGCAGCGTGAGATTGTCATGCTGCGCTGGGGGCTCGTGCCGTTCTGGGCCAAGGACCCCGCGATCGGCAACCGCATGATCAATGCGCGTGCCGAGACGGTTGCCGAGAAGCCTTCATACCGTGCGGCCTATCGGCATCGTCGATGTATCGTGCTCGCCGACGGATTCTATGAATGGCAACGGCAGGGAGACGGCAAGGTACCGCATTTCATTTCGCTCGCCAGCGGGGAGCCGTTCGCACTGGCTGGCCTCTGGGAACTCTGGAAAGACAAGCAGACGGGCGACTCGCTGCAGACCACCACGCTGATCACTACAGCGGCGAACGAGTTCATGACGCCACTGCATCACCGAATGCCCGTAGTGCTCGAGCCTGCGTCCGCAGACGAGTGGCTTGCCGGTTCCAGTGATTATCTCGATGACGTTGCTGCACGTACGCCGGCTTTGCAGGCATGGCCCGTCGACCGCAGGGTGAACAACGCACGCAACGAAGGTGAGGAGTTAATCGAGATCGCCGGCGATATCGTCCGCTGACAGGTGCGGCATCATTGAAATGATCAGCGTGCCGGGTCCTCCGTGCACGCCGAGCGCTGTGCCGATTGCCGTAGACGTCATCTTCCGTACAGCCGGGAGTCGCGTCCGGATTTCCTGCTCGAGCCGCTCCGCGTCTTCCTCACAAACGGCGTGTCCGATACCAATGTCCACCGGCTGGTCCTGCGGCGCTCGTTTCGCCACAAAACGTGCGAATCGACTTACGCGGTTTCGTGTGCCAGGCAAGAAGCCGGAAAGGGCTATGCGGCCGTCGGGACCGATCGAAACGACGGGTGTCAGACGCAACAGGGTCGCGACGGTCTTAACCCAGCCCGGCAAGCGTCCGCCCCTGACCGCGTAACGCAGGTCGCTGAACAGCGCATAAGTACGCGTCAACGGTACCTGTCGCTGTATGGCGTCGACGGTGTTCTCGAAACTCAGGTTCCGGTCGGCGCACTCGGCAGCAAGTACCACGAGCTGCCCCTGGCCCACCGAGGCATTGCGCGAATCGAGCACGAGAATATTCCCCGGCGCGCTCGTGCGCTCTGCCGCCGATCGGGCTGCCTCGTAAGTCCCACTCATGACCCCGGTGAGGGATACCGAAAGCACGTTCGTGAAGTGGCTGGCGAGAAACTGGAACTGGCGGCGAAAGTCACCGGGCGCGGGCTGCGAGGTTGTCGGGTGATGCGGATTGGTCTCGAGTTCATGATAGAACTCGTCAGTCGTGATGCTGACCTTGTCGAGATAGCCGCGCTCACCGAACTGTATGCGGCACGGCACCATGTGTATGTCGAGCCTCTCCATGTCCTCGTCGGCGATGTCCGCGGCGGAATCGGTAATGACGGCGAAATCGCGTCGGTGCTCGTGCGTACTGTGCTGCTGGCGATGCATGTCGTCAGCTTTCTCGGCACCGAGATCGCCGAATCGCCGCGCCACTTCAAACACCTTATCGGGGTCATCGACATGAATGTGGATCTTTGCCTTTCGCTTGGTACCCGCGAGCACCAGTGAATCGCCGAGCACGGAGAGCGACTCTCGCAGTTTACGCCTGTCGATATCCTGTCCCGTAACGAGGCATTCCGTACAGAAGCGGAAGCGCGACACGTTGTCGGCCTCGACAAAATCGACGGCGGGCTCAATTTCGTGCAGCAACGAAAGATCTGGCGCCGGGACAATAGTGCCCGTCTGAAGGTACTCGGACATTCCGGCCACAAGCTCTGCGAATCCTTTGGCACCCGCGTCGACGACCCCGGCTTTGCGCAGGACTTCGAGCTGGTTAGGCGTGTCTTCCAGCGCGACGAAGGCACGCTGCACGGCCTCGTGCATGACTTGCTTGAAATCGCCTTCTTGATCCGGGGATTGCCGCAGGCCGTCGGCAAACGCCGCAATAACCGAAAGAACAGTCCCTTCGCGCGGTTTCGACAGCGCGTCGTATGCGTACTCGTTGCCGCTGGCGACGGCTTTGCCGAAGGTGTAGGTCGTAAAACGCGTAATTTCCCCCGCCGAATCGCTCATGCCCTGGAAGAACTGCGCGATAATCGCGCCCGAATTACCACGCGCCCCGTCCAGCAGCGCATCGGCAATGGCCGCCAGCATCGTGCCCAGGTGTTTATCGCCCTCACGGGACAGGACGGCGAGCGCCGCGCTCAGTGACAGGCTCAGGTTGGTACCCGTGTCGCTATCGGCCACCGGAAACACGTTGATCCGGTTAAGCAGCTCCTGCTCGCCAATAACTCTGTGAATGCCGGACGTTAGCGCTGCAGCAAATGCAGCACCATCCAGGTACTTTTCGACGGTGCTGGTCAATCCGGGCTCGCGTCAGTCACGAGGCAGGAAAAAGCTCGTGCCCTGGTAGTTGAGCACGACACCCTGGGGAGTGATTGCTTCGACGACGGGGCCTTCGCTGAGTTGCGATTGCTCCCGATGCTTCGACATGTTGATAAACACGAAACGATCTTGCGGCGCTTCACTGTAAACGTGGATGTCAATGTGCAGGTCAGGTACCTGGACAGTGCCGTTGGTAAGAACCTCGAGGAACGTCGGCAGCGCGGCTACATCGACGCCCGACTGTCTGTTGCCCCCGGGTTCGTCGACCCGTAAGACGGATGTCTCAGTGACGGGCGGCGTGGCCTCAGTCCTGGGCAGATTACCCGGCGTTGGTTCCTGGCGAGGCGGTGCGTTCCGTTGAGCTGCTGCCACACGCTCTTCGAAACTCGGCTCGGGCTCCGTGCCGTCAACCTCAGGCGCAGGACTCGCAGCGTTAACCCCGCTCGCAGGGCTCGCTTCGATATCGACAGTCGCGACGCGGGTTTCAGGTCTCATCAGCAGTCCCACGAGGACAGCAAGATTGACGGCTAACAGCAAGCCGAGAAACCACAGCCAGCGCGGCGCCCGGGTGGGGCCACTCGACGTGGGAACGCCGGCAAACTCGGCCGCCCCCTGTTGCTGGCGATCCGTTTCCGACTTTTTCAGAGCATCGAGTATGAATGACATCGGTCAGTCCCGGGCGAGTCGTGGCATTGTGAGACGAGGCGTGCCTTCGACAGCCAGCAGAGAATTAATAATGATCTGGGTTTGCTGGCCGGCAAGCCCGTCTACGTCGAGTCGGTGATCGCGCTGGAACGCGCGCACGACCTGCTCGAGATTCGCGTCGTATTCGTTGGAATCCGGGTTCTCGCTGACGTAGTCGGGGCTAATGGAAGCAAGGCTCGTGCGCAACCAGCTGATGTCAGCCCCGCGAGTTCCCGGACCGAGGGATACGACGCGGCCGCCCGCGGGTCGCCACAGCATCAGGTATTGGCCGAACCAGATTTCCGAAATTGCCGCCACGGGGTGTGTCGTTCTTACGCCACCAATGGAGATCTCAGCCGTCGCACCGTGAATTGCGGTCAAAACGACTTCGTGACCGTTGCCGGCGTTGTCGGTCAGCGTCAGGATCGCGGGCCGGTCCATTTGCCGTAATCCGCTCCAGGACCCGCGCTGGTAAAAGCACGCCAGGCCCGCGGCGCCGGCCTGCGCGCAGCCGCTCGTGGCGCCCGAGCGAAACTCCAGTCCCCAGGCCTCGAACAGGGTGGCGAGCGCATAAGGCGTGGACGTCAGTTCGCCCGCGAGCTCGAGCTGTTCCAGCAGCGTGGGTTCCGCTTCCTGGTCCTCCTCGTCCACGTCGTCGGCGTCGACAACTGTCAACGGCTCGTCCGGCGGAGCAGCTTGTGGCTCAACAACGGCTGCCTTTGCTTCGGCAACGATAGCTTCGGCCGGAGGGCTTGTCGTCGCCTGCTGCTGTTCGGCGACGGACCAGATGCCGAAGGCAATGACGGCCAGGCCGATCACGCCAGCCGCCGTCGCCAGTGGTCGAATCCAGGGTGAGCGCTCGAGTTCGCCGCTGACTTCGGAAGCCGCGCGACGAATCAGGCGCTTGCTTACGCGCCGCGATTCGAGACTGTAGGCGCCAAGCAGGGCTCGGTCGCAGATGACGTTGATGATCCGGGGTACGCCTTGCGACAGGCGGTAGACTTCTTTCTTGGCGCCGGCATCGAACACCTCGCCGAGCGCGCCAGCGATCTTGAGGCGATGCTCGATATAGTGCGCGGTCTCCGAGACGCTGAGCGGTTCGAGGTGGTAACGACCCGTTATACGTTGCGCAAGCTGGCGCAGGTCTGTCCTTGCCAGGAGATCGCGCAGCTCGGGCTGGCCGATCAGGATAATCTGCAGCAGCTTCTGCTTGGCAGTTTCGAGATTGGTCAGCAAGCGAACCTGCTCCAGAACAGCAGGCGACAGGTTCTGTGCTTCGTCAACGACGAGTATGGTGCGGCGACTGTCGGCGTGCGCTCGCAACAGGTGCTGGTTGAGCGCATCGGTCTGGGCCTTGATGCTGCCCTTGTTATGCGGCACATCGATGTGCAGTTCCTCGCAAATCGTTGCGAGAAATTCGAGCACAGACAATTGCGGATTCAACACGACGGCGACGTCAGCGTTTTCGGGCATCCGATTGAGAAGCAGTGTCCGTACCAGGGTCGTCTTGCCCGTTCCGACTTCCCCTGTGAGCTGAATGAACCCGCCACTCTCGGTCACACCATAGACCAGGTGAGCGAGGGCTTCGCCGTGGCGCTCGCTCATAAACAGGTAACGCGGGTCGGGCGTTATCGAGAACGGTTTTTCATGAAGTCCGAAGAAGTCGGTATACATAGTTCCTTGCCAGGGACCAGGCTGACCCCCGATTCTACCTTAATCACTCCAAAGTTCTCGCACGCCCGAGTGAAGCCGAACCGAAGCGTTCGCGGATC
>Ga0265303_10002041_pt1 | contig 12515 bp, 10 predicted proteins | sample Helome_2_FD_192494 | JGI IMG/M metagenome (GOLD analysis project Ga0265303, IMG submission 192494) | Marine sediment microbial communities from subtidal zone of North Sea - Hel_20160317 (Illumina Assembly) | ecosystem: Environmental > Aquatic > Marine > Subtidal zone > Sediment ...
ATGCAGACGTTTTTCATCGGCGTCGGCGCAGTAATGGCCTCCGCATTGCCATGGGTGATGACCAACTGGTTTGAAATCAGCAATACCGCGCCGGCCGGCGAGATTCCTCCCTCGGTCAAGATCGCATTTTACGTTGGCGGTGCCGCCTTCCTGCTGGCCGTACTGTGGACCGTACTTCGGACAAAGGAGTATTCGCCGGAGGAGCTCGCGGCTTTTGACGCGGCTCGCCCTGCGGATCACGTAGCCGAGGACAATACGCTGCGGTCCGCCTCGAAATACCGCACAGGCGGCCTGGTCTGGCTGATCGTTGGCCTGGCTGGCATCACCTGGATTGCGAAGGCGCACCTGGACAAGGAGCTCTATATTCTCGCCGGCGGTATTGCGACGTTCGGTGTATTTCAGTTCGTGGTGTCGCTTCTCCAGAACCGGGGAGCAACCAGCAATGGCTTTTACGAGGTCATGCACGATCTGTTTCATATGCCGAAGGCGATGCAACAGTTGGCGATCGTGCAGTTTTTCTCATGGTTTGCAATGTTCGCGATGTGGATCTATGGCACGTCCGCCGTCACGAGCTTTCACTTTGGCGCAACCGACGTGACATCTGCCGCCTACAATGACGGTGCGGACTGGAACGGCATTCTGTTCGGTTCCTACAATTTGTATGCGGCACTCGCAGCCATTGCGATTCCTTTCGTGGCTAACCGCGTCGGATGTCGTGTATCTCATTTGATCAACCTGGTGCTCGGTGGGATCGGCTTGATCAGTTTCTATTTTATTCGCGATCCAAAGATGCTGTTGATTCCAATGATCGGAGTGGGCTTCGCCTGGGCGTCGATTCTCTCGCTGCCGTATGCGCTCCTTTCCAACAACCTGCCTTCAAAGAAGATGGGTGTGTACATGGGTATCTTCAATTTCTTCATTGTCATCCCGCAGCTGGTTGCGGCCAGCTTGCTCGGACTCCTGTTGCGCGAGTTCTTCGATTTGCAGGCGATCTATGGGCTGGTCATAGGCGGTGTCTCACTGCTTGTCGCCGGTGCCGCCACGATGTTGGTTGATAAATCCGCGGAGCCGGCAGCATGAAGTCTGTCGTCGTGGGTTTCGCACTGTTGCTGGGGGCGTGCACGACGCAGCCCGAGGTCAGTGTCGAGCCGAAAGAGTACTACGGCACCCTCGAACCTTTTGCTTCGGAGGCCGTGTATTTCCTGTTGACCGATCGCTTCGTTGACGGTGATCCTGCCAATAATTTCCCGGAGCAGGGCGGCAGTCCGGAGACACGCACATTCGACCGCCCGATCCGGATCGGCGATTCGCCGCAGGCGAACATCGGCTATCTGGGTGGAGACTTCAAAGGGGTGCTCGACAATGCAGCCTATATTGCCGATATGGGGTTCACGGCAATCTGGACGACGCCGATCGTCGACAATCCCGACGAGGCCTTCACGGGCGGCATCCGGCCGGGCGAGGGCTTTGGTGCCGATCTTGGCAAGACCGGGTATCACGGCTACTGGGGCGTGAATTTCTTCGCGGTCGATGAGCATCTTGAGTCGGAAGGCCTGAGCTTCGCGGACTTCACCCGGACACTTCGGGATGAGCACGCTATCAAGTACGTCCTCGATGTTGTCTGCAATCACGGCTCACCGGCGTACACGATGCCGAACGACCAGCCGAAGTTTGGCGAACTGCATGCGGCCGACGGCACGCTGGTTGCTGATCATCAGAACCTGCATCCGACTGAGCTCGATCCCGCGAACCCACTGCACGCGTACTACAACCGTCAGCCCGATCTCGCGCAATTGTCGGATATGAACCAGGACAGCCCGGAAGTACTCAACTATTTCGTGGCGGCATACTCGCAGTGGCTCGACCAGGGCGTCGCGGCGTTTCGCATCGATACGGTCAAGCATATGCCGCACCGCTACTGGAAGACATTCACCGACCGCATCAGGAACAAACGACCTGGTCTGTTTATGTTCGCGGAGAGCTACTCGTTTGACGCGGCGCAGATTGCCGAACATACATGGCCAGAGAACGGCGCAATCAGCGTGCTCGACTTCCCGGGTCGCGAGGCCATGATGAAGGCATTCGCCGACGGCGGCAGTTATCGCGATCTCGAGGGATACCTGCACCTCGAATCGGGCCCGTACCAGAACCCGTACGACCTCATGACGTTTTACGACAATCACGATATGACGCGCATAGCGGCCGATGACAACGGCTTTATTGACGCGCACAACTGGTTGTTCACTAGTCGCGGTATCCCGGTTGTCTACTATGGTTCGGAGATCGGCTTCCGGGCAGGCACGAACGAACACGCGGGCAATCGCGACTACTTCGGGCAGGACAATATCGACACAGCAAGGTCGCACCCGATTCACGAGGCCCTGACGCGCATCGCCGGTATTCGCAAGAACTCGGTCGCGCTGCAACGGGGCCTGCAGGTCTACACGGGATTCGGCCCGCGCTCAGCCAGTTTCTTTCGCGTTTACCAGAAGGATGGCGTGACACAGACAGCGCTCGTCCTGCTGAACGGCAGCGATGAGGTCACCACGATGAGGTTCGGCCAGCTGCCAGCGAATGGCACCTGGAAGGATGCTGTGACAGGACATGTCGTGCAGGTCGATGAAGACTTCACTGGACTGGCGGAGGAGGTTGCGCCGCACGGCGTGCGTGTCTATCTGAGCGATGCGCCGGTCTCGCACCCTCACTTCGTTGAATTGCTGAACGAGGCGCAGGCGGCTAAAGCGCGCCGCACGACGCCCTGACGACCAGGCGAGGTGCCATCAGTGCTGATTCCACCGGCTCGCCTTCGATAAGGCCGACAATACCGTGGACAAGTCCCTCTGCCGCCTGCCGAATATCCTGGCGTACGGTGGTCAGTGCGGGGCTTACATGACTTGCGAGCGAGATGTCATCAAATCCGACGACGGCGACGTCTGTCGGAATCGTTAGCCCGTTGTCTTCGAGCGCCCGCATGGCGTCAATTGCTATCACATCCGTGACGGCGAAAATGGCATCAAATTCCACGGCGCGCTCGAGAAGTTCCAGGGTAGCGTGGTATCCCTGTCCCTCCGAACTCATGGCATCGACTCGCAGATCTTCACTGGGTTCAATACCGGCATCGCGCAGTGCCTGGCAGTAGCCGTCATAGCGGGCAGCAAGCTCGGGTGAGCGTTCTGAGATATTGCCGAGGAACGCGATTCGTTCGCGCCCATTGTCAAGCAGATGCCGGGTGGCTTGCGAGCCGCCGGCCACGTTGTCGCAGCTAATGGAATGTCCGAGCTGGCCATCAGTTATGGCTCCCCAGATCATGAAGCGCGTGTTTGCTCTCACCAGGGCAGCGAGTTTCTCGCCGTAGGTGAGGTAGTCGCCATAACCCAGCAGGATGAGTCCGTCCGCACGATGGCTGGCCTGGTATTCAATATGCCAGTCGTCGGTGAGCTGCTGCATCGATATCAGCACGTCGTAACCGAGAGCAGATGCAGAGCGAGTGATGTACCCGAGCATTGAGAGAAAAAACGGATTGATTTGCGCGTCTTCGCCTTCCGTTTCGTCGAACAGCAACAACGCTATGGTATTACTTTGCTGGGTGCGCAGTCCCGCAGCGTTGCGATTGACGAAGTAGTTCAGATCGCGTGCAATCTTCTGGATTCGCTCGCGCGTCTCTTCTTTTACAAGCGGCGAATTTCGCAGTGCACGCGATACGGTCGCCTGCGACACACCGGCCAGGTCGGCGATATCGCGTGATGTCGGCATTTCAACCTTCACTGCGGGGCACCGAGGTTATTCCGACTTCGTGTCGCGGGAACTCATCTGCGTTGATGGTCTCGAGGTAGCCGTGCCATGCCGCGTAGCCAATAACAGGCACGATAACGATCAGGCCAACAAAAGCCGTCGCAATACCCAATAGAAATGCAACAACGACGATGGTCAGCCACACAACCATCGCAAGCTTGTTGCGCAGGACTGCGTTCACCGAGGTCACGATGGCTGTAATGCTGTCGACATCGCGATGCATGATCATGGGCAACGAAAAGGCGCTGGCCGAGAATGTGATCGAAGCGAACACAGCGCCAATCATTGAGCCGAACCCGAGGTACATGAACCAGTCTTTAAACGTCGCGCTGCCGTCGGTCGGAAAGAACACGCTGATCATCACGGCGGCGCGCGCCCACACGAGGAATATTATGAGCAGGGCCAGCGCGAAGATCATCTCGTTGCCGAAGTGGCGTTTCCAGGCTGCGCGCGCGCTTCGCGCCATAACCGGCTGCTGGCCACGCTCGAGCTGCGCACTGATGGCATAGAGACCGATACAGGTTAGCGGTGCCAGGAAGACAAAGCCCCCGATCATCGCGAACATGAACCATTGGCTCCCGCGGAACCAGGCAAGCAGGCAGACAATGCCAATCATCAGGGCTACCGTCAGCCCATAGGCCATGCTGTGCTGAGGTGCCTGAACCAGGTCTTTGATACCGAGCTTCACCCAGCGGAACGGCGCCCACGGAGACAATATCTTGCAAGGTGCCACGAAGGGCATCTCGTCGCGATTGCTTGCTGGTTCCTCTGTCATGACTTGGTCCCCCCCTGGGCTGCCTAGTCCGGATCTGGTACGAGCTCTTTATATAGGGCAATGGTCTTCAGGACAGTATCTTCATTTCGAAACGCTGTCGCAATGCGTTCGCGGGCGGCTTCGCCCATTCGTTTGCGTAAGTCGTTGTCACGATAGAGTTTTTCGATAGCATCGGCCAGCCCTTGAGCATCCCTGGGGGGAACGACGAAACCCGAGACGCCGTCAACGACGAGCTCCGGGCTGCCCCCGGCATCGGTGACGACAGGCGCAACGCTGTAGACCATGGCCTCTATAATGGCTCGCGACAGACCCTCGCGTTTGGTCGATGGCATGCAGAATACGTCACAAGCCGCACTGAGTTCGGCGGCGTTCGTGACGAAGCCAACGCGATGAATTCGGTCGCGTGCCGGACTGCGTTCAATTCGGCGGTTCAGTTTTTCAGCGTCCATGCGGCCAACGAGCAATAAGTGCACGGGCATATCGCGTGGCAATGCCTCAATGGCGTCGATCAGGTAGTCCACGCCTTTACGCGGCCTGTAGTTTGCCGTACACCCCACAACAAAGGCGCCAGCGGGAATGCCGCAATCCGTCAGGTCGGCTGGTGTCGCCGTATACCACTCGAGTTTATGCCCCTTGTGGATCGTCACGGGCCGTTCGGCAGGCATGCGCAGGAAAGCTGGCTGCATTTCGAGAAAATGGCGCCGAATTGCATCCGCTACGCAGATGATGCGGTCGATTCGCGGATTGAGATAACGCATCCAGGACATGGGGTCGAGAAAACTGACGGCGCCGACGATACCTCGATAACAGACCACCTTCACGGGCAAGCCTTTGCATGCGCGCAGGCCGTTGCTTACCGCTTTGTTATTGTAGGTGTGCATGATGTGGTAACGGCCACGTACAAGTTCTGCGCGGAGTGACGCGATGCCGTCCTTGTTGAAATGTGTTGGCAGGCGGATGTCGACGGTGGGCACACCGGCATCGGTCAGTATCTTGTTGTTCGGGTTGTCAGCGGGAACGACAACGGTGACTTCGATACCCGCCTTGTGCATGCCTATGAATGTCTCAACGGAAGGGCGGTCGGCATTCCTGGTAATACAAAGAGAACGAATCGGCATCAGTCCATCTAGGCCTTGAATTCAGGGTTTTCGAGTATTCGTACCGCGACCTGCTGCCCGGTAACCGAGAAGCAGATGTACTCGTACTTGAGTCCTGATCGGGACACGAATTCCTGGAACGCCTTGAATTCGTGTTCCTGCCAGCGGTGAAAGTTGTAGTACTCGTCAAACAACACGATTGCACCTGGCTGCAGGCGGCTACTGAGCGCGTCGAAAATCGTCACGGTTGACGAGTAAAGATCGCAGTCGACATGCAGGAATGCGACGGGATCGACGTGCTTTTCGAGGAAGCCGGGCAGGGTCGCGTCGAAATAGCCGATCTGGAATTCGACATTGTCCGGCACTTTGGGCAGTTCTTTCTGCGCAAATGCCCCGACAGGGTTTCCGTTCCAGTACTCCTGTATGCCATCGAACGAATCAAAGCCGTATACTGTGCCCTTGGTTTTCGGCGCAATCCAGCGCATCGATTTGCCGCGGCCCACGCCAAATTCGAGATACAGGCCTTCCTTGCTGACTTGGCCCAGCGTGAAGTCGACCAGCGCCGGATGTTTCTCGAAGAACGGCGCGTCGATCATGTTGTTCTTTATGTAGTCGAGTGTTTGCTGCTTGGCTTCGAGATTCATATCGACAAGCAGGTTTGATGCGTAGTGCTTCAGCATAAAGCGCCGAAATATGAATTCGCTCAGGGTTCGCTTAAATAGGGGCATAACCGCACTCAAAGGGTCTGGATTGACGCCGCGTAAGGTATCACAAGCGGGGTCCTTTCGCCGCCTATCGTGGCCCTCCAATACGTGACAGACAAGGCCGGTAAGTCACGCATTTCCTTAGTGCCCAAATACGCGGATAGTGCATTACGTCACGCTTCAAAGCCCTGATCGAATCTAAACTGGCTGTCTTATTGTCAAATAGTTCCGGGCCGCGGAGGCCGGGCATCCTCGAATGAACGAAATGCTACATGCATCGTCGAATCGTGTGCTGGTGGTCGATGATGACCCGCAGCAGATCTACGAGTACGTCAGTTGCCTTGGCGAAGAGTTCGAGCCTGATTTCGTCACGGACACGCTCACCGACCTTGAAAAGGTATTGCTGGGCGAAGAGACGGACGCCGACAACATCCCAAGATTCGAAGTCCATTCGCGCAACCAGGGCGACGCGGCTGTGGACGCTATCCGCCATGGGCTGGAAAAAGGGCGCCTGTTCGCGGCTGTCTTCCTGGAATTGGATTTGCCGCCGGGAATCGGAGGTATCGAGACCGCGCAGCAGATACGCGAACTGGACTCGAACATTAATATAGTCATCGTCTCGGGATCTTCGGACGCACATCCCGAAAACCTGGGCAAGATGATTCCGCCCTCCGATAAGATCTTCTTCTTCCGCAAACCATTTCACGGTGTCGAATGCAGACAGCTAACGGCGGCACTGTGCGGCAAGTGGCACGCGGATATGGCGCTTCGAAGTGCGAACGAGGATCTTGAGCGGCGCGTTGAAGAGCGTACCGCCGCGCTGCAAAAGATTGCCTACTTCGACATCGTTACGCGCTTGCCGAACCAATTGTTGCTGATTGACGAACTCAGGAACCTGATAAGTACGGCGGAGGATACCGAGGGGGACACAGCAGTAGTGTTGCTGGATATCGATCGCTTCAGCTTCGTCAACGAAACGATGGGCTATGAGTCCGGTACGGAACTGCTGCGTTCCGTCGGTAACCGATTAAGTCGCACGTTTGTGGAAGACAGCAAGCTGGATCGGCCGATTGTCGGACGTTTCGGTGCTGATGAATTTGCCGTGCTGATGCCGGGTGTTGCGTCCGAGTCCGATATCAGGGAACTGGCCGATACGGTCAGGCGTACGGTCGAAGAGCCGTTCCTTATCGACGGCCGTGATTTGTTCCTCAAGGTGGCCGTAGGGGTTGCCTGGCATCCCGTGCATGGGAGAGATGCCAAATCCGTTTTTCGCTGCGCCGAGGCCGCGCTGCATCGGTCCATGCGCAGTCTCGATAACGCGACGACTTACTACCACAACGAAATGCGCTATCACGCGCGCTACAAATTCGATCTCGAAGCCGAGCTTCGCGCCGCAATCGATTCCGGGCAAGTTGTTCCCCACTACCAGCCGCAGCAAAGTACTGCCAGCGGTGAGATTACGGGCATAGAAGCGTTGGCTCGCTGGATTCGCCCGGATGGATCAAGTGTACCGTCAGCCGACTTCATGCCGTTGACCGAAGAGATGGGTATTTCAGACATGTTGTTCGAGGCCATCCTGCGCCAGGTCTGCGGCGACATCGTGCGCTGGAGCGCCGACGGTGATTGGGATGTTCCTGTCAGCGTGAACATTACGGCTCACCAGCTGCGAAATCGCGACCTCGTCGGGCTGGTCAAGGGAATATTGAGAGATGCTGAGGTTGATCAGAAACTGATCAACCTGGAGCTGACAGAAACCGTACTCCTTGAAGATCTGACGCTGGCGCAACCGGTCCTGAACGACCTGGCGTCGTTCGGAGTGGGGATTCACATCGACGACTTTGGCACGGGCTATTCGTCGCTGAGCTACCTCGCGCAGCTCCCGGTGCAGACGATCAAGATCGATCAGTCGTTCGTGGCACAGCTATCCGAGCCCGACGCCACGACCAAACTGGTTGAGGCGATTATTGCGCTCGGCAAGGCCCTGGAGCTCGAGGTTGTCGCAGAAGGCGTCGAGACAGACGAACAATATGCCATCGTCAGGCGGCTGGGATGTGACCTGGTACAGGGCTACTTCATCGCCCGGCCAATGCCGGCGGCGCAGCTCCGGACCTGGTGTGGTGGCTATGAGGATACCCAGAGCCTGAAGTACGGGCCAAAAATCGTCGATATCGACGAGGCGCGCAAATAAAAAAAACGCGTACGGCAACCGCCGTACGCGTTTGATTCTTACAGGCCACCAGGTGGCCAAAGATGCTCGTGACTAGCGCGCCGTAATGCGCAAGACCACGCGGCGATTCTGAGCCTTGCCCGCAGCCGAAGAGTTGTCGGCAATGGGCTGCGCTTCGCCATAACCGCGGACCGTCATGCGGCCAACATCAACACCGTTTGAAGCCAGGTAGTCATGAACAGTCTGCGCGCGACGTGCTGACAGGCTTTCGTTGTAGTCAGCAGCGCCATCGCTATCCGTGTGACCCGCAACTTCGACGTTGATCGTCGGGTTCTTTCTGAGCGTGGCAGCGGCATCGTTGAGGATGCTTGTCGCGCCTGGAACCAGTCGGTCGGAGTTGGTCTGGAAGTTCACGCCCTCGAGCCTGATCTCTCCCTTGATTTCGCAGCCCTTGATGTCCACCTGCACACCCTTAGCTGTTCCCGGGCACTCGTCGAGGCGATTCACTACGCCGTCACCGTCGTCGTCGAGTTCACAACCGTTGGCGTCAACGGGCTCACCGGCCGGTGTATTCGGACACTGGTCCTTGTCATCGGTCACGCCGTCGCCGTCACTGTCGTTCGGGCAGCCGTTTGCGCCAACAGCAACGCCGCTGGGCGTCCCGGGGCACTCATCCATCGAGTCCTTGACGCCGTCGCCATCGCTGTCGAGTTCGCAACCCCAGGCATCGACTTTCGCGCCAGCCGGTGTGTTTGGGCAGTTATCCGAGCCGTCGGCAACGCCATCGCCGTCGGAGTCGACCCACTTGGGCGTGGCCGGTCCAAACGGAATCTGCAGGCCTACGCTGAACAGGTTGTCGTTCATGTTATCGTCCATGGCGGAATCCATACGATGACGCCATTCGCCGCGCAGCGCGACATTGGAGTCGAACAGGTCAAGCAGGAATCCGGCACCCGCCGAATACATGCCACCGTCTCTCTCCGGGCCGTTGCCCGTGGAATTATTTTTGAAATACCCGGCACCGACGTGCAGATAGGGGCTGAAACGCTCGTCCTTGCGGAAAATACGCTGCAGGTCGACCCCTATGCCAGTGTGTTCCTGGTCACTCAGCCCCGATGTGTCTGACTTCGGAATGGCAGCCGAAAACAACGCTTCGATGTTCACCGTATCGTTAAGCGCATAGCCAAGGCTAAACTGCCCGCCATTAAGCCCGTCTTCAAGTCCACGTTGCTTGTCGTCGTCAACGTAGCTGCCCATGACCGAAAAATAGGCCTGGCCGGCTTCGGCTTCGGCAAACGCATTCTGGGCGCCCGCTAAAGCGATTAAAGTCGCAGCGGCGACACAGATAATAGTTCTCATTTGGTTTTGCTCCCTCGATTAGTACTGCCTCAGCCGCGAATTCTAACATCTGGACAGCAGGTTTGCGTAGAGTAAGATACGAATCGACAATTGCAAGGAGAATTAAGTATGAGTGTCGCAAAGACTTCCGAAATCACGGCATCTTCCTCGAAGAGTTTTGAGGACGCAGTGCGTCATGGCATTAGCAAAATGAGCAAATCTGTGGACAATGTCGAAGGCGCCTGGGTGAAGGAACAGAAGGTGGTCGTAAAAGACGGCGAAGTGACTGCGTATCGCGTAACCATGAAGGTCACTTTTATCGTTAAATAATATAGAGCGTTTGCTCAATAATTAACAGTAATCTGTAGGAGACAGAAATGGCAGGTAAGTTCGAGGTATACAAAGACAAGGCGGGCGAATTCCGTTTTAGACTGAAAGCAGGCAATGGCCAGAATATTCTGGGTAGCGAAGGCTACAGTAAGAAGGCCAGTTGCATGAACGGTGTTGAATCGGTCAAGAAGAACTCACAAAATCCCGATCGCTTTCAGAAGAAGACGACAGCCTCGGGCAAGTTCAGTTTCAGGCTGTGTGCTTCGAACGGCCAGTGTATCGGCACGAGCCAGTCCTACACATCCGAGTCAGGCTGTGACAATGGCATGAAGAGCGTTGCTAATAGCGCGCCAGGCGCCGCTACTGACGACCAGACCGACTAATTCTGACGGTTCGACGTCAACATCAATTGAGAAAACCGGCGGCGCACTTGTGCCGCCGGTTTTCTTTTGCGCCCTGGGATGTCCTTGTATAGGCTGGGCTGCCCATTCACTCGTGGCGGTTGCTAACTAATGTCAAAACGAAACTGGTCGATTGATTCCCTGGTATTGATCTTCTCGTTTATTGTGCTCGCACAAGTGCTGACCTATGTGGTGCCGCACGGGCAGTTTGAACGCGCACCCATGCCGGACAATCCCGACAACATGGTCGTCGTTGACGGGACGTTCGCGAAACTGGCAGCCGAGGATAGCGTCTCGCTACCCCCCTGGCATTTTCTCATGGCGCTCACGGATGGGCTCGCGGCTGCCCAGAACATTATTTTCCTGATCTTTCTCGTCGGTGGTGTTATCGCCGTGCTGCGCAAGACCGGTGCCATCGACGCAGCATTACATGGGGCGGTGGAGCGACTCGGGAGCAGCCCATGGCTGCTGATCGCCGGGTGTCTGCTTCTATTCAGCATTGGCTCCTTTACCATTGGCATGGGCGAGGAGTACGTACCGCTCGTCCCGATCATCGTCACGATGTCCCTTGCAATGCGCATGGACGCTGTCGTCGCCATGGGCATGGTCTGGATTCCTTATGGCATTGGCTGGGCCTGTGCCGGCATTAACCCGTTCGGTGTGCTCATCGCGCAGAACATTGCGAATGTACCGTTGACGTCCGGGTGGGCCTTCCGCCTGATCCTGATGTTCGCATTTTTGGGTATCGCGTTTCACCACATCTATCGCTACGCGATGCGAGTTAAAGCGGACCCGTCGAGCAGTCTCGTCGCCAATGTTGACTACAGCACCGGTTTCGAGGCACCCAGTGATCTGCAGATGACGCCCAGGCGCATCGCGATCCTGGCGATTTTTGTAATTGGCCTCGTGGGCTTCGTGTATGGCGTGTCGGAACACCACTGGTATATATCCGAACTCAACGCTATTTTCCTTGGAATAGGGTTGCTTGGAGCGCTTATCGCCGGTATGTCGGCCGGTGACACCAGTCGGACCTTTCTGGAAGGAGCGGCGGCGATGACCCCGGCGGCGCTGCTGGTTGGTTTCGCGCGCACGATCGAGGTTGTCATGTCGGACGGACAGATCATCGACAGCGTCGTGTTTTCCATTGCCGGCCTGCTTGAAGGACTCCCGGCCGAGGCTTCCGCGATTGGCATGCTGATCGTGCAGACGATCTGCAACTTTTTCATTCCATCGGGCAGCGGCCAGGCGTACGTCACCATGCCGATCATGTCACCGCTGGCCACCTTGACCGATGTCCCGCAGCAGACAGCGGTGCTGGCCTTTCAGTTTGGTGACGGCTTCACGAACATGATCGTCCCGACCAGTGCGCTGGTCATGGGCGCGCTTGCGCTCGGCAAGGTTCCTTACGCTGCATGGTTTCGTTTCGTCGGTCCGCTGCTATTGAAGATGTTCGCGGCTGCGGCTGTATTTCTTATACTGTCGATGCATATCGGAACAGCGTTCGGATTTCATGCCTAGCCACGACTGATCAGGCCCGGCTGAAGAATGTAACCCCTTCGCCGTCATCTTCGGCCAGCATTTCGCCCCGGTTGCAGAGGTAGGTCAGGTGAGCCAGCGCCTCGCCGGCAGCCATGACTCGATTGCTGTCAGTGATTGTTGAGTTAAACACGACGTCAAAGACGTCGACGACACGTCTCGGTTCACTTGCCGTCTCGAGTAGCTTGTCGAGATTGTCGATGTGTTCCCTGCGCAGTTGTTCGAGCCGAATATGGGCTCCCCTGAACGGCTTGCCATGCGAGGGCAATACCAGCACGTCTTCGGGCAGGGCCTCTTCGAGTTTGTCGATCGAATCGAACCAGTCCTTTAGAGGGTCCGATTGTGGCTCGGTCGGCCAGACGCTGACGTTGGGCG
>Ga0265303_10002043_pt1 | contig 12497 bp, 12 predicted proteins | sample Helome_2_FD_192494 | JGI IMG/M metagenome (GOLD analysis project Ga0265303, IMG submission 192494) | Marine sediment microbial communities from subtidal zone of North Sea - Hel_20160317 (Illumina Assembly) | ecosystem: Environmental > Aquatic > Marine > Subtidal zone > Sediment ...
ACCGCTGGCGTTCAGCGTCCTCGCCGAGGCCCGGGATGTGGCGCCCACAACCCGTGCACGGTTGGTCAAGCTGGTGACTGATGCCTGTGGTTCGACCGGCATGACCGGGGGACAATCAATGGATCTCGCCGCAGAGGGTCAAACGCTGACCGCGGAAGAGATCGAGCACATGTATTCGCTCAAGACCGGCGCCCTTATTCACGCATCCGTCGTGTCCGCTTCGATGCTCATCGATAACCTGCCCGAGGACCGGGTATCTGCGATTGATGCGTTTGGCCGCACGATCGGCGTCGCATTCCAGATCAAGGATGACATCCTCGATATCGAAGGCGAGACCGAGGTCATCGGCAAACAGACCGGGGCAGATCAGCGCCTCGACAAAGCGACCTACCCCGGGCTCGTTGGCATCGACGAGGCCCGCTTGCGGTGTGACAGTCTGCTGCGCAGCGCACTCGAACAACTTGACGACTTCGGCAACGACGCCGATTCGCTGCGCTGGCTCGCCCGTTTCATTGTCGAGCGCGGCAATTGAAATGGCCTCAGCTGCGCGCACGATCCTGCACGTCGACATGGATGCTTTCTATGCATCAGTCGAGCAGCGTGACAATCCGGAACTACGCGGCAAACCCGTCGTTGTCGGCGGCAGCAACCGGGGCGTCGTAGCAGCGGCCAGTTACGAGGTGCGCCAGTTCGGCGTTCGCTCGGCGATGTCGATGGCGGATGCACTGCGCCGTTGTCCGGATCTCATACGCGTCGCGCCGCGCATGTCGCATTACAAGAGTGTGTCGAAGCAAATATTCGAAGTCTTTCGGCAATTCACACCGCTGGTGGAAGGACTGTCGCTCGACGAGGCGTTTCTCGACGTCACCGCGAGCCGCAATCTGCACGGTAGCGGCGTCGAGATCGCGACACGTATCAAGTCCCTGATTGTCGAACAAACCAGTTTGAAGGCCTCGGTTGGTGTGGCCGAAAACAAACTTGTTGCCAAAATTGCGTCTGATCTCGACAAGCCGGACGGTCTGGCCGTTATCACGTCCAGCAATGTGCAGGAAAAACTCGACCCGCTGCCAGTATCGGTCATCCCGGGCATCGGCCGGCAGACACTGGCCAAGCTGCAGCATCTCAGCATTCTCACGGTCGCCGATTTGCGGCTCGCGCCGGATCGCGACCTGGAATCAGTATTCGGGCGGTTTGCGCAGCGCACCCGCGAGCGCGCCGCCGGCATCGATAATCGCCCCGTCGTCGCCGAGCGCGAGGAAAAATCGGTAAGCGCAGAAGAAACCTACGACGTCGATCTCGACGACCGTGGCGATATGGAGCGTGAGTTGCTGCGCCTGGCAGAAACCACGGCAGGTCGGCTGCGCAAGTCCGAATTGCAGGCTGGCACGGTCCAGATCAAGATCCGCCAGGATGACTTCCAGACGTTTACGCGCCAGCGCAGCGTGCAGCCGCCGGTCAACAATACGGACCAGATCTACCACATCGCCTGCGATTTGCTCTGCGCATGGCTCGAGGAAAACCCCGGCGCACGCATCCGCCTGCTTGGTGTGGGGGGCAGCAAGCTGTCTCCGGCCGAGCAGCGAGATCTGTTTTCCAGCGAAGAGTCTGCGACGACAAATGCCGTGGATGAGGCTGTGGACGATATTCGAGACCGATTCGGCAACCTGTCAGTTGGTCGCGCGCGGACTCTCGAGCGGCCCTGAGTCATGTAGAATCGATCATGTTGAGGGGCCTGACTACGGCAAATAATAATGTACACCAGCTTTTTTGGTCTCAATGAAAAGCCGTTCTCGATAACGCCCGACCCGCGTTATCTGTTCATGAGCGAGCGCCATGGGGAAGCCCTGGCGCATCTCGTCTATGGCGTCAGAGAGAGCGGCGGCTTCATGCAGCTGACCGGCGAGGTCGGCACGGGCAAGACAACGCTCGTGCGCACGCTGCTGTTGAATCGCATGCCGGCCAATGCGGATGTTGCTGTGATATTGAATCCGCAACTCTCGGCCCGTGAATTCCTGATCACGATCTGCGAGGAACTTGGCATTGCAGTGCCTGCGGACCGTAGCAGCATCAAGGCACTGATTGACACACTGAATCACCACTTGCTCGACGCGCACTCTGACGGCCGCCGCACCATACTGGTCGTCGACGAGGCACAGAACCTCGCACCGGATGTTCTCGAGGAGGTTCGCCTCCTGACCAATCTGGAAACCGCCAAACAGAAGCTGCTGCAAATCGTGCTGATCGGGCAACCCGAATTGCGCGACCTGCTGGCGAGAAATGATTTGCGGCAGCTCGCGCAGCGCATTACGGGCCGTTATCACCTCGAACCGTTGTCCCGCGATGAGACAGCTCAGTACATCGAACACCGCCTCAAGGTGGCCGGCGCGCTTGGTGAGGTTTTCGATGCCGGCGCAAAGCGTGAGGTGTTTCGCCTCTCCCAGGGAGTGCCGCGACTCATCAATGTTATCTGTGACCGTGCCTTGCTGGGTGCCTATACCGTGGAGAGCCGGCGTGTTAATCGCCGCATGGTGCGGCGAGCTGCCATCGAGATCACGGGCAAGACTGAGAAAACGACATGGCCGCGCTGGGCGATTCCGGCCATTGGAATGGGTGCCACCGTCGTCATTGTTGCCGGCTTCCTGCAGGCATTCGATGAACGCCGTAACCTGATCGATGCCAGCATCGACCCGCCGGTTGCCGAGATTTTGCCTGAACCCGCTCCTCTGCCGGTGGCCACCGTCGTCGAGACAGCCGACAACATCGAAGACGAAGGTGACCCGGTAGTTTCGCTCGACGAACAGCTGCAAATGGCCAGCGAACTAACGAACTCCGAATCCGCACTGATGACATTGCTCGACTTGTGGGGCGTCGATTACCAGCGCGGCCAGCGAGGATGCACGCAGGCCGCCGCGGTCGGCTATGAATGCCTGTTTCAACGTGGCTCCTGGAGTGGCCTGAAGCAGTTTGACCGTCCGGCGATTTTGACGCTCGTTGATGGCAGGGGCGCAGTACATGACGTCGTATTGACATCGATCAACGGCGCGATGGTCGAGCTCTCCATCGGTGGTGTCGCGGTGACGCACACGCTCGCGGAGGTCACTGACATGTGGTTCGGCGAATTCCTGCTGCTATGGCGGCCACCGAATGGCTCATCCGAGGCACTGGGTACAGGGTCCAGCGGCCCGGGCGTGGCGTGGTTGCGGCAGAGCCTTGCCGCCATCGACGTCCGTTACCAAACCGCCGCACAGACACCCGACGTATTTGACGAGGACCTGGCTGACAAGGTTCGCCTGTTCCAGCGAGATAACCGCCTGGACGTTGACGGGCTCGCCGGGCATCAGACACAGATCATCATCAACACACTTCTCAACCCTGACAGTACACCGCGGCTCAATATTCCGCGGCTCGCCCAGGAGTAATGCATGTCTTTCATACTGGACGCTCTCAAGAAGTCTGAAACCGAACGCCAGGAACAAACCGGCGGAGAGTTTTCAAACGTCCCTTCAAGTGCCGGCGATCCACAATCGTTCAAGTGGCTGTGGATCCTGGCATTGCTTCTGCTCGTCAACGTGATCGTCTTGTTCGGCATTTTGCTGCGCGAAGAAAAAGTGCCTGACACGCCGGCACCGCTTGAACAAATGCCCATTGAGCAAAGCCAGCCTGCCAGTTCATCGTTCGAGGACCGTGTAGCGGAGGCACGGCAGAACCAGCCAGCACCTGACACGACAACGGCAGAACCAACGCCCCTGCAGACTGCGAACGCGACTCTTGTTGAAACTTCATCGCAGACGGTATCGCAAAGCCGCCCGCGGTTAATGACCTTTGATGAACTGCGCCTCAACGGCACCTTGGCTTTGCCCGAGCTGCACATCGACATTCATGTCTACGCGGAAGACCCGGCCGAACGCTTCGTTTTCATCAATATGAGGAAGCATCGTGAGAATTCGCAGCTCGATGCGGGTCCGGTCGTGGCCGAGATCACCACGGATGGTGTCATTCTCAAACATCAGGGATCAACGTTTTTGTTGCCGCGCGAGTAGCGACGCGTTTGCCTGATCCTGTCTCTACGTATCTCGACGGCGCAGCGCTGGCTGACGCACTCGTATCGGGCATCCACAGGGTCATAGGTACCCAGGATTTTCTGAATCATATCAATGTGTTCCCGGTTGCCGATGGTGACACGGGAACGAACCTTACGTTGTCCCTCGGATCGGCCCTGCCCGTGTTGCAACAGCAGAGCGGCGAACACCTGGGCACATTACTGGCGAGAATCGCGGACGCTTTGCTTGACGCGTCGCGAGGCAACTCCGGCGCCATCATCGCGCAGTTTTTCCAGGGCATCAGCGACTCGGCCGGAGAACTCACACGCTTCACGCCCTATACGTTCAGTTCCGCCTTCGCGAAAGGCAGCGAGTATGCGCACGACGCCCTGTCGCAACCCCGCGAAGGCACGATCCTGACAGTGATCGCCGCAGTGTCCGAGACCATCCAGACGCACGTCACGAGTATTCAGGGCGGCGAGTTTCCAGCAATGATGAAGGTAGCTCTCGAGCGCGCTGACACGGCTCTCGCCGAAACGACCGAGCAGTTGGACGTACTCCGCAAGGCGGGAGTTGTCGATGCGGGCGCCAAGGGGTTTGTCGAACTGCTGCGCGGAATGTCTGACTACATCGTCGATGGCCGCATTGCCGACGAGCCTGACCTGGCGCTGCTACGTGGTGAGATGTCACAGGTCGTCATGGCCGGGTCCGGGGAAGACTCGGAATTTCGCTACTGCACCGAATGTATTGTGAGTGGCACCGACATCGACCGACGCAAATTGCGTGAAGACCTGTCCGAAATCGGCGATTCGTTGCTGCTGGCCGGAACCAAGCGCAAAGCCAAGATTCACATTCACGTTAACGATCCCGAAGACGTGTTTAATATTGGCCGTGAATACGGCGCGGTTAGTGCCGAAAAGGCCGACGACATGCACCGCCAGGCGCACAGCAGCCACGACACCGCGAGCCGCTTTGCCGTAATCACGGATACGGCTGCCGACATTGCCGACGAAGACCTCGAACGCCTGGATATTCATATGGTCCCTTGTCGCCTGCAGTTCGGCGACAGGGGTTACCTCGACAAGGTCAGTATCACGGCCGCCGAGTTCTTCGCGGAGCTGGCGTCAAATCCGATACACCCGACAACGTCGCAGCCTGCCCCAGGCGATTTTCGCCGCCAGTTCCAGTTTCTTGCCAGTCATTTCGAAGATGTCCTGTCCATCAACCTGACGGGCTCCGCGAGTGGCGCCTATGAGGCGGCCCGTTCCGCGGCAGAGAGGATCAATGCGCCGGGCAAGATCCATGTCATCAACTCGCTCAATGCATCACTGGGCCAGGGACTGTTGGTCGTGTTTGCTGCGGAATGTGCGCATGCGGGCCTGTCCGTGCAAAAGACCATTGCCGCAGTTCACGCACTCATCCCACAGACGCAAACCTACGGCATGCTTCGCGACCTGAGTTACGCGGTACGCGGCGGCCGACTACCAGCATGGGTGCAAACCGCAGCCCGCCTCTTGCATGTCACGCCATTCATCCGTGCGACCACGGATGGCCAAATCGCACCGGCCGGATGTGTGTTCGGCCAGCGCGACAATGTACGCAAATTTGCGCGCACGCTGGTACGGCGCGCGCGCCGAAAGGGACCACTAAACGTCGCGGTCGGCCACGCGATGTGTCCCGATGACGCAGACAGACTTGTCACTCTATTGCGGCAGGGCCTGCCACAGATTGAACGCCTGACGATGGCTGAAATCGGCGCTGCCCTCGGGGTGCATACCGGGCCCGGCACGCTGGTCGTCTCAATGCAGCCTTTTACGATACCGCCTCAATAAGATTCTCACCCTCATTGCGCGCATTGTTGACGCGCCGATCGACAGCCCATGCGCGCAGTTCCGGTCCATGGCTTACCGCGAAATCGATAAGGTCATCGTCCCCCGCCAGCCAGCGGTCCGCGATCTCACTTCTGAGAACGACTGGCATACGGTGATGCAGGGTGGACATGAATTCGTTCGCCGCGGTCGTAATGAGCGTTGTACTTTGTATAGACTCATCTCTGACCTTGCTTTGCCAGTTCTCCCACAATGCGGCAAAAGCGAACGGCTTCCCATCCGACGCGGAAATGAAATAGGGCGTTTTGACGCCGCCTTCGGTATGCCATTCGTAGAAACCATCCGCGAGCACGAGGCAACGACGGTGGCGATAGGCGGCCCGATAGGACGGCTTCTCGGCGACCGTCTCGGCGCGGGCATTGATCATGCGATTGCCGATGGATGGATCCTTGGCCCAGAACGGCACCAGACCCCAACGCAACATCGCTAATTCACGACCGCTCTCGCCATCGTTGCGAACGGCCGCAATGTATTGAGTTGGTGCAATATTGTAGCGGGCCTCGACCGGTAACGAGCCGCTGGCCCCGAACAGCGCCGCTGTCGCCTCACCCGGTGAATAAAATGCGAATCGGCCACACATGGCTACTCGCGGATGCCGACGCCGCGATTCAGGAGCTGTACACAGGCTGTAAAGAGCACGACAACAAATACGAGCAAGATACCGTAGGCAACTCCAATGCTGATGTCGGAGGTGCCGAGAATTCCGTATCGAAATGCGTTAACCATGTACAGGATGGGGTTGGCGAGCGATACGGTCTGCCAAAACTCCGGGAGCAACGAGATCGAATAGAATACTCCGCCCAGGTAGGTTAATGGTGTCAGTACAAAGGTTGGCACAATCGAAATATCGTCGAATTTTTTCGCGAAGATGGCATTGATCAGACCGGCAAGCGAGAACACGATCGACGACAGCAGCACAATCGAGATCGTGATGAACGGATGTTGCACTTCAAGTCGCGTGAAGAACAGGGCAATAATCGTGACCAGCACTCCGATCAGCATGCCACGCAACACGCCACCAGCGACGTGCCCAGTGACAATCGTTGCATTCGACATCGGCGCGATAAGCATCTCTTCGAGGTGCCGGCCAAACTTCGCACCAAAAAATGACGACACAACGTTGCCGTAGGAGTTTGTAATGACGGACATCATGATCAGACCCGGCGCGATGTACTGCATGTAATCGAAGCCATCCATCGTGCCAATACGCCGACCAATCAGGTTGCCGAAGATGATGAAGTACAACGTCATCGTGATCGCCGGCGGCACCACTGTCTGTACCCAGATGCGCAGAACCCGTACGATCTCCTTGCGCACGATGGTCTGCATCGCGACGATATTCAGTGCGATATTCATCCTTGCACCATTTCCCTGAAGCCGTCCTGCTTGTGCTCAACGAGCCGCATGAACAACTCCTCAAGCCGATTCGCCTTGTTGCGCATGCTCACGACCTCGATCCCCTTTTCGCCGAGCTGGACGAACAGGTCGTTCAGGTTAACGGCCGGTCCCTTGTCGACTTCGAGCTCGCAGTCCTCGCGAAGCAAGGTCTCGAAACCATCGAGATCCGGCGCCTCGTGGAGCGGTTTTGCAAGGCTGAGCACGAACACCTCACGCTGCAGCTTGCGCAGCACGGTGCTCATCCTCGCGTCCTCGATAATCTTGCCTTCGTCGATGATCGCAACATGCCGGCACAGCGATTCGGCTTCTTCAAGATAGTGTGTCGTGAGGATGATTGTGGTTCCGGCTGCATTTATGTCACGCAGGAATTCCCACATTGATCGCCGTATCTCGATGTCGACGCCAGCAGTCGGCTCATCGAGAATCAACAGTTTCGGTTCGTGGACCAGCGCCCGGGCGATCATGAGGCGGCGTTTCATGCCACCCGAAAGGCTGCGCGCCGAATCATTACGACGATCCCAGAGTCGCAGCGCACGCAGGTATTTCTCCGCGCGTTCGCGGGCCAGCTTGCGGCCCAGCCCGTAGTAGCCCGCCTGGTTCAGGATGATGTTATGCACACCCTCCCAGAGATTCAGATTGACCTCCTGCGGCACCAGCCCGATACAGGTCTTGGCAGCCTCGAGCTCACTGTCGATGTTATGACCGAAAATTTCGACGTCACCGCCCGACTTGTTGACGAGCGAAGTGATGATGCCTATTGCGGTTGTCTTGCCGGCGCCATTCGGCCCGAGCAACGCGTAGAAATCACCCTCTTCGACCGAGAAGTTGATCCCCTTCAACGCCTGGTTGCCATTGGCGTAGGTCTTGGTGAGGTTTTTGATGGACAGTGCTTGCATGTGGCCGGCTATTGTAACCATGCCGACAGCAGAGCGACACACAAGACGCGGCCATCATTTCCGTCGCTGCGTGTCGGCGACGCGAAGGGCGCGTACAGGATTCCTGCAAGCTGCGGTCTTCATACTTCGGTACTGCACCGCCGGGTCCTGGGTCAACATCACCTGCAGTGATGCCACGTGCGCGGCCCTGCGCACCTGCGAGTCCGGGCTGAGCCCTGGGCCGAGTAGCCGCAACCAGAGGTCTTCATTGTTCGCCAGGCGCGGTTGCAGCAAGTCATTTCGTATCCCCGCGCGTTGCAGCAATGTGAGCAATGTGTAATCGGCAAGTTGCTCGCACCAATTCAAGGTTGCACCACAGATAAGTCGAACAGCGTAGGGATTGCGCCGCGCCAGTTGCCAGAGAAAGGACAGCGCGGCGGTAACGATCTCATCGGTGCCTTCATCGCCGGGTAACAGCAGGTCCCGGTTGGGGTCGTTCTCGGCAAGTGCGCGCCAGCAAGCGCGGTCCCGCTCACGCACCGACAACAACAGATAAGGCAACGCAGAAAGACGCTCGATCTGCAGGTTTGACAGTCTTTTGATAGACGGCTGCGATCTCGACGGCAGGCAGAGCCTCAGGCGTTCGCCCGGCAACGGGTCGCGTAACCGCATCAGAAACGCCCTGTTCAGCGCCGTCACATTGGCAAAATCGGCCGGTTCGGGTCCAAAAAAGTCCATTTACCCCCCTTCGCGCGCATTTCTTGCGCGTTACTCGAATTACTTTATTTATTATTGCTCGACCATGTATGGATCATATATGCTCTTGTATCACTATATATGGTCTATTTCTAGCATAAAGGGTTCGATATGCGCCTGACCGATGATCGATATGCCACAGAACGCAGCCAGTTCGAGCTGGCCCTCAGAATGATCCGCCACGAAGCCCGTACACGCACGATTCGCGAATGCACCGGGCTGTCTGACGACCGTATCCGCAAGCTCTACGCCACCTACTTCCGCAACACCGGTGCAACAGACATCCGCCGTCGGCGGGGCAAATCACCTCGCCAGGTGACGCGCTTCGTGAAGAATCCGCAGAACCAGTTACAGGCCACGACATTGGTCGCCCTGTACTGCAACAGCCTGTTGCTGCGCATCGACAGCGAGAGCAATGTCGCTCCCTGCTGGCCCCGACCGGACGTGGAGTTTGGTCACCGCCTTTGTCGTGCCTATGAGACCTACCTGCTGTTACATGGTGACGCACAGCTCAGTTTCGAATGGGCATGGAACCTGTTGCACAGCATTTCCTACAACGACGAGCTATACCTGGCCGGGTGCAGATCCTGCCGGACGCGCTATGTTCAGGACGCCTATGCACTCGATGATGAGACCTGCCCGTGCTGCGCGATCGTGGCGAGCAAGCAACGCTCCTGATTTAGGCATTACAATGTCGCGGTGAGCGCAGATAATCAGAACGTATTTGCCGGCGCGTTTGTCGACCGGAGCGGCGAGCGGCGCAAAGACGCAGACTGGCTTGCCGACGCCCTGGCCAGCGACGACAGCCGCTTTGTCCCCGTCTGGAACGACAAGTTCCTGGTCGGCGACAAGCCTGCCGGTGCGGTGCTATTGGAATACCATCAACTTAACCATGCCGCGGCCGAACACGAACTCATATTCCTCGGCATTTTTCGCGATAACCCGACATTTGCGATCAGGATTGACGGTGATGGCGCCCCGTTCCGGGAACTCGGTGAATTCCAGGAATTGCGCTACCTCGGAACCGTATTGCCGCCGGACGAAGCGAACCTCATCGCGCACGCGCGCGCACTGGTCCTATGGCACGCATCGCAGGTTTTCTGCGGCATCTGCGGTTCCGCTGCGCGTCCTGGCGCCGCAGGCAATACGCGCATTTGCATCAACGACAGCTGCGGGCGCGAAATTTTTCCGCGCGTCGACCCGGCGATTATTGTTCTTGTCGAACACGGCGAGCGCTGCCTATTGGGCAGACAACAATCCTGGCCGGACGGACGTTATTCGACGATCGCCGGTTTCGTTGAGCCCGGCGAAAGCCTCGAAGATGCTGTGCGCCGCGAAGTGTACGAAGAGACCAATATTCGCGTCGGCAAAGTGACGTACCACAGCTCGCAACCCTGGCCATTTCCGTCCTCGCTTATGCTCGGGTTTACCGCCGAAGCGACGACGACAGACATCGAGCTCAATGACGGTGAGCTCGACGATGCTCGCTGGTTTACCCGCGAAGACCTGCTCTCCGATTTCCCGAAGTTGCCGTTTCGGATATCAATCGCGCGTCGTCTCGTCGACGGCTGGCTCGGTCTGAAAGACTCCCCCTGACATGTGTCTCATCGTGCTGGCCTTTCAGGTGCATGAGGGTGTGCCACTCCTCGTCGCCGCAAATCGAGATGAATTCCATGCACGGCCCACTCGTGACGCTGACTGGTGGCCCGATATGCCTGATGTGCTTGCAGGTCGGGACCTGCAGGCGGGCGGAACCTGGCTTGGCGTGCATCGATCAGGTCGCTTCGCGGCCGTAACCAACTATCACGACGACCATTCACCAGCTACAAGCTTCGAGTCGCGCGGTCGTCTTGTCACGGATTATCTTGTTGGCGCCCTGGACCCGATGGATTACCTGCGAACCATCGAAGGCGACGCATTCGCCGGCTTCAACCTGCTGCTCGGTGACACGAGCACGCTTGGCTACCTGACCAATCGTGGCATCGGCGTCCGCGAGCTGCCGCCCGGAATCTACGGGCTCAGCAACGCATCACTGGATTCCAGTTGGGACAAGGTCGAGCAGAGCAAAAAACGACTGGCTACTCTCGTTGCCCTGGGCGATGCAAATGACCCGGCATTATTCGAACTCCTGGCCGATACCGGGGACGGGTCGGTCAGGGCGCCGTTCGTCATCGGTGCCGAATACGGCACTCGCTGTTCAACCATCGTGAGTGCGATGCGCTCCGGAGGATGGCGTTTTTGCGAACGGCGATTTGCTCCTGACGGACGTACGACAGGCGACTCACGATATTCATTCAGTGGAGCAAACCCTCAGTAACCAGTCCCGAATATGCGCGATCTCTTCGCCGCACACAGCGTGCGCCATCGGGTAGTCATGCCATTCGATATCGAAGCCAGCTTCTCTCAATAGCTCGGCTGACGACGTACCCATTTGCATCGGCAATACGGGATCGAAACTGCCGTGTGCCATGAAAATCGAAATATCCTGATTGGCCGCCTCTTCGTTCCGCACGACCTCGGCGTCGAAGCTGCTCATCAACGGCAGGTAGGTCGACAAGGCCATCAGGCCGGCAAGACGTTGCGGATAGCGCAACGCCGCGTGCAGCGCAATTGCGCCGCCCTGCGAGAAGCCGGCGACAACGATTTGATGTGCCGCGATGCCGCGATCCTGTTCACGCTGGATAAGGTCATTGAGTATCTCGCCGCTGGCGCGAATGCCCTCTTCGTCCACCGGGCCATCACGATCGAGACTGATGATGTCGTACCAGGCACGCATGGCCATGCCGCCATTAATCGTCACCGGTCTGACAGGGGCGTGCGGAAAAACAAAGCGCAGGGCCAGTCGTTCGGGCAATCGCAGCTCAGGCACAATTGGCTCGAAGTCATGGCCGTCGGCGCCAAGGCCATGCAGCCAGATCACACTGCCTGTCGGGTTCGGCCCTGTTTCGAGTTCGACGGTTTGCGCATCAGGCATCCGGGTTTCCTGTGGTCCAAAGGCCGCGCAGTGTAACCGCTGTGACAATAGTTGCGAAGTAGGGGGTTGACGGAATATGCGCATTTTGGTATTTATATGCGCATATTTATGCGAGATGGCCCATGCCCAACTCCTCCGAAGACCAGCTGCAGCGCCGCGAGACGATCCGGCAATTGTTGTTACGTGCGCCCGCCGACACGCAACAGGCACTCGTTGACGAGCTCAACGGTCGCGGCCTCGTGGCCACGCAGTCCAGCGTCAGCCGCGATCTCAAGGAACTCGGTGCGATCAAGACGAACCAGGGGTATGAGCTGCCCGCGTCGAGTTCGGACGACGGCGACGAGCTGCATGAGGTGGCCAATTTCCTTCGCAGCATCACGCCCGCCGGACCGAACCTGACGGTTATTCGCACGGCTATCGGCGCCGCGCAACGAGTTGCCCTTGCGCTCGACCGCAGCAACTGGCCCGAGATGGTCGGCAACATCGGCGGTGATGACACCGTATTTGTCGCGTCTGATTCGGCGACCAGCCAAAAAATTCTCATCTCGAAAATCGAACGCGCTCG
>Ga0265303_10002044_pt1 | contig 12497 bp, 13 predicted proteins | sample Helome_2_FD_192494 | JGI IMG/M metagenome (GOLD analysis project Ga0265303, IMG submission 192494) | Marine sediment microbial communities from subtidal zone of North Sea - Hel_20160317 (Illumina Assembly) | ecosystem: Environmental > Aquatic > Marine > Subtidal zone > Sediment ...
CGGTGAATGATTTTAATAATCTCGTGTCCAAGCTCAAAAGCGTCAGTGGAGTGTTCCAGTGAAAAAAATAATCGCATTTATGTTGTTGCTAGTTGCGTTGCCCGCCTCGGCCGTGACTGGACCTGAGCAATTAATCAAGGAAACCTCGGATAAGGTATTGGCTGAAATCAAGGCCAATGCGGATACCTACAAGAGCGATCCCAAAGGGGTCTACAAGCTGGTCAACGAAGTGGTATTGCCGCATTTTGATTTTGCGGCGATGACCGACCTGGCCCTTGGTCAATATAAAGACGAAGTCGATGCCGAGCAACGCCCCACCATTATCGAAGAGTTCCGTCAGCTGCTGGTTCGAACTTACAGCTCCGCCTTGCTTGAATATACTGACCAACAGCTCATTTACCTGCCGATGGAAGGTCTTGAGGCCGACGGTAAAGTAATGGTCAGGACCGAAGTTGAACAGGCCGGCGGCTTTCCGATACCGATCAACTACATGCTGCGTCTCGGTGAAAATGGCTGGAAGGTTTTTGATATCAGTGTTGACGATGTAAGCCTGGTGACTAATTACCGTTCGAGTTTTGCGCGCGCGATTAAAAAGAATGGTGTCGATGGATTGATAAAAACGCTGCAGGATCGCAACCAGGAATAACAGGGAGCCTGCGCCATTCTTGCGTAGTTGGAGATCTCTTAATCTCAGCGACCCGTCGGTCTTCGAAGCACGGCGTTGTTCCCGTGGGGTGGTCAGGGAATGGCGCTATATACCTATACTAACGGCGGTCTTCTGTTAGAATGGCCGCCCTTGAATTCAGCGGTTGTGGATGAACAAGTTAATCATCAAAGGTGGAGTGCCCCTGTTGGGGAATGTGCGGGTTTCCGGTTCCAAGAATGCGGTATTACCGATCCTGGCTGGTACCCTGCTTGCGGACAGTCCGGTGATAGTCCGCAACGTACCGCATTTGCACGATGTCACCACGACGATGGAGTTGCTGGGCCGTATGGGAGTATTACTCACCATCGGTGAAAAAATGAGCATCGAGGTTGATCCGACGACACTCGAAAACACCTTTGCTCCCTATGAGCTGGTTAAAACCATGCGTGCCTCAATCCTGGTACTGGGGCCACTGCTGGCGCGTTTCGGACACGCCGAAGTGTCGCTCCCGGGCGGTTGTGCGATAGGTGCGAGACCCGTCAACATACATCTTAGTGGTCTCGAAGCGATGGGCGCGGACATCCAGGTTGAACAGGGCTATATCAAGGCGAATTGTAAGCGACTTAAGGGCGCTCGTATCGTCATGGACCAGGTCACCGTGACCGGTACCGAAAACCTGATGATGGCGGCCAGTCTCGCCGACGGTACCACGGTCCTCGAAAACGCGGCACGGGAACCCGAAGTAGTGGACCTTGCCGATTTTATCAACGCTATGGGTGGTCAGATTGAAGATGCCGGAACCGATACGATTACGATACATGGTGTCGAAAAGTTGCGCGGCTGTGATTACACGGTATTACCCGACCGTATCGAAACAGGTACCTACCTGGTAGCCGCGGCTATTACCGGCGGCAAGGTTTTAGTCAAGCGTACCGATCCGAGGCTGCTCGATTCAGTGCTGGCCAAGCTCAAGGAAGCAGGCGCCACGATCGATACCGGTGATGACTGGATCGAGCTCGATATGGAAGGCCGTAAACCGCATGCGGTTAATATCAGGACCGCGCCCTATCCCGGGTTTCCGACCGACATGCAGGCCCAGTTTTGCGCGCTCAACGCGATTGCCGAGGGTACCGGTTCTGTTACGGAAACAGTTTTTGAGAATCGATTCATGCATATCCAGGAATTCATTCGACTGGGTGCGAATGTTCACATCGAGGGCAATACCGCGATCATTCAAGGCGTCGAGGGACTTAACGGGGCGCCGGTCATGGCAACTGACTTACGTGCTTCGGCCAGCCTGATACTGGCCGGCCTGGTTGCGCAGGGGGAAACCGTGGTGGATCGGATCTACCATATCGACCGAGGCTATGATCACATTGAAGAAAAACTCGCCGGGCTGGGTGCGCAGATCCAGCGTGTCCCGAATTGATCGACCATGTCCACCGAGTTAACCATTGCGCTCGCCAAGGGCAGAATTCTCGATGAAACCCTGCCGCTACTGGCGCGCGCTGGAATCGAGCCGCTAGACGATTTGAACACCAGCCGCAAGCTGGTGTTTGCAACCAGTCAACCGAATATCAAGCTGGTGTTGATTCGTTCCGCGGATGTGCCTACCTACGTTCAATACGGTGCCGCCGATATGGGTGTGGCCGGTAAGGATGTTCTCGCCGAGCATGGTGGCGAGGGTCTGTACGAACGTGTCGATTTGAAAATTGCGCCCTGCAGAATGATGACAGCCGGATTTGCCGACAGGCCGATGCCACGTACCCGCCTCAAGGTCGCGACCAAGTATCCGCGTATTACGCGTCAGTTTTTTCTGGAGCAGGGTCGACAGGTTGAACTGATCAAGCTCTACGGTTCGATGGAACTCGCACCCGTGGTCGGGCTTGCCGACATCATTGTCGATCTGATCGATACCGGTAATACACTGAAGGCGAATGGCCTGATACCGCTCGAACACATCATGGATATCAGTTCACGCCTGATCGTAAATCGGGCTTCACTGAAGATGAAGAATCAACCGGTCAAGGAACTCGTGGGCAAGATTGAGCAAGCGGTGAAATAGCATGGACATCAAGCGGCTCGACAGTCTTGACAGCGATTTCCAGTTACAACTCGATAAACTACTTGCCTGGGATTCGACATCCGACGAAGCAGTTTTCAAAACAGTCAGCGAAATACTGAAATCGGTTAAAAACCAGGGTGATAATGCAGTGCTCGATTTTAGCCTGCGTTTCGACGGTCTCAAGGCTAAAAACCTGGCAGAGTTAGAAATGCCGTTGGATCGACTGCGCGAGGCTTACGATGGAATCGAACACAGGGATCGAGAGGCGTTAGAGCTGGCCGCGGCAAGAATCCGCGCTTATGCAGAGCATCAGAAACTCGAGTCATGGGAATATACCGAGGCTGACGGAACGCTGCTTGGGCAACAAATTACCCCGCTGGATCGGGTCGGGCTTTACGTGCCAGGCGGTAAGGCTGCCTATCCATCCTCGGTGTTGATGAACACCATTCCTGCAGTCGTGGCCGGCGTGCAGGAACTGGTCATGGTCGTACCTACACCGCGAGGTGTGGTCAACGAACTGGTGTTGGCAGCGGCCCATGTTGCCGGCGTCACCCGGGTGTTCACGATTGGTGGGGCGCAGGCGGTGGCGGCACTGGCTTATGGTACCGAGACGATACCAGCGGTAGATAAGATTGTTGGCCCCGGTAATATTTACGTGGCCACTGCAAAACGTATGGTGTTTGGCACCGTCGGCATCGACATGGTGGCCGGCCCTTCCGAAATTCTGGTCATTTGCGACGGCAAGACCGATCCGGACTGGATTGCAATGGACCTGTTTTCGCAGGCCGAGCACGATGAAGATGCCCAGGCGATCCTGCTCTCTCCGGATGGTGAATTTATCGATAAGGTGGTGGCAAGTATCGAGCGCCTGATTGAGGAAATGCCACGTCAGAAAATTATTGACCAGTCGATGAGTGCCCGTGGTGCTTTGATCAAGGTCAGGGATCTGGATGATGCGGTAGCTGTGGCCAATTATATTGCACCTGAACACCTGGAGCTCTCAGTCGACAATGCGCAGCAGTTGGCCAAATCGATTCGTCATGCCGGCGCTATATTTCTCGGGCGTTATACGGCCGAAGCACTGGGCGATTATTGCGCCGGCCCCAATCATGTATTGCCGACTTCGCGCACAGCTCGTTTTTCATCTCCGCTCGGGGTCTATGATTTTCAGAAGCGCTCGAGCCTGATCGGCTGTTCCGCGGAAGGTGCTTCCAAACTCGGTAAGGTCGCCTCGACACTGGCGCGTGGCGAGGGCCTGGAAGCGCACGCACGTTCCGCCGAAAATCGTATCAAGTGAAGCCGCCCAAAGACGGCTTCATCCCGGAAAGTGCGCCAGCACTTATCCGGGATCTCACAAGAGCCACGCGGTATCAGCTACGTGCGGGGTCGCAAAGACAGAACTCCCGGCGGCTTCATCCCGGAAAGTGCGTACATTTATCTGTAATCAGGCCGCTAGCACACTTAAATTTTATCGTTGATAACGAGTTCAAGTGTTTTGTCAGAATTTGAAGGAATCGAATTTGACAACTTTTCGAAATCTCCGGCCTGCCTTTCAGGATTTCCTGATATCGAGATCCTGGCCCCGACGATTACGTTTTTGGCGCTGGAAATAGTTCTGCCTGGGATCATCGCGTGACTGTCATTTAACGCAATCTCGAAGGGGAGTTCTGCCACTTTTTTGCGCACAACAGCGAGTGGTGGTCCAGGATTCTCAACCGCGCGTACAAAAACGAACACCTGCGCTTCGGGCGACATCTCGTTTTGCAAAGCCGGATTCAGTGAAACCTTCAGTTTCAAACTTTTTGATGTTATTGAGTCTGTCGGCGCATTTGTTTCGCCAGGCTGCATTGTTGCCTGATCCGGAGTCACGCTAAGCTTGTAGTCTCGAAAATTCAACGACGAACCGGTATCTTGACGCGAAGAGTTGTTCTCGCTGAAAGCGTCGATTCTCGGCAGCGGTTGCCAGCTGCCCGTATATCCCAGGGCCTTGGCTTTTTCGAATGCTTCTTCCGCTTCCTTCCATTGATCCAGGTGATAGTAGGATTTCGACAGCAGCACCCAGCCATCGACATCGTCCGGTTGGGTTTCCAGACGCTGCTTCAGGCCAACCAATAACTCGTCGACCGGTGCGATACCAGCGGTGGCATCCTGTTTACCGGAGGGCACGGCGGGAGCGGCCTTGAAATCACTCATTAGATCTTGTTCTGCCGGAACGGATAATTGGGTGATTGCAAAATAAATACCCGGTACCAGCAGCATCAAGGCAACCAGTATCGAAATTTTAAATTTAAATGAAAGCATGGTTTTCAATGGATCGCGCCTGTTTGCGGTTGTGAATTGTTGGTGTCGTAAAATTTATATTCGTTTGCTTCGCATTTTAGCCTTGGATTAATAAGTGATCTTGTTTCCATGTTCAAGGTGTTCGCTGTAACACGAAAATCCGGATAGATACGTATTAATCAAAATTACTGTCGCTAACCCGATGACAGCCACTACCGGCACAATTTCTGTTTTGCGAGACAGTACCGTTATTGCCGCCAATGTGGTCCCCTTCACTTTCGAAATCATTTGCATGACAGGCGGCACAGTCGGGCGCGTACTGGGGCCAGGGCCAGGGGATATTACTGCTAATGGTATTACCATGGCACCCGTTACAGCCCGGGTCTCTCCTGTGGTCGCCCGGGTAGTTTCCATTAGGATCATGATTAAAGTTAGTCGGCGCCCAGCCGTTGGTGGTATGACACACGTCGCACTGTTCGGTCGTGGATAAATGGCCTCCCGGTTTAAAGGTTGCACCGCCGCCCGGAGAGTGACAGGTATCGCAGTTACCGGCACTGCCGGCATCGTGCGTCCAGCTACCACCGGCGAAGGTTGCGGTGGTATGACAGGAGGCGCAGTCGAGGCTGGTCGGAATGTGGGCGGGTACGGCATCCATCATGCCGATCGCGGTAGTACCATCATGACACGAGACGCAATTGTTGACGATACCGGTATGATCGAAGGTTGCCGGGCTGAAGTGATCGGTGTTATGGCAGACGCCGCAATCCTGATTGGTGTCCACATGGCCATTGTGTTTTCCGGTGGCGAGATTGCCATCATGACAGGACTGGCAGTTATCCTGGATACCCTGGTGATCAAAGGTTGCGGGTTTAAAACCCGTAGTCTGGTGGCAATCGACGCAATCACCGTTAGTCGGCACATGGTTGTTGTGTTTTCCGGTGGCGGTGCTGCCATTGTGACAGGACGCACAGTTACCCTGGATTCCCTGGTGATCAAAATGAGCACCGGTAAAGGCCGTGGTGTTATGGCACACCGAGCAATCCTCGGTGGTCGGAATGTGGTCGGCGTCCATACCTGTTGCCGTACCAGTCCCATTGGCTACATGGCATGACGCACAGTTATCCACAATACCGGTATGATTGAACACCGCTGGCGAAAAGGTCCCACCAGCCACGTGACAGACACCGCAATCCTCGGTTGTTACAACGTGGTCGGCGTCCATACCTGTTGCGGTACCAGACCCATCGGCTACATGACAGGTATCACAGCGCACGGCCAGCACGGCTGGATCGCTATGATCGACAAATGCGTCGGCAAAATTAGTCGTGTTATGACACAGCGCACAATCGGCTGCGGTTGCCGGGTGCGGAGGCGTAGGTGTTTTGCCTCGGGCTCCCAGTGCGACAAAACCGGGGCTGCCATCGTGGCAGGACACACAATTACCGTTAATGCCCTCGTGAGCCAACATCGTGGTTGGTGTGAAGCCGTTGATATTATGGCAAACGTCACAATCCTGGCCCGTCGGCACGTGGTTTACATCTTTAACTAAATTAGCAGCAGGAGCGGTAGGCAAGGGCAGGAACTGGCTGGTATGACAGCCTTCACAGCCGCGAGTAATCGAATCGTGTACCGCGCTAACGAAGGTTGCTGATGGTGCAAAATCACCTGGATTGGTCGAACTTGCACTGTGACACACAACGCAATCACCCAGTGCCGGGATATGATTAAACTTCTTACCTATAGCGCCGACGGCGACGAAGTCGGGCTTGCCGTTATGGCAGGTTTCACAATTGCCGGTGATGCCATTGTGGAAGAAGGTTGATGCCGTGTTGAATGACGGATCAGTATAGTTATGGCACTCGAAACAATTCTGAGTCGTCGGCAGATGACTAGCAGGCTTTCCGGTACTGATGTTATTGTCATGGCACAATGCACAGTTGCTGGTATCGATGCCCGTATGGTCAAACGTCGCGGCAGTAAAGTCCGTGGTGTTATGGCAATCGGCGCAATCCTGGGCATCGGGGTTGGTCGGAATGTGATTGAGCAGTTTACCCACGCTAATCCGGTTGTCGTGGCAGGTGTTGCAGCCATTGATGACACCGGCATGATCATAGGTTCCGGTCGTAAAAGTGCCTGGCGTATGACAATCCCTGCAATCCTCCGTCGTGAATGGCATGTGCGCATACAAAGCGGTGCTGCTGGGCAAACCAGTCGCATCAATACCGTTGTGGCAGGAGTCGCATCGAAGGGCCAGGATCGCAGGATCGGTGTGATCGATACCGAATGCCGGAGAAAAACTGTCCGTGTTATGGCAACTGGCGCAGTCGGCGCTGGTTACCGGGTGGGTGGGTACCGCCGACGACTTCGCGGGTGCGTTGATGCTGTTGGTTTCGTTGTGGCAGGATTCACAGGATTGTATCGTTGCATCAACCACGCGGTGTTCAAAAACACCACCCATACTGAAGTTTGTAATACTGTGGCATACGTTACAGTCGACTATCGTTACGGGATGACCGTTGGGTTGTCCGATCGCCGAAACGCCATGGCAGGAGTCGCAGGTAATACCCGGTCCCACGACGGCAGGGCCGGTATGGTCAGGGAAGGCGTTTGTGAAGCTTGCCGTTGTATGGCAGGCCACGCATTCGACGCTTGTGTCAGGGTGAGGCGGGCTTGGTGTTTTACCGATGGCTGCGTTACCGTTGTGGCAGTCGACGCAGCCGCTCGTAATACCGGTATGATCAAAGCTACCGTCCACGTTCAATGTAAAAAAACTGGTGGTATTGTGGCAGTTGTCACACTCGCCACTTGTTGGTAGATGAAACTCGGATTTACCGATAGCCAGGTTGCCATCATGACAGCCGCTGCAATTTCCGAAAACCTCCTGATGATCGACAAAAGGGATAATGGTAAACCCCAGGGGTGTATGGCAGGCCTCGCAATTATTAGTGGCAGCGACGTGATTGCCTACTTTCGGTGAAATGCCGCTGATTTCGTCGTCATGACAAATCACGCAATTTGACGATAAGCCCTGGTGATTAACTGGGCCCGTGACTGGTTCGGGTGGAATCGTGGCCACGACCAGCTGAATCGCGCGCTGACTGGTAAGGGCTCCGGCGCTGACCACCAGTTGAGCTCTATAGCTTCCCCTGGTATCAGCGACAAAACTGGGGTTAGCTGAAGTGGCGTTTTGCAGTACTGCGTTACTGCCATCGGGCCTGGAAGCGAAGGACCAGCTAAAGCTTAGGGCTTCCGGCGATGAGGTAAACGAGTTATTGTCGCTTAAGTTGGCCGTCTCGCCCACTCGCACCGCAAGAATAGGGCCTGTTCGGGCAACAATGTCGACAGACTTATCTGCCTCACCCTGCAGGGATGCTCTGTCATCTCCGCCCCCTCCGCATCCGACTACAAGCAAAACCAGCATAAATGCGAGCAAATAGCTGGTCAGCTTGTGGGGCATTCTTTGGGTCCGCATGGTAAGCATCTTGATCTTTTTATAAAATTACCGAGTTTCTTCTGACAATCGGAGCACGCGTCTTACTTGTGTGGACTCTGGCGTGTGGATTAATCCGTATTGGGAATTATATCCCAAATAGATATGATTGATATGGGAATATTGCACAAAATTTTAAGGTCTTATTTAAGCCCAGATTAGCGAATAGACACCTCTAGCCGTATACCACTTGTAACGGAAATTATGCCTTTGGTCTGAAATCAGATAGCTTCTGTAGCTGAAGGCATTGGCCTGGATAAGTGGACACCGGCTACCACCGCCGGTATCAGAAGAAATAGGTATACCCAATATACAGCGAGTAAGCGACCTGCTGGTCAAAATCGGGTAAATCCACGTCTGAATACTCGATGCCAAGATCGGCTTCAAAATTCAGTTTTTTCGTTGCCCGGTATATGAGTTTGATGGATGGCGCCAGAATATATTGATCGATATCCGTACGTGTGCTGCGCCGGTGATCCAGGCGGATTCTCGGATCGTAGATTAAACCCCCGTAACCCGGGAACCTGCTTCTCAGACGAACAGACTCGACTTCACTCGAATCCAGGTCTGACAATCGCAGACCAATGGAGGTAAAGTCTTTGGCAGAGAAAAAGCCACTCACGGAATAATCTATCGAAAACTGCGTATCCTTTGTTGCGGGAATAGCATCTACTCCGCCAGAGGACTTTGTGGCGTCCAGATCAAAAACGGAGAAATCCACATTTAGTTGTCGATTATTATCGATAATGTAGCTTGCCCCGAAGTAAAAGGTGTCGCTTTTGCTGGTTCGGTCTTCGGCTAGCTGGTAAATCTCATCGCTGGAAAACGTGTCGTCAAGCTCATCGATCGATTCTGCCGTTTGTCCCTGCAGCGCATTTTGCGTTGACAAGAGTGGCGAATTCATACGACCAAGCGTCAGGTTGAAAGTCCACTGCTGGTCGTAGCGGTAATTTGAAATAAAGGTGACATTGTTCAGATCCTCATAGAAAACATCGTAGTCGATAATGCCGTAGATAAACCCAACATTATTCCGCAGTTGGAATTCAGTGCCAATGGCCTGCCGATCGGTAAGCCCCGAAACCTCCTGGTTTATTAAATACAGATTTACATCGAGCCAGTCGTAGGGGCTGAAATCCAAGTTGGCTCCAACCAGGGGATTGTCGGTTTCAAGATTGTCATAGGAAGACTGGACCCGGTTCCCGAAGAAATAACTGGTTTGATACTCTGTGCGCGATAAATCGCTGAAGGTGAACCCGTCAAATTTTCCGTACACGCCGGTTACCGTGTTATATTGGCGCCCGCCGATTATTCTGAAATTATCCCTGGCGTAGCTTAAGTTAGCCCGCGAAATTCGGGTGTCGGTTTGATCGTCGATAAAGTTATTTTCCACGCCCGCATCGATCTGAATCGACCATGAATCTGCATCCGTTCTGCGTTGAGCTTGCAGGTTGACATCGGTAACCAATGCCTGATTGACTTCCTCAGAACCCTCTCCGGGTCGATCAATGACATCATTCAGGTAATACTGTTGCAGTCCACCGCGCCATACCCAGTTGCCCTGATCGGGTTTCTGGTCCGGGTTCGCCAGCCGTTCTTTGGGTTCGATGCTCATGGTGCGAATGCCTTCCAGGCGACTCAATACTCTTGCCGAAATTTCTGACGGTGGACTGGTATCGAGTAAGGTTTCGTATAACGTCTCAGCCTGGGCAAATTTACCCTGGCGCTCGCGGGCCGTACCAGCTAGCTCAAGGGCCGCGCGAGTCTGCTCTAAATCACCTGTTGATATAATTCTGTCCGTGATCGCAATGACCCGGGCATAGTCCTCATCCAGAAACGCCTGCCTGGCTTTTGCCAGTAAATTGTCAGCCGATTCGGGAACCGTTTTTTCAGGTTCGCTGCGCTGATTACTGCTGATTTTCTGGAGATAAGCCTCCAGTAATTTTTGCTCTGCCCCGGTCCTTTGATATGTCCAGGCATTCGAAAAAGACGGTTTCAGTTTTTTCAGTGTCGCTTGAGCATCCCTGGTGGTATTAAAGTTTCCCAGCGCCAATCGATAAAAAACTGTCCCGTTTACCCTTACCTTGGTCTGGTAAACAAAGTATTGCTTCAGGGTATTCCGGGTATTTCGTGGCAGGATATCAAAGCGCTGCCTGCTGGAAGTTATTATGATTGCGAGGGGATGCACCGGCATCGCTTGAGGTGAATCACTGAATACGTTTTCAATCGCGATTATTTCGTAGCCGGCAGCTGAGACTTCAGGTATAGAAACAAACCCGAGGCTAGTCAGTATTATGACTGCAAGCGACCTTCTTACCCTGGAATCAAGCATCCAATACCACCCTAGGGTGTGGCTGGAACCCAACCCAGGACACTGTGACAAAGCTCGCAATCATTACTTGTGGGGGGTGGATCGTGCTGCGGTCCCTTACCCCGGGCTATGACTCCGTTGTGACAACTGAAACAGGTCCCGATGACCGAACCGTGATCGACCCTCACCACGGGTATCCAGTCGCGAGTATTATGACAATCCTCGCAGCTAACCGTTGACGTTATGTGTCCCGGGTTTTTCCCCTCTGCAACCCCGCCGTTATGACAACTGACACAATTGCTGGTTACCTCGATATGATAAAACTTCCAGCTCAGCGTAATATGGCAGGCATCGCAGATATTACTGCTCGGGACATGCCCGGGATTCTTTCCCTCTGCGATAACATCGTTGTGGCAACTCGCGCAGCTACCGTTCACGGCGGCATGATCAACCCTGATAACGTTGCTCCATAAAGTCGGCGTATGACAATAGTCGCAATCACCGACGACCCGTATATGTTGGCTCGATGGAGCGCTTGCCTTTATCCGACCTGAATTCGAATGGCAGCTGGCACATTGCCTGGGGGTACCGATAAAAACGCCCTCTACGTGGCAGGACTCGCAGGTAACCAGTGAATGTCTGAAATCCAGCGGGAAATTAGTCTCGTCATGATTAAATTCCGGTCCAAGGTCAAGCGCTGTCGTGCTGCCCGCATAAGGGCCCCCCAGCATAAAGAAAATGATTAAAGCGATCCGGAGGTTAAAAAACCTTTGCCCAGGGATAACTGAATTAACTTTAGTGTCCATATTCATTCACCCCCATTTTCTGTCTCCTGCTTCCCAGGGGACCTGATTGACTGAATATTTATCGAGCTAAAACCCTCTTCGTTGTGGCATCGGTCACATGCGCCACCGAAGTTTCCGTCGTGAACATCGTCGAGCCGGTGACAATCAATGCAGCGCCAGTTATCGCTGACAAATCGGTCTAGAGGCTTGTTATGGCAGGTATGACAATGGACTTCGGTGTGCGAGTGCCTGAGTTTGAAATCCGTATCATCGTGGTCGAAACGCCAGATCAACCAGGCATTGGGATTGTGGCAATCGGCGCAACCCTCTCCCAGGCCTAGTTTGTGCACATCGTCTGGGCCATGACAGTCGACGCATGTGTCGCTGGCATCACCAAAGACGGAGGAGGTATGACAGGTTTCACAACCGATTGCGGCATGCTGGCCGATGAGCGGGAAACTGCTCAGGTCATGGTCGAATCGAACTTCTTTCTGCCAGGAAATTTCATTGTGACATTGGTCGCACTCGGTGCCCTGCTCATCCTTATGAACATCGTCCTGTTTGTGACAGCCGTAACAAGCGGTATCAATTTCTTTTGTTTTAGCGCCAATGGCATGACATGCTTCACAGACCAGCTTTTCATGCGCGCCGTTGAGCGCGAAATCGGTGTTTGCGTTGTGATCAAATTCTGCATCCTGCCATCCCCTGACGATATGACAATCCTGGCATTTTTTACCGTTCAACTCGTTATGAACATCATCTGTACGATGGCAGCTGTAACAATCTCGCGGTTTTTTGTTTAACTTTTTAGAAACCTTGTAATCGACCGAATGACAGTCATTGCAACCTGGCTTGCGGTGTTTGTCTTCGAGTTTGTATGCGGTATCCCGGTTATGGTCGAAAATCGATTTATCCCAGGCTTT
>Ga0265303_10002045_pt1 | contig 12495 bp, 11 predicted proteins | sample Helome_2_FD_192494 | JGI IMG/M metagenome (GOLD analysis project Ga0265303, IMG submission 192494) | Marine sediment microbial communities from subtidal zone of North Sea - Hel_20160317 (Illumina Assembly) | ecosystem: Environmental > Aquatic > Marine > Subtidal zone > Sediment ...
AGGCGAAGTCGGGCATGTAGGTTTGTACCGGCTTGTCCCAGTCGAAGCGGCCCTCGTCGGCCAGCATGGCCAGGCCGGTCGCGGTGAAAGTCTTGGTGACCGAGCCGATGGCGAAGAGGGTTTCGGTTGTGACCGGCAGGCCGCGCTCCGGGTCGCGCTCGCCGTAGGCCGCCAGCAGCACCACCTCGCCGTCCCGGACCGCCGCGATGGCCATGCCGGGCACCTGCCATTCGGCCATGACCTCGGCCACGAAGGCGTCGAATCCCTCGAGTTCGGCCGGGCGCTCCGCCAGGACAGGCGCCGGCCCGCTCAGGGCCAGAAACATTGCGATAAATGTCAAACGAATCAAGAAGATAGTAAGATGCCTCTCGATAGCTTCATAGTTCGCATGTTCCTTGCCGCACCGCCATCCTCACCCTTCGACAGGTTCAGGGTAAGAAAGTCCATCTGAGACAAGGGCTGACCTCACCCTGAGACTGTCGAAGGGTGAGGATGGCCGCAAGGCTCTTGATTTAAGGTAAAGCCCCGAAACGCCGACGCGCGACCCCGACTCGGGCGGCTACCGGGTTCCCCGGTCCTGGAGCTCTATGACCCGCGTCGAGATCACCCGGCCGCCATAGGCGTAGACCTCACAGGGCGCATGGCCGTTCGACTGCTGGCAATAGATCAGCGTCGCGCTGCGCAGGGTGTTTTTCCGGCAGCCGCCCATACAGTAGGAGTAGGTGCAGAGCTTACCGTCCTGCGACAGGACGAAATAGAAGGGAAGCAACGCCCGGCGATAAGTCTCGAAACCCGAGGCACAGTCCGTGGTGGCCACAATGAAGGGCGGATCGGTCATATCCGAGTCGCCCGCTTGCGCGGCCCCAAAACAAAAGAACGCCAACCATATCAACCCGATACTGCGCCACATCATGGATCTCTCCGCCAGCCTAGCCGCCCCTCGCTGTTACGGTCGGCACGGCACGTTAGCCGCCGAATCTTTCCGTGATTTGCCGCCTGGAAGGGCCCGGCTGAAGGTACGATGGCGCCAGGAAAGCCACAAGTACCTTCGCCGAGCCCCTGTTCTCAGCCTTTACCGAGCGCAAGCTGCTCGGCGAAGATGTAGTTGGTCGGATGGGCGCCGGCGCCCAAAACCTTCTTGTCATAGAAGGTCACGACCGCCTTCCAGAAGGGCTGGGTGATCGGGCCGTCCTCGTACATGATCTTTTCCAGCTTGCCCATGATTTCGCGGCGCGCGTCCACGTCGAGGGTGCCTTCGGCCTGGCTCAAGAGCTGGTCGAACTCCTTGTTGGCGAACTCCGACTCGTTCCACGGCACGCCCGAGCGGTAGCCCAGGCCCAGCACCATGACGCCGAGCGGGCGGTGGTACCAGATGGTGAAGCCGAAGGGCACCTTGTCCCAGATGTCCCAGAACTGGGAGCCGGGCATCTTGTTGATCTTGACCCGGATGCCGGCTTCCTTCCACTGCTCGACCATGGCCTGCATGGCGTTGGGCATCCAGTCGGGATCGTTGGAGATGTTGACGTCCAGATCGATGCCGTCGGGATGGCCCGCCTCGGCCAGCAGCTTCTTGGCCGCCGCGACGTCGCGCTTGACGCTGCCCACGCCGTGATATTCCGGGTGGATCGGCGAGACGTGGGTATGCTCGGCCGGCGCGCCCAGGCCGCCCAGGACCAGGTTCATGACCTTCGGGGAGTCGATCGCCAGCTTGAGCGCCTTGCGCACCTTGGCGTCGTTGAAGGGCTTGACCGAGTACTTGCCGCGCACCACGCCGGTCTCGGCCGTCGCGGTCTGATAGAGCTTCAGGTTCGGCAGGGTCTTGAGCACGGCGATCTGGGTCGCCCCGGCGGCGTCGATGCCATGGATCTGCTTCGAGGCCAGGGCCGAGATCGAGGCCGAGGGATCGTCGCCCATGTCGTGGTACTCGAGCTGGTCGATATAGGGGCCCTCGCCCCAGTAGTCCTTGCGCGCCTTGAACACCGCCTTGGTGCCGACCACCTGTTCGACGAACTCGAAGGGGCCGGTGCCGTTGGAGCCGACGCCGAACTTGCCGCCCTCGGCCGGGTCGAGGATCGGCAGCGGATAGTGGAACAGATGCTCCGGCACCGCCAGCTGCGCCGCCTGGGCGTTGAGCCGCACCGTGTGGTCGTCGACCTTCTCGATGGCATTCTCGGACCACAGGCGGGTCGACATGACGGCGTTGCCCTTGTCGTCCTTCTTGCCGGTGTCGTACTCCTCCAGCATATAGCCCTTCATCAGGCCCAGCACCGAGGAGCCGGTCTTGGGATCGAGCACGTGCTGGAGGTTCCAAATCACGTCATCGGCGGTGAAGGCGCGGCCGTTGTGCCACTTGACGCCCTTGCGCAGCTTGAGGGTCCAGGTCTTGAGGTCCTCGCTCGCCTCCCAGCCTTCCAGCAGGTAGGGCCGGGTGATGTTGTCGTGGCCGGTGCGGGTCAGGTATTCGCAGACCGCGCGCACCTGGTTGCTCTTGTCGGCCCAGGCCATGTTATGGGGCGTGCCGATCTCCTGCACGCGCATGCCGATCTTGAGCGTGCCGCCCTTGGGCATGGCCGCGCGCGCCGGCTTGACGAAGCTCTCGCCCGTGACCTTGCCGACGAAGGCATAGGCCGCGGTCGCCGACAGGCCCAGCAGGGTCGAGGTGCGCAGGAACTCGCGCCGATCGATCCGGCCTTCAGCGAAGTTCGCTTTGAGTTTCTTGAGGTAGGGATGCCGCTGTTTGTCCGCCATCTGGAAATCTCCCATGTCCGAGGTCGTATGTTTATTCTTGATCGGCTTCATTGCCGGTTGTTTTGATGTAAGAACCGCAAGTGGCGCCGTGTCCTCCGGGCATGTCTCTAAGCCCGACGGCGCACTGTCGGTTGGCCCCATTAAAGGCCGGATGCGCTCATATGACAAATTTAAAGGTCTAATGGATTGATTGGTTTTATTTAGATATCTCCCTGTGCCGGAAGCAGAGCACGCGCCACTTGCCTGAGGGCCGTCTTCTCGCGCCCGAACTCACCCGGACGAGGGCTCGGACGCCTCGGCGCGCTCCAAGTCCAAGATGGCGTCTCGCAGAGCGCGGAAGTGCTGCTCCACCTTGCCGCCGAACAAGGGGTCGGCGCCGCCTATGACGTTTGCCTCGAGTTCAGCCCAGTCCTCTTCGGTCAGGGCCTGGAGCACGATCGGAAAGAACCGCTCCTCCTCCATCGCCATGTGGCGCCGGTTGCTGTCGACGAAGGCGCGCGCCAGGCTGCCGAACCACTCGCGCGGCGTCTCTTCGGAACGGACCATCTGATCGACCGTGGCGGTGGCGAAGCGGCGGGTCAGCTGGGCCAGGTCGTCGTGCCCGGCGAGCAGCCGCTCCAGTTCGGCCGCCTGCTCAGGCGCCCGTGCTCCCAGCTTCTGAACGATCAAGTCTTCCTTTGGGTGGTGGTACAGGTCGGGGTAGGTCAGGAAGTAGTTGATGACGCCGCGCACGATGTTGAAGTCCGGCTTGGCGCCGCGTTGGAACTGCGCGATCTGTCGGTCCATGACGTCCAGCAGGATCGCCATGTCCATATGATCGTTCCGCAGGTCGCGCACAACCTCCGCCATAACAGCCACCTCCAGCCCGGCCTTACCCTGTTGTGATAGCTAATTTTACGCGGCCGCGGAGCTGTGGCAACAGGGCTTGTGCCAAGTCTCGATGATAAAGACCTGTTTCACCGCGCGGTCCCGCTCGCTCTTTAGGAGCCCCTGCCCCACTCACGCCGCCCATTTCTTCGGCAGGTGCGCCAGGATCAGGTCGCGCAGGCTCTCGGCCGCCGGCGGCAGGGAGCGGCCGCGCCGGGTGATCAGGCAAACCTCGCGCTCGACCACGGGCTCGACCAGGCGGCGCGCCCGCGGGCCCTGGACCGCCGTTCCATGAGGCAGCACACAAGGTCCGCTTAGGGTTCAAAAAGCGGCCGTTCGCGCAGCCCGCCTCCCACCGCCGGTTATGACCTAGGCTGTGTGAAAACGAACCCTTCGGCGTCCGAGACGAAATATTGATTCATCGGGCCGGATTTCGCCGCAACAATGATTCGTTCACACGACCTTCCCGATTTACTTGTTGCGCAATCGGTGCCGGCGTCTGCGTTTTCACACAGCCAAGACCCCAAGCGGCCTTCAAGGTAGATCGAGGAGCGGCGGTCGGAATCGACCCAAAACGGCCGAATCTCTGGTGACCGCGAAAGTCCGGTAAGCCGACATTGCGGACGATCCAGTGGGGCAAATTATCTCTCATTTGCCGCTCTGCAGAAGGCCGCAGTCGACCTACTGCTGCCGTTCCGCACTCTCGCTATCCTCGCGCTCACCGACCGGACAGCGGGACATTCGTCGAGAGGGCCGAGGCGGCAACAGAAAGCCAAAAAACAGTCATGCGCTTCGCTGGTCGGCATGCGTCAGCGGGATTGCTTGTGCCCCTTCAATATGCCCTGACCAGTTCATCCAGGTAGCTGAACGTCACGGGAGCGACCACAACTGAATTATGCCCGTGGTCGGGTGCCACCACCATTTCCACATCCACGCCATTGGCTGCCAGGACATCGGCATAGCGCCGGATATCCTCAGGGTAGACCTTGTCATCATTCTCGCCAACCACGAGCCTTACTTTCTTGCTCGCGGGAACCTCGTTTGCCGATGTCATGGGATCGAGACTGGTCGTGGGGGTGCTCCACTCCGTGTAGCCGGTCATGTCATACAAGCGAGCTCTGATTACCGCCATGTCGCAGCCGCAACCCACCAGGAGGGCGGCGTCAGCGGTGTCGGGGTACAGGGCGAGGATGTTGGCGGAAATGGTTGCACCGCCGGAGTGGCCCATCAGGATCACCGCCCTGGCATTAAAGTCTTTCTTGAGTGTGTTTACCACTGCGACCACCGCTTCAGTGACCTGGCGTGTATGGTTGTCGCCGGTGCGCTTGCCCAGGCGGCCATCCGACCGGTCACCGTCCGGATCGGTATAGCCGGGACGCAGGATTCCAGCTGCTACAACATCGTCAAATCGCAGAGGCGGACCCATGGATTGTCTAAGGCCTTCCGACATTTCCGGCTTGTCGAAACCTTCGGCAATCGCCTGGGCGACGGCATAGTGATAGCTGGGGCGAGGCGAGCCTTTTCCGCCATCCCCATGCAGCACGACCACGAGCACGGGATTTTCAGAGTGGCTGCCAGTACCGTAAATCTTGGTTTTCAACCGCCCCTGGGGTACGTCCATCCAGCGGATATCGCCGCCAATACCGCGTGCATAGGGATCTAGACTGCAGGCAGTGCCTGCCAAAGCCAGCAGGCAGGCAAGGGTGCATAGAAATCGTTTCATTGTCATGAGGATGTCGGGTCCATCCTGTTGTCTGGGATTATGGAAAATCTGCGCTGGCAGTGCCGGGGCGTGCGTCCCTGCCTGCCAATGGCGAACCCCTTCATAGCGTCCCAGCGATGGTGTCGAGTTGCACAGTCTAATCTATCGAGTGCGAAGGTCCAATCCTGGCCGGACACAAGACTGTACCTGAACCAATCGCTAGACTGTCAAAAAATCCTTGCAACGCGGGAGCCATCCACACAAGACGCTGCCCATTCTACCGTCGTTGCGAGCCCGTTCAGGCGGCCTTTATAATTGCTTCTGAACGCTGCTAGAACAGGCTATGACCAGTAATCAAACCAAATGGGCCAAGTGATCAAATCAAATCGCACGCTACATCTCTACCCACTCCCATCGGGAGAGGGAGTGCGAAGTACTCGACCTACGGTCGCCCGCGGAGCGGTGGGGTGAGGGCGCGTGGGTTTGCTTCCTGCCGGCCAGCGCCCGCGTCGCTTGTTGTAGACCGAACCTCGGTCCGGGAAACCAACCCGCCCTCACCCTGTCCCTCTCCCAATGGGAGAGGGGACGCTGTTTCGCCTTCCGAGCCAAGGGCGCAAGATGGGGGTGCAAATCGAAGCGATATGCAAAGAATGCCAAAAGGAGGCACAGAATGACCGTCACGCTCAGCCTGGCCGAGGTCGAGGCCCTTACCTTCCGCGCGCTCACCGCCTGCGGCACGGCCGAGGGCAATGCCCGCCCGGTCACCGCCTCGGTGGTCGCCTCGGAAGCCGACGGCATCCACAGCCATGGTCTCGCCCGCCTGCCGACCTACTGCGAACACGCGCGCTGCGGCAAGATCGACGGCACCGTCTCGCCGAGCGTCGAGCAGGTCGCGCCGGCGGCGGTCCGCGCCGATGCCCGCGACGGCTTCGCCCATCCGGCGATCGACCTAGGATTTGAGCTGCTGTTGCCGCTGGCCAAAACGACCGGCATCGCCGCCCTGGCGGTCACCAACTCCTACAACTGCGGCGTCTGCGGCTACCACGTGGAGCGGATCGCCGACGCCGGCCTTGTGGCGCTCGGCTTCGTCAACGCGCCGGCCTCGATCGCGCCCTGGGGCGGCACCAAGGGGGTGTTCGGCACCAACCCGATCTCCTGCGCCGTGCCGCGCCGCGGACAAGCGCCCCTGGTGATCGACCAGTCCTCCAGCGTGATCGCCAAGAGCGAGGTCGTGGTCCATGCCCAGAAGGACGAACCGATCCCGGAAGGCTGGGCGCTCGACGCCGAGGGCCGGCCGACCACCGACCCCAAGGCGGCGCTGGCCGGCACCATGGTGCCCTCGGGCGGCTACAAGGGCGCCGGCATTGCGCTGATCGTCGAGTTCATGGCGGCGGCCATGACCGGCTCCCACCTCTCGATCGACGCTTCCTCCTTCGCCGACAACCAGGGCGGCTCGCCGCGCACCGGCCAGTTCTTCATGGCGATCGATCCGGGCACCTTCGCGGGCGCCGGCTTCGCCGATCAGGTCGCCCGCCTGTTCGGCGCCATCTCGGACCAGGACGGCGCCCGCCTGCCCGGCGACCGCAGGCTGGCGGCGCGCGCGCGCACGGCCAAGGACGGTGTCACCATCCGCAAGGCCCTGCACGACAAGCTGGTGGGTTACTGCGGGTGAGGCAGGCGGCGATCGCCGGGATGAGACCCGGCCGGCGTGCTTCCGGAGTCGCGTAACGCCTCGAAACAGCCGGGGTGCAGCGCCGGCCATTCCATCTCCCTGACCAGCTTCTTCAGGTAGGCGCGCAAGGCGTCGTGGTGCATGTAGCTGGCGTGGCGGGGCGACGCGACGAAGCGGATGCCGCCCGAAAGGTCCGGCGGCGCGCCCTCGACCTTGCGGCGGAAACGGGCGGCGCGCGCCGGGTCATGTTGCTGGTCCAGCAGATGGCAGGCAATCAGGTGGGCCAGGCGGTCGAAGTCCTCGTAGACGCCAGCGTTGGTGTCCAGGAAGCCCAGGGTGAAGAGGTTGTCGTGCCGGGGATGGAAGACCGAGAGAAAGCCTTTAGGGCGGTTGCCGGCCCACTCGAAGCAGGCCCGGTCCAGGAAGGGGAAGGACTTGTTGTAGCCGGTCGCCAGCAGGACCAGGTCGATCTCCGCCTCGCTGCCGTCGGCGAAGATCACCTTGCGGCCCTCGAACCCCCGGACGTCCGGCTTGGCGGTCAGCTGGCCGCGGCGCAGGTGGTCGAGCACCTTGGTGTTCAGGATCGGATGGGATTCGAAGACCCGGTGGTCCGGTTTCGGCAGGCCACAGCGGCCGAGGTCGCCGACCAGCAGGCGCAGCAGCAGGCCGAAGCCCCACTGGCGCAGGCGCATCGGGAGCTTCGGCATGGCCTCGGCGAAGACATCGGCGGGCAGGCCGAAGATATGCTTGGGGATGAAGTTGTAGCCCCGGCGCAGGCTGAGAAAAGCGGCTTCCGCCGCCCCGGCGGCGTCGCAGGCGATGTCGCAGCCGGTGTTGCCGCCGCCGAGGATCAGCACCCGCTTGCCGCGGAATTCCTCGGCGCCGCGGTAGCTGACGGCGTGGCGCAGCTCGCCATCGAAGCGGCCGTGGATGTCCGGCAGGTGGGGCTCCCAGGTCATGCCGTTGGCGCAGACCAGGCCCCGATAGCGGCGTTCCTCCCCACCGCGCAGCGTCACCCGCCAGCCCGCGCCGTCCGGCGCCGCCCCTGCAACCTCGCGGTCGAAGGTGATATGGTCATGGAGACCGTAGACACGGGCGAACGACCGCAGGTAGGCTAACACCTGCGCGTGGTCCGGATAGTTCGGGTAGTCGCCGGGCATGGGGAAGTCGAAGAAGGCCGAGAGCGTCTTCGACGATATGAAGCGCGCCGACTCGTACATCGGCGTGCCTTGATTCTCCAGGTCCCAGATACCGCCCACGTCGCGGTGCCGCTCGATCACTTCGAAAGGCACGCCGGCCCGCAGGAAGGCGCGCGCCTGGCTGAGGCCAGCCGGTCCGGCACCGACGATGCAAAAGCGGTCGCGGCGTTGGGAGCCTTGCGATGCCGCGCTGCTGCTGGACATGGTTCGGGTGATCGCTTTCCGGCCGGCCAGAAGGAGCCACATCGTGGCCGCTGTGGCGGCCTATTTCAACGGGGCGGCGAAACCGAAGCCTAACTCTATATTAACTCAGGATTTCTACGCTTTTCCAGATGCCCAAGAACGAGAGTCGTCGCCAGAAGCAGCCGCTTCGCCAGGCGGGAAACCGGAGGGCCCCAGGACCGATGAACAGGCAGCGCATGAGATCCCGACCTCTGTCGTTTGCCCTCGCGGCGCTGATCCTTGTATTAACCGGCAGCCCCGACAGCCGCGCGCAGACCGCGCCCGAGCCGGCGCGCCGGGCCAACGCGCCAGCGCGTGCCCTGCCGAGCGACCAGGACTTCAGCTTCGATGTGCTGACCTACAACATGCTGCTGCCGCCATTCCTGCCCCAGGGCCAGGACCAGCGCACGCCGCTTTTCGCGGCGCAACTGGGCGGTTACGACGTGTTGATGCTCCAGGAGGTCTTCAGCGACTATCACCGCAAGATCCTGCTGCGCGGCTTGGCCGCGGCCTACCCCTACCAGTCGCGCATCCTCGGCCGGGACCGCGGCTTCGCCCAGGACGGCGGTGTTTTGATCGTCAGCAAATGGCCGATCGAGCTGCAGTTCCAAAAGCTGTTCGGCGAGCTTTGCGCCGGCAAGGACTGCATGGCCGACAAAGGCGTGCTCTACGCCCGGGTCAACAAGCAGGGCCGCCGGGTCCACCTTTTCGCCATGCACCTGCAATCGGGCGATGAAAACGCGGGTGTGCGCAGCCGACAGATCGCGGCCGTCAAGCAACTGGTCGACGCCATGGCGCTGCCGGGCGACGAGCCGGTGCTGATCGGCGGCGACCTCAACGTGGACCGCTTCGACAACCGGCGGGACGGCGCCTTCAGCGCCATGACGCGGCGCCTGGACGCGGTGCATCCGGCCCCGGCGGATGGCGGCGAGCACGCGCCGACCTTCGATCCGGCGCGCAACCCGCTGGCCGGCGACGGCACGGCTCAGTATCTCGACTACGTCCTGCACTCCCGCGCGCACCTGAAGCCGTCCAGCGCCTTCAACCAGGTACGGCCGATCTTTGCCGGCGAACGGTCGTTGTCGGATCACTTCGCGGTGCACGGCCGCTTCGTCTTCGACGCCGCGCCCGCGCGCAGACGGCCCGGCAGTTTTCCCGTGGTCGAGATTTTCGACGGCGCCGACGAGAGCCGCGATTTCGTCTGCGGCCTGGCGCTCGACAGCAATCGTCGGATCGACCTGACCGCCGAGCGCAAATGCGGCGGCGCCAGCGAGCATGCCTTCACCCTGCACGACGTGCCTGCCGGACAGGTGATTCGTTTTTTCGACAGCCCGAACGGCAGCCGGGACGACGATTGGATAGAGATCGTGCCCAAGCGCCACATCGCCGCCCGGCACTTCGAGAGCTTCGAGCAAAATGTCGACGACGCCGAGGTGACGGTGACCTATTTCCGCCGCGACGGCCTGGACGGCGATGTCTCCTTCATGGAGACCTCCAACGCCCCGCCCAGCGCCCAGCTCGGCGCCAACTAGTTCCAAACCAGGCATTCTAAATCAGACCTATGCCACCCCTCACCTGTCATGCCCGGGCATGACAAGGTACTTGGCAGCCGCACCGCAACACTCCTGACACAAGGCTGTCAGCAGCACCTGTCTATAGTTGTCGAGATAGGCGCCGGTCCCCTTGGACAGGGCCAACCTTGGACAGGAGCCGCCATGAAAGCCGAAGCATTGATGAAACAGGGTCTGGAGACCAAAGCCATGCTTATGGAGCCCCATTGGCAGGTGAGTTTCCAGGCGCCGCAGGAGGATGTCGACCGGATTTTCGATCACATCACCGAATTTGTTCCCCTGCAGCACGGCAAGACCGACCGGAATGCCTATCGCACACCGAGCGGCGTGGAATACTACCGGCCGCGCGAGGGCACGCCGACCGGCGCGGAAGACAAGGTGCGCAAGCGGCCCGGTGTCGACGAAATGCGCTTCCTGATCCCCCGGGACCCCGAGACCCTGGATAAGGTGCTCGAGGTGATCTACGCGGTGCACAGCTACTACGAGCCGGTCATCACGGTTCAAGAGGTTCTGCGCAGCCGCTGCCGAGGGCTCGACGATTCCGCCAACCCCCATCGCTGGTGGAACAATGACGGCGATTGGAAAAAGCGCGCGGCGGGTTGAACCTTTCGAAAGGCCGGGGCCGCTAGCCCAAACGCTTGCGCAGAGCCTCGATGTGGGCCGGTCCGATGCCGCAACAGCCGCCGACGATCCGGACGCCGCGTTCGATCCAGGCTTCGGCTGCATCGGCGAAGGCTTCGGGTCCGCAGACGGTGTCGAACTGCCAGTTGGGATAGATGAAGTCGCCGGAGTTCGGGTAGACAGCGACCGGCCCCGACCACTGCTCGAAGACCACTTCCAGCGCCGCCTCGGTCACGTCGAATTCGCTGTGCATGACCGCGACGATGGTCGGCATGCCCGCCGGGACTGCCGCCAGCACCTGGCGCAGAACCGCGTCGAAGGCCTGCGCCGGAAAGCCCGGGCCGCTTGCCATGGTCTCGACGCTCTTGCCGTCCTCGCCCCAGCTGCAGGTGAAGCCGAGCATCACCGGCAGGCCGCTGGGCGCTATCGCCTGCAGCATCTCCTTGCTGATCGCCAGGTCGCAGAGCATCTCCAGGGCGAAGAGATCGACCCCGGCGGCCTGCAGGATGCCGGCCTGCTCCGCGTAGTTGGCCCGCAAGTACTCGCCCTTCGGCAGGCGCGAGCGGTCCGATTTGTCCGCGAAGGTGGAGAGCGATCCGGCGAGCCACTGCGGCCTGGCATCGGCGACCGCCGCGCGGGCGAGCTCGACCGCCCGGCGGTTGTAGGCCCCGACCCTCGCGCCCAAGCCCGCCGGCTCCAGGACGTGCCGGGCCAGGGCGAAGGAGTTGACGATTTGAATCCGGGCGCCGGCCCGAACGTAGTCGCCATGGACCTGGCACACCACGTCGGGATGGCTCTCCATGGCCGCCGCGCTCCAGGCCTTGCCGTGCATGGGCACGCCGCGCCGCTCCAGCTCGGTGCCCATGGCGCCGTCGAGCAAGACCACCCCGCCGGCTTCGATGCGATCCAGTAGGGTCATGACACCTCGCTCCTCAGAGCACCAAAATGTGGCTTCCGCTATGCCGGTGCGTTCCGGGTTTCCGGATCGTAGCCCATTTCCTCGATGTCCTGGTAGCGGTCGCCGATGCGCGGGAAAGCCCGCCCGCCGGTGGCGACGCCCAGCGCGACAACGATCTCGTCCGGGCCCGGAGCGTCGCCGATGGTGAACTCCATGGTGATGTAGTGGGAGCGCATCCCGACATCGACCTTGTGCATCATGGGAATGGTGATGGCACAGCCCGGCGCCCCCCGCTTGTTGGTGAAGCTGAGGTAGGCCGTGCCGCCGACGGCGTCGCGCAGCTGATTGCCGAAGCGCAGGGTATGGATCAGGCCGGAGGCCTGCTCGATCTCGCCGTTGACGCCGACCACGGCCGCCTTGCCGTAGGCCTCGACCTTGTCCGCGCCGCCCGCCTCGGCGATCAGCGGCGTCACGATCTCCCGGCCCAGGCCGGGGGCGATCTCCAAAATCTTGGGCCGCAGGTTCTCGACGAAGCCCTGCCCGGCCCAAGGATTGGCGACCACCGCCGCGACCGCGATCATCTGCACGGGGCTGTCGAGGGGACGGCCCATTTCCGCGCGCATCTCCTCGACAACCTTGACGATCTTGCGAATACCGAGTTCCGACACCGGCTACTCCTCCCTAAAAACTTGCGTTACTGGGCGACCTTGGCGACCCTGCTGTCCTGAAAGCGCGGCATGACCTCCTCGGTGAAGAGCTGCACGCTGCGCATGGCGTCCTCGTGGGCAACGCCCGGGAAGTTCGACCAGACCAGCAGGGTCTGGAGGTTAAGCTTCTCGCGCATCTCCTCGATCTTCTCCGCCACATAATCCGGGGTGCCGAACAGCATATTGCGCGGGTGCAGCCAGTCGTAGCTCAGGAGATCGAGCTTGCCCGGCGTCTCCGGCAGCTGCTCGCCCGGGTAGGTATGGTTGCCCAGACCGCGCCAGTGGCAG
>Ga0265303_10002046_pt1 | contig 12491 bp, 9 predicted proteins | sample Helome_2_FD_192494 | JGI IMG/M metagenome (GOLD analysis project Ga0265303, IMG submission 192494) | Marine sediment microbial communities from subtidal zone of North Sea - Hel_20160317 (Illumina Assembly) | ecosystem: Environmental > Aquatic > Marine > Subtidal zone > Sediment ...
CCTTTGCGCGTGGTCCACGCACGGACCTCCTTCGGGCCGGCAGTAAAGAAAGTCTGCAGGCCCAGCAAGCGGTACGCCGCGCGGATCACCCGCGCCAGGCCGGGTTCCTCGAGCCCCAGGTCGTTGAGAAAGGCCCGCCGATCTCCTTCGTCCAGCTGTACGATCTCCGCTTCCAGGGCCGCACACACGGTCACGACCTCGGCCTGCTCCTCGGCCGCCAGTGCCTGCACGCGAGCGACGTGTTCGTTGCCCTGCAGGCCCGATTCATCGACGTTCGCCACGTACATCACCGGCTTTGCTGTCAGCATGAACAGCTGACGCATCTCGGCCGCCTCACCGTCGTTGATCGTCTCGAAGGTGCGTGCCGGCGCCCCCTGGTCGATGTGCGCGGACAAGCGCCGCAGGAAATCACGCCGCGCCACGTCTTCCTTGTTAGCGGTCTTCGCCTGGCGTTCGGCCTTATCCAGGGATCGCTGCACGGTGTCGAGGTCCGCGAGCAGCAATTCAGTGTTGATCACCTCGATGTCCTGCAGCGGATCGATGGCGCCGGAGACATGGGTCACGTCGTCGTTTTCGAAACAGCGCACCACGTGGGCAATGGCGTGGGTCTCGCGGATATTGGCCAGGAACTGGTTGCCGAGACCTTCGCCCTTGGATGCGCCCTCGACCAGGCCCGCGATATCCACAAACTCGACTGTCGTGGGCACGGTCTTCTCGGGCTGCACGATGCCGGCCAGCTGCTCGAGACGGGCGTCCGGTACCGGGACGATGCCAACATTCGGGTCGATCGTGCAGAACGGATAGTTCTCCGCGGCGATCTCTGCCGCCGTCAGGGCATTAAAAAGAGTGGACTTGCCCACGTTGGGCAGGCCCACGATTCCGCATCGAATAGCCATGGCGGCGGGATAGTAGCAGGACGTCCATCCCTTGACCGCACCGCGCTGCCCAAAACCGTTGGCGGGGAATGGTCAGAACACATCGATTAGACTTTCCATATACAAGGAGAACGAAGATGCTGGAAACTACCATCGCCGGCAGCCTGCCGCGGCCGGACTGGCTCGCGGAGCCGGAGAAGCTCAAAGGGGGCTGGAAGCTCCAGGGTGAGGAGCTCGAGGCCGGCAAGCGCCGGGCCGTGACGGAGTGGATCCGCCACGAGGAAGAGGCCGGCATCGACATCCTGACGGACGGCGAGGTGTTCCGCCGGCATTTCGTCCACACCTTCCTGGAAGGCATCGACGGTATCGACCAGGACAAGAAGACCCTGATGGGCATCCGGGACGACCGCTACAACCTGGAAGTGCCCACCGTGACCGGGCCGGTCTCACGGCCGCACCCGGTGCACGTGGAAGAGTTCAAGTACGTGCGCAGCCTGACGAAGCACAGGCTGAAGTTCACGTTGCCCGGCCCGATGACGATCTGCGACACGATTGCCGATGCGCACTACGGCAAGCGCGCCGACATGGCCATGGCCTTCGCCCAACTCCTTAATGATGAAGCGCGGGAACTGGTGGCCGCCGGCGCCGATGTCATCCAGTTCGACGAGCCGGCCTTCAACGTGTTTTTCGACGACGTGAACGAATGGGGCATCGCCGCGCTGGAAAAAGCGGCCGAAGGTCTGGACTGCCCCCGTGCGGTGCACATCTGCTACGGCTACGGCATCCAGGAAAACCTGGACTGGAAGGAAACGCTCGGGGAGGAGTGGCGACAGTACGAGAAGATTTTCCCCGGACTCAATGCGAGCAGCATCGACCAGGTGTCGCTGGAATGCGCCGACTCCCACGTGCCGCACTCGGTCATGGCGATACTCAAGGACAAGATGGTGATGGTCGGCGCGGTCGCGGTGACCCCGGACCGCATCGAGACGCCGGCAGAAGTCGCGGAGACCATCCGCTCGGCCATGCGCTACGTGGACCCGGAGCGGATCCTGCCGTGCACAAACTGCGGCATGACGCCGATTCCCTACGATATTGCAGAGGGCAAGCTGAGGAGCCTGGCAGCAGGCGCGGCCCTGGTGCGGGCCAGCCTCTGACTGGACGCTTTACAAATGAACCCCCAGAATACGCGGTCTCAGACCGCTGATCCGCAGTAATAATGAATAACACCCAGTCTCGGATCTTCCGAACGCTTGCCCCTGCCACGGTGCTTGCCGCCGTGCTGACCGCCTGCGGGCCCAGCGAGCCCCCGGCGCCGCCGCCCCTGCCCGTGCAGGTGGTGGAAGCGGAGCAACGCGACGTGCCCCTGACCCTGGAAATGGTCGGCCAGACTTTGGGGACACAGGACATACCGATCCGCGCTCGGGTCGACGGCTTCCTGGAAGGCATGTATTTCAAGGAAGGTCGCACCGTGAAGAAAGGCGACCTGCTTTATCGTATCGACCAGCAGTCATTCCTGGCCCAGCTCGTAGAAGCCAAGAGTAACCTGGCTGCCGCCGAAACCCGCATGGCGCAGGCGCGCAGCGATCTGGGGCGCATCAAGCCCCTGGCTGCCATCAAGGCGGTCAGTGCCATGGAGCTCGACAGTGCGCAAGCCAACTTCGACGCTGCCCGGGCCGGGGTGCAGGCGGCCAAGGCCGGCGTCGAACTGGCGGAAATCGACCTGAGTTACACGGAGATCCATGCGCCCATCAACGGCCTGATCGGCCTCAGCAAAGCCAAACCCGGCGAATATGTGGGCAAGGAGCCTAACCCGGTGGTGCTGAACGTGCTGTCGGACATCCATCCGATTCGGGTTCGCTTCTCCATCTCGGAGCGGGAATACCTGATCCTCGCGCGCACGATGATGGCGAAGGACAAGAGCCAGGGCGTGGAGCCGGGCGAGGCCCGTTCGGCGGAACGTGAAGATCGCGACAATCCGCTGAAACTGATCCTCGCCGACGGGACGGTGTTTGACCAGACCGGCACCGCGGATGCGAGCGCGCAGGCCATCGATCCCGAAACAGGCACCTTCACGGTGGAAGCCTCGTTCCCGAACCCGGATGGCCTCCTGTTGCCCGGCCAGTTCGCCAGGGTAAAGGCCGACTACACGACCCTCAAAGATGCCACCGTGGTACCCCGACGGGCGATCACCGAACTGCAGGGGCGCTTCCGCGTGATGGTGGTAGGCACCGACAACACGGTGGAACTCCGTGAAGTGCAACTCGGCCCCATCAAGGACAACGACCAGGTTATTCAATCCGGCCTCAAGCCGGGTGAGCGCGTGATCGTCGAGGGCCTGCAAAAAGTCCGGCCAGGCATGGTCGTTGAGCCGAAGGTTGCGCAAAAGGACATGACCCGCGCGCCGCTGCAGGAGACTTAAGTCCCCCATGGCTGAATTCTTCGTCCGCCGGCCCATCGTCGCGATGGTCATCGCGATCATCATGGTGCTTGTCGGTTTGGTCTCCTTCGGCTCGCTGCCCACCGCGCAGTACCCCAACATCACGCCGCCGGAAATCAACGTCACGGCAACCTATACCGGTGCCGACGCAGTAACCGTAGAACAATCCGTCGCCACGCCGCTGGAGCAAAAGATCAACGGCGTCGAGAACAGCCTCTACATGAAGTCCATCAACGCGAACGACGGCACGCTCAGCCTGACCGTGTCCTTCGAGGTGGGCTCAGATCTTGATATCAATAATGTACTGGTACAGAACCGCGTGTCGGAAGGCCAGGCCAGCGTGCCGGAAGAGGTGAAACGCCTCGGCATCACGGTGAAAAAGAAGCTCGCCTTCCCGCTGGTGCTGATCAGCCTGTATTCGCCGAACGAAACCTACGACAAGGACTTCCTGGGCAACTACATCACGATCAACATCCTGGACCGCATCGCCCGAATCCAGGGTGTCGGCCAGTCTACGATTTTCGGCAGCAGCGACTACGCGATGCGCGTCTGGATTAAACCGGACCAGCTCGCGAAGCTGAACCTGACCGTGCCCGACATCATGGCGGCGATCCAGGACCAGAACGTGGTGGTGCCGGCCGGGCAGATCGGTGGGCCTCCGGCTGCACCGGGGACTGAATTCACTTACACAGTCATCACCCGGGGCCGCCTCAACAGTTCAGAAGAGTTTGAAAATGTAATCCTGCGCTCGAATCCCGACGGCTCCCAGGTCAGGATCAAAGATGTTGCCCGGGTGGAGCTGGGCACGCAGCTCTACAACGCAGTCACGCGCTTCAACAACCAGCCCAGTGCCGTGCTGGCGATTTACCAGCTGCCGGATGCCAACGGTCTCGCGCTGGCCAAGGCCATCTCGGCCGAGTTGGAGGAGATCGCGAAGGATTTCCCGGACGACGTCGAGTACAAGGTCTCACTCGACACGACGCTGGCCATCGAGGAAGGCATCCGGGAGATCATCGTCACCCTGTTCCAGGCCGTGGCGCTGGTCATCCTGGTGGTGTTTATTTTCCTGCAGAACTTCCGCGCCACCCTGATTCCCGCCCTCGCCGTGCCCGTGTCCCTGGTCGGCACCTTCGCGTTTTTCCCGCTGTTCGGATTTTCCATCAACACGCTGTCGCTGCTTGGGCTGGTGCTGGCTATTGGCATCGTGGTGGACGATGCCATCGTGGTCGTGGAAGCCGTTACCGCGAAGATGGACGAAGAGGGCCTCAACCCGAAAGAGGCCACGATCGCGGCGATGAAGGAGGTCTCTTCCCCCATCGTGGCGACCTCCCTGGCCCTGATCGCGGTGTTCGTGCCAGTGGCCTCGCTGGCCGGCATCACCGGCCTCCTCTACCAGCAGTTCGCCATCACCATCGCGATCTCCGTCGCGCTGTCCTCCATCAACGCGCTGACGCTGGCCCCGGCCCTCAGCGCCCTCTTGCTGCGACCGCCCGGCACCGGGAAAAAGAGTGTCCTGCAGCCCTTCTATGACCGGTTCAATTCGGTCTTCGACACCACGACCAAGGGTTATCTCGGGATCGCCGGGCATTTCGCCCGGAAGCTGACGCTGACCGCGATAGCGCTGGGCGCGGTGACTGCGCTGATGGGCGGCCTGTTCACAGCTGTGCCCGCCGGGTTCGTGCCGGAAGAAGACCAGGGCTACTTCCTCGTCAACATCCAGTTGCCGGATGCCGCATCGCTCGAGCGCAATGACCGGGTCACCGCCAAGGTGGAAAAGATTCTCGGGGAAACCCCCGGCGTCGAATACGTCACTGCGCTCGCGGGCTACAGCCTGTTGACGGGCTCCTTCGGACCGAACACTTCGTTCATTTTCGTGGCGCTGGAAGAGTGGGGCGAGCGCGGCCGGGCGCTGCAGGTCAACAAGATTCTGCAAATGGTCAATGCGCGCCTGGCCGTCGAGATTCCGGAAGCGGTGGCCATCGCCTTCGGCCCACCGGCCATTCCCGGTCTCGGCACCGGGTCGGGTTTTTCGATCATGCTGCAGGACCAGGCCGGCAATACGCCGCAGTACCTTGCCGAGCAGGCCCAGCGCTTTATCGAGGCGGCGCAGGCGCGACCGGAAATTGGTAATGCCTTTACTACCTTCCGCGCCTCGGTGCCCCAGGTCTTCGCCGACGTAGACAACGACGCGGTGCTGAAGTACGGCGTGAACCTTCAGGACGTCAATAACTCACTCGGCGCATTCCTGGGCGGTGCCTACGTGAACGACTTCAACCGCTTTGGCCGCCTGTTCAAGGTCTACGTGCAGGCCGAACGCGAGTACCGCGGCAAGCCCACGGACATCCGCTACTTCTTCGTGCGCGGCAAGGAAGGGCAGATGGTGCCCCTGAACTCCGTCGTGAACGTGGACTGGTCCAACGGGCCCGACTACACGAACCGCTTCAACCTCTACCGGGCCGCAGAAGTCACCGGCCAGCCCGCGCCCGGCTACAGCTCGGCGCAGGCTCTCGCAGCCCTCGAAGAAGTGGCGGCGTCTACCCTGCCTGCGGATATGGGCTATGCCTGGAACGCCATGAGCTTCCAGGAGAAGGCGGCCGAGGGGTCGGGCGCATCAGTATTCCTGCTGGCGATCTTGCTTGTATTCCTGATCCTGGCTGCGCAGTACGAGAGCTGGTCCACGCCCTTGAGTGTTTTGCTGGGTACACCGATCGCCGTGTTCGGCGCCCTGGCCGGCCTGTTCCTGTCGGGCCTGTTCCTGTCCGGCTATGAGAACAACGTGTTTGCGCAAATCGGCCTGGTACTGCTGATCGGCCTCGCGGCCAAGAACGCCATTCTGATCGTCGAGTTCGCCAAGCTCGGCAAGGAACAGGGTGCCAGCGCGCTCGACGCTGCCATGACCGCGGCGAAGGAACGCTTCAGGCCGATCCTGATGACGGCCTTTTCGTTCATCCTTGGCGTACTACCGCTGCTCATCGCGAGCGGCGCGGGCGCCGAGGCGCGGAAAGTGATGGGCATGACCGTATTCGCGGGGATGCTGGCATCCACCTGCATCGCCATCAACCTGACCCCGGCGCTGTTCGTATTCATCGACCGGATCGCGAATCGGGGCAAGGCACCGGCGGCCGGCGGCGCGGCCGCGCCTGCGCCCCCCGAGCCTGCGGAGGGCAAGCCACGGTGATTCGACGTCAGGGGGGGCTGTTACTCGCACTGGTGGCGGGCGGCTGCACGCTGGGCCCGGACTACCAGCGCCCGGAACTGCCGATGCCGGACGCCTACCTGCAGACGCCCGAGGAAGGTGCAACGATCGCGAACCTGCCGTGGTGGGAACTGTTCCAGGATCCGCAGTTGCGGTCTCTTATCGAGGTCGCGCTGGAAGAGAACAAGAACCTGGCCATTGCCGCTGCACGTGTCGAGGAAGCGCGGGCGCAGTTCGGGGTCACCCGGGCCGACCAGTTCCCGACCGTGGACGCCGGCACGCGGGCCGAACGCGGCAATACGGCGGAACTGATCAATGAAGATCTCGGCACCAACACCACGCTGACCCTGGGCGCCCAGTTATCCTGGGAACTGGACATCTGGGGCAAGCTGCGTCGTGCCACCGAATCCGCCCGCGCCCAGCTGCTGGCTACGGAGGAAGCCCAGCGTGCTGTGACTATCACGCTGATTGCCGATGTCGCCAGCGCCTACCTGCTGCTGCGGGACCTGGACGATCGCTACGTCATTGCCGAGCGCACGGTCGCAACCCGCGAGGAGTCCCTGGGCATCATCCAGGCACGCTACGACGAAGGCACCGTGCCGCTGATCGATGTGAACCAGGCGGACGTGGAACTGGCGGAGGCACAGGTCACGCGTTCGGCACTGTACAGGCGAGTCATCGCGACGGAGAACCTGCTCAGTATCCTGCTGGGCCGCAACCCGGGACCGATTAGCCGAGGCATGCCACTGGAAATGCAGGTCTTCCCCCCGAGCCTGCCCACCGGCGTGCCGGCGGAGTTGCTGGCCCGGCGCCCCGACGTGCGGCAGGCCGAGCAGGAACTGGCCGCGCAAACGGCGCGTATCGGTGTCGCCGAAGCGAATCGTTGGCCGTCCCTGAACGTGCTCGGGCGGCTGGGTTTCGTGGACGACAACCTGGATGACCTGTTCGATACCGACCTGTGGACCATCGGCGGGGAACTTTCCGGACCCCTGTTCGATGCCGGCCGCACCAAGCAACAGGTCGAAGTGGAAATCGCCAGGACGGAGCAGTTGCTGAACCAGTACGGGCTAACGGTGCAGCAGGCGCTGCGCGAAGTCGAAGACGCGCTGGTGTCCATCCGGACGCTCAACGAACAACTGCAATACCGGGAACGCCAGGTGGCCTCGTCACGCAGCGCTACCACCCTGTCCCGCGCCCGCTACGACGGCGGCGTGACCAGCTACCTGGAAGTGCTGGACTCCGAGCGCTCGCTGTTCGACAACGAACTGGCGGAGTCCATCACGCGTCGCACCAGCCTCGATGCGGTGGTCCAGCTCTACAAGGCGCTGGGCGGCGGTTGGCAGCCACCACCGTAGGCGGGACACCGGGCAAGCGCCCCGGCAGCGCGCTATCATCTGCATTCGCACTCAAGGCTAATTGTCTGCCGATGCTTAAGTTTGCCGGGCCCGAAGATTCTGCGAACCCCTCCATGGGTGGCACCTGGCGCCATGCCTAAGCTGCGCCGCGAAGCCAATTTCTCCGCCATGCTGATCGGCCTGCTGATCACACTGGTCATCGGGCCGGTACTCCTTGAACTAGATCTCTATTCCGGTGGCATCGGCATCCAGACGGTCCTGGCGATCACCCTGATTGTCAGTATCTGGAGCGCCATCGACTCGAGATTGTGGTTCTACGGCGGCATCGCCCTGGCCCTGGTCAACGGCGCGGCAACGGTTTTGGACTATGTTAGTCCTTCCTTTGCGGGTGATGTCATCGGGCTGTGCAGCACCTTTTTGTTCTGTGCCCTCAGCATCGCCTTCGTCGCGTCTCGCCTGCTTGCAATGGGGTCCGGCTTTACCATCACACAGAATCATGTAATCGGCGCCGTCTCTATCTACCTGTTGCTGGGTATTGGCTTTGGCGTGCTGAACATGCTTCTGGAGGTACTGCTGCCCGGTTCCTTCAGGGGCCTTGACCCGACCGGCGACGGCAGTTCAAGTATCGACCTGATCTACTTCAGTTTCGTGTCCATGACGACCCTTGGCTATGGCGACATAGTTCCCATCAGGCCCCTCGCTCAAGCGGTTGCCTACATGGGAGCGGTCGCCGGCCAGTTCTATATAGCCATCTTGGTGGCCGGCCTCGTCGGCGCCTTCGTCAGCCAGGGCATCACGGGGAGGAAGTCGGAATGAGGCGAACACTTGCGACAGGTGTCTTGCTGGCGCTGCTGGCAATGCCACTGGCCGCACAGGATCCCAATCCTCTGGATCCGAGCCTGCGTACCCAGCTCAATGCCGCGCGGGGCATCGTCGACAAGGAGCGACGCATCCTGCTCGCCAGCGAACTGAACCTGACGCGCGAAGAACGGGACAAGTTCTGGCCGCTGTTCAACGAGTATGCGGAGGATCTGCGCGAGGTCACCGATATCCGCATCGACGTGATCGTGCGCTATGCGGAGAACTACCGGCGGATGACCAACGATATCGCCAAGTCGCTGGTGAACGACCGGTTCCGCCACGAGCGCGAACTGCTGAAGCTGCGCGAGCGCTACCTGAAAAAAATGCGCCGGATATTGCCGGAGACCAAGGTCGCGAGGTTTTTCCAGGTGGAGTCGAAGCTGGCCGCGGCGCTGAACTACAACCTCGCGTCGCGCATCCCGGTGATTAAGGATCCGCCGCGGTAAGGAAAAAGGGGTCTGGCTCCAATTGCAAGGCCGCTGTGGATGGATTGACCCGCGCCGAAGAAATTGGAGCCAGACCCTTTTTCCCTTCCCTGGCTGCTCACTCAGGCCGCGGCGTCGCGGTGTGCAGCGCCGTAATCGCCCGGTCCCAGCCCCCGGAGTAGAGCACGTCCAGGGCGCGGCGTGATTCGTCCATCGCCTGTCGGATCATGTCCAGCTCATCGCGCCCGGGCGGCTTCAGCACGTGGCCGGTGACATGTTCCTTGCTGCCCGGGTGTCCCACGCCGATCCGCAGGCGCATGAAGTCGCGGCCGCAATGCTGGATGATGTCGCGCAGGCCGTTGTGGCCGCCGTGGCCGCCGCCCTGCTTTAATCGCGCCACGCCCGCCGGCAAATCGATCTCGTCCTGGATCACCAGCACGCGCTCGATGTCGAGCTTGTAGTAGTCGATTGCCCGACGCACCGCGCCGCCGCTGCGGTTCATATAGGTTGTGGGTTTCAGCAGCCGCACCGGCGCGTTACCGAGCTGCACCTGGCAGGCCTCGCCCAGCAACTTGTTGTCGGCACGAAAGCTCACGCCGCCCGACGACGCCAGATCGTCCGCCAGCCAGTAGCCGACGTTGTGGCGATCCTTCGCGTGTTCGGCGCCCGGGTTACCGAGCCCGACAATGAGTTGCGGGGGCTGGGTGTTCACTGTTCAGCCTCGCGACTGCCGGGAATCAGGTTCAGCCACCAGTTTCTGCGGCAAAGGTCGCTGGGAAAAAGGTGCCTGACCCCGCCTCTGAACTGGACTCAATCTTCCTCGGCAGGCTTCTCGCCTTCTGCCGGCTCAGCCGGTGGCGCTTCGCCCTCGGCAACCTCGCCTTCGATGGCTTCTTCTTCCGGCTCCACCGCTACCTTCAGGATGTGGATAGCCACGATGGGCTTGTCGTTTTCCGGCCCCTGGGCGAGTTCTGTGATTTCCACACCGTCCGGCAACTTGATATCCGACAGATGCAACATCTGGTCGAGCTCAAGCTCGGCAATGTCCACCTCCAGGTATTCCGGCAGGTTCTTCGGCAGGCAGCTGATGTCCACCTCGGAGTACATGTGCGACACCGTGCCGCCGCCCAGCTTCACACCAATGGCCGACGCCTCGTTCAGGTAATGGATGGGCACGGATATGCGGATCTTCTCGGTGGCGATAATGCGCTGCAGATCCATGTGCAGCACCATGCGCTTGGCCGGGTGCATCTGCACGTCTTTCAGAATCGCCGGCTGCTGCTTCTTGCCGACCTGCACGGTGATGATGCTGGAGAAGAAAGCTTCCTGCTCCATTTGACGCATCAGCGCATTGCGCTCGAAAGACAACGAACGGGGCGGCTTGCCGCCGCCATAAATGATCGCGGGCACTTTTCCTTCGCGGCGCAGGCGGCGGCTCGAACCTTTCCCTGCATCTTCACGAAGTTCCGCGACCAGCTCAAAACCCTTGGACATGGCTTTCTCCTGGTGAACTCGAATCCACCGCGACCATTCGACCAAGGCCAGCGGCATGTGGCGGCGAATTCTAGCCCAGGCTGGGGGGGGACTGCCAGAATCTTGGCCCTGTTAAGAGTGGCCTGCAGCGGGGCGGGGGCGGGAGTGCCTGACCTGCACTCCGGCTTGAGGCCCTTCTGGCCCCGGCGGGGAATCCGTGAGCCGGCTTTACGTTCCGGTCAGGCACTCCCGCCCCCGCCCCGGGTTGGTGCTCGCTCCCGCGTTGCCCCTCGATTTCAGGCGGCGGTAGTCGAATGGCCGGCCTGGGCAAACTGGTGGGTGAAGCGAAAAGACCCCGCCATCGCGGCTAAAGCCGCTCCCACCGCAGGGGGTGAGACCATAGGGTGGTCCAATCGCGACAGTGGCACGCGGCCAAAACTCCCGCCATCGCCCCCACCCTCGTCGATGAGGCGGTGCCCCAACAAGCCCTCCAACGTGTCAACCGGACCAATCGAATGCACGAAGGTGAACTGCAGGGGAACCACCCGCAATCGCTGGTGAGCCGCGCGGGCGATGTTTCGCCGACTGACTACAAAACCGGAAGGAGGTGGAATATCGGCCGCGCGGCCCGCCGCCGTCGCTGAATGCAGGCTCTCGAAAAAAGCCTAGTCAACGTAAAGAGAACTCACCGACTCGTCGACACTAAGCCGCCGCATAGTCTCCGCCAGCAGCTCCCCGACTCCCAGTTGCCGGATCTTGCCCAGTGCCTGCGCGTCGGCCGACAGCGGAATCGTGTCGGTCACCACCAGCTCATCCAGCGCCGAATTGGCAAGCCGCTCCACCGCCGGACCCGATAGTACCGGGTGCGTGATGTAGGCCAGCACGCGCTCGGCGCCATGGTCTTTCAGCGCAGCGGCGGCCTGGCAAAGCGTGCCGGCCGTATCGATCATGTCATCGATCATTACGCAGGACTTGCCGTCAACCTCGCCGATGATGTTCATGACCTGCGACTCGTTCGGCCGGGGGCGCCGCTTGTCGATGATGGCCAGTTCCGCGTCGTCCAGGCGTTTGGCGATAGCGCGAGCGCGCACCACGCCGCCGACGTCCGGCGAGACCACCACCATGTTCGGGTATTCCTGGGCCCACAGGTCGCCCAGCAACACGGGTGACGAGTAGACGTTGTCCACCGGCATCGAGAAGAAGCCCTGGATCTGGTCGGCGTGCAGGTCCACCGTGAGGACCCGGTCGATCCCGGCCTCTTGAAACATGCCGGCGACGAGGCGGGCCGTGATCGGCACTCGCGCCGCACGCGGGCGCCGGTCCTGGCGGGCGTATCCCAGGTAGGGCACCACCGCCGTAATCCGGGCCACCGATGCCCGCCGCAGGGCGTCGGCCATGACCAGCAATTCCATCAGGTTGTCATTGACCGGCGGGCAAGTGGACTGCACGACGTACGCGTCGCGGCCGCGAACGTTCTCGAGAATCTCGACGCTAATTTCGCCGTCGCTGAACCGGCCTACCTGGATCTTGCTCAGCGGCAGCGTGAGATGGCGGGCGATACGGTAGGCGAGTTCCGGGTTAGCGTTCCCGGAGAACACCGCCATGTCCGGAATCTGCAGTGGCTTTTGCATCGTGTTCAACTCAGCATCCGTCCGCATCTCGTGGCAAATTGGCTGGGGTGGCAGGATTCGAACCTGCGAATGACGGGATCAAAACCCGCTGCCTTACCACTTGGCTACACCCCAGTTGCAGCTCCGGATGACGCTCCGGGCGGCCTCCGGGAGTGGGCGGTATTCTGCAACGGCGGGGTCGAAAATGAAACGCGCTATTCGGGATTGCCCGGCAGCCAGCGGTCCACCACCAGCCGCA
>Ga0265303_10002047_pt1 | contig 12491 bp, 8 predicted proteins | sample Helome_2_FD_192494 | JGI IMG/M metagenome (GOLD analysis project Ga0265303, IMG submission 192494) | Marine sediment microbial communities from subtidal zone of North Sea - Hel_20160317 (Illumina Assembly) | ecosystem: Environmental > Aquatic > Marine > Subtidal zone > Sediment ...
GCTGACAATACCTGATGTCACTGTGTGGCCGAGACCAAACGGATTACCGATGGCGATGACAAAGTCGCCGGCGCGTACGTTGCTCGAATCTCCAATCGGCATTTCGGTCAGGTTGTTTGCGTCGACTTTCAACACGGCTATGTCGGTCGCCGCGTCAGAGCCGATGATCTCGGCGTCGAGCAACTGATCGTCATACAAGGAAATCTGAATTTCATCGGCATTTTCGACGACGTGATGATTGGTAAGAATATAACCATTGTCCGCATCGACGATGACGCCAGACCCGGCGCTCGCGACTTGTCGCAATCCGCGGCCTTCAGGTAATCCGAAAAAGCGGCGAAACGCATCGTCGGCGAATGGTTGGCTGGTCGACACCGTCTGCCGCACGCGTATGTTGACGACGGCCGGCGACGCAGCTTCAACGAGTGGTGCGAGGCTGGGTACCGCTTGATCGCCGATCCGCGCCGGAATCGCGGCTTCTGCCGATACGGCAGCCACCGCTATTGCGAGATAAATTGCGCCGCAAAAAACGCGGAATTTCATCTTCATTTTGCCTCTACCCGAAACGGTCCTAACATCCAAGCCTACGGCGATGACGCTGAATCCCGTGTGAATCGTACATGAATTGGACAAGCCGCTGCGGAAATCGTGCTTTTGTCTTTGACCCCGGCAGCCGCTGTGTTGTTCCGGCCCAGCGAATGGCCGCCGCTTGGCTAGTCAAACCGAAGATGCCCGACCGCGATTGAGCGTCGCAGCCGAGCAAGGCGTTGTGTGCTTAGGCGGCCTCAACCGAAATGCGGCGCGCCTGGACTTCAGGCGATTTCGGTATCGAAACTTCGAGAATTCCATTGCTACATTTGGCAGTGATGTTCTTCGCATCGGCCGTATCCGGCAAGTTGAATCGACGAAAGAATCGGCCGCTTGCGCGCTCGACGCGACGGAAACCATCTTCGTCCGAAACGTTTTCCGTTTTGCGCTCACCGGTAACGCTCAGCACGCCTGCGTCCATGCTAACGTCAATGTCTTTCGGATCCACGCCCGGGACATCGGCATGTAATACAAAACGGTTTTTATCTTCGACAATGTCGACTGCTGGTACCCAGTTTGCAACTGTATTTTCATTCGCGTCGTCACTGAAACGAGATGTCGCGATTCGGTCAAGGTCGCGGTGCAATAGATCGACAATCGACCAGGGTTCAAAACGTGTCAGATGCATCATTTTCTCCTCATAAATTCGCATGGAAGGCCCCTAAACAGGTGCCTGTAAACTACTGCTTTGAGGCCATTTATGAGGGCTTGCGCGGGCAATTCAAGGCGTCTTTTTTGTTAACGTAATGGCACTATATGTAGTGTCCGAGTCACAGAAAGAAAGTGTTATTTTTTTTTCAACTTTTTTAAAGGAGTTTTTCGTGAAGTTCTGGTAAATTGTTGATATTTAAAAATAAAATCCCCGTAGCAGATTTCACCAAAATCCTTGACAGAGGACCGCTACGGGCATAATCTACGTTGCATCGGGACACAATATCTTGTGTCCCATCAATGAAGGAATCGAGGCCATCTCTGGCTCTCGCCGCAAAAAAATGACCAGCGGCGAGCGGGCAGCTTTTCCTTCAAGTACGACGCGGGTCAAGAAACGAACATAGGGTCTCCGCAGGGAGCACAGGGGAGAAGTTGGGGTAATGAAGTCGGCCGTTAAACTGGATGCACACACGGTATCGGATATCGCGTTTCAGGCGGCATCCCTCGATATATGGGATGCAAAGTACAGATTGTCCGCCAAGGACGGTTCAAACATCGACGAGTCCATCGATGACACGTACGCTCGCGTTGCGAAGGCGCTCGCCGAAGTCGAATCGGACGAACAGCGCGAGCATTACCACAGTGAATTTCTGTGGGCACTAAGAAGTGGGGCCATACCGGCTGGCCGTATTATGTCTAATGCCGGTGCCAGGGCGCACAAGCCGGCGACGTCGACAATCAACTGTACCGTGTCGGGTACCGTTGGCGATTCGATGGACAACATCCTGAACAAGGTGCACGAAGCCGGTCTGACCCTGAAGGCCGGCTGTGGCATTGGCTACGAGTTTTCGACGTTGCGGCCGAAAGGGGCCTACGTTACAGGTGCGGGCGCCTACACATCCGGGCCGCTGTCATTCATGGATATCTACGACAAGATGTGCTTCACCGTATCGTCGGCCGGCGGCCGTCGCGGTGCGCAGATGGGTACTTTCGATGTAGGCCATCCAGATGTCATGGAGTTTATTCGCGCGAAGCGCGAGGACGGGCGCCTGCGGCAGTTCAATTTGTCGCTGCTTGTCACCGACGAGTTCATGCAGGCCGTTATTAATGAGCAAGATTGGAAGCTGGCGTTTCCAATCACGCAGAAGGAACGCGAGCAGGATGAGCTCGACATCCATGATCCGGCGCAGTTTGTCTGGCGCGAGTGGCCTGAGGCTGGCAACTACGTAAGCAACGGCGAGGGTCTCGTCGCGTGCAAGATTTACAAGACGATGCCGGCGCACCGCGTCTGGGATCTGATCATGGCGTCGACCTACGACTTTGCGGAACCGGGTTTCGTATTGATCGACAAGGTCAATGAAATGAACAACAACTGGTTCTGCGAAAATATTCGTGCGACCAACCCGTGCGGAGAGCAACCACTGCCGCCATACGGTTCGTGCCTGCTGGGTTCGGTAAATCTGACCCGATTCGTTATCGATCCGTTTACCGACGAGGCGCGTTTCGACTGGGACGCGTTCCGCAAGGTCGTCAAGGTGTTCACCCGGATGCTTGACAATGTTGTCGAAATCAACGGGCTGCCGCTGCCGCAGCAACGAAATGAGATTCAGCGCAAACGCCGCCATGGCATGGGTTTTCTCGGCCTGGGTTCGTCGATTGCCATGTTGCGCATGCGCTATGGCGGCGAGCACGCTGTCGGCTTCACCGAGCAGGTTGCCCGCGAGCTGGCTATCGCCGGTTGGCAAGAAGCACTCGAACTTGCCAGGGAGAAAGGTCCAGCGCCGATTATGAATGAGGCATTTGAGGTTACCGAGGAGATGCTCAGGAAGCGTCCCGAGATGACCGCTGATGGCTACCAGGTCGGCGACAAGGTGCCAGGGCGAATCCTGCATGCTCGTTACAGCCGCTATATGCAACGTGTCGCGGCGGAAGCGCCGGAGCTGGTCGATGCGCTGGCTGAGGTGGGCGCACGTTTCACCCATCACAGCTCGATCGCACCGACCGGTACGATCTCGCTGTCGCTCGCCAATAACGCATCGAACGGCATCGAGCCGAGCTTTGCGCATCACTACTTCCGCAATGTGATACGCCAGGGGAAAAAGACCAAGGAAAAGGTGGATGTGTTCTCGTTTGAGCTGCTCGCTTACCGGGCGCTGGCTGAAAAAGACGCGATGCCGGGCACCGGTGGTGGCGAAAATACGTTGCCGGACTACTTTGTATCGGCTGACGATATTTCGCCGACAGAGCACGTCGACATTCAAGCGGCTGCACAGAAGTGGATCGATTCATCGATTTCCAAGACAGCCAATGTACCGACGGACTATCCGTACGAGGATTTCAAGGGCATTTATCTGTATGCCTATGAACAGGGGCTCAAGGGCTGCACAACCTTCCGCTTCAATCCCGAGGCCTTCCAGGGCGTTCTTGTTAAGGAGAAGGACCTGAAAAACACAACCTATGCGTTCACGCTGGACGATGGTTCCAAAGTCGAGCTCAAAGGCGATGAGGAAATCGAATACGACGGCGAAGTGCATACTGCTGCCAACCTCTTTGACGCACTCAAAGAGGGCTACTACGGAAAATTCTAAATGATTAAGATTGAAAAAAAGATCGTCGGATACGACGTGGCCAAGCCGATCGCCGAAGAAGTCAGTGAGAAGCCCGAATTCAAACGCGAAGGTGGTGGCGGAAATCGCGCCGAAGTCATTCGCATGCACGAGAAGCTCGAGCGACCGGAGATGCTTATTGGCTCGACGTTCAAGGTCAAGACGCCGGTTTCGGATCACGCGATGTACGTCACGATCAACGACATCGTCCTTAACGAGGGCACTGTGCACGAGAAGCGCCGGCCGTTCGAGATTTTCATCAATTCGAAAAATCTCGACCATTACCAGTGGATAGTGGCGCTGACACGCATTATTTCAGCGGTGTTCAGAAAAGGCGGTGACGTCGCATTTCTCGTCGATGAGCTCAAGGCTGTATTTGATCCGCGCGGCGGCTATTGGCAGCCTGGCGGCAAGTTTATGCCGTCAATCATTGCCGAACTCGGCTACATCGTCGAGAAGCATTTGATCGCGATCGGTTTGATGAGTGCGCCGGGACTCGACGAAGGTCAGCAACAACTAATCGCCGAAAAGCGTGCTGAGTTCGAAGAGGCGAACAAGCAGCAGGATGCGTTTTCCAAGAACGAGTACCCGGAGGGTGCGCAACTGTGTACGAAATGCAATACGGCGGCGGTGATCATGATGGATGGGTGTATGACCTGTCTCTGCTGCGGCGACTCCAAATGCGGCTGAGAACGCATCTGGCGGCACGCTACGGCGTTGTCGCTCCGCAAAAAATGCTCACGTACTAGCGTGTACGCTGCGCGTTTTTGCGAAGCGCCGCCTTGTATCGCGCGCGCCAGCTGCGCTCTCAGCGTAATGCTTTGTTAAAAACGAGCTCGAACTGCTCATGTACTCGTTTGTACACTGCGCGTTCTCGCTCGTTTTCGCCGCGCCTTCCGCGCGCCAGCTGCGCTCTCAGCAACTAATAGCCGGTTTCGTACACTCCGCCGTTCCCCGTTTTCTTGCCTCGTCTCGCGATCACCTGAGCGGCCCTCCGGGCATTTGAAAGGCTGCTGCCGAACGGTTGTCGTGGTAGATTGCAGGCCGTGACGCTGCCAATTCCAGATTTTTCAAAAACGCAGGTCGTCGTTGCTGGCGACGTCATGCTCGATCAATATCTTTTTGGTGCAACGGGCCGAATCTCACCGGAAGCGCCGGTGCCGGTAGTACACGTCGAGGATACGGATGATCGACCGGGCGGTGCCGCCAATGTCGCAGTAAATCTAGCGGCATTGGGTGTATCGACGCGTCTAATTGGTGTTGTGGGTCGCGACGCAGCGGCCGACACACTCGAGTCGATACTCTCGAACCGCGGCATCCGTTGCGACTTCAATCGACTCGACGACCGGCCGACGATCACCAAGACTCGCGTCCAGAGCCGCGGCCAACAACTCATTCGTCTCGACCAGGAGAACGTCGCCGAGATGCCGGGTAAGGCAATGGTCGAAAGTCTTGGTACGGCGCTTACTGGCGTTGGCGCCGTGATTCTATCGGACTACGGGAAAGGCGCTCTTACCGATGTCACCGCAATGATCGACGTTTGTCGCAACGCTGGCGTGCCGGTCCTCGTTGACCCCAAAGGTCGCGACTTCAGCAAATATCGGGGCGCGACATTGATCACACCCAATCAAGCCGAGTTCGAAGCTGTCGCCGGCGAATGCGATACCGATCAAGAACTGGTCGAGCGCGGCCGCAAGTTGATTGCCGATCTTCAGATTGACGCATTGCTCGTGACACGCAGCGAAAAAGGCATGTTATTGCTCGAGTCGGGCGTCGAGCCGCTTTTCTTGTCAACACAGGCGCGCGAAGTATTCGATGTTACCGGCGCTGGCGACACCGTCATCGCAACGCTCGGCGGCGCACTGGCAAGCCAACAGAGCTTGGCGACGGCGGCAGCACTCGCCAACATTGCGGCCGGGCTGGTCGTTCGCAAGATTGGTGTCGCAACCGTAACGCCGACAGAGATCCGTGTCGCCTTGCATCAACGCGGGCAGGGCGGACGAGGCCTTGTCGAGCTCGATGATCTGCTCGACATGGCTAACGAAGTTCGAGGACGTGGTGAGCGCATCGTAATGACGAACGGTTGCTTCGATATTTTGCACGCTGGCCACGTTGCCTACCTCGAGGAAGCAAAGAGCCTGGGCGACAGGTTGATCGTTGCTGTCAACGACGACGATTCCGTGCGTCGACTAAAGGGGGCGACACGGCCAGTAAACGGACTTGAGGACCGAATGCTCGTGCTTTCCGGCCTTGCCGCGGTTGACTGGGTCGTACCGTTCGCCGATGACACGCCCGCTGCGTTAATCGATTCGATTCTGCCGGATGTGCTGGTCAAAGGCGGTGACTATGAACCCGAACAGATCGCCGGCGGCAAAGCCGTTTTGAAAAACGGTGGCGAAGTCCGTGTTCTTGCGTTCAGAGACGGACAATCGACGACACGCATCATCGAGCGTCTCAAAGACTAGATTGCCGAACGGCCGTGCGTTTTTTTTACAACCTGCTGACATATCTGCTGCTGTTGCCGTACGGGCTCTATTGGCTTTTTCGCGCATCGATCAACAAAAGCTACCGGCGTAAGCTCGGTCAGCGCTTCGGTATTGGCTTTCCAGATTTGGATCGTTGTATCTGGATTCATGCCGTTTCAGTCGGCGAAGTCGTCGCGGCTGCGCCGCTGATTCGCGCGCTGATTCGCCGCTATCCAAAGCAGACGTTGCTTGTAACAACGGTGACGCCGACTGGAGCAGCACGCGTTGAGGCGTTGTTCGGCGATAGCGTCAAACACAGTTACATTCCATTTGAAACGCCGTTTACCGTGAATCACTTTTTTTCGTCGGTCAATCCATTGATTTCATTAATCATGGAAACTGAAATCTGGCCGAATTTGTACCATGGCTGCGGCATACGCGACATTCCTCTGGTCTTGGTTAGTGCGAGAATTTCACCAAAATCGGTGGCCGGTTATCGCAGGTTATTACCATTGTTCCGTGAGACGCTGTCGCACGGTATCGTTATTGCGGCTCAGAGTAGCGCGGATGCCGAACGTTTTCTTGCGTTGGGCGCGAGTCCTGATCGAACGCAGACAATCGGCAACATCAAGTTCGATCTCGAATTGCAGAGTGATCTTGTTGCCAGAGGTACGGTGCTTCGACGGGAATTATTTCCAAATCGACCGGTCTGGATTGCGGCAAGCACGCATGACGGTGAAGAGAAGTTAGTCCTGGATACGCACGACAAATTGAAGGCCGAGTTTCCGGATCTGTTGCTGATTCTTGTGCCTCGGCATCCCGAGCGTTTTCAGATCGTTCGAGAGCTCCTGGAAAAGCGCGCAACGAAATTCATCGCGCGCACCGACGAGCGAGCTTGCGAGCCCGATATCCGTGTCTTTCTCGGTGACACGATGGGCGAGGTCATGCTGTTTTGTGCGGCCAGCGACATCGCGTTTGTCGGTGGCAGCCTGGTGCCAATCGGCGGTCACAATCTCCTCGAGCCAGCCGCGGTATCGCTACCGATAATCACCGGCCCACATGTTTTCAACGCGCAGGATATTGCCGATCGCTTTGTTGCCGAGTTGGCGTGCCGCATGGTCGGCGACGCCCAAGAACTGGAAAGCACCATTCGTGAGCTGTTGCGGAACCCTGCTGTGGCGCAGACGCTCGGCAAAAATGGTCGTCGGATATTGGAGAAAAACCGCGGCGCTCTGGCTCGCCTTATGGGACTGGTAGAACCACTAATCGACACGGCCGACGACTAGCGTCATTCGCTTTGTGTGGCGGCGGCCTCTTCGGCAAATTCTTGCTCTGGCGTCTTGCGATCGACCAAATATTGCTCCAGCACCTCGATGTTCTGCACCCGCAAGTTGCCTGCGGCCTGCCGCAGGCGCATCACATTCAATATGTAATCGTACCGGCTCTGGTAGTAATTGGTAATCGCCTGGTACAGAGCGAATTGCGAATCCAGCACGTCAACGATAGTGCGTGTGCCGACGTCAAAACCGGCCTGCGTTGCTTCCAAGGCCGTGCGGCTTGATTCAACGGCTTGTTCGAGCGCACGAACGCGACTGATTTCTGACAATACGCCGAGATACGCGTCGCGTGTTTGTCGCTCAGTTTCGCGGGCGACGCGCTGCAGGTTTTCTCGACTTGCTCGATGCAAGTAAACGGATTCGCGAACGCGAGATGACGTGATGCCACCGGTAAACAGTGGGATCGTAAATTGAACACCGATACTGTCGGTGCTGCCGTCACTGTCGGCCGTCAATGGTGGCAACCCATTGATGCTTCGATCCGCGTCGACGTCTCTATCGCCGGTGCTCGCGACTAGGTCGAGTGTCGGGTAGTGTCCGGTGCGTTGAAACGAGACTTCATCGCTGGCGAGTTGTTCGTCAAGACGCGCGGAATTGAGCGAAAGGTTTTGCCCCATGGCCAGATCTATCCAGCTTGCTTCATCCTCGGGGTCCGGTGAGTTCAACGGTAGATCGTCGCCCGGTGCCGATAGCTTTGTAACATAGATACCCGTAATTTCACGCAGAAATTCACGCGCTGTCGCAAGCGATCGTTTTGCCCCGATCTCGTCTGCGACGGCCTGGTCATAGGCGGCCTGCGATTCCTGCACGTCTGTAATCGCGATCAGCCCCACATCGAATCGCTGCTTCGCCTGTTCGAGTTGTCTTGCGATTGCGGTGCGGTTCGCATGGATCGCGCGCAGCCGATCTTCAGCAGCCAACACGTTAAAATATCGTAGCGTGACGCGTACGATCAAATCCTGTTGTGCGGCTTCGCGATCTACCTCGGCCTTAGCGACGATTTTGTCGGCGCGACGCAAGCCGACGATCTGATCCCAACGAAAGAGCGTTTGGCGAAGGGTGAATTGCCATTGCTTTATCTCGGAATCAGTGTCCGATGTGAACGAGCCGAACGCTCCGCTCGAGTCTGCGTCAACCGCTGTGCCCGAGCTCTCATCACTGGTCCACGAGCCGTCGGCGAAAATTTGCGGCAATAGCGCACCACGTGCTTGAGGTGCCGCTTCCAGCGAGGCGAGGCGTCTGGCCTCGGCCTCGTGAATCAATGGATCGCTTTGCAGCGCCTGCTGGTAAATCTCAAGCAACGACTCCGCGCCCGCGATGCCCGGTATCGATGCAGCCATGATGATGAAAAATAAGGTTTTGAATCTTATTGTTTTTTTCATATTTTTTCGCGTTCCGTTAGTAGTTCGCAGAGCCGTGATTGAGGTGTTATGGTTAACTATATCACTAAATCAGCTGGTGCGGGAGCCCACGCTCGCCACCCCGCATCATACCGATTCAGCACCTACAGACACCTCGTAGATGCCTGAGGTTCCGGAGGGGTTTCAGTCGCGGCAAAAAAAATTCGCCATTAGAAAGTGAATTGCGGCGGTATTGTAGCGTTAACCAGCGGCTTGAGGTTGGTTTCAAACAGGCTGGCGCTCTGCCAGTCATTATCGTCAGTCCGTCTGATAAGTTGTGCGTCCATGACCGGTGAGTCGCCGACGACGACAAACAAACGGCCGCCAGTTTTCAATGCTTCAGCAAAGCGTGGATCAAATTCCTGAATGGAGCCAGTCACGGCGATCGCATCAAATCGACCTTGCGGTAATTCTTGCATCGCGTCCATCAACTTCAGATTGACGTTGTCGAGTCCCGTGTCAGCAAGATTCTCGCCGCTACGCTTGAGGAAGTCTTCGTGAATATCGATCGATGTAACGTGATGCGCGAGCTTGGCGAGACACGCCGTCACAAAAGCCGTTCCGGTGCCAACCTCGAGCACGTGCTCGACGCCGGTCAATTCCAGCGCCTGCAGCAATCGCCCTTCGACAGTGGGCGTCATCATTGATTGTCCGTGACCGATCGGAATCTCCGTGTCGGCGAAAGCGAGCGCTTGGAAATCTCGCGGCACGAAGGTCTCGCGCGGAATTTTTCCAAGCACCTCCAGGACAGTCGGGTCGAAAACGTCCCACGCGCGAACCTGTTGTTCGATCATCTTTTCTCGGGCGAAATCGCTTTTCATGGTCTCTTAATGTAATCCTTTGAAAATATGGACAAATCTTTTCTATTAGCCAACGAAAATCGAGCTGCCAAAAGCCCTGAGCGACGACTGGCTGCCGAATTATGGTGAATAGGACAGGTGAGCCCGGACGGCTGGGATATCCTGTGCAAAGCCTTCAATTAAAGGCGCTTTTTCAACCTATAATCTCCGACAACGGAGATGCATTTTGAGCGCACAATAATAACAAATGATCCTTGCAAGGCATCAATAGCGGAATCGATGGATGCCGCCCGTTAACCTCATCATGGCGTCGCTTGGCGTGCTGTCTGTCGTCGCGGTTATCGCGAGCATTGTTCAGTGGCGGAAACGCCAGCGGCTCTCAGAGCGAGTCAAGCTGTTTAACGCTGAATTGCTCGAGGTATCCCGCGATGCGGCGGTGGGTCGGCGGCTTTCGGTGCCGGAGGAGGCCGATACCGGCGCGCTCGCGCATACGATTAATCGGCTGTTCGATGCACTGGGGGAGCGCGACCAGAAGATCCAGCGACGTGATCGTTTGTTTCGGGATTTCGCAAGAACGCTACCCGAAATAGTTATCATTCACGACGATCAGATTTTGCTGGCCAACGAGTCTGCGGCCGGATTGGTTGGCCTCGAACCTGCGCAACTCGTCGGTCGGGACGTCGCTGACCTGGTCAAGCCGGCGTATCGGGCACTGTTTCGCAAAAATGTGGCAAAGCGCCTGGCTGGCGAGAACGTGCCGCGACGACTCGAAATACAGCTAATCAACGGCAATGAGGCGGGTCTGTGGGTCGAGGCGCAGAGTTCGAATATCGAGTTCGGTGGCGCTCCGGCAATTTTGACCGTCGGTCGAGATGTCAGTCATCGCAAGAGCCTCGAAGTGTCGCTGTCGCGCTCGAAACGGCAGGCACAGTACACGCTGGAATCGATTGCCGAGGGGGTCATCACGACCGACAATGACGGCCGTATTGACTACATGAATCTCGCTGCCGAGTCCCTGATCGGCAGCAATCGCGATGATGCCGCAGGCCATCGCATCGGTGAGCTTTTCTCGCTGGTTGACGATGCCGATCGAAGACCGCTGGGCGATCCCGTTGAACGCTGTCTGGCTATGCGGCGTCGCGTCAATATGGGCCGACGAGCGGTGATGATCGCCCAAGACGGCGACCACGAACATTCGGTTGAGATAACGGCGTCGCCGATTCGCGGGCCCGGCAATAGCATTTCGGGCTCTGTCGTCGTGTTCCATGACGTCGGCGAAATCCGTGGCTTGACGCGCAAGATGAGCTACCAGGCGACGCACGATCCGTTGACGGGACTGATCAATCGCCGGGAATTCGAGCGGCGCCTCGACGAAGCGATGGATTCTGCGCACTCAGAAGAAGCTGTCCATATGATGTTTTACATGGATCTCGACCGCTTCAAGGCGGTGAATGATAGTTGTGGACACCTGGCTGGCGACAACATGCTCCGCGAAGTAGCGACGCTGATCAAAGATCAAGTCCGCGACTCAGACTTTGTCGGTCGTCTGGGTGGTGACGAATTTGGCGCGTTGTTAATCGGTTGTCCAATCGACAAGGCGCGGCAGATTGCGACGGACGTGTGTAATGCGATCGCCGACTATCGTTTCGTTTGGAAAGACAAGATATTCAACGTCGGCATTTCAATTGGCCTGGTCGAAATCACTCATTCGACGGGCTCGATCCAGGACGTCATGAGTGCCGCCGATTCCGCCTGCTACGTTGCGAAACAGCAGGGTCGCGGGCAGGTTCATGTCTATTCGGCACGAGATGAGGCTATCGCACGCGAGCGCGGCGACATTCAGTGGCTCCGGCAACTACAAACTGCGCTGCACGAGGACAGCTTTGAACTCGCTGTGCAGCCGATCTTGGCGATGTCGGGCGCTGGCGACACAGGGCCGTCGGTCGAGGTACTGATTCGGCTGCCCGATGGTCGCGGCAAGACGGCCGATACCGCCGAGTTCCTGCGGCCTGCCGAGCGTTACCAGTTGATGCCGCAGATCGATCGCTGGGTCGTCAACGCAACGCTGATGGCGATCACCGGCGGCGAGATCAAGATTGCCGGCCACCGCAGCTGCGCGATCAATCTTTCCGGGCAAACGCTGGCCGATGAAGCGTTTCTTGGCTTTGTCGTCGATGCGCTCGATCATTCCGGCGTTTCGCCGTCGTCGATCTGCTTCGAGGTTACCGAAAAGGCAATCCTGGCGAATGTGCAACATGCGCAACGCTTCATTGAGGTATTGCACGGCATTGGGTGTGGTTTTTCGCTTGACGATTTCGGCAGCGGGCTCGGTTCGTTCTCCAGTTTGAAACATCTGCCGATCGACTATCTAAAGATAGACGGCACATATACGCGCAACCTGCAGTCCGATCTGGTTAACCAGGAAATGGTCGCCGCAATGATCAAGCTTGCACGCACAATGCAGTTTCGCGTCGTCGCCGAACAGGTCGAACACCAGGAAGACTTCGATTGGCTGCGCGATATTGGCATCGACTACATTCAGGGGCACTTCGTGGATCCACCGACAATGCTCGGGACGGGCGCGAGCGGCAACTATCGGGCATTGAATCCGTAGAAGTCTCGGTCTTACTCAGTCTCGACCAAA
>Ga0265303_10002049_pt1 | contig 12490 bp, 5 predicted proteins | sample Helome_2_FD_192494 | JGI IMG/M metagenome (GOLD analysis project Ga0265303, IMG submission 192494) | Marine sediment microbial communities from subtidal zone of North Sea - Hel_20160317 (Illumina Assembly) | ecosystem: Environmental > Aquatic > Marine > Subtidal zone > Sediment ...
GGTTTGACGTTAGGTTTGTTCATAAATTAATATATATTGTATGTCAAGAGGATAAAATATACTATATAAGGAATAATGACTCACAAGAAAAACATACTACTGGCAGCCTTAAGCGGCATACTGCTGACGGGCGCCTTTCCCAAAATCGGTTTGGATTGGCTGATCTGGTTTGCCCTCTTACCACTCCTGTATGCCCTAAAAGACCTGACGATGCGGTCTGCTTTTCGCATGGGGTTTATCACCGGGCTGATTCACTTTCTATCGTTGCTGTATTGGCTGGTTCCGGTCATGCGAACTTACGGCTATTTGCCGGCCTATTTAAGCATAGCGGTTTTATTTCTGTTTGCAGCCGTATTGGCTCTTTTTATTGCTCTTTTTTCAACCGCTCTAGCCGGTTTCGGGAAAACGCCCATTCGCTGCCTGATAATGATTCCGATATGCTGGGTGGCCCTGGAATATCTGCGGTCATTCATCTTTTCCGGATTCCCGTGGGAATTATTAGGGTATTCCCAGTTTAATCGTTTGCCACTGATTCAAATTTCAGATATATTTGGGGTTTACGGACTTTCGGCTTTAATTGCTTTCACCAACGGAACGCTTGTTATCAGCCTGCTTTATTTCACCAAAAGGAGATGGCAGGATACCAATATTTCAAATCGGCTGGCAGTGGGATCAATCATCACCCTGATGGCAGCCTTGGTGTTGACCTTGCTATATGGTCATTGGCGTTTAACTGACATTGATAAACGAATTGCAGCCTCTTCCAAAGCGCGCATCGCAGTTATTCAGGGCAATATTGATCAGGCAATCAAGTGGGACCCTGCCTTTCAAATTGATACTGTAAAAAAATACAATCGTCTGTCCGCCTCTATAATTGAGCAATATCCGGATCTGATTGTCTGGCCGGAGTCAGCCACACCGTTCTACTTTTTATACGATATAAAACCATCAGAATTGGTATTTGAAGGTATTGATCAGAACGCTATCGATTATCTGATCGGAAGTCCTTCTTTTGTGCGTACGAATGACGTGGTACAATTCTTTAACAGTGCGTATTTGATCAGCCCGCAAACCAAAACCATGGGTAAATACGACAAAACCCATCTGGTGCCGTATGGCGAATATGTACCATTTAAAAAGTGGCTGCCGTTTCTGGGAAAGGTCGTCGCCCAGGTCGGCGATTTCAGGGCCGGGACAATAGGCAAAACCCTGCAGTGGAAGGACCATCAGATTGGCGTTCAGATATGTTATGAAATCATATTCCCGGGACTTTCCCGGGCAATGGCCAGAAACAATGCCTCATTGTTGATCAATATCACCAACGACGCCTGGTTCGGAAAAACAAGCGGCCCGTACCAGCATTTTTCCATGACCGTTTTCAGAGCGGTAGAAAACAGAAGATCCCTGGCAAGGGCGGCCAACACCGGGATCAGCGGATTTATCGATCCGGCCGGCAGGATTTTAGCGGCAACAGAATTGCTCAAAGAAGCGGCCGAAACCCGTTCGCTTCCGATGCTAAAAGAGAAAACCGTTTATACCAGTATCGGTGACCTCTTTGCCCGGGGGTGCATGGCGGTAGTACTATTGGTCACACTGCTTGAAATAATACGGTGGGGTATTAATAGAAAAAGCGATCTAAAACAAGCCGGATAATAGTAAAAAAGATAGTAGTCCTCAAATATTCAATCTTCAATCGTCAATCGTCAATCTTCATTCCTAACAGGGAGGTAACCAAAATGTCCATTGATTTAAAACAAAATTTGGAAGAGCTTAAAGTAAAATTAGAACATCTGCGGAGTTATCTTTGACCTGGATGGCATCGAAAAGCGATTGGCTGAAATCGAAAAGATTATCGCCCAAGATGGTTTCTGGGATAACCCGGAAGGCACCAAGCCAATTTTAAAAGAACGAACGTCTATTTCCAATAAGATCGACAGTTTTAAAAAACTGGGGAGCGATCTTGAAGAAAGTCAAATTTTGCTGGATCTGGCCGTTGAAGAATCCGATGAAGAGGCCTTGGATGAAGTCACCCAGCAGACAAAAACGCTGGACGAAAAAATCAATCAGCTTTCTCTGGATCTCATGCTGGATGGCAAGGATGATTTCCGCAATGCCATTGTTTCTATCAACGCCGGAGCCGGCGGCACTGAAGCCCAGGATTGGGCCGAAATGCTTTTCAGAATGTATTCCCGGTGGGTCGAGCGCAAAGGCTATAAGTCGGAATTGATCGATTTTCAGCCGGGTGACGAGGCCGGGATCAAAAGTGTAACCTTTACAGCCGGCGGAGAAAATGCCTTTGGATATCTGAAATCAGAAACGGGTGTCCACCGGCTGGTGAGAATTTCACCTTTCAATGCCAGCGGTAAACGCCATACATCCTTTGCATCGATTTTTGTTTACCCGGAGCTCGGCAGCGAAATCACCGTTGACATCGACGACAAAGATATACGCGTGGATGCAAACAGGGCCAGCGGGGCCGGCGGGCAGCATGTCAACAAGACCAGCAGCGCGGTTCGCCTGACCCACCTTCCCTCCGGAATCGTTGTGCAGTGCCAGCAGGAAAAATCCCAGCATCGCAACAAGGACCTGGCCATGAAAGTCCTCAAAGCCCGCCTTTACCAGCGTGAACAGGAAAAACAGGATGAAAAATTGCAGGAAATGCACGACAGCAAAGAGGATATCGCCTGGGGCAGCCAGATTCGTTCCTATGTATTGCATCCCTACCAGATGGTAAAGGATCATCGCATAAACCTGGACGTCGGTAACGTCAACGCGGTTCTGGATGGAGACATTGATCAGTTTATTAAGGGAGTGCTGCTACATAAGAAATAAAAACCGGAATGAACCACCCCGCAGCAGAGCTGCGAGGTATCAAAAGGCATTTTCATTTAACCCCGATGCAGAGCATCGAGGAATTCTTTTGATTAAAATGTCCATCTTATGACCAATGGCTGCGTTCTGAGCCGCCCAAAAATGCTCACGTACTTGGTGTACGCTCCGCTTTTTGAACGGCTCACGCCTTGCCCTTGGCCATAATCCGAACATTTAAATCCGGTTTTAATCATTACACCTATGTTTAATCCATTGACAGAACCCGTTTTTGTGAGATAGGGGGTTCATATTAACGTTTCGAACATGGTCGGGAAAGCATCAACACTGATGAACATGGGCGGTAAGAAAAAGATGTGAGGAGGGCTATCCATGCTGTTCAATCCGAAAAAGGCGCAGTTCGACCACCTGGATGAACGATCCAGGGAAATCATGAAAAAGACCATCGATTTCTTTGAAACCAAGGGAAAGAAACGGCTCAAGGAAGACGACCATGAACGGATCTGGTACGACGATTTTCTTCAATTCCTCAAAAAGGAGGCAATCTTCTCCACCCTGCTGACTCCGACCCAATACGGCGGCAAGGGATGCCGGTGGGACACCTTTCGGAATATGGATTTCAACGAAATCCTTAGCTTTTACAGCCTGGCATATTGGTATAATTGGCAGGTGACCATCCTGGGGCTGGGTCCCATCTGGATGGGAAAAAATGAAGAGGTCAAGCAAAAGACCGCCCGGTTGTTGGAAGAGGGCGGGATTTTTGCTTTTGGCCTATCGGAAAAGGAACATGGTGCGGACCTGTATGCCAGCGACATGGCTCTGACCCCCGTGGGTGACGGCCAGTATCGGGCAGACGGTGGTAAATATTACATCGGCAACGGCAATGAAGCGGCCCTGGTCTCCACCTTCGCCAAGAATTCAGAAACCGACGAGTTCGTCTTCTTCGTGGTGGATTCCAAGCACGAAAACTACGAATGCGTCAAGAATGTGGTCAATTCCCAAATGTATGTCTCCGAGTATGCCCTGCATGGCTACCCTATAACTGACGCCGACATCCTCACAACGGGCAGCGAGGCGTGGGACTCCTCCCTGAATACTATCAATGTCGGCAAGTATAACCTGGGCTGGGCCTCCATCGGCATCTGCACCCACGCCTTTTACGAAGCCATCGACCACGCGGCCGGCCGCTTTCTGTTTAAGCATTATGTAACCGATTTTCCCCATATCCGCCAGCTGTTCGTGGATGCCTATGCCCGGCTGTGCGCCATGCGCATGTTTGCCTCGCGGGCGGCGGACTACATGCGCAGTGCTGCGGCCGACGACCGGCGCTATCTGCTGTACAACCCCATGGTGAAGATGAAAGTGACCACCCAGGGCGAGGAGGTGATCAACCTGCTGTGGGACGTGATCGCGGCCAAAGGCTTTGAAAAGGACACCTACTTCGAGATGGCGGCCCGGGACATCCGCGCCCTGCCCAAACTGGAGGGTACCGTCCACGTGAACATGGCCCTTATCGTCAAGTTCATGGCCAACTACTTCTTCAACCCCGGCCAGTTCCCGGAGATCGGAAAAGTGGACGCACCGGTCAATGACGATTTCCTATTCAACCAAGGGCCGACCAAGGGGCTGGGCAAAATCCAGTTTCACGACTACAATATTGCCTACAACAGCCTGGATCTTCCCAATCTCAGGATATTCAAGGAGCAGATCGCCCTGCTGGTGGAACTACTAATGACCGCCGCACCGAATAAGGACCAGGTCAAGGATATCGATTTTCTGCTCAATCTGGGGGAACTTTTCACCCTGGTGGCCTACGGCCAGTTGCTTATTGAAAAAACCAAGATCGACGCGGTGGAGGACGACATGATGGACCAGATCTTCGATTTCATGGTCCGGGATTTCTCCAAATTCGCCCTTCAGCTCTATTGCAAGACCAGCAGCACGCCCAAGCAGATGGAAATTTGCATGAAGATAATCAAGAAACCGGTGGTAAACCCGGAGCGCTTCAAACGGATCTGGGAAAAGCATGTTTATGGCCTTTTAGGGGCCTACAGAATGAACGACTAGCTTTTCCGATGAATGGTAATCGGGCATTATAACCACTTTTGTGTTTCAGCCAAATTCGGGTTTCGGGCATTTTCAGCATAATCAATTTTAAAATGCCGTCCCGATACTGAAATGCATTACGAAAAAATCCTCATCGCGCTCGGAGCGCTGGTCAGGATTAAAGGCGAAATCCACCCTTGCCGGCCCGACCGGCAATAGATACTGCAAACCGAATCCAACGCCGGGACGAAAATCTTTGAAAAAATCATCAAGGGTATCGGAGATGACATCGGAACGGCTGTCATAGGGCTGAAGGCCGCGCTCGGACCGGGAACGGTCGGGCGCAACATTGCCGTAGTCAAGAAACACCGTACCGATCAGATTACCGATCAGACGCTGGCGCAGTTCCAGGTTGAAAACATTAAATCCATATCCGCCAACGGAATCCCCGGAAGGGTTTTTGGGGCCAAGCTCCGACTCCTTGAAACTGCGCACCGTATTTTCACCGCCATTGAAAAATCTTTCCGACAGCGGCAAGGTGATTTCGCCCTGACCCGGCAGGATCAGACCGGTCGTATACCGAACTCCCAGAACGGTATAGCGCGCCAGGCTGAAGAATTGCCGGACCCCCCCCGTCAGACGGGTCAGATTGATGCTGCCGCCCAGGAAGGTGCCTGCCTGTTCGGCCGAGCCAAATAGCCGCTGGCCGCTGGTTGGGAAAAACAAGTCATTGCGGGTATCATAGGTAAGCTGCCCCTTGATGCTGGCATAATTGTAACCACCTTCCGATTGTTCATTAAAATCGTCGACATCCGAGATATCGGTGGATCGGATCATGTACTCGGCTGTTGACAATACGTTGTCGGATAAACGCTTGGACAGGGCAAACGCCATACCAATGTCTTCCCGCGTAAACGAAGGTTCCTCACGGTGATTGTAAAATCCCGTCAAATCAGCCTTGATGTCGGTATTGAAAAAAAAAGGATCCGTCAGGCCCCCGCTCAGGATGCGGGCCTTTAAAGATCCCGTTGCTTGGGTTCTAAAAATGCGGCCGGTCCCGAAAAGGTTTTTTTCCTGAAATCCCACCCGCAGCCGCAATTTTTCATATGACCCCCAGCCCGGCTCAAAGAACAGCTCTTTGGCACGGGTCTCGGCGACGACCACAACCAGCACCCGTTTGGCGGGATCCCCGGTTTTTTCAAGCTCAAAATCGACCTTGGAAAAAATCCCGGTCCGGTAAAGATCCCGGAAGCTTTCCTTCTGCAGTGCCAGGTTGTAACGATCGCCGGGTTTAAGCCGCATGCGGTTGCGAATGAAATTGGGGCGGGTACGCTCATTGCCCCGTATCTCAATTGCCGCAATCGAAACCCGTGGCCCGCTGCTTATATTGGCATCCAGCACAACCTGGCCCGGTTCGCCGCCGGCGCGCCGGTCTATTTCAACCACGGCATCGGGATAGCCGAAATTGCCGCAAACTTCCAGAAGGCGGGTTTGAAGCAGAAGTCTTTGGCGCTTGAAATACGGTTGATTGATCAACTCCCGAGATATTTGATCAAGGTCTGCTTGAGCCCCTTCAATGCCGTCACCGCTGATTTCAATCCCGTGAACCGTATAGGGAATACCTTCCTGGATACGGAGGGTTATATTTACCTGACTGCGATCCTCTGTAAAATCAAATTCAGGCTCGTTGACAACGGCATCCAGGTAGCCCTGGGTGGTGTAGTAGCGGCGGATCTCGTCAACCGCGGTCTCTACCCTGGATCGGACGAGTACGAGCTCGTCCTTGCCGAAAAGAAGGCTGCGATCCTTTTGAAAGTATCCCCTTATTTTTTCATCGTCCAGCGCCTGGTTGCCGATCGCAATGATATCTCGAACTAAAACACGGGGTCCCTCTGAAATCAGAAAGGTTATCTTCGGCACCGTGTCTGGTTTTTCAATCTGATAATTGACGACGGCGAATGCATAACCGGCCTTACGATAGGCTAATTCCATTTGAAACGCAGCGTCATCGATGTCGGCCGGCCGGTGCCCCTCTTTGTCGAAGGACTTGAGCTCAGCGGCAGCTTCCCGGCGCAATGCCGCCTCGCTGATCGCCGTATTCCCCTGAAAAATGATTCCATTTGATTTGGGTGCGCTTTCCTGGGGCTCGATTTCAGCCGCTGCATCGGCCTTCATCCACAGGTGCGAGGCCATCGCGATGACGACAACAAGCAGGATAGGCAGGAGCCGACTACGGAGAGTTTTCGGCACCCTTGTGCACTCAACGAAACCGGAATACAAGTTTGATTCCTCCGTTGTAATAGTCGAAATAATCCCGCTCGCCGGTAAGATAAAGGCCGTCACCCTCCACCAGGACATCATCGGCCAATCGAAACTGGGAATGGATGGTGTCCTCCCCACGCTGGGTGATGGTCCTTCCGACTTCGACATCGAATCGATCCAATATGGAGTCGGTCGCCTCATCCGCATCGCCGCCAAACAAGCGGGAGATCAAATCCCGCCCGAGAAATACGGCGACATTCAAGCCCTGCTTCATTCCGCTCGCCCGGCTGCCGCTGTTCTTCGGCGGCTTGCCCGTCAGCAGGAGCATCAGCAGCTCTTCGTCGGGCAGCGGTGGTACTGAAGACAGGGTGATGACCGGTTCATCGTAGGGGCCGTCGATCACGGCGGTGATGTCATAGCCCAGCATGGTCGAAGTTCCGATCAGATCGAGCCGGGGACGGTCCGGATCTGTCTTTTCAAAACGCACCAGACCGGTTTCCAGCTGGATGCGACCGGCCGGCAGATGAAGACGGGTGGATTCGACATAGACCTTGCCGACCAGCAGCGGTATTTCTCCGGTCCCGGTCAACTGCAGATCCGGGCGTATCGAACCCCTGACCAGATTGTTGCGCACCTCAAAGGGCTTGCGGGCTGTAATCCGGACATCGAAAACCATATCCCGCAGGGGTGGATCGGTGATCGAAAAAAGCCGGAATCCCCCGCCGGTATCGGGGGCGCCAGCGGCCGTAATCCCCTCGATAACCCCAAAATTCTTTGAAAAGCGTCCGTCGGTAACAGCAAGCTCTCCGGCAAGCACCATACGGGCCAAGGGACCTTTCAGCGTCAGGTCGGTGTCGGCCCGCAGACGTAAGCTTTCGTTGCGATACAGGAGAAGATTTTGGCCGTGAAGCCTTAGATCGGCAGCATACTCCGATTCTGCCGCCAGCTGCCAGGATCCCGTCAATTCAAAGGGGGCACCCCCCATCTCCCCGGTAAGTGCGCGCAAGGTTACCGCCTGGGGCGTCACCCCAGCTTCCAGGTTCAAATCCCGCAGCGGGGGCATATCGAAATCCGGTGTAAACTCGCCATTGGTTAACTTGATAATTGCATCCGCACTCGGCGCCGTTATCGGCCCCTGCAAATTCCCAGTTGCCTCGAGACGTCCGGCCAGCCGGCGCACACCGTCCAGCTCCCGGGCCAGCAAGCTTAAATCCGCAACCGTCAGTGATCCCTCCAGATTGACCTGGCCGGTCAAGCGGCGCGTATTCGGACGAACCATATCCTTCAGGGTCGGGACACCGGTCCATTGGCCACTGGCCTTCATCTGCCAGCCTGATGAATGAGCTTCCAGCATTTCAAGCGCCAGAAGGTCGCCGTCTATTCTGACATCGCCGGTGATCGTATATGGCCCGGGGGGCAGCGGCCGAATCTCATCCGGTCTTTTCAGGTCTTTAACTGCCAGGTGAAGTGTACCGGTCGGGCGCTTCCAGGTGCCGGACAGGTCAAGATCGCCCTGGATCGATCCGCCAGTACTTTCAAGCCATGGGGTGATAAACCCCAGTACACCAACATCGTCAATGCGGGCGCGGCCGTTCAGCACAACTGATCCGGGTATGAATAAGTCGGGCTGCAAAGGATCGAGGGGCAGTGTGCCGGTCAGATGAACCTGTTGCCCCTTGGGCCCTTCCCACGCAAATTCTTGAATCTTAAACACCTTATTACCGTATTCAACATTGAACCGGCCCGAAAATGCCATCGGAACATCCGAACTGCCGAGGTTGTCAAGCGTACCCTGGAGGCTATAAACGGGGGCGCCGGCTTGCCCCGCGACCCTGACCCGGGCATTCAAGCCCTTGAACCGAAGTCGATCGGTGAATATTAAATCGAACCATCCGTCGCCGTTAAAGTCTGATACATCAATCCGCAAATCTGAGGGACCGCGTGGATCGAAACGGCCGTCAACCGTCACCCGGCCGGTGGACCCGGACAATCTCACGTTATCGAAGTTGATTCGGCCATATCGAAATAGACGGCAGGTTGCCGTATTTTCAAGAGCCAGCAAGGTGCTCTGTCCGATGATGGCCGCTTTTTTCAGCGTTATATCAAATTCGGAGTCGTCCGGATTGCGCCGAATATCGCCGGCCAGCAGCAGTCGCTGCTGGTCCATCGTGAGTTCGGCCGATTGAATACTGATTCGGTCAGCTGAAAACATCAAATCCACATCCGCATCACCCAGGGGGGTGCCTTCGACGCGAATTTTGCGGGTTTGAAGATTCAAGCTGCCGGTCGGCCCGGCAAAAGGTCCTTCTAGTTTAACCGATGCTTTCAATCCGCCGTGAACGTTTACGGTTTTGTCCGACAGCAGACCCCACAGGGGAAGCAGTTCTGAAAAATAAGGTCCCAGATCATTAACAGAAAGCTCGATATTGACGTTCTCAAATGACTTGTCCGCCAGAATGAGCCTGCCATGGCCGATGGCCCGATCTTTGTCTCTTTCCAGAACGGCCGACTCTATTGCCACACTCTTGATGTCTGCTTTTGCCTGTATCGACAAATTGCCAAGGGTCTTATTCCGGTAGGTTAATGCCTGTCCCGTAATGCTGGCTGCGCCCTGGGGGGCCTGGATAGTGCCGGAAACATTTACTTGTCCTTTCAGGGAACCGCCCAAGGCCGGCAGGGCAAAAATCCGACTGAGGACCTCGACTTTGGGCAGGTCGACGCTCAGATCACCCACAAGGGGCGAATCTTTGAAGGCCCGCTCTCCAATCGGCAGTGTAATATCGGCTGCTTTTAGCAGGATATGGCCTCCTTCGACATCAAGGCGGCCATCGGGTATCTTCACCCTGCCGTCTTTCATCTGCCCGTTTAGCATTAACCTGTGGGAGGGTATCCGATCATCTGGCTTGGGGATCTCCACTCCGACAATCTTCAATAAAGAAGAGATACGGGTGCCCTCCAGGCGCCAGTCTACTGCTAAAGACTGCAAAATAGGGTCGAGATCGTTTCCATAGATAACCTCGAGCGGAACAGATGCCTGGCTGACGCTAATCCGGTTGGCGTCATTTGTCAGTTGAAGGTCTTCCACGCGCAGATACCGACCATCGGCCATGAGACTGAAAAAAAGCTTGTCGAGGGTTGTGTCTTGAACGGAACCGTTGAAAACCTGAATCTTAAGATCACCGATCATATCCCGGGGATCCGAAAGCAGGAAACTCAGTTGCCCTTGCAAGGAGAGGTGACCACCGAAAGGCAACGCCTGTGAAGCCAGAAGTTCGGATATCCGGCTTAGATCAATATCGGAACCTGACAATGCCACCTGTAATCGGTTATCTGCCATCCGGCCGCTGGCGTCCAATTGCCCGCCGGCCAGGTTTAATATCATCTCAAAGGGTATTTGGTGAGGTATCCCGCCAAGTCCGATTGTTGCTGATTTTACGATCAATTGATTATCGACCAGCAGCTTTTCAATCATCAGGTTTTCATTAAAATAGGACATGTCGGTTTCCAGGGCGACGGCGAGGTTGCGCAGATCGGGATGATTCAGAGACCATTGCGCCACACGCAGTTGAAGCAAAGACTTGCCCGACTGATCAGATCGAGTCGCTAAGGAAATACCATCAAATCGGGTCTCATATCCAGTGCCTTTGACCTCAAAGGAACTGTTACGGATACGAATCTGAGGCAGAATCGACGGCAGTATAACGCCTTTTAAGGCATTTTTATCATCATTTAATCCCGTCTCCCCTGTCAAATCAATCGACAGCTGCCCGCCCTCCACATCAGTTGAGATCCCGGCCAGAAAGGACGGCAGGCCCCCAAAAAAATCCCACAGACGATAAGTCAATTTTAATCGGCGCAATTGCAAATCGGTCAGCGGGCTGTCGGTCAGTCGTTTGACCGTCGTCACGTTTTTTATCTTTATGTCCGAGAAATATGATCCCCCTAATTCACCGATTATGATTTTCAACCCCATGTTGGCTTCAACCGTGCGTTCCAGGAAGTTGATGGCATAAGGTGCAATTAGAACGCTGCGTAACGCATAAGTGCCTGCAAGCAGGGCCATAGCCGTTATAAACAACCACAGGAGGATTCTGCGTAGCTTGTTGGTAGATATTTTTTCAGTAGTCATATTTTGAAAACTCATGGTGCCGCTGATGCTTTTTCCAGCTACATGAGCAAAATAGGGTACGTTTCAGAGCCGTTGTGCGACCGTCCACAGCCGGAAGCTCTGATGGATGAGTCACTGGAGGGCTATATCAAATATTGGATGGGCGGGGATATTAAGTGGTGATTATCAAGTTTTAACTTATCCCAATATATATATATAAATAGCTTTTTCTTTGATCATTTGGCGGCTTAGCGATATATTATTTTCTTCAATCGTGGATTAGTTCTGGACCCATATGTCGCCAATCATCCGGATATAAGCTTCCAATTTTGCGAACAGTCCGACTACCGCGGCATCTGATTCAGACATCCGCAGAATGTTGCTATATTAGTTTCATATCCAATTCCGAAATTCAAGATAATTAAAACGAAAAAGCCGGATGGGTTATATTATACCCATCCGGCTTTTTCCCCGAAGTATCAATCCTTTTACCTGAGCCCTAAGCCCTTACTACTACCACCCCCGGAGCAGATACTCATGTATGGAATCAGCCGCTTTTCGTCCGGCGCCCATGGCTAAAATGACGGTGGCCGCTCCGGTGACGATATCGCCGCCGGCCCAGACGCCTTTTTTATAGGTCTTGCCGGTGGCTTCGTCGGCTTCGATATAACCCCACTTGTTCAACTGCAAATCCGGTGTGGACTCCGTTAACAAGGGGTTGGCACCGGAGCCCACAGCAACCACGCATAGGTCGCATTCCAGTTGGAATTCCGACCCCTTGATGGGAACCGGTCTGCGGCGACCCGAATCATCGGGCTCACCCAGCTCCATTTTAAGGCATTCCATTCCGGTCAGTCTACCCTTTTCATTGCCCAGATACCGGGTGGGGTTGGTCAGCAGAAAAAATTCGATGCCTTCTTCCTCGGCATGATGGATTTCGGCAGTTCTGGCCGGCATTTCCTGTCGGGAACGGCGGTAGACGATGCGGACTTTTTCGGCCCCCAGACGCATGGCGGTCCGGGCGGAATCCATGGCCACATTGCCTGCTCCCAGAACAACCGCATTTTTTGCGCGTGGGATCGGCGTATCCACCTTGGGATACAGATAGGCTTTCATCAGATTGGCCCGGGTCAGGTATTCGTTGGCGGAAAGGATTCCGATCAGGTTTTCCCCCGGAATATTCATAAAGCGGGGCAATCCGGCGCCTACCCCGAGGTAAATGGCATCATAGCCTTCCTCGAAGAG
>Ga0265303_10002050_pt1 | contig 12489 bp, 7 predicted proteins | sample Helome_2_FD_192494 | JGI IMG/M metagenome (GOLD analysis project Ga0265303, IMG submission 192494) | Marine sediment microbial communities from subtidal zone of North Sea - Hel_20160317 (Illumina Assembly) | ecosystem: Environmental > Aquatic > Marine > Subtidal zone > Sediment ...
GCGATCGAGCGTGGTTGCCGTCACGACCAGCTAGCCGCGGTGCTGATTATCGATATCGATATGTTCAGCCAGATCAATGCAACCCTGGGTAGGTCGGGGGGCGACGAGTTGCTAAAGAAAGTCGCTTACCGGTTGAACTCGATTGTGCGCAAAACAGATGGTGTATCGCGCTTGAGCGTTTCGCGCTTTGCCGGTGATGAATTCGCAGTACTGTTTACCGATCTTCCCGAAAAGGAACAGGTGACCTGGGCCGTTAAAAGAGTTATTGATATCGTCAACGAGGCGGTCGAGATCGACGGCAATACCATCTACCCAACCAGCCACATTGGTGTCAGTCTGTACCCAACCGATGCGGATAGTGTTGAAGAATTACTCAACCATGCGATGAGTGCCAAGCAATACAGCAAAAAACACAAGTCAGAGGTCGGGTACCAGTTCTATGACCAGCACGTGCAAGAGCTTTCGGTTAAACATCGTCAACTTGAAGCTGATCTGCGCCAGGCGATCGAAAACGAGGAATGGGTGCTGCAATACCAGCCGAAACTGGATATCAGTCAGCAAAAGATCGTCGGGGTCGAGGCGCTGATCCGTTGGGATCATCCCACGCGTGGCGTGGTATCGCCCTACGAATTTATTGAATTTGCAGAGCAGCGCGGGTTGATCGTGCAGATCGGTGACTGGGTTATCAGGGCGGCTTGCCAACAGTTACGCAGCTGGCTCGATCTCGGCATCCACGATTGCAAGATCGCGATCAACCTGTCGAGCAAGCAATTAATCCAGGCAGACATCGTGCCAAAGATTCTGCAATGCCTGGAAGAATACAAGGTTCCGCCTCGGTTGTTCGAAGTTGAAATCACCGAGACCGTCCTGATGGAAAACATGCAAAAAGCGCTCGAGTCGCTGGAGCGGCTGAATGCGCGGGGCATTTCGATTGCGATCGATGACTTCGGTACCGGTTATTCTTCGTTGGGTTACCTGAAGGCGCTCCCGATCGACGCTTTAAAAATTGATCGTGGATTTATCCGTGACCTGTGCGCCGATGAAAATGACCAGAAAATCGTGCAGACCCTGATCTCGATGGCACATTCGATGAACATGAAAGTGATTGCCGAGGGTGTCGAAGAGCAGGCGCAATTTGACCTTCTGAGTGAGTATGGCGTTGACGAGTTACAGGGTTACCTGTTGAGCAAGCCGACCGAAGCCAAGGCGCTTGAGGCGATGATTCGCGATCCGCAACAGCATCTCGGAACCCCCGCTAACGTGGTCCAGTTCCGCCCCTGATCTGTGCGTTCTGGCTCAAGGCCCGGTTCGAAAACCTAACTGTTGCAACACCTCAACTGGTACACATGCATTTTGCTGCTGCACGATAAAGCGCTCGTACTCCAGGCGATCGGGGTAGACGCGGCGTAACGCGTCGAAATGCCGAGCAAAAGATGCATCGTCGAGGTCGCTTCCAACCGTAAAGGCTGCATGATCACGCCAGATATCAAAATGTTGATAAAACAGGTTATGCCAGGCCGAAGGGTTCGAGTTCGTGGTCTTCAGGTTCAAATGTTTGTCGGGCGGAAACTGCTGTGTCATATGCCAGTTGGACGAGAGGTTGAAATGATCAGAGGCCGCGTCGAGTACCATCTGCGTGCCCCGCAGGCGCCCCTCGACGCTGTAGCCGGCGATATGCGGGGTCGCGAGGTCGACCCGCAACAGTAGCTCACGCGACAGGTTGGGTTCGTTTTCCCAGGTATCCAGAAAAACGAGCAAATCGCCACGTCGTTGTAAAACATCCAGTAACGCCTTGTTATTGACCACTTCACCGCGCGCCGCGTTAACCAGCAAACAGTCGGCAGCCAGGCGCTGCAGCTGTACGGAATCGAGCAGGTGGAAGGTCGGATGTTGGCCAGCATGCGTTAAGGGCACGTGCAGCGAGATAAAATTGCATTCTCGGAGAATGGTATCGAGATCGACAAAGTCCTGGCTCGATGTGCCAGCTTCCTGCAATGGGGGATCGCAAACCAGGCATTCGATGCCGAGTGTGTCGAGTTTCTGATGGAGGCGGGAGCCTACATTACCGAAACCGACAATACCGGCTTTCAATTGAAGCGGATCGAAGTCTTTACTTTGCGCCAGTGCGAACAGGCCGCTGACCACGTACTCCGATGCGCCTTCGGCATTGCAGCCGGCCGCATTACTGTAGCCGATATTCGATTTTGCCAGGTAATCCAGGTCGATATGATCGGTACCGATGGTGGCTGTGCCGACGAATTCGACCGGGGTATCATCGAGCAAGGTTGCATCGACACGGGTCACCGTCCTGATGATCAGGCACTCGCATTCGCTGAGATGTTCGCGTTTGATTTCGCGCCCGGGCATCAGCGTGACTACGCCGAGGTCCCGGAATGCGTTTGCGACACAGGGGATATTCTGGTCGGCCAGTATCTTCACGACATGCAAAAACGGTCGATCAGGCCCTCGAGCATTTTTATTGTAGGGTCAATGTGCGCCAATGGCAGGAATTCATCAGGCTGGTGTGCCTGGTTGATCGAACCGGGGCCGATGACGATGGTTTCGGTTTGCATCGAATTGTAGTAGGGCGCCTCGGTGCCGAAAGCCGCGCTACCGATCTTTTTGCCGGTGATATGCGTCAGGTACTGCGCTATTTCGCTGGCCTCGGGAGTGTCCATTGCGGGCATGCCGGCGCCGAAGATCTGAGTGATAACGCGCAAGCCGCGCTTGTCGGCCACCTCGGCCGCGAGTTGTTCGAGATCAGTTTGCAGCGTTTCGAACGACATCGCGGGTAAGAAGCGGATATCGATCAACAGCGTGCAGGCACCGCAGATCCGGTTGGAATTGTCACCGCCATGAATATGTCCGAGGTTCATCGTCGGCGTCGGAATGGTAAAGGCCGGGTCATTGTATTGCTGCTGGATTTTATCGCGGTAAGCATACAGGGCGGTCATGAACTGGTACATGCCGTCAAGCGCATTGTTACCGAGTCCCGGGTCGCTCGCGTGCCCGGACTGACCCACGAATTCGACCGACATGGTCAGGTTGCCCTTATGTTGCCTAATTGGGGACAGACCCGTCGGTTCGCCGATGACGCAGAAGCGCCCCAGTTTGTTACCGTTGTCGGCGATCAGCCTGGCACCACTCATGGTGGTTTCTTCGTCGGCGGTTGCCACCAGGGTGAGAGGTTTTTTGAGATTCTTAAAGTTAACGCCTCTGCTCGCCCTGAGCGCGAGTGCGAGAAAACTCTTCATATCGCAGCTGCCGAGCCCGTAAATCCGATCGTCTGCTTCCCGGGCTGTGAACGGATCGCTGCTCCACAGGGACGGATCGCAGGGTACGGTGTCGGTGTGGCCCGAAAGCACCAGGCCATCGCTGCCGCTGCCGGCACGCGCAATCAGGTTAAATTTATCATTGCCTACGGGCTGAATTTCGATCTCGAAACCAAGGTCTTCACTCCATTCGGCAACCCGATCGATAACGCCGCGGTTACTCATATCCAGGTCGGCGTGCACACAGCTCACCGACGGGGTCGCAATCAAGGTCGCGATCATATCGCGCGCAGTTGGTAACTGTTTACCCATCTGTCGTCATCCTGTTCCCCATATAACGTCATTCCGGCCCCCGAGCCGGAATCCAGTAATGCGCCTCACGTCATTCCGGCCTCCGAGCCGGAATCCAGTAATGCGCCTCACGTCATTCCGGCCTCCGAGCCGGAATCCAGTAATGCGCCTCACGTCATTCCGGCCTCCGAGCCGGAATCCATTGTCGTGTAAATTAAGTTTTACAAATATATGACGCACCTGGAATGGATCCCGGCTCGGGGGCCGGGATGACAGTGTTGGGCGGTATATGACGCACCTGGAATGGATCCCGGCGGTCCGACGTATCGGTCGGAGGCCGGGATGACGGTTGCTGCAAAATATGATGACCGCTTGCTAATCTAACCACTCCAGTTATTCGGGCAGGTCGGTTACCGCGCCTTCGGACGCGGAGCTGACCAGGCGCGCGTACTTGGCCAGTACACCGCGCTTATAGCGAGGTCTAGGTGGTTTCCAGGCATTGGCGCGACGCTTGAGTTCGGCCGCGCTCAACCTGACGTTGACTTCGCGTTTCTCGGCGTCGATGGTGATGACGTCGCCATTCTTAAGCAAGGCGATGGGTCCACCGACTGCTGCTTCGGGCGTTACATGCCCCACCACGAAGCCATGTGAGCCGCCGGAAAAGCGGCCGTCGGTCACAAAGGCGACATCCTTGCCGAGGCCTTTGCCCATAATGGCCGACGTGGGCGACAGCATTTCACGCATGCCGGGACCGCCTTTCGGGCCCTCGTAACGCACCACGATGACGTCGCCTTTTTTAACGGTACCGTCGAGAATCTTTTTCAGCGCCTGCTCTTCGGAGGCGAAAATGCGCGCCTTGCCGGTGAAATGCAGCCCCTCCTTACCTGAAATCTTCGCCACCGAACCTTCGGGGGCAAGGTTACCGTGCAGGATGACCAGGTGACTGTCCTTCTTGATCGGGTTATTGAGCGCATGCACGATATCCTGGCTTTTGGGGTAAGGCTTTACCCCGGCCAGGTTTTGCGCCAGTGTTTTGCCGGTGACGGTCAGGCATTCTCCGTGCAGCAAGCCTGCTTCGAGCAGCATTTTCATCAATGGCTGAATACCGCCGATTTCGATCAGTTCTGACATCATCGCCTTACCGCTGGGGCGCAGATCGGCGAGCACCGGTACGCGCTTGCCGATGCGCGTGAAATCGTCGAGCTTGAGGTTGACCCCGATTGACGAGGCCATCGCCAACAAGTGCAGCACCGCGTTAGTCGAGCCACCCAGGGCGATAACGACCGTAATCGCGTTTTCGAATGCTTTTTTGGTCATGATGTCGCTGGGACGGATATTGGCCTTGAGCAAACGCATCGCCGCCTTGCCGGCCTCGATACAGTCATGTGTCTTGTCTTTCGAAATCGCCGCCTGCGCGGAGCTGTTTGGCAGGCTCATGCCCATGGCCTCGATCGCGGAGGCCATCGTGTTCGCGGTGTACATACCACCGCAGGAACCGGGGCCCGGGATCGCGGTGCATTCGATTTCCTTGAGCTCTTTTTTGGTGATCTTGTGCTGCGCCTGCGCGCCTACCGCTTCGAAGACCGATACCACGTCGGTGCTTTTATTGTTGTGACAACCCGGCATGATGGTGCCGCCGTAGACAAACACCGAGGGGCGATTAAGGCGCGCCATGCCCATCAGGCATCCGGGCATATTCTTGTCGCAGCCGCCGATCGTCACCAGTGCATCGAAACCCTGGCAGCCGGTTACCGCTTCGATCGAATCGGCGATAACCTCGCGCGACACCAGCGAGTATTTCATGCCCTCGGTGCCCATCGAAATACCGTCGGAAATGGTAATGGTATTAAAAACCACCGCTTTGCCGTTGGCAGCGTTGGCGCCTTCGGCGGCCTTTAGGGCGAGCTGGTCGATGTGCATGTTACAGGGCGTTACCATGCTCCAGGTCGATGCGATTCCGACCTGGGGTTTTCTGAAATCGGCGTCGTCGAAGCCGACCGCGCGCAGCATCGAGCGGCTCGGTGCGCGGTCGACGCCATCGACGACCAGCGATGAGTATTTGCGCGTATTGGTTTTGCCGGATGCGATTTTTTTAGTAGCCATAGTGTGATTAATTTCTGGAATTTGAAGAATCGCCGTAGGTTAGGCAAAGGCGGTAGGCGATGCAAGTGAATAAATCGGCTACAAAACCCAATAATCCAGATTCTTGCCTATACTCCTTCTAATCCGGATTTAACCCGATTGGTTCATGGCCGAAACGATTTTGGTAGCTGTACTTTCCGCGCTGATCAGCGCAACTTTGACGTGGTACTTGCTAAAGGGTTTCGCGGCAAAACGGGCCCGTCGGCAAAGGCAAGATCGTAAGGATAGGCTGCATAACCTGATCGAAGGCACGGTCGGAACTACCGGCGAAACCTACTTTTATGCCCTGGTCCGGGAATTAGCCCAGTTCCTTTCAATTGATACGGTATTCCTGGCTGCCGGCGATGGCGACGAGCAGCAGGATTATCAGTCCCTGTCTTACTGGTGTGACGGCGGTTACATCATGAACCACGAGGTTTCGTTACAAAACTGCCCCTGCGCCGAAAGTGGTGCCTTCTGGTATCTCGAAAATTCTGCCTGCCAGCTATTTCCCGATGCGACTTTTTTAAGGCAGCGATTCGGTGCTTCCGGTGTATTTGCGGTAAAGCTGCAGGATACGTCCGGTCGACAGATTGGGGTGCTGGCCGGTACCAGCCGCAGCAGGTTAGACCTTGAAAAAAGTGATATCCACGTGATCAAGCTGTTCGCCGCGCGCGCCGCAGCCGAACTGGAGCGTAAGCTCGCGCTGGGCGAAACCCTGATGGAAAAGGAACGTGCGCAAGTTACCCTGCACTCGATCGGCGACGGTGTCATCACCACCGACAGTAAAGGTTGCATCGACTATATGAACCCGGTGGCCGAGGCCTTGACCGGTTGGCGCTACCACCAGGCGATGGGCTTATCGATGGAAGCGGTGCTGCATCTCGAAGACGAGCTGAGCGGGAAGGTGATTCCGGACCCGGCACAGCATTGCCTGTCGGAAAAGCGTGTGATTGCGCCGAAAACCGATAACGTCCTGATATCGCGCAATGGTGATCGCTACTCGATTCAGGGCACAGCGGCACCGATGATCGACGGCCAGGGCAACAGCATTGGTGTGGTGCTGGTATTTAAAGATGTGACTGACTCGCGCCGAATGCAGAAAATAATGGTGCACCAGGCAACTCACGACCCATTGACGGGCCTGGTGAACCGCACCGAGTTCGTGGAACGGCTGGAACAGTCTCTGCAATCGGCCAAGGATTTCGAAAATACGCACGCACTGTTGTTTCTTGATCTCGACCAGTTTAAATATGTGAATGACAGCGCGGGACACGTGGCGGGCGACGAACTGCTGAAGCAGATTTCATCACTGCTCGCGGGTCAATTGCGCGGTCGCGATACCCTCGGTCGTCTCGGTGGTGACGAATTCAGCGTGTTACTGGAAAACTGTCCGTTAACCAAGGCCAGTAAAGTCGCCGAAATGCTGATCGGTGTGGTTCGTGAATACCGTTTCACCTGGGATCAAAAGACCTACCAGGTCGGGGTTAGCATTGGCATCGTTCCGATAACCGCGGAAACAACGAGCTGCAAGCAATTAATGCACGATGCTGACCAGGCCTGTTACGTCGCCAAGGATAAAGGTCGGGGGCGATATCACACTCACAGCAAGGCTGATACAGGGTTGCGCCTCAGTCCGGGTGAGAAGGTGCAACGCAAGGATATCCAGGATTCGCTCTCGAATGAGCGTTTTCTGCTGCTGTACCAGCCAATTATTGCGCTCGACCCGGATCAGACGCGATTACATACCCGTGCCGAGATCCTGTTGCGCATGCTGGACGAAGCCAATAACGTGATTACGCCCGGCGCATTCCTGCCGGCTGCGGCGCGCTACGGTCTATTGCCGCAAATTGACCGGTGGGTTATCGACCGGGTATTCGGGGCTTATTCGCACATCTTCATGCAGAATCCAGGCCTGGTACTAAATTTGAATCTATCGGCGCCATCTGTTGCCGAGGATTCGCTGCTCGATTTTATTTTGCTGATGTTTGACAAAACGATCGTAAAACCGCAGCAAATCTGTTTCGAGATATCTGAAAGCACGCTAAGCCACAATCTTGCGAACGCGAGTCGGCTGGTTAAGCGTTTACGAGCCCTCGGCTGCAGTTTTGCGCTCGACAATTTTGGCAGCGGGCTGGCCAGCTTTGCCGCACTTAAGGATTTGCAGCTGGATTACGTTAAAATCGACGGTAACCTGATTCGCGACATTTGCACCGACCAAATCGATCGCACCATGGTTGAGTCGATCAATTCCATGGCACATTTAATGGATATCAGGACGATTGCCGAAAGTGTCGATGGTGAGGCAACTATCGAAAAATTGAAATCGATAGGTGTCGACTATGCGCAGGGTTACTACCTGGGTGAACTGGCGCAACTGGATGAAATCGGCAGTGCCGATCAGAATCAATCCCTCTCCGAGATCCCGGTTAACTGACCCGGTCACTAAATGCTTGCGCATTTAGTGACCGGGTCATCCCCGCGCAAGCGGGGATCTCGCAAAACTACCGTCATCCCCGCGCAAGCGGGTATCTCGCAAAACTACCGTCATCCCCGCGCAAGCGGGGATCTTATCCGGAAACAGCAGGTTGGAAGATTCCCGCTTACGCGGGAATGACTTCAATGCGCGGGTGTGACTGCGGTTTATCGAGGTTAAACGCCGACTTTTTTAGAGCGTCGTTCCAGGATTAACGTGTTGCGCCAACGGCCGTCGCGCTGGGCGATACGTTCGCGAATCCCGACTTCCCGGAAGCCATGGCGCAGGTGTAGATTGAGTGTGGCCTGGTTTTCGGGAAAGATGGATGAATAAAGGCTCCAGATCCCGTTGCGTTCGGATTCTTCGATAACGCGAGCCATCAACTTGCTGCCGATACCCTGACCGAGAGACCCGGTAGCGACATAGATACTGACTTCGGCAACGCCGCGATAGCAGTCTCGCGCAGACACCGGAGCCAGGGCTGCCCAGGCCTGCACCCTGCCTTCTTGCTCCCAGATCAGTCGAGAATGGGGAAGATACTTCGCTTGCCAGGTATCCCAGTCCGGCGCCTCGGTTTCGAACGAGGCTTCGCCAGTTTCGAGTCCCTGCTGGTATATTTCCAACACCGCCTTAGCATCAGAATTTTGTGGATTTCGGATCATAAAGTCGATTTATACTGGGACTAAGGTGCTCGATGCAATACTAGATTATGCAGAAACACTATCAATTGTGCATGATCTATGCCTTGGCTGGAGGCCTAGGTTATGTTACTTTTCCTGCATGGAGCAATATTAGAAGACTCCTTAAACTGTCGTCACGGTTAAAACTAAAGGGTGGGAAAGCCCCGTAAATCGCGTTGACAATTCATTAAAGTAATAACAATTGGAGAGAGTGACCAATGAAACTTTTTAAAACGCTGGCTGTATCTGCAGCTGTAGCGCTTGCCTCAACTTCTGGTGCTGCTACTGCGGGTACGCTACAAGACGTACAGGCCCGTGGTGAACTTAACTGTGTGGTAACGACCGGTGTAGCCGGTTTTGGCGCACCCGATGATTCTGGTCGTTGGGCCGGCTTCGACGTCGATTTTTGTCGTGCTACCGCTGCCGCGGTGTTGGGTGACCCGAATAAAGTCAAGTTTGTACCAACCACTGGTAAGACCCGTTTTACCGTGCTGAACTCGGGTGAGGGTGATTTGTTATATCGAAACACCACTATTACCATGAGTCGTGACGCAGACCTGAAACTGTCGTTCCTGGGCGTTAACTACTATGATGGCCAGGGCTTCATGGTACCGAAGGCACTTGGCGTAACCTCTGCCAAGGAACTCGACGGTGCTTCGGTCTGTATCCAGACTGGTACGACCACCGAGTTGAACCTCGCTGACTACTTTCGTGCCAACAACATGAACTACGAGCCGGTAACCATCGAAACCAACGAAGAAGGGCAAACCAATTATCTTGCCGGTCGTTGCGATGTATACACCACTGACGCATCAGGTCTCGCGTCTACTCGTAGTACTTTCGATAATCCCAATGCGCATATCATTCTGCCGGAAATCATTTCCAAGGAACCGCTCGGACCAGCAGTTCGCCAGGGCGATGATGAATGGGCCGACGTTACTCGTTGGGTGTTGAATGTTCTGATCGCGGCCGAAGAAGCGGGAATTACCCAGGCCAACATCAAGGGTCACGCCGCTAAAGCGGGAAATAATCCGGATATCAACCGTATCGCAGGTACCGAGGGCGATTTTGGATCGATGATCGGACTAGACAAGCAATGGGCGGTACGCGCTATTTCTGCGGTAGGCAACTACGGCGAAATTTTCGAGCGCAACATCGGTGTCAATACATCGCTAGGTCTTGCACGCGGATTGAACGCGCAGTGGACCAATGGCGGAATCCTGTACTCACCACCGGTACGTTAAACTGCAGTAATGAAGCGGCGGTCTTAGGACCGCCGCCTCACTTAAGTCATGGCGATTTGGCATGACTGAATTTTCGGGGGCTAAATAGAATGGCGGCAACAGAAACGTCCAGCGGTAGCAATCCTTCAATTTTTTATCGACTGTTTTTCGACAAGGAACTACGTTCGGTCACGATACAGGTCATTACCATGGCCCTGATCTGCGCATTTTTCTTTTTCATCGTGAACAACGCGATCACTAACCTCGAAACCATCGGTAAGGGATATAGCTTTAACTTCCTGTGGGATGCGTCAAACTACGATATCAATCAAACCCTGATCGAATACGATTCTCGCAGCCCGCACTGGCGAGCTGCCATCGTCGGCATCATCAACACCCTGCTGGTGGCAGTAGCCGGCATTATTCTCTCGACCATCGTTGGATTTCTGCTTGGCGTGTTACGCCTTTCCAGTAACTGGCTGATCAACCGGGTCGTTTATGTCTACATCGAATACGTACGCAACGTACCGGTGTTACTCCATATTTTACTGGTTCACGGCATCGTCGTGAATACCCTGCCGATTCCAAAAAATGCGCTGATGGCCTTCGACGGCACATTGTTTTTGACTAACCGCGGCTTCTACACACCTAAACCCTTATTTGAGCCGGCGATGTGGGCGGTATTGATTGCTTTCGTAATCGGTATCGGCTTCACCATCTGGTTTAAAGGTTATGCCAAGAAAATCCAGGACGCGACGGGTAAAATTTACCCCGTTCTCCTGATCAGCCTTGGTGCCATTATCCTCTTTCCGATTATCGTATTTTTTCTCGCCGGTGTGCCGGTAAACCTGGAATATCCCGAACTCAAGGGTTTTAACTTCAAGGGTGGGCTGGTACTCCGACCAGAATTCGTCGCCCTGTGGATAGCGCTATCACTGTATACCGCGGCCTTCATCGCGGAAATCGTACGTGCCGGAATCCAGGCCATCAGCCACGGCCAGACCGAGGCCGCATTCGCACTCGGCATCAAGCCCAGCCGCACCATGCAGCTGGTCATCATTCCGCAGGCGTTACGCGTTATTATTCCGCCGCTTTCCAGCCAGTATCTCAATATCACCAAGAATTCGTCGCTCGCGATTGCGATCGGCTACATGGATATTGTCGCGACCATCGGCGGTATATCGTTGAACCAGACGGGACGCGAAATGGAGTGCATGACCATCGTTCTAGCCATTTACCTGGCCTTTTCATTGATAATTTCGGCGTTTATGAACTGGTATAACAAACGTATGAAACTGGTGGAGCGCTAAGATGAGTACTGGACAATCCTACGCACCGGGCGAACATCCGGACATGGCGCCACCCTCCACCGAGGTCGGCATTATCGGCTGGGTGCGTCACAACCTGTTTTCTTCGACGACCAACATCGTCATTACCGTTCTGACGATATATTTCCTCTACATCATTGTTCCGCCGATGCTAAATTGGCTTTTCTTAGACGCTGTCTTCGTCGCGGATTCACGTGATGATTGTCGCGCCATCGCCAAGGCGGCTGGCGAAGAGCTGGGCGCCTGCTGGGCATTTATCGGCAAACGCTTCGAAATATTTGTTTACGGGTTTTATCCGGTTGAAGAACGCTGGCGGGTCAATATTTCATTCATTTTGATGCTGGCCGCATTGGTCCCCGTACTGTTTGACAATATCCCCAATCGCAAGCTGGGGTTATGGTTTTCGTTAATTGCACCGTTCGTCATTGGCTGGCTGCTGATTGGTGGCATGGGTCTTACCCCGGTGTCAACCGACAAGTTTGGCGGTTTCATGCTCACGCTTACCATCGGTGTGACCGGTATCGTCGGTTCCTTACCCATAGGCATCGCGCTGGCGCTTGGGCGGCAATCGCACATGCCCGCGTTGCGCATGGTCTGTGTCGCGTTTATCGAATTTATCCGCGGTGTGCCGTTGATTACGCTGCTGTTTGTCGCCTCGACCATGCTCAATTATTTCCTGCCGCCGGGTACGACCTTCGACCTGTTGTTGCGCGTACTGATCATGGTAACGCTGTTTTCATCGGCCTACATTGCCGAGGTTATAAGAGGCGGTTTACAGGCATTACCCAAAGGGCAGATCGAAGCTGCCGACTCGATGGGATTGAAATATTGGCAATCGATGCGCTTGATTATATTGCCACAGGCGTTGAAGATTTCGATCCCGGGGATCGTGAACACCTTTATCGGCCTGTATAAAGATACCACTCTCGTCATCATTATTGGCCTGTTCGATCCGCTCGGCATGGGACGTGCATCGCTGGCCGATACCAAGTGGCAGGGACTGTCGACGGAGATTTACGTGTTCGTCGCGATCTTTTTCTTTGTATCCTGCTTCTCGATGGCGCGATACTCACTTTATCTAGAAAAGAAACTCTATAC
>Ga0265303_10002053_pt1 | contig 12477 bp, 8 predicted proteins | sample Helome_2_FD_192494 | JGI IMG/M metagenome (GOLD analysis project Ga0265303, IMG submission 192494) | Marine sediment microbial communities from subtidal zone of North Sea - Hel_20160317 (Illumina Assembly) | ecosystem: Environmental > Aquatic > Marine > Subtidal zone > Sediment ...
TCTAGAATAATTTGCAATTGATCGCTGCTATTCCCGCCAGCATCGAACATGTCGACCTGCGCCACGCCATACAGCGACGCCAGCTCGGGCACGACGACCTCGCGCAGGAAACGCTTGTTCTGAGTAAGGCGATCTTCACTGTCGTCCGTCTGCTCGACGAAATACTCGATCAGCTGATCGTTGGCGTCCCCCCATTCGCCAAGACTGACTTGTGGGCGCTCGGCGTTAGCGGGCAATGGTCGTAGCCGATTGAGACGGCTGATGATTTCGATCAGGGTTCGCGTCATGTCGGTTTCGAGCGCGAATTCCAACTGCATGAACCCAAAATTGGTCATGCTCCAGGAAATCATCTCGGTCATGCCCGGCGTACCCTGCAGCACCTCCTCCACAGGCACCGTCAGTTCGGATTCGATCTCCTTGGGCGCAGCCCCGGGCCACGCGTTGATGACCGTCACGATCGGCTTCTCGATCTGCGGCAACAATTGCGCAGGTATACGAACCATCGACAGCACGCCAAGCATGACGACGATAGCGGCAACGATCGCAATCGCTGCCGGGTTGGCCAGGCTGATCTGGGTCAGACGCATAAACGGGCCCCCTCCGAAAACCGGCTTGTGGGAGACATGAAGATCTCAATGCGCGCGCTGCGAACGCGCGCGACCACCCGTGCCGCTACTCGATACTAACTTCTGCTGCAGCGTGGCAGTCCTGGCAAGCCTCGCCGATCTCTTGCGCCGCTACGCGCGCTGCCGCGAGGTCTTCCGCCGCTTCGACGCCCTGAGCGGCTTCGCGCATACGATCCACGTAGGGCTGCAATGCAGTCGGCAGGCCCTTTACCGTATCGTGCCGCGACATCCAGTAGGCGGACGTCATAGCTCGTTCAAGATTGCCATCAGCGAGGGCATAATTGAGGTCGTCGAGCTGCTCCGCGTGCGCATGCATGTGATCCAGGAGGTCGGCATCCCGCCACTCTTCAACCTGCGCATAAGTCGTGTCGGGTTCATCTGCCGGTGCTTCATCAACGGACGGGGATTCGGTTGCTGCCGGTTCGGCCGATTCCACCTTGCTATCGGGTTCGGTCGCGGCCTGTTCTTTCTCAGCACAAGCGGCTATGCCGACGGCAATACCGATTATCAATAGCATGTGTACTCTCATGGCGTCCCCAACCTGTTTGTTAGTTCGAATTATCGGCAATTCGGGTGCTCTCACTTGCCGCTGCGCAATTATCCCCCGGAGCGAGGTCCTGCGCCACTGTTCCGTTGCCGCAGGCGCCTTTGAGGGCTGTTGAAAGCGCTGGCTTGCACGGAGTTCCGCTGCGGCAGTACCATCTAATGACAGAATAACAATCCAGAAAATTCGGAGGGTTCCCCAATGCGCACCCTGCTCACTGTTTTACTCGTTCTGATTTTCCCACCGGCTCTGGCCGATTTCCTTGCCTACTCGGTCTCGGACAAAGGCCGGTCGCCGCTTCCCGAACGCATTGACGATATCGATGCTGAGCACTTGCTCAATCTCGAATGGGGCAATTTCGACGGCAAAAGAGTCCGTGTCGGCGTTCTCGAAGTCGACAACAATTCCTCCACGGCGTCATTTACGGTTACCGATTCAAGCGGCGTGGCCTATGAGGCCGAGTGGTCACATTCGGGATCCGGAATGGTGCCGGTTAACGGCATCGAGGCGATCGTTACGGACACAATGAATCGTACGGGTCGATTCCGGTTGGTGGAGCGCGCAGCGCTCGGCGACGTGATCGGTGAGCAGGACCTGGCCTCCTCTGGCCGTGTGGCGCAACCTTCGGGCGCGGCAACCGGCCAGATTCTAGGCGCCGAGATTCTCGTGCAGGTCGTTGTTACCGACTACGAAGAGAAGACCTCCGGAACGAAAAAAGGCGTCGGCGGACTGTTTCGCAAGGTTCCGGTCATCGGCGGAGTGGGCATGTCCAGTGACGAGGGCCGCGTCGGCCTCAATATACGACTGATTGACGCGACGACCAGTGAAGTCCTTTTCACTAAGCAAATAGAGTCGGTCATCAAGGAATCCGAGATTTCGTTCGGAGGTATAGGCTATACCGGGGACATAGGCCTTGGCGGATTCATGGGCAGCTATTCGAAGACCCCGATCGGACAGGCGGTCATCGCCGGTGTCAACAAAAGCGTCTATGCGGTCGTCAAGGAGATTGGCGCGCGGCCGGCTGAAGGCTCGGTCATCAAGTCCGAAGGCAATCGTGTCTGGGTCAATATCGGGGAAGACGGGCTCAATATCGGTGACCGTCTGACCGTAATGCGGAAAGGCGAGGAATTGATCGACCCCGAGACAGGCATCAGTCTCGGCAGTTCGGATACTTCACTGGGTGAAGTTGAAGTCATCCAGGTAGCCGAAAAATACTCCATTGCCCAGTCAGTATCATTGTCGACCGCAGCGAGTCGCGGCGACAAGGTGGCATCCCAGGCCGCGCCGCCGACAATAGAGTTTGCCGACGCATGGAAGCCACCCAAGTAGCGGGTGTATCGTCGCCTGCTTGTGTTAGTGTCATAGCCATAAATAACAATAAGGAAATGACATGAATAAGCTCCTCCAGTGTATTGCGGCCGCCACAGTCCTTGTTTTCGCGGCACCAGGGGTCACCGTCGCCGACAATGACAAGTCGATCCTGGTGACGGGCGCGAGCACGGGCATCGGCCGGCATCTCGCCGAGACGCTGGCCGAAAAGGGCTATCACGTCTACGCCGGCGCGCGTAAGGACAAGGATCTTGCAGCACTGAATGAAATCGACAACGTTACGGCCGTGAGGCTCGACGTGACCAGCCAGGATGATGTTGATGCTGCCGTCGCGATGATCAGGGAAAAAGGCAAGGGCCTGTACGGCCTCGTCAACAACGCGGGTGTCGGCGGCGGCGGCGAGGTTGTCGACACGCCGGTCGAAGACCAGACCTTTGTATACCGGGTCAACGTTGAGGGCGTGTACCGAACGACCAAGGCATTCGCGCCAATGATCATCGAGGCCAAGGGCCGCATCGTGACGACAGGGTCAATCGCAGGCACTATTTCATCGTTCCCGGGTTTCAGCGCCTACAGCGGCAGCAAGCACTGGATCGAGGCCTACACGGATGGGCTGGCCACGGAAATGGAACCGCACGGCGTCGCCGTCAGCGTCGTTGAGCCCGGCAACTACAAGTCGAATATTCGGCGCTCCAGTGCAGCTCGCAGGATGGAACAGGCCAAGTCCGTTGGCAGCGAAGTGACTGAGGAAATGAAAAAGGCCTACGAAGCGACGGCCGAGCGGGAGTTATCCTACAAGGAACCCGATGAGGTCTCCGCAGCCTTCGTGCATGCCCTTTTCGACGACAATCCACTGCGACGCTACGTGGTCGTTCCAAACGCCGAAGAGCAGGCGTGGACGATACGCACGAAGGTCAACGAACTCGTACAGCTGAACGAGTGGGGCCCTTACAGCTACAGCCGCGATCAGCTGGTTGAGCTGCTCGATCGGGCTCTCTCCGGGGAACCCCCCTCCGAGTAGGCCCACCAGGGGGTCTGTCCCTGCCATTGGCCAGGGGTTAGACCCCGTCGCGGAAGCGATGCCAACCCTCGGTAAATCCCGATTAAAAAAGTCCCTCATTTGTGAGCGAATAGGGCTATTCGCGGCCACTAGAGGCTTGATCGCAGGGTCAGGCCGGCTGGGCCGCGACCCTATTCAACAAGAAGTCCATATCAGGGGAAATGCCAAAATGAACGGGCACCTAAGATACGCATCCATGGGGATGCTGCTGGCGACATGTGCGCTTAGTTTTCCTGCAGCGGCAGTCGAATTCCAGTGGGGAGAGGTTGAGGGCAGCTTCAACTCGCAAATTTCACTGGGCGCCAACTGGCGCATGGAAGACATGGAGCCACGACTGGTCACGCCGGGTAACGCGCCGGGCTTCGGTACGGCATCCACCGGCACCGCCGACGACGGCGATCTCAACTACGAAGACGGCGACGTCTATTCGCTGATTCTGAAAGGCGTGCATGACCTCGAGCTTCGCAAGGGCGATTTCGGGCTCTTTGTGCGCGGCAAGTACTGGTACGACGAGGAACTCGCCAATGGCGACCGGCCACATGGCAATTCGCTCAACCTGTACACCCCTAACGAGGAACTGGATGACAGTGACTTTGACAGTTTCGCGGAAGCCTCCGGCATCGAGTTACTGGACGCATTCGTCTATGGCACGTTCTACCTCGGCGAGTCGCAGGCGCCTGTGGATATCCGCGTGGGCAACCAGGTCGCTAGCTGGGGCGAGAGCACGTTCATTCAGAACGGTATCAACACAATCAATCCGATCGACGTCTCCGCATTCCGGCGACCGGGCGCCGAAATCAAGGAAGGCCTGCTGCCGGTCGGGATGGTAACGATCTCCGCTGGCGTGACCAACGCGCTGAATATTGACCTCTTTTACCAGTACGAATGGGAAAAGACCGTCATCGACGGTTGCGGTACCTATTTCTCGACAAATGACGTCGGGGCTACAGGCTGCAACGTCGTTACGGTTTCGAACGCACTAAGCGACCAGATCAATATGGCAGGCGGCCTGTTCGTCACGCGGCTGCCCGACATCGAGGCCGACGATGATGGCCAGTACGGCATCGGCATCCGCTACTTCGCGGAACAGCTCGCCGGCTCGGAATTCGGGCTCTACTACATCAATTACCACAGCCGCACGCCGTACCTGGGCGGCTTCACGTCGTCTAACCCGGCCCTCGGCGGCCCGCCGGATGCGCCGTTTATCCCTGGCGACCCGCTGGGCGGAAACCCGCAGTATTTCGCCGAGTTTCCGGAAGACATCGAGCTCTTCGGTGCAAGTTTTGCCACCAATTTGGCTGGCTTCGCAATTTCGGGTGAGGTGAGCTATCGGCCCGACCAGCCGGTACAGATCAACGCGACCGAGATCCTGCAGGCCGCCCTGGGCTACGCGCCCTGGTCGACGGTAACGCCGATCGTGCTGGCAGCCGGGTTCGGCCAACCGGTGTCGGGCTACGACGAGCTGCCGGTTACCCAGGCCCAGGTCACCTTCATTCGCTTCTTCGACCAGGTCATGGGCGCGAGCCGCCTGTCGGTCGCTGCCGAGATCGGCGGCAACTGGGTGGGCAGCTTGCCCGATCAGTCGGTGCAACGTTACGGCCGCAACACGATCTACGGCATGGGCTACTTTGACCCGATTCCGCTGCCGTCTCCGCCCCTGCCCCCGGGACAGGTTATAAGCTGTGAAGACGGCAATGCACTCGCCGGCGTCAACCCGCCGAACAGCAACGTCACGAATTGCACTGACGACGGTTACGTGACCGATTCGTCATGGGGTTACCGTGTCCGCGCGTCACTCACCTATAATGACGTGTTTGCAGGCATCAACCTGACACCGAACTTTGCATGGTCGCATGACGTCAACGGCTTTTCGCCGAATACGAATTTCGGAGAAGGCAACAGGGCCCTGTCGCTCGGTATCACGGGCGAGTACCTTAACCGCTATACCGGCTCGCTGTCCTACACAGCCTTCTCGGGGGGGGACTACAATGCCATCGAAGACCGCGATTTCCTGTCCGTGTCATTCGGCGTCAGTTTCTGAATCGAATACCAGGAGTAACAACACCATGAGAACATTCGCAAAGATCACATTCCTGGCTGCGCTTGGACTTTTCGCGCAGAGCGCATTCGCAGAACTCACGCCGGACGAGTCAGCTCGCCTGGGTGGTGACGAACTCACCCCCATGGGTGCCGAACGTGCCGGCAACGCCGCGGGTACGATTCCCGCCTGGACCGGCGGCATTTCAGAACTGCCCGCTGGCTACGTCGAAGGTCAGCCGCTGGTCGACCCGTTCCCGGGTGACCAGCCGCAATTCACGATCACGGCGGCAAACTTCGAGCAATACCAGGACAACCTGTCGCCTGGTCAGATAGCGCTGCTCCAGCGCTATCCGGATACGTTCAGCATGCCGGTTTACCAGTCCCGTCGTTCGGCGGCCTACCCTGACGAGCTCTACGAAGAGTATAAGCAGGATGCGATAACAGCCGCGACGACGGATGGCGGCAATGGCCTCGCGAACGTCAATTCCTACCTGCCATTCCCGATTCCGGAATCCGGTATCGAGATCATCTGGAATCACGTGCTGCGCTATCGGGGCGGCAGCGTCCGGCGCGTCTACGCACAGATTCCCGTGCAGGCGAACGGTGCCTTCAGCCCGGTCGTCCTCGACGAGCAACTGACCTTTGCAAACTACCTGTCGTCGGCGCCCGAAAACCGCCTGTTCTATTTCAAACAGGCAATCAAGGCGCCCGCAAGGCTCGAAGGTAACGTGCTACTCGTGCACGAGAACATCAACCAGATCGCCGAACCGCGGGCAGCGTGGCTTTACAATGCCGGCCAGCGCCGCGTGCGCCGCGCACCCGACGTCAAGTATGACGGCCCGGGCACGGCATCCGACGGTCTGCGTACCTCCGACGATCTCGACCTGTTCAACGGCGCGCCGGACAAGTACGAGTGGAAGCTCCTCGGCAAGAAGGAAATGTACATTCCGTATAACGCCTACCGTATGCTGGACAAGGACCTGAAGTACAAGGACATCGTGCTTAAAGGCCACCTTAACCCTGACTACCTGCGTTATGAACTGCATCGCGTCTGGATTGTCGAAGCCACGTTAAAAGAGGGCCAGCGGCATATCTATGCACGCCGGACCTTCTACATTGACGAAGACACCTGGCAAATCAGTGTTGGCGATCTCTATGACGGCCGCGGCGAAATGTGGCGCGTAAAAGAAGCGCACAATCTCTCGCACTACCAGGTCAAGGTGCCGTGGTACGCGCTCGAGACCTCGCACGACCTGATCTCCGGACGGCACTTGCCGCAGGGTTTGGCCAACGAGATCAAAGGCTATCAGTACAAGTGGGAATACAAGGTCACGGAACGCGAGTACACGCCTGCAGCACTGCGGCGTTCAGGAGTGCGTTAAGAGACAAGAAACAAGGGGTGGAAATGAGGCGCTCAGAAGCTACCGGAAATAAGAACAAGCTCGCGTCCATGGGAACCGTCGCCGTTCGTGCGGCGGTTCTTATCGGGGCATTTGGCTGGTTGAGCGTGGGCCATGGCTCGCCGACAGAGTTTGCGTTGTTGCCCGCTCTGAAATCGGAGCTCGCTGAACAAAGCCTGCTACTCGACGTCGCGCGAAACGATGGCCGCTTGCTGGTTGCGGGAGAGCAAGGTCATATCCTGTATTCCGACGACGACGGACAGTCCTGGACGCAGGCCGATGTTCCCGTCTCACTGGCAATCACGTCTGTAGCATTTGCCGGCGCTGACCAGGCGTGGGCAACAGCGCATGACGGCTTTCTGTTGCACTCTGCCGATAATGGCGCGACCTGGCAGGTGAAACTGACCGGATCGGACGTGGCGAAGTTGTCCGTCGGTGCGATCGAGGAGCGAGTCGAAGAACAGCGCACTGCGGTCGCTGAAGCCACGCCCGAGACCCGCGAAGACCTCGAATGGGCGCTCGACGACACACTGTTCGCCCTCGAGGAGGCAATGGCAGCCGTCGACGAGGGCATGACATCACCGATGCTCTCGGTCTGGTTTGCTAATGCCCGAGAGGGTTACGCGCTGGGTGCTTACGGCATTTTCCTGCGCACGAGCGACGGCGGCGAAACCTGGGTGATGGAGGGCAACGAGCTCGACAACCCCGACAAGTATCATCTCTACGGTATCACTCGCTCGTCCGCCGGCACGCTGCTCGTGGCTGGCGAAGCCGGCACGTTGTTACGATCGCTCGACGATGGCGGCAGCTGGATTCGCGTTGAGTCCATCTATCCCGGCTCGTTTTTTGGGGCCATCGCAACCAGCGACGGCAGCCTGCTGATCTTCGGTCTCCGCGGCAACGTATTTCGTTCCACTGACGAGGGCGAAACCTGGGCACATGTCGACACTGGCGACCAACGTACACTGATGTGCGGCACCGCAAGCGGCAACGGCTCCGTGATACTCGCGGGTTCGGCAGGCGCGGTCCTGCGTAGCGATGACAATGGCGCGAGCTTTCGGTCCGTACCGACTGAAGGCGGCAGGGTCTACAGCGGCGTCAGCGCGGCGTCGGACGGCACGTTGATGCTGGTCGGCTTTGGCGGCATTTCGGTGATCGACACCAACGCAAACGCCATGGTGAACGGGGATAGCAATGAGTGATACACACAAAGACCCGACGGGCCTCAATGGCGCCAGACCTCCGCTGGCAGAACGGTTGCTGTTCGAAAACCGTACGGTTGTTATCGTCCTGTTCGCACTGCTGACCCTCTTCTTCGGCTACCAGGCATCGCAGCTCAGGCCCGACGCGAGCTTCGAGAAGATGATCCCGACCTCGCATCCCTATGTCCAGAACTACCTGCGAAACCGGGCAGACCTTGCAAGTCTGGGCAACTCGATACGCATCATCGTGCAAACGAACGAAGGCGATATCTTCGACAAGGACTTCCAGGAAGCCCTGCAGAAAATCAACGACGAGGTGTTTTACATAGCCGGCGTCGACCGTGCCGGCCTGCAATCCATCTGGACACCCAATGTCCGCTGGAGTGAAGTCACCGAAGAAGGATTTCGTGGCGGCGCGGTCATTCCCGATTCCTACGACGGCTCGCAGGAATCCCTCGACCAACTCAGGACCAACGTTCTGCGCTCGGGACAGGTCGGCCGCCTGGTTGCCAACAACTTCGAGTCGGCGACCATCATCGCGCCGCTGACCGATACCAACCCGGATACGGGTGAACGGCTGGATTACCGCGACTTTTCCAACAGCATCGAGCAGTTGGTGCGTGACAAGTACGAGACGGACACAATTAAGGTACGTGTCACGGGTTTTGCCAAGATCGTTGGCGACCTAATCGAGGGTGCGGCGCAGGTTGCGCTCTTCTTCCTGGCCGCATGGGTGATTACAAAGGTACTGCTGCTGCTATATTCGCGCTGCTACTACGCAACGCTGATTCCGCTGCTTTGCTCGACGATCGCGGTCGTGTGGCAACTTGGCCTGTTGCACACCATGGGTTTCGGCCTCGATCCCTATTCGATGCTCGTGCCGTTTCTTGTCTTCGCCATCGGTATCAGTCACGGCGTGCAGATCATCAACAATGTCGCTGCCCGGTTCTATTTCGGCGTCGGCGCACTGTGGTCGGCAAGGCGCGCGTTTCGGGCCCTGTACGTCGCGGGCTTGATTGCGCTAATCAGCGACGGCATTGGTTTTCTCACTCTGATGGTCATCGAGATCCCGGTTATCCAGGAACTCGCACTTACGGCGAGCATTGGCGTCGCTGTGCTGATCTTCACCAACCTGCTACTCATGCCGGTGCTGTTGTCCTACACGGGGCTCACGAAGTCCTGCATGAACTACGTCCAGCGCAGGGAGGAGAAACCGCCGCGCCTGTGGCCGTTTGTCGCCAGGTTCGCCAAGCCACCGTTTGCCCCTGTGACGATCATCGTCGGCATTGCCCTGTTTGCCGTTGGCCTGTTCGGCGGCAGAGACCTGCGTATCGGCGATCTCGATCCGGGTGCGCCCGAGCTTCGACCGGATTCTCGCTACAACCTGGACAATGCCTACCTCACAGAGAATTTCTCTACCAGCACGGACGTATTCGTGACGATGGTAGAGACGCCGCCACAGCAATGCGGCGACTACAAGACCGTGGCTGCCATCGACCGCTTCCAGTCCGCAATGAGCAACACCCCCGGGGTCCAGTCGGTGATCTCGCTCATAAATATTTCCAAGCGCGTGACCATGGCAATGAACGAGGGCAACCCGAAGTGGCATGCCCTGAGCCGAAATCGCTACATCCTGAACAGCTCACTGGCCCACGTGCCCAGCAATCTCATAAACACTGACTGCAGCATGGTGCCCGTCCTGGTATTCCTCGACGACCACAAGGCCGAGACGCTCGAGGCAGTCACCCGCGACGCGGAAGCATTTGCCGATCAGTACAACGATGATGAGATCCGGTTCGTGTTTGCGGCGGGTAACTCCGGAATCGAGTCGGCGACGAATGTCGTGATTAGCGCCGCGCAGTACCACATGCTGGGACTGGTCTACGGCGTAGTCAGTTTCCTGGTTTTCCTCACGTTCCGGTCCTGGCGCGCTGTGGTCTGCATCATCTTGCCGCTGGCGCTGACATCGGTTCTTGGCCAGGCGCTGATGGCATTCCTGGGCATCGGCGTGAAAGTCGCGACGCTGCCTGTCATCGCACTCGGTGTCGGTATCGGCGTCGACTACGGGATCTATATTTACAGCAAGATGGACACGTACCTGAAGCGCGGCTTCGATGTCTACGATTCGTATGTCCGAACCTTACGTACAACAGGCATGGCCGTCGGGTTCACGGGCTTTACGCTGGCTATTGGCGTCGGAACCTGGATGTTGTCGCCGATCAAGTTCCAGGCCGATATGGGCCTGATGCTGACGTTCATGTTCCTGTGGAACATGCTCGGGGCGCTGACGCTGCTGCCGGCATTGGCCAGTTACCTCGTCAAAGCAACGCCCGAGGCCGCGGAACCGGCAGCCGTCCCAGACACCGCCTGAGGCGCGCCTGCAAATGGAATCGCTAACCGGGAGAATCTGAGCGTGGACAGAATCAATCTCTTGGACTCAGGATTCCTCTACCTGGAATCCCGCGAGGCACCAATGCACGTGGCCGGTGTGAACTTGTTCCGATTTCCTGAGCGAGTACACCAGAGCAAGTTCATGGCACGAATCGGCGAGTGTTACCGTTCAACAACCGAGCTTCGCAGACCTCTCGCGCACCGCGTGGCCCACGGCGCGCTGGGGCGATTCGGTCCGCTCTACTGGGAGGAAGACCCGGACCTCGATCTCGACTATCACGTTCGACATTCGGCACTGCCACAACCAGGCAGATATCGTGAACTCTTCTCTCTGGTGTCCCGGCTCCACTCCACGCTGCTCGATCGCAGCCGGCCGCTCTGGGAGGTGCACCTGATCGAAGGCCTGCAAAATCGTGAGTTCGCCGTCTATACGAAGCTGCACCATGCGACCATCGACGGTGTCGCCGGTGTTCGAATGACCGAGGGAAGTTGCTCTCCGGACCCTGAAGCCAGCACCGATCTGTCGCCGCTCTCGATAGAGGCGCATGAAAAATACAAAGCAGAACATGGCCACACGCGGGCTACCGAGCTCGAACCCAGTGAGTTCGAACTCAAGGCGATGGCCGAGTTCCTGAAGGCGCAGTTCGATACGTCGGCACATCTCTTAGGAGTAATAAAGAACTACGCGGCGACATGGCTTGGCCTCGGAAAGGGCCTCGCCGTACCCTGGCGACATGTTCCGCATACGATAATAAACACGCAGGTTTCAGGCGCGCGACGCTTCGTCGCACAATCCTGGAGCATCGATCGTGTACGTGCCGTCAGCAAGGCACTGGATGTCACGATCAACGATGTCGTGCTGGCTATGTGTTCCGGGGCGCTGCGTCGGTACCTCGATGACCAGGACGAACTTCCCGAACATTCGCTGCGCGCGCTGGTACCCGTGTCGGTCCGTGACAAGAACGATTTCGATTCGGCAGTCGCGGTCAGCTACATCGTCGCCGACCTCGGCACGCGCCACGACGATCCGGCCGACCGGCTCGATGCGATCGTGGAGTCGACTCGTGCCGGCAAGGAAATGCTCAGCGAGCTCACATCCCGGGAAGCCAGCCTGTACGCAACCCTGATGCAGACGCCGCTCTTCATAGCCAGCCTGATGGGTGTCGCGGACTGGTTCCCGCCGGTCAGCACAGTTATCTCGAATGTCCCGGGCCCGAAGGAGCAGCTCTACTGGAACGGCGCTCCGCTGCTCGGCTCTTATCCCGTTTCTGTGGTGTTCCAGGGCTTCGCACTGAACATCACGTTTGTCAGTTACCACGGCAGCCTGGACTTCGGCATCATCGCATGCCGACATACGGTGCCGCGCGTTCAGCGTCTCATCGACTTCCTGGAACAGTCGCTGAGCGAACTCGAGGCTATGGTCTAGGCTACAACAACGCTTATCGGAGAATAATGATGTCAAATTCGGACCGCATCCCCCGCGACCGGGACAATGATCATTCACGCGAGATGGCCTCACAGCGCGCCTCTTTCATCGCAGAGATGACAGGTACCAGGATCGATACGGTAGCGAGCTACACGATCGATCCGGCGGTAACCCAGGGAAACATCGAGAACTTCGCGGGCACCGCGCAGGTACCGATAGGAATCGCCGGCCCGCTGACGATGGTCGGCGAGCACGCAAAGGGCGAATTCTACATTCCCATGGCGACCACCGAGGGGACCCTGGTCGCGAGCTATAGCCGCGGCATGCGCGTCATCAGCGAATGCGGTGGCTGCAGGACCACGGTCGTCAAGCACTCGATGCAAAGGGCGCCCGTTTTCCTGTTCGACAATGCGCTGGAAGCGCGTGAATTCGGCAAGTGGCTCGATCAACACATCGACT
>Ga0265303_10002054_pt1 | contig 12476 bp, 14 predicted proteins | sample Helome_2_FD_192494 | JGI IMG/M metagenome (GOLD analysis project Ga0265303, IMG submission 192494) | Marine sediment microbial communities from subtidal zone of North Sea - Hel_20160317 (Illumina Assembly) | ecosystem: Environmental > Aquatic > Marine > Subtidal zone > Sediment ...
CAGAACTCGATATCTAAAGGCGCCACTACACGCAATCTAAGCGGTTCATTACTGGCAGTTATCCCTTGTGTATCTGAATGGAGAAGAAGAATCCTGTATCGCAAGGAGTTGGAAAGACTACTTAGTACCGGGCCCCATCTGATTCGTGATATGGGATTAGGTATTGACGAGGCGCTACACGAAGTCAGCAAACCATTTTATATTGAATGAGCTGGAAGCAAAAAATGAGGCATAAATCCGAGCGTCAGTTACTGGCCGATCTCTCAGTGCACTCGCAGGCAAAACTCAATGCAGTGGCTCGACGGCTGAACGAGCGGCCAAGAAAAACGTTAGACTATGAGACACCAGCCGAACGATTTAACCGGTGTGTTGCGTCGATCGGTTGAAATCGCAACCCAAAGCAGACCCCTAAAAATCTTACTCATACCCATTTAATCCAATCAATTCTTCATTCACTAATCATCAGAACTTGCTTCATTCCTGCTTCGAAATGGCCAGGAATGTTACAGGCGAAGACAACCATGTCTTTGCCCATAAACTTCCAGGATAATTTGGCCGATTCGCCAGGTGCAAGTGAAACCGTATTTGGGTCATTGTGCTTCATATCAGGCATCTTCTTCATCATGGCCGCATGACTGATCTGATCCTCCGCATTACCAATGGAAAACTCGTGTTGAATTTGGCCCTCGTTCTTGACATCGAACTCAATGGTTTCTCCATTCTTTAGCTCATCAAGACCAGGATCAAATATAAATCGCATCGTATCCTGCATGGATACCGAAATAATGCGATCAGGAGTACCTTCTCCAGGCTCACCAACACTATACTTCGTGCTGTCGTGACTATGACTGTGCGTACCACTTGCCATAAGTGCCGAAGAGAAAAATGCTAATACTATTGTTGTTACTACTTTCATATTCTCTGCTTCCTTTTACAGTTAATTAAGAATTTTTCGTCCAGGACTAAAACCAGAATCGTAAACCTACAACCAACTGTGTATCGTTGGTTTCCTCACCTTCCTCATTAGCAATATCCTCAGTATCACCAAGCAATCGCTCATAGTGGATGCCTACATAGGGTGCGAACTCGCGATTGATTTCGTAGCGTAGTCGGAGCCCTGCTTCGATGTCAGCCAAACCCGAGCCGATACCCAGTTCATCGTCATCTTCGCTGAACCAGTTGACTTCGACCTCAGGCGATAAAACCCATTTTTGTGTGAGCATGAATTCGTACTCAGCTTCAAACCGCAGGCTTTCCTGTCCATCCTCTTCAACAAACAGGGCTGTATCGATTTCAAACCAGAAGGGAGAGATTCCGTTAAAGCCAATCACTGCCCAGTTACGTTCCGGATCGGGCTTAGCATCGTGGCGTAATCCAACCTGAAGATCCCAGTTCGCATCGATAGCGCGACTGTAGAGCAGCTGAAACTCAGCGCTTTCGGTATCTCCGCTTTGGTGTTCGCCTTCTGATTTAATCCAGAGCTTATTGAGATCTTTGCCAACCCATAAATGGCCTTCCCACGCCGTTACGGTGCCTTCGTCGGAGTCCCTGGCTTCGAACTTGTCAGCCTTGAGCATATAGAGCACCGGATCGTCTTCCATTGCCGCAAAAACCGAGGTTGTGGGTAACATCAGGCAGATCGGGAAGATTGCGTATCTAAGTTTACTGTTCATGCGATCACCACCCGTCGGAACATCCCCGGCATATGGAATTGAAGGTGACAGTGATAGGCCCAGCTACCGAGGGCATCAGCCGTGACCCGGTAACTTATTTTCGAACCCGGTTGTACGATTACGGTGTGCTTACGCGGAATAAACTTATCGTCGCCGGTTTCAAGGTCACTCCAGACACCGTGCAGATGCATCGGATGATTCATCATGGTGTCGTTTACCAGGGTAATCCTTAGCCGTTCCCCGAATTTCATCATCAGCGGCTCGGCATCGGCGAATTTGATCCCATTAATCGACCACATGTAGCGTCGCATATTGCCGTTCAGGTGCAATTCGATTTCGCGTTCGGGTTCTCGCGGATCATGCGTTGGAACAAGATTGCGAAGATCGGCATAGGTCAGCACGGTTCTACCATTGTTACGCAATCCGACACCGGGATCGTTGAGCCGATATTGTGGATTTTCGGCCAACATATCGATGTGGGCTCCATACTCGGTTTCCGCGTGCTCGATACCGCCGCCCATCATCATGGCCATCATATCGGAACTCATGTTGCTGTGATCCATTTTGCTATGGTCCATGCCACCCATGCCCATATCCCCGTGGGTTAAAATGGGTGCGTAGTCCATCTGGGGAACTTCGGCATGAAGTGATGGATCTGAGGTTAATCGCCCAATGGCATAACCCGAGCGATCGATGGCCTGTGCAAAAATAGAATAGGCCATATCATCATCAGGAGTTACCAGCACGTCGTAGGTTTCCGCGACTCCGATTCGAAATTCGTCAACCGTTATGGGTTCGATGTTTTGACCGTCTGCTGCCACGACGGTCATTTTTAACCCGGGAATACGCAAGTCGAACAAGGTCATTGCCGAGGCATTGATAATTCTCAATCGAAGGCGCTCTCCCTTTTTGAACATTCCTGTCCAGTTATCGGCCGGTGTATTTCCGTTCATGAGGAAGGTGTAGGTATAACCAGTGACATCCGAAATATCCCGGTCGCTCATGCGCATATCATTCCACATGCCCCGATCATTCCAGGTCTGGCTCAAACCATTCTCCTGAATCTCGTCCCATAAATCGCCGGTGGTGCGTTCGCGAGTGTTGTAGTAGTGACTCATTTTCTTGAGCTTGGCGTATATGTCGTCCGGATCTTCGTCTGACCAGTCCGACAGTACGATTACATGTTCGCGTTCGTAGCTGATATGAAAAGGTTCGACAGGATCAATAATTATCGCGCCGTAAGCACCGGTTTGTTCCTGAAAACCGGAATGGCTGTGATACCAATAGGTGCCACTTTGCTTAACATCAAACTCGTAACGGAAGGATTCACCGGGTTTAATACCGTTGAAGTTGTCGCTGATGCCAGGTACGCCATCCATCGCACTTGGCAGGATTAATCCGTGCCAGTGAATTGAGCTATCGACGGCCATATTGTTGGTAACATCGAGTGTCACCCGTTCATCCTGTTTCCACCGCAAGACCGGGGCAGGTACGCTACCGTTGATCGCAGTTGCGATTCGGTCTTCACCAGTAAAATTCACCTTCTTGTAGTCGAAGGCCAGTGAGAAATGCTTCCCAGACAAGATATCAGGCTGTTGATAGCTGGATCTTGCCGTTGATGAGTAACCGAGACCCGAAGCCATTAAGGCCCCTCCGGCAGCTACTCCCTGTACAAATCGACGACGAGATATATCTGTCGCGCTTTGAATTGACAGGGCGTCTTGACTACTCGAATTTGTAGTATTCCTGCATTTTTTGTAAAACATTGTTTACTCCAGACAATTTATTACTTAGCCCAAATGAAATTTGGGTGCTTACAAGGAATGTCAGGAGAATCTGGGGGGGCGTAGGGGAGGGTCTGTTTGCGTTAGAGGAATAAGTTCATTGATATACGTCTGTATAGGATGTGAAAGACTTAACGAGACAATTGCAACGATTGACAAAGTGCGTAAATTTTTTAAATCACATCCTGTGTGTCCAACATGTGCGCATATATCCATGCCTGGGCAGTCCGTGGTACCCATATTTTCGCAATCCATATTTGAACTGCTGAAATAACTGTTGGCAACTTCAGTTCCCAGGCTGCTGTTTCCAGCAAACACAACTGCAACCGGTTGAAAAACCAGTGCCAGTAAGAGATTTAGGGTGAGTAGTTTCTTTATCATTCCGCGTATGAAGACAATGGAGCTAGTCAGAAGTTTCGAAAAAATACAACTAGTCAAAGAGAACTCCATCAAATTTAGCAGCTAAAATCATAATATGCGAGGTGTTGTTACAATCTCCTGAACATAAAGTTACCTTTGTGAATGAATATCTCGAGGTTCGACAAGGAAAATAGTTTAGGGTTTTCTGTTGGTGTGTTCGCAGAGTTTTACTCACAGTTAGTCGCACTTTACGAGCGTCTGTTCCTGGCCGAAGATTGCCTCCTACCAAGGCTCGCTGGGGGTCCGCTTACGAGAAAACTGTCGCTCAAAATCGATGAATCAGCGGCGAGAAGCGACCCACAACGGACCCTGAGGTTTCGAATATCAGTAGCGGCTTCACAGCACAAAGCGGCCTTTTAACGTCTGACACACAAATTTAGGAAGCGAAGCTCACCGCATTTCGTGACGTGCTTTGTTATGGTTCGTTTGCTGTCCTTTATTTACTATTGAAGTATACATTTGCAATTCTTCTAGAGAGGCACTGGACTTCCCATGTAATGTAGAATACGGAAGCTCGCCACGTGATCTCCTTTGATGAAGTGTGATGAAAAAGAGATCAGGTTTTTGTAGACGTGTTCATGGAGACTGCATTTTACTACAATCATGGCTTGTCACCGATGATACGGTTTGAGGTTCACAGCATGATTAAAATTTTCTGGGTATTGGTATTTCTGGTTTTGACTGCAGGATCGGCATCTGCGTTTGGCAAGAAAGACGTTAGAACAATTATCGAAGAAACATATCCTGGCGCGATAATTACTGAAATCGAGAAAGAGAAATACAAGGGGAAGAAGATTTACGAAGTTGACTTCAACCATAATGGCGAGAAGCTCGAAGCCATCATCAGTCTCGAAGGTGAAATTATCAAGGTTGGAATTGACGACTAGGAGCCGTTTTTCCCGCAAAAAGAATCTAGCGCCCGTCGACCCAGGTGAAACCTGGGTTACTTGAAAACACTGTGAATTCAGTTTGCAAAAAGTGTTTTTCGTTTGTTATGCTTTTGTCAGGTTTTGTAGGTTTCCTCAACTATTATTCTGTTTGGGCTAGATAAGAACGGATCGAAGTCGCTACTTGCCAAACGAGTCTCAAACTTCAGCAACGATATTAATTCGCTAACCTGAAGAAAAACTGAGGATCGATACATGCAAAACCTGTTATCCAATATTTTCATCGGCTGCTTGCTAGTTGCCTCGCCCGCTATGGCCGCCGCTAATCCCGCTCTGGACTATGCATTCACGATCAGCCTCGAAAAAAGTGAAATCGATAGTTTAAGCCTGGGTGATGAATCACGGGTCGAAAAACTGGTCGAAGAAGATTACGAGCTCGAATTAGCCCTTGAGTATACGGTTAACGATAACGTTTACCTGTTTCTCGTCGCCGGATTGGTGGATGAAACTGAGACGATAAAACCGGTTGGTGAAGAAGACCAGACCAATGGCCTCGAGCGCAAGCAGATGGGTGTCGGTGTCTTTTTTGGTGAGGAAATTGATTCCGAGTTCATTCTTGGTCGTCGGGAATTTGTCAGTGCCAGCGAATGGTGGATCTGGTGGGACGAGGAGTTGGATGCGATCAGCCTGGATTCGGCCTATGGTAATTTTGAAACCCTGATTGGCGTTGCCGAGGAGCGGTGGAAAGAATCCACCGACGATGATTTTGTCGATCCCGAGATAGACGATGTCTTGCGCATTATTGCCAGCGTGAGTTGGGAGTTTGCTACCGGGCAGTCGCTGAATTTCTATTACCTCGATCAACATGATAATTCTGATTCGCACAGTATCGGAGATACCGAGGATTTTGATGAGAGTGACGAGGCAGATGGTGATCTCACCTGGAGTGGTATCAGCTACCTGGGTGAGTTTGATTCCGACAAGGTTGGCGAAATTGAAATTGAACTGCACTATTCCTGGGTCAGCGGTCATGAAACATTTTACGAATTCGGCGACCCCGAAGGTGGCAAAGTTGAAGTGGAGGAAAAAGGCCGTGCCCGCGTTAGCGCCGCGGCCCAAAGTTACTTGTTGAACTGGACACCAGCTCAGTTGGAAGACTGGTCTTTCATCGTTGGCAGGGCGCAGGGCGACGGGGACAGTAACTCCGATGACGGTCGGGATGAATCTTATCGGCAGAACGATCTGCAAGGTGATTCCGAAGTCTTTGGCGAGCTGTATCAGCCCGAGATTTCTAATATGGTGGTACAGGCTTTTGGTATTGAATGGGAGGCATACGATGGCGTCGAGATTGCCTTGATGCACTATGACTACGAACAGGATAAACGCAGTGATGATATTCGTGACGTCACCATCGAAGTGGATCCAACCGGATTGAGTCGTGATCTAGGCGAGGAGATAGATCTGATTGTCACCATTGAAGCTTATGATGGCCTCGAACTTATCCTGACCGCCGCTCAGTTTGAAGCCGGCAGGGCTTACGGCTCTAATGAAGGGGAAACCAGTAATTTCATATCTGTCGAGATTGAGTACGAGTTTTAGACGCCACCATAGGCTGTCTACTTAACTAGTGAACAGACGGAATTAAACCCGAGATAGTGACCATAAACGTCCGTTGATTATCGAGGTGCAGGCTGACCTCAAGTTTCATAACCCTGGCCAGGGCTTCAACCAGGGTTAGTCCGAGTCCTGAATGCCCGCTTTCATCCTGAACTGTCTGTTTGCGCCAAAAACGATCTTTCATGTGTAGTATATCTTCGGGCTTCAAATCAATGGCGGCATTCCTGACTTCGATCACCACATTTTTATTGCGAACTTCAGCGGTAATATCGATCTTGGCGTTGTCCGGACTGTAACTGACTGCGTTAACAAACAGGTTGCTCAAAATCATGCCCAGCTTTTCGCGGTCGGTATAAATGACAAGATTTTCAGGGATGTGTTTACGCAGAGATTTGTTGGCGCCCTGTCCGTTAACAGTATGCTGCCATATTTCTTCGCAGTAATGTGCCAGCTGGATGTTCTCCGGGTCGATACGCAATAAGCCCGCCTCGGAACGAGACAGCTCAAGTAGCGTGGCAACCATTTTTTCCATCTGCCCTGAGATTTCTCCGATATCGTTGAAAAACGCTACCACCTGTTCCCGATCGTCTGGTACCAGTTTGGCTACTTCAGCCAGGGTCTTTAGCTCGGATAAGGGTGTTCGTAATTCGTGCGCTGCGTTGGCCGAGAATCTTTTCTCTCTCTCGAATGCGGACTGCAACCGTTCGAGCAAATGGTTTAGCTGATTTTCAATCGGCGCTATTTCCAGGCTTTGGTCTCCTTCATGATCCAACCTCACATCGAGGTTTGATTCATCGATTGCGCTGACCTGTTTTGCGAGATAGGAAAGGGGTGATAGTCCGTTACCGACAAGTCGCCATATCAACAGTCCGGATATCAGCAGTACAATAACGAAGACACCGAAGATGGTGCTACCAATTGCAAACAGCGTTGCATCGAGGGATTCGCGTTCGCGCGCGAACACCATTGTGACCGGTTGGGATGGCGGCATCAGGACCCCGTAATCCTCATCTTCCTCGTCATCTTCTATTTCCACGCGGGGCAGGAAATTAATATCAATCAAGCGCCCTTCCCGGCCATCAGGTAATTTCACGTCGACAAACTGATGGCTGCCTGATTCGGTGCCGATACGTGGCAGGTCGTTATCGTCGAGTGACGGTGACTTGATCAGCAGATCGACTCCGTTTTGCCATAGCTGGTAATACTGCAGCGGCGCCTGCTCCTGGAATTCAAGCATAACTCCGTCCTCCGCAAAATCGAACTCGAGACCTTCTTCGTCAAGTTCGGTTAATGAAATCAACGCCTGGGCTTTATCATACAGGGCGTCGTCAAATATTTTTTCTACATGGCTGGCGACACGCACATAAAGAAAGCCCGAGGTAATCGACAGCACCACGATCATGCTGGCGATGATGGTAAAATTCAGCTTGTTGCGAATTGAGTACATGCTGGTTTACTCGATCAGATAACCAAAGCCTCGACGGGTTTTGATCAGATTGGGGGCGCCCACTGATTTCAATCTTTTACGAAGTGAGCAGACATGCGCTTCGACAGCATTACGGGTTACATAGCTGCCGGCATCGTATAGCTGATCTATCAGTTGATCGTGCGAGAATACCCGGCCTTTGCGCCGTGCCAGAAATTCTATCAACCGATACTCGTGAGGTGTCAAGGATATCAGCTGGTCGTCGAAAAAAATCTGTCTCGCAACCGAATCTATCCTCACCCCTTCGAATTCGATTACTGGATTTTTAACGCCGGATCGTCGTCGATTGAGGGCGCGTAGGCGAGATACCAGTTCGTCGAAAGCAAATGGTTTAACGAGATAATCGTCTGCGCCCAGGTCGAGACCACGTACGCGGTCCTCAGTCTGATCGTTGGCTGACAAAATCAACACGTGACAGTCCTTGCCTTCGGCCCGCAGTGTTGAAAGTACTCGCAAGCCATCGATTTTAGGCAGTATCAAATCGAGAATGATGGCGTCATACTCATTCACCGCAGTGTAAGCCAGTGCCTGTTCGCCATCAAAAGCCTGGTCCAGAGCAAAACCATGTTTTTTAAGCCCGATAGACAACGAGCGTTGCAACCGTTCCGAATCTTCTACCAGTAATAGTTTCATAGCCTAGTCACTTCTCCCCCGGAGTATACTCCTCTCCCGTCATCTTCGTGCGTTCTACCGGGACGGTATCCCTCTAGTATTAGCCAGCCTATAAAATCTACCTGAAATAAAGCTGAAGATTGTCTATGGGGTTAACAAATCAGGATAACTATCAACAGTTACCATCAAGTTTGCCTCACATTTTTGTACCAGGAAAGCAAGAACAACCCTCGATCAATAAAAGCAGCACCATTAAATATCGGTATCATCGAGAGTGATTTGAGGCCAACATCGTGTTCGCCTACGAGTCCAGAACGAACTCTCAGGTCAAAGGCGACATCTAGCCAAAATCGTTCGAGCGGAGTGAGGTCAACGATTGATAAGCCGCAGAGGAATCTGGCAGCGTTTACCCGAACGGTTATTTAGTTTTTTAGTTCGCTGTGGAATTTCAGCAGATCCTCAGTTTTTGGTCAGATTATTTTCAGGTTCCATATCTAACATACGCCATTACAGGAAGACCTGTGATGACTGCAAAACGCAGAGGAGAATCTGAAATGAAGTACCCAAACCTACCCCTATATGTGCTGGCGGCCGCAATGAGCACCTCCACGTTCGCACTCGCCTATGATCATGACGACGATGATGACGAAGAACCTTTCGACGAGGCTCGTTTGTTCTTTGAACTGAACGACACCGATGGTGATCTCGGAATTCACGGCAAAGTAGATGGCGATGAATGGAAATACCTTGAAATAGAAGACCCCCATGATCGTAGAATGCTGAATATCAGAGTTCGGGGTCGCCTTAAGCGGCAAGGTCTTACGGAACTGTTTTTTGAAAGTGCCGAGCCGACTTTCGATGAACTGGATCCAGATAAGTTCTTCAAGCGCTTTCCACAAGGTGAGTATGACATCGAAGGAGTGACACTCGATGGCGAGGAGCGCGAAAGTGAGGTTTACCTGTCGCATGTCATTCCGGCGGCCCCGGACGGTGTCAGGGTTAACGGTGTTGACGCTGCCGAGGATTGCGATGCCGATCTGCCCCTTATTGACCCAACGGGTGGAGTCTTGATCAGCTGGGATCCGGTAACTATGTCGCATGCTGCTAAACATGGCGATGACGGCCTGGGCATCGACGGGTTTATCGATGTGCGCTATTACGAAGTTGTTGTTGAGATAGACGAGTCCGACTTCAAATCAGTCGCGAACCTGCCACCGGCGACAAACGAGTGGACACTCCCGAAAGACTTTTTCGAACTGTCCGAAGAGGGTGAGTACAAGTTTGAAATTCTGGTGAGGACCAATGTCTACGACGCTGACGGCGATCCCGTGCTCCTGGAAATCGACGGCGAAGAAGACCAGCCGCTTCCCGGTAACAAAAGTGCCGTTGAGAGTTGCTTTGAAGTTGAAGTCGATTAGTAATGCCCACATGACGAGTCCTCTTCAATTGTGAGGGGGCTCGTTTTTAACCGGTATCAATAAAGTGCTCAAAAACGGAACATCTACAGTAAGGTTGATCGGAATTAGTCTTTTCATGGGGCTGATGCTGGCGCCAATGTGGCAGATTGCCGATAATCCAGACGAGACCCGTACGCCCGGTACCGGCGAAGTCGTCAGGCTGACAACAAGCCCTGTAAGCACGTTCGATACAACGAGCGCATCAATCTCGACAGTACATAAATTGGGGCAGGTAACGATGGTTGTCCCTGCTGAAGAGCCCGGAAATAGTAACCTCAAATTGCCAGCCCTGTATCCGGAGCTGAGCCGGATTACCGAACTGGAAAGCCTCGACAACGACGCTGCAATAGAATCGATAAAATATTATTTGAGAGATACTGATCCTGTCATTCGCCTGGCCGCACTGGAATCACTGAGCGATATGGGCCCTTATCCTGCGAGCCTTTCCCTGATCGTGTCAGTGCTTGACGATAGCAACGCGCAGCTACGAGTCGCCGCGCTCGAAGCAATTGCTGATAGCAATGTTACGACAATGATGACCAGCATCGAGCCCCTGATCTACGATCGCGATCTCGACGTCAGAATTACAGCTATCGAGACATTGGCAAGTATGGAGAATGAGCACTCAATTTCCACCCTGGCGTCGTTGCTCAGCGACCCGGATTCACGGGTAAGGCATCGGGCGGTTATAGCGCTCGGTGAAGTTGGGGGTGAACTCGCTATGATTTACATTCAGCAGGCACTTTATGATCCAGAGGATGACATCCGCGAGAATGCCGAGGCAATTCTCGTAGAACTTGCAACCGCGAAGACCAACTAGACCTAGAACAAGACAACTTACCAGCATTGTCAATGAATCCAACCACAGCAATTACATTCTCACCATCCGTTAACATGTTTCAAAAGGAATAGGGAGAGGTAGTCTGGAGGGCTTCTATACTTGGTTATTGAGTGTCTGAAAGTGGCTGCGATTTCAACCGGTCGATGCAACACATTGGTTAAATCGTTCAGCTGGTGTTTCAAAGTTTAACGTTTTTCTTGGTCGCTCGTTGAGGCGCCTTGCCACGGCATTGCTCACCAGAAACAGTAACAACAATAGTTTTTTCATTTCTCAATCCCTTGATACAGGTAGTCGCGCATTTCAAGAATGTCACCTTCCAGCATACTGGATACAAGGTCATCTAACCCGTTTGCATGGATGTGATCACTTGTAGCCGCGCCGTATATATCCCCCCGCGCAGGGTGTTTGAACTTGTAGAAGGTTTTATCTTGTCGAGTCGCTTCATCGCGTAGACGTTTCTCGAAGGCTTTGTATTCGTTGTCGGTCATCGTTTCGACTGCCTTAGCCGTGACATTGCTGTCGTCAATTTTTCTCATTTCAATATGTCTTATAGTTTCAGCACAACAGAATTATCGTACTGCCGCTACAATGTGCCGTTGATACGATGCCGAAGCAATAGGCCGACTGATCCCTGCACGCCAATCGCTTATCCCAATCCTTTTGGGCTGTGTGATTAGTGAGCCAGTCGTCAGTTAGCTTGCCGTAGGCCAACCTTTTGCAGCAGTTCCGTGCCTCGGACACTACTAAATCGAGTTGGATGTAGTGTGATCAGCTTCTCGCTGTAAATTCATCGATTTGGCTAAGCTGGTTTGATAATAAAATCAGGACTGCAAACTCTGACATATGAATCGATCTGTTTCGAAAGAATTTACGCCCTCAATGACCAAGTCAGACCTGGTCAAAGTTCTGTATAAAAACCAGAGATATCTAGCCCCCAAAGATGTCGAAGTCGCGGTCAAAAGTTTGATAAACATATTGAGCAATAGCTTGTCTTCAGGTGAGCTTATAGAAATCAGGGGATTTGGTAGTTTTAATCTGCATTATCACCAAGCTCGAAGCGGGAAAAATCCACGAACCAGGGAACCAGTTGATATTTCAGGCAAGTATGTTCCGCACTTTAAACCCGGCAAAGAGTTACGGAAAAGAGTTCTGTAGCGCCTGGTGCAAAAGCCTCGATAAAACGGTATTAGAATCGCTATTAGCTCAATCCTGCCTCAGGTATGCCTCAATCAAGATAGCACGGTTATGAGGGTCTCCCGCGCGCTCTCATGGCGTCAGAATCGATATCAGCCATAACTCGAGGCCACCATCATCTGCGATAGCCGACCGATTCCTTTTTCTAAAATTCGTTGATTAGCAGCCTTAGCTACAAATTACATTTTGTGGTTTTTCAGTTTCCTGAGCCTGGGGATCTACTTCTTCGCGATGGACTTCGACGCCGTCTGGAGCATCAATTCCAAGTACAACCTGCCCTCGCTTGTTGTAAAGAACAGTTACTTTGATGACACCATCGATTATGACAGATTGATGACTTGTACAGCCTAGTACTAGCATCTTGCTCCTCCTTATCCGCGCATTCATTAGAATGTATTGTGAATGCCCGTACTAAGTTCGTGAGCCAGATCACAAAAACCATAAGCTATTTGGTGAAAAAATGATATCGCTATACGGAGAGCTGTGATGAATGAGCAAGTCGAGC
>Ga0265303_10002055_pt1 | contig 12464 bp, 9 predicted proteins | sample Helome_2_FD_192494 | JGI IMG/M metagenome (GOLD analysis project Ga0265303, IMG submission 192494) | Marine sediment microbial communities from subtidal zone of North Sea - Hel_20160317 (Illumina Assembly) | ecosystem: Environmental > Aquatic > Marine > Subtidal zone > Sediment ...
AGGGCAGACGGGCCGGTTTGCATCGGTCATCGGTATCACCAGACACCAAAAAGCCTGATGATGACCCCAATTACATATCAAACCGTCGAAGTGTTATCGAACATTGCGCTGGGTAATGGAATCCATCGAATCCGGTTAAGCTGCCACCGGCGTTATGCGCAGGCCGTTCCCGGTCAATTTGTTATGGTTCATTCAGGCGAGCAGATCGATCCACTCCTGCCGCGTCCGTTTTCCATCCATCAATTGGTCAAAAAAAAGGGTTCGGTTGTCGGCCTGGAATTGCTTTACAAGGTAGTCGGCAAAGGCACGCAGATGCTTTCGCTCCGGCAGCCCGGAGATATATTAAGTATGACTGGACCGCTGGGCAAAGGATTTGAAATTCCGGCAAATGTTTTGAATGTCAAAATTGTGGCCGGAGGGATCGGGGTGGCCCCAATGGTATTTTTAGCCCAAACGCTCACCGAATCAAAGCGCAATTTATTAATGGTTGAGGTTTTTATAGGCGGCAGGACCAAAGCGGATGTTTTATGTCTGCAAGCTTTTTCAGCCATCGGTACGCCGGCCCATGTGACCACCGATGACGGAAGCTCCGGAGATCAGTGCCTGGTCACAGATCCGCTGGACCTTGCGGTGGCCAAAAACCGGCCAGATATTATTTTTGCCTGCGGTCCTATGGAGATGCTCGCCTGTGTTGCCGGAATTGCAGAAAAATACAATGTTTGCTGCCAGGTTTCGATTGAAACCATGATGGCCTGTGGCATGGGTGCATGTTTAGGATGTGCGGTTGCCGATCGGAAAGACACCAATCGATATTTGCATGCCTGTAAAGACGGACCGGTTTTTGATACGCGTGATCTTAGAATCTAAAATTTGAAACTCGACTCCTGATTTTCATTTGGTTTATCTCCAATTAGGGCAACATTTAGCGTTGACTTGGGTGTGATCCTATGTTAGTTGCTCAAGCTTCACATGAGTTTGGTTGCCACCTTCCTGAAATGGTGGAAGGTGCTTGAATTCCATGAAAAAAGAAACCAAACGGTCTTTGAGGGAACTGGCATATTACAGCAGTCTGGGGTTTTCAGTCGCCCTTTCCATATTTATCGGTCTGGCTGTGGGGATTTATTTGGATCGCCGATTTGCAACATCGCCGTGGTGCACCCTTATTTTTTTGGTCATTGGGATCATCGCCGGCTTCCGAAACATTGCGATCGTCATCCGCAAAACCAGAAAGTTCTAATCGGCCCCGAAACAACGAAACGGTAAAGACATATTGGATATTCAGCAGCGCATCATTAAATTTGTCACCCGATCCAATTGGATATTGTTTGGTGCAGCAAGCATTGCAGGTTTTGCGATTTTTTCAAGAGGCATTGCCCTCGGTATTCTTTTTGGGGGAGTGCTGGTCACCGTCAATTTCCATCTGTTGGCCAAAACGTTAAAAAAAGCCCTGACCCCACCTCACCTGGCATCCCATAACCTGGTTCTGGCCAAATATTACCTTCGTTTTTTGATCAGCGGACTTATTATCTTCCTGCTGATTGCTGGCCGCATCGTTCATCCTGTCGGACTGATTATCGGCCTTTCCATTGTCGTTTTCAGTATTATTTTGGCAACCATCTGCGAAGTTAAGAAACTTCTCTTTAAGGAGGCAGTCTAAGGATGGAACATCCCTATCTATTCATTGTGAAATTTTTTGAACTGATCGGATTTGGACATTTTGCCCATGCTTACCCCTGGGTGATTTACTCCTGGTTTGTGATGATTTTGCTGATTGTTTTGGCCTTCCTGGCTGTTCGTAAAATAGACATGATTCCGTCAAAAGCGCAAAATATCTTTGAAATCATTATTTCGGGCATCGAAGAATTTATGGTGGATATTACGGGGGAAGCAGGCCGCCCGTTTTTTCCGCTCATCGCCACGGTATTTCTCTACGTAGCCACCTGCAATCTGCTGGGCTTGATCCCCGGATTTTATCCGCCGACCGCCAGTATTAATACGACCCTTTCCTGCGCGCTAACGGTGGTGGTGTTTACGCATGTGATCGGCATTAAATTTCACGGCGCCAAGTACGTCAAACACTTTCTGGGGCCCGTCTGGTGGCTGGCTCCGCTGATATTGATCATTGAACTGATTGGCCACTTCGCAAGGATCCTGTCACTATCCATTCGTCTGTTTGGCAATATTACCGGTCATGAGCTGGTGCTGGGAATCCTGTTTTTACTGGCCGGTATGGCCTTCGCGCCGCTGCCCATTATGGCACTGGGCATTTTTGTTGCGCTTTTGCAGGCATTCGTATTTTTACTCTTATCGATCATTTATTTTGCGGGGGCCATGGAAGAAGCACACTAAAAATATTGCTGTTAATGGGAAGATGAAAGAAGCCCAATAATATATCTAGCAAAGGAGGGAGTCTATAGTATGGAAGGAATGACGATTCAAACACAAGCATTAGAGTTTTTTATCGCCTGCGTAACGGCTGCCGGTTTCGGAATTGCCATCGCGGCATTTGGCTGTGGTATTGCCCAGGGTATCGGATTGCGGTCCGCGGTTGAAGGTATCGCCCGAAATCCGGAGTCCTCGGGTAAAGTAACCGTTACCATGATCATTGGCCTGGCCCTGATCGAATCGCTGTGTATCTATGCGCTGGTTGTTGCATTGATTCTGATCTTTGCCCATCCGCAGGCAGCGTCGATAGCCGCATTATTTGCTTAAGCTGGCTAGTTGATTTCTTTTTCCGTTTTTTTTTACCCCCAAACGGGGCGAACCGGGTTTTCGGCTACGCCCCGTTTTTTTATGCGGGCAGTCCTACCGCCGCAAACACCGCAGGCACGGGCCATGGATTCCTTTAGGGCACCTGAATTGATTTTAAAATTTCATCGCCTACACGTTTTTCCTGAAAACGGTGATATAGTGCTAAAGGACTGCCTTTAAATACCGACCGGTATACGAATTTTTAATTTCTGCAATTTCCTCCGGCGTACCGCAGCCAACAATATACCCGCCCTCATCTCCGCCCTCCGGGCCTAAATCAACTACGTAATCTGCGGTCTTGATGATATCCATGTTATGTTCGATCACAAGGACCGTATTGCCCTGATCGACCAGCATGTTGAGCACCCTGAGCAGTTTTTGAATGTCATCAACGTGCAAACCGGTGGTGGGTTCATCAAGAATGTAAACGGTATTGCCGGTAGCTTTTTTACTGAGTTCTTTTGAAAGCTTTACGCGCTGCGCTTCACCGCCGGATAAGGTGGTCGCCGGCTGACCAATCTCGATGTAGCCCAGACCGACATCGGTCAGCGTTTGCAGGATGGTTTGTATTTTGCCAATTCGGCTAAAAAAATCCAGCGCCTGATTAACGGTCATGCCCAGTACCTCGGCTATCGTTTTGCCCTTGTAGCGGGCCTCAAGCGTTTCCCGGTTATAGCGTCGGCCCTGGCAGACATCACAGGTGACATAAACATCCGGCAAAAAATGCATTTCAATTTTAATGATGCCATCTCCCTGGCACGCTTCACATCGACCACCTTTGACATTAAAGCTAAAGCGTCCCGGCTTGTAGCCCCGCATCCGGGCCTCAGGCGTGCGTGAAAAAAGCTCGCGAATATGGGTAAAGGCGCCCGTATACGTGCCCGGATTTGAACGGGGTGTCCTGCCGATCGGACTTTGATCGATATGGATAACGCGATCAATATGTTCCACTCCGTTGATTTGCCGGTGGGCGCCGGCCGGCACCCGGGCTCGATAAAATTTTTGCATCAGCGCCCGGTAAAGCGTTTCCAGCACGAGGGTTGATTTGCCGGAACCGGATACACCGGTGATGCAAATGAAGCAGCTCATTGGAAATTTTACATCAATCGTCTTTAAATTGTTGGCCGAAGCCCCTTCAATGATCAAAAACGGGCCTTTATCTGAGCGCCTGGTTGCAGGGACCTCAATCTGTCTGCGGCCCGATAAATACTGGCCCGTCAGCGAAGCCTGATGGGCGATCAATTCAGACGGCGGTCCGGCAAAGATAATTTCACCCCCCGTTATTCCGGCTCCCGGACCGATGTCGATTACATAATCTGCCGCCCGAATGGTTTCTTCATCGTGTTCAACCACCAGCACCGTATTTCCAAGATCGCGCATCTGTCGCAGGGTTTCGAGCAAACGCTTGTTATCCCGCCTGTGCAGGCCGATACTAGGCTCATCCAATACGTAAAGTACCCCCGTTAATTTCGATCCGATCTGTGTGGCCAGGCGAATCCGCTGACTCTCGCCGCCAGAAAGTGATTGGGCGGAGCGGTTCAGCGTGAGGTAGGAAAGCCCGACATTTTCCAGAAAACCCAATCTTTCAATGATCTCCTTGAGGATGCGTCGGGCGATGATCTCTTTTTTGCCTGCCAGTCTCAAATCCAGAAAAAATGTGCGAATCTGGGCTATGGATAATGCGGTTAATTGCGAAATGGTGAGGCCGTCCACTTTGACGGATCGACTGGCGCGATTTAATTTTTGGCCTTTGCATTCAGGGCACGGTCGAAAATTCATATAACGCCCGATTTCTTTGCGCGACCAGCTTGAACCGGTTTCGCGATAGCGGCGCTGCAGGTTCGGGATAATGCCCTCAAAGGGTTTTTGATAGCTGATGCGGCGATGACCATCCTCAAAATAAAAGGTAATCGGTGTCTCCCCCGAGCCATAGAGTAACACCTGTTTGAATTTATCAGGCAGATCTTTGTAGGCCGTGTAAATATCAGTGCCGTATTGCCGTGTGAGGGCATCTAAAAACTCCGCAAAATGGACACTATTCCGATTGGCCCAGGGGGCAATGGCGCCTTCGCGCAATGTCAGCTCCGGATTTGGAATGATTAGCTCCGGATCAAACGCCGTCATAGAGCCCAGGCCATCACAATCGGAACAGGCACCCTGGGGTGAATTAAATGAAAAGCTGGCAGGTGTAAATTCCGGATAGCTGATACTGCATCGGGTGCAGGCAGCCTGTTCGTTAAAAAAGATCGAGCCATGCTCCTGGGTATCAACATTAACGCGTCCATTTGATTGGGCCAGGGCCAGTTCCAATGAGTCCGCCAAACGGTTCTTAACCGTTTCATTGATGATAAGACGATCCACAACGACATCCACGGAATGCTTTTTATTCTTATCCAGTTTAGCGACATTTTCGATGCCGCTCATTTTCCCGTCTACCAGAACCCGGGCAAAACCCTCCTTTTTGAGTCGTTTGAGTAGTTTTTCATGCGTACCTTTTTGATCTGAAATGAGCGGAGATAAGACGATGATTCGAGTTTTATCGCCCAATGACATCACGTGGTCGACGATCTGATCCAACGTCTGGGAACGGATCTCCTGGCCGCATTTATAGCAATGCGGGGTCCCGACGCGCGCATACAGCAGGCGCAGGTAATCATAGATCTCGGTAACTGTGCCGACAGTTGACCGCGGGTTGTGTCCGGCGGATTTTTGCTGAATGGCGATAGCAGGCGAAAGGCCTTCGATCAATTCAACATCGGGTTTTTCCATGCGTTCTAAAAATTGACGGGCATAAGTAGACAGCGACTCAACATAGCGGCGCTGGCCCTCGGCATAGAGAGTATCGAATGCAAGCGTTGATTTCCCAGAACCCGATAGACCCGTGATAACCACCAGTTTTTCACGCGGCAGATCAACATCTATATTTTTCAAATTGTGCTCTCGAGCTCCCCGAATGATTATTTTATCTGAGATCATGGCAATTTTTTCTGATTGTTGTTTGTTTTGAGTGTAGCCGTCATAAAAAAAAAACTCAAACAAATTTCGCGAAAGGATGTGAAGCCCTGTTATTCCGTCGTTCAAGGTTATTTAAAAAAAGGCAGGAATTATTTTTTCAAAAATCAAGGATAATTGAAGATAATTAAAGATTTTGGAAGGATACTTTTTTGTTCATAACTTGTTGCGGGATATGGATATACTTAAAATACTTAAACATACCCTTCATTTGAAAAAGGTCGCATTTAAAGATGCTTGTGGCTATCTATATATTTAGTCAAATGAAAACAAATAGATATAAATTGTTTAAAAAGGCCCCAGAATACGATCTAAAACAGCTTTTATCAGGTTTGACTGAATCAGTGTCATGCCTTAAATAAGCACCTGTTTTTTAATTTTAAGATAATCAGAATTCAACCTTCCAAAGCGTTTAGCTTCGCAATTTTTTTCATAAAATTTCTTCTAAAATAAGGTCATCACTTAGTTTGTATTAATTGGGGTTATGCAAGAGCCGATGGAAGTTGTCTGGAAAAAAGTTAAATCCGTCTTCAAGGACCGGATCCCGAAACATAGTTTTCAAATGTGGATCGAACCGCTGGAATTGCGAAATGACGATCATGATCACTGGATCGTGACGTGTCCGAATTTCTTTTTCAAAAAGCGGGTAAACGATCTTTATGGAAAACTGCTTGCTGCAGAATTGAACAACACGACCGGTAATCAGTGTCATCTGTCCTTTGAGGTTGGTTCTAAAAAATATGCAGATCCCCTCAACGAAAAACTGCCGAATCCTCAATTACCGCTTCCAAACGCCTCTATTCGTCCACACAGTGGCCGTTATTTAAGAAGGGAGTTCACCTTTGATCAATTCGTTGTGGGAGCCAATAACGATTTTGCCTATTCAGCCTCTCTATCACTGGCTTCCCGCAGAGAGCATCAGCAAAATGCGCTCTTTCTGCTTTCCAAAACCGGCATGGGAAAGAGTCACCTTTCTCAGGCGATTGGACATCATGTCTTATCCGAATATCCCGAAGAGCGCGTTTATTACGTAACAGCGGAAGGCTTCAGCAATGAAATGGTACAAGCATTTCGCCAAGATTCCATCAACACATTTAAGGGAAAATACAGAAATAAATGTGATGTTTTGCTCATAGAAGATATTCATTATTTAGGCGGCAAACAAAGGACCCAGGTGGAGCTGGCGTTAACCTTGGATTCGTTGTTTGAAGCCGGCAAGCGTATTATTTTCTCCAGTTGTTATTTGCCCGGTGACATCCCCAAATTACACGATAAATTAAGATCGCGGCTGTCCTGCAGCCTGATTTCCCAAATCGATCCGCCTAATTTCAGAACGCGGGTCCGCATTTTAAGAAAAAAAGCGCTGATAAATGGCTATCATGTGCCCGATCCCATTATCGAATATCTGGCCGGCGAACTGACAGAGGACATCCGACAGCTTGAAAGCGGTTTAAATGGTGTTGCGGCCAAATCATCCCTTTTAGGCGCTCCGATTGATTTGAACTTGACAGAAAGTGTTGTCAAAAACATGGTCCGTCAACGCAAAAAAATCACCATTGATGTTATTAAAAAAATGGTGTGCAAATATTTTAATTGCACACTTAAAGATATGGTTTCGTGTTCACGGAAACAGCATCTTGTCAGGCCCAGACAAATGGCAATCTATCTATCTCGCCGCTATACGGACGCACCTCTCCAGAGCATCGGAAAGGCCTTTAACCGATACCATGCCACGGCCCTTCATTCCATTCATTGTATTGAGCGGGGATTAAAAGAAAATAGTGCGATTCAAAAACAGGTTGCTTTTTTTAATCAGAAGCTCGAGTCAGGAAGATTTTAAAACCCATCTTAAAAGCGCGTCTAAGTGCCCGTGGCGGCGTTGTGGAATGCGCTATGCTGATATATAACCCCCATGGTACAGTGTGGCCCGATATTTGGGGTGACAGGCATCTAAGCCTTTGAGTTTAACAACAGCGTGGGACTCATCCCAAATATCGGGCGACTGGTAATTTGACAATCATAGCGCGTGGAAGGAAATGACATGATCGGCTCAGGAGGAATGAATAATTCCAAAGACAGGACGCTAGTTCTTTAGCTCTAATAACGACAGCATCTCTTTATGAATCTTACCGTTGGTGACCAGGATTTCTTTTTGGTCTATTACGAGAGGATGGCTTGCAAAATCGGTAACCACCGCGCCGGCTTCTGCGGCAATCACAGCGGCAGCAGCCTTATCCCAGGGTTTTAGGTTCTGTTCCCAGAATCCGTCAAATCTCCCGCAGGCCACGTAACAAATGTCAAGAGCGGCTGAACCCAAGCGTCGAACACCTTGTGATGTATTCTGACAAACGCTAAACCGCTTCATTACCGGCTCAATGATTTCGCTGAAATCATAAGAGAAGCCGGTTACCAGCAGGCTGTTGTGAACAGAAGTCGTTGAAGACACCCGGATGGACGTGTCATTTAACAGCGCGCCTTTGCCGGCTATGGCTGAGAAAAGCTCACCATCCATCGGATTGAGGACCAATCCCAGAGCCATCTCATCATGCACGGCCAATGCGATCGCAATCGAGAAAAGCGGTAACTGGTGGGCATAGTTGGTTGTTCCATCAAGGGGGTCGATTATCCATCGATATTCCGCATTGCCATGGTTGACGCCGCTTTCTTCAGCCAGGATGGCGTGGCCGGGAAAAGCTTTACGAATGGTTTGAATGATTTTCTTTTCAGATGCGGTGTCTGCTTCGGTCACAAGGTCAAAAGCGCCCTTTTGACCGATTCGCGATATATGGCCAAAATGTTCTTGCAGTATCTTCGCTCCATTGTAAGCTGCTTCGATACCCACTCTTTTTGCATGTTCAAGATCCATAAGCATTAGCCTTTAGCGTTGATTTTTCAAACAAGATCGCTTCCATCCGGTTGATGAGGGGCAGGAGCGTCGATTTTTGTTTGGCCGAGATCGCCATCCCACCGAGCTTACGGGTTAAATTTTGGATCTTATTGGGGTCGACCCGATCTATTTTATTGAGTACCCGCAGCGTCGCGGTATGCTGCAATTTAAGATCACTAAGAATTTGTTCCACCGAATCGATTTGGGACAAAACCTGCGGACTGCTGATATCGACGACGTGCAGCAGGAGGTCGGCACTTTCAAGCTCTTCAAGCGTTGCACGAAAAGCGACCAACAGGTCTTCCGGCAAGTCCTTAATAAAGCCAACCGTATCGGTGATAATGACCTCGGAATCTTTTGGAAATTTGAGCCGCCGGCTTGAAGGATCCAGGGTTGCGAACAGCCGGCTTTCCGCCAGGACATTACTTTTGGTCAGCGTATTGAGCAAGGTGGACTTGCCCGCATTGGTATAGCCGATAATCGAGATAATCGGCAGTCTCTTTTTTTGGCGCTGCGCCCTTTGTTGTTTGCGGTGTTTTCGTACGGCCAATAATTCTTTTTCGAGCCGCGCGATTCGGTCCCGTGCGCGCCGTCGATTGATCTCCAGTTTGGTTTCGCCTGGCCCGCGCCCACCGATTCCGCCCGTTAGGCGAGACATGGCGGTGTTTTTCAGGATTAAGCGCGGCAGTAAATATTTCAATTGTGCCAGCTCGACTTGTAATTTACCCTCACGGGTCTTGGCCCGCTGCGCAAAAATATCTAATATCAGCTGCGTTCGGTCGATGACTTTCAGCTCGATCTGATCGGTAATGGAGCGTATCTGTGAAGGGTTTAATTCCTGATCAAATATGATAACAGTTGCTGCCTCCTGCAATGCCAGCATAGCGAGCTCTTGCAATTTCCCCGGGCCGATCAAACTCTGAGCCCTTTCGGATTTGCGCTGTTGAATAAGCGAGCCAACGATCTCGATACTGCTGGATTCTGCCAGTGCGCTCAACTCGGCAAGCGATTCCAGCGCTTTGTGCTTTGATGTCGAAGACACACAGGCCAGCAATGCCCGCTCTTTACTCGTATCTGCGCTGTAGCCCCTGCTCGTGCGCGCAAGCTCTTCTTCCAACGCCAGGATCATTGCCAGACAGCCAATATCGAGTTGAGAAGGTGACAGCGGGGCTAAGATGCGATAAGGATTGTTGTCCACGTTTTTGGGAAGAATATGGGCGACGTGGATGTACGGGCGTGATTCGGCTTCACCATTGGCAACAGCTGCCATCATGTCAAGTCTCAGCAGCGCCAGATCGGTAAGATCGTCATCGGATAACGGTTCGTTGGTCAAATGGGTGTGAACGCATCGCAGTCCCGTCAATCGACCGGGAGCCGCCCGGTATTCACTGATTGCAGGGATAACGATTTTTTTGTGGTCGCCGACAATAACATACGCAACCTTACCCTGACGGTTGATCAATAGACCGATCTGGCGCCGTGTCTCATGGGACAGACGGTTCAAATCGCGCGTTAGCGCAGCGCTGATTAAGAATTGGGGTTGGACGCGGCGGCGGTAAAAGTTTTCAAGTCGTCGAATTTGGTTGGCTTTAAGACCGACGGTATTTCCAAAAATTCTTTTCATTAAGGATTGTCGACCATATCCTCAGGCGCCATGACTTCGAAACGGGTGTACGCGTCCAGGAAAGTGAGCTGGACTTTTCCGGTGGGCCCATTGCGTTGCTTGGCCAAAATGATCTCAGCCGTTCCTTTGAGGGGATTATTTTCGTCCTGATTATATATTTCATCTCTGTAAATAAAAGCGACGACATCGGCATCTTGCTCAAGCGCACCAGATTCCCGTAAATCAGATAGCTTTGGGCGTTTATCAGTGCGCTGCTCAAGCATCCGGTTGAGCTGCGAAAGTGCAAGAACCGGGATCTCAAGTTCTTTGGCCAGTGCTTTTAGCGATCGCGACATTTCTGATATTTCAAGATCTCTACGTTCTAAGCCGCGACGGGCCTGCATGAGTTGCAGGTAGTCGATAATGACCAGTCCGATATTTTTATCCATTTTTAACCGGCGCGCTTTAGCCCGTATATCCATGGCCGTTAGGCTGGGAGAATCATCAATATAAATAGGGGATTCTGATAAGATGCCGGCCGCATCGGTTAAGCGGCGCCAGTGATCCATGCTGAAAAATCCGCCCCGGATACGAGCCGAATCCAGACGGGCCTCCGCACATAACATTCTGAGGGACAATTGCTCTTTTGACATTTCCAATGAGAATATGGCCACCGGAAGGTTCGCATCAACAGCTGCATTTCTGGCGATATTTAAGGCCAACGCAGTTTTGCCCATGCTCGGGCGGGCGGCCAGGATGATGAGGTCGGAATTCTGCAACCCTGAAGTCAGGTTATCCAAATGTCCAAAGCCCATTGGCACACCGGTGACCAGGCTCTTGTTGCCCTGTTTTTCTTCCAATGTTTCAATATTGCCAATGATAAGCCGGCTGAGCGGATAAAATGCCTGACTTGTCTTTCTTTCTGATATCTCAAAGATCGAGGTCTCAGCAAAATCAATAATATCGTCGACATCGCCACGATCCTCATAACAGCGCTTGGTGATCGCGTTGGCTTTTTCAATCAGACGCCTCAGGGAGGCCTTATCGGCCACGATTTTAGCGTAATGCTGTGCATTGACGGCTACCGGTACCGCGTCGAGCAGTCTTGCCAGATAGCTTGCTCCCCCGACCGCATCCAGATGGCCCTTTTCTTTCAGATTGTTGGCCAATGTCACCAGATCAACGGGTTCACCCCGATCGAACAAATCCATGATGGCCGCAAATATTTTTTGATGGGCGCTTCGATAAAAATCAGCGGCTGAGAGAATTTCGACAACATCCAGCAGGGTATTATTATCGACCAAGATGGCGCTAAGCAAGGATTCTTCCGCCTCAATGCTTTGCGGGGGCAGGTGGTAAAGAGATGGATCTTTTTGGCTCTGCGATTGTTGATTCGCCATAGATTCTAACCTGAATTTTGTACGAGTCGGAGGCATTAATATGCAAGGCACTTAAGGGCGAGGCTATAGTAAACTATGCTTCGCCCTTAATAACGCAGCAGATGGAAGCCACCGGCTCGCCCATCGGGTGAAAATTAATATGATAAAATGATTTTCATGCATTATACTAACAGGAATTTGGCTGTACCTCCATAATTTGCTTAACGTGCTGCCTCTAAATGCATTCTCAACTCCGCATTAATTTTCATACAAGATTCAGGTTTAATCAGTCATAACGGTTGAAGGGGGCACAACCCATTTTAAAGCCGCGCTGATGCGCGCTGATCGATTTACTGCCCCTTCAATACACGCTCTTGAATCAATTGTAAATTACAAATTATTCCGGAATAATTTCAACGCTTATTTCGGGCTCAACCTCTTTGTATACCCGGATGGGGACCTTATACGATCCAATTGCTTTGATGGGTTCTTTTAGCAGTACCATTCGTTTTTCAAGGACGATATCCTGTTTGGCCAGCGCATCGATGATATCGCGCACAGAAACAGACCCGTAAAGTCGATCTTCTTCGCTAACTTTGGCGGCAATTGTAACGGCCACACTTGCGAGCCTTTGAGCCATTTCTTCTGCCACCTTTCTCTCCTTGGCGATTTGGACGTCGAATTTGGTGCGATCGCGCTCCAACAGCTTGCGATTTTGGGGCGTTGCTGGAACCGCTTTGTTCTGAGGCAAAAGATAGTTGCGGGCATGACCGTCTGCCACACGAACTTCGCTGCCGATGATGCCCAGGGAATCAATCGTTTCTTTTAATAT
>Ga0265303_10002056_pt1 | contig 12463 bp, 30 predicted proteins | sample Helome_2_FD_192494 | JGI IMG/M metagenome (GOLD analysis project Ga0265303, IMG submission 192494) | Marine sediment microbial communities from subtidal zone of North Sea - Hel_20160317 (Illumina Assembly) | ecosystem: Environmental > Aquatic > Marine > Subtidal zone > Sediment ...
ACTTGACGCCCACATATATACAGGTTGACCTGGAAGTCCAGGAAGGCGTGATGGTTGCCGAGTGGCAGGGGCGCGCTGCACTGGAAGCCTACGAAAACCGGTGGCTTGATTTTGTAGTGTTCGACGTTGATTCAGGCGGCGAAATAGGCTTTCAGATGTGGTTTCACACATGGCGCCGTGTTTGCGACCCGCCGTGTGAGTTAACCGTAAGTTTTCTTATCAGAAACGTGACGGTGGTCACAAAATAAAGTTGTAGTTTCTGCGCGCTTGGTCGATACTATATATAACACCAACACAGAATGAGGCACGCAGAAATGGCAGCAAAATTTTACATCGCATTAGTTGTACTTATGAGCTGGGGCTTTGTACAGATGCTTGTCAGTATCAAAGAAAGCATGCCGGGAGTAATAGGGTAATGAAAACCAAACTTTCCGTAAAAGGCGCGCGCCACCCGCTAAAGCTGGAACTGCCGCCCAACGTTAAGGTAGTGGCTGGAAGCAGCGACAGTCCAGTGCCTACGTACAACAGCGGCCCGGCTACATGGCCTATGCCGCACGTAACATTTTATCCTTTCGTGAAGGTTAAAAAATAATGAAACTCAAGTGGCGCGTTTCGCCAGTTCCGACCGGTCGATACCGATCATTCGAGAAACGCGGATGGCCGTCGGCCGAATACCACGGCACTGACTGCGCAGCCGTTCTAATCAGATGTGAAGACGAATACCAGCCACGGGCCGTCCGCGACGGCAACCACGGGCCGCTCACTCTTTACGTGGCGCACTGGAATGACCCGGCGGAACGTGGCGACGGCGCGGCGTTCAACTGGCGCAAGGTTAAGGTTCAAATCGCTACGCTGGGCGAAGCTAAGGCACTGGCGTTCAAAGTGCTAACAACACATCCGGAACTATGGCCGGAAGGGGTAAAATAATGGCTAAAGTATACCTTAGATTTTTCAGTGGCGTTTTCGCAGGGACGGCCATGTGGTGCATCGATCAGCCGATCGTGTGCCTGACAACCGCGATAGTTGCTTTTTTGATGTATTGCGCGGCGTGGCAGTTAGCTGAATGACTATCATCCCCGAAAATGAACTACGCGCGCTAGGTCGCCTACCGGACCTTGTAAGCCTGCGCGTCCTGGAGCTGGGCAACAAAAAGAACAGTTCCGGGCTTTACCGCGATTGGTACGAAGACGAAGGCGCCGCGTACATTTCGACCGATATCAACGGCCTTGACGGCGCGATACCGTGGGACATCCGCGAAGAACCGCCGGAACAGATCAAACTTGCGGCGCCGTTCGACATCGTGACAAATTTCGGATTTACCGAGCACGTGCAAGACAGGCAATTCGATTGCTGGAAGAACATACACAACCTGGTGCACCCGAACAATGGGCAATTGTCAATTGTTCTGCCGGCGCCGGGAAGCTGGCCGAATCACGGCATACCGTCAGGCTATCCTGGCCGCTGGTACCCGCATCCGGCGTTCTTTACCGAGTTTGCGAAGGCCAACGGCTACGAAATAACCGACTTGTGGTCACCATTGGCCAAGCCGGGCCGGTCGTTGATCTGTTGCCGCATGCACCGCGTGCCGGGCCGCGAATTTCCTTTTTTCTTTTCTTCGCGGTTCATGTACGACAACGTAAAGAAACCCGAATTTGACGGGAGACTGATATGGTTAACGTAATTATTGCTGGATCGCGCGACTTCACCGACGAAAAGTTTTTGCGCAGCAGGGTCAACGAATGGGCGCACGGCTGCGGCATGCGGAATTACCCTGAAGACATGACCGTTATCTGCGGCGACGCGCGCGGCGCTGACAAGCTGGGCGCTGAGTGGGCCGAGTTCCACGGAATCGCTGTTAAGCATATGCCCGCCAAGTGGCGGAAGTCGACAGGGCTTGTCGATCGGGGCGCCGGGCACAAGCGCAATGCGGAAATGGCCGAAATAGGGGACATCCTGTTTGCGTTCTGGGACGGCAAGTCGAAGGGCACCAAGGGAATGATTGACGTCGCACTACGGAAGGGGCTTGAAGTTCATGTGTACACTGCTTACGATTGAAGTTCACGTACATACATCTGTGCAAGGGGAATAAACCACTATGGCTAAGCTGGGCAACCTTACGGTAAAATTAAATTTGGATACTACCGCTAAAGTTTTGCAGGGAAGGCGCGATAAACTAGAAGCGGCCGTTGCAAAACTGCTGGCGGAATTCGAAGACGAAACACTGCTTACGATTGAAGCGGTTTACCTTAAACGAAAGCCTAGCGTGATCGGACAGGGAAAGGCCGACATCACGGGCGCGAGCATCGAGGTTATGTTATGACCAAGCACTGGAGAGAAATAATATGACGATCGAATGTTACTATAAGTCGTGCGAGCATCACGAAGTAAACGACCGGACGCCGGACTGTGGCCCGTTTTGCCACAAGACGGAATGCGTCGCCAGAGACGAACAACTTGTTGCTTTTGAAATCGAGCGCGAACAGGAATTAAGCAACCGCCAAAAATAAACAGTTACACATTTATCAAATAAAAGACTAAAGGTTTCGGCAGGGAGGCCGATAACCTATACAACAACACATTAGGAACGACAATGAAATTTTTCAGCACAAAAAAGACGACCAAGACGCCAGTCCGCAAAAGCGCGACTGTTCCCGTAAACCACGCTTTCCGCCCGATATCTGACGACCAGAAACAGGAAGCAGATAAGATCTTACGCGAAAGCAAGAGCGAAGCGACAAAGTGGGAGCTTGAATAATGGATAAACACTGGGAAAACCTGCTGATTGATGAGCCGGCAAATCGCCGCAAAGGCCTGACCTGCAAAGCGGACGCGCATAGCGACACCGCGCGCCCTACCAGGAACCAGGAACGCCGCGACATAGAAATGGGTAACGCGTTCTGCTTACGCGGTACGGTCCGCGAATACCCGGCGTAAAAACCGGTTGACATCGAGCGCCGGTGTGATAGGCTTCACGTATAGGCAGAATGAGGTAGCAGAATGAACGAAACGATCACGCTCGCACTGGACCCTGATTCGCAAGAATTTAGGGACATGCAAGACGCTTGTGTACTGGATAAAACCTTCACTGTACAGCACGAAGGCTTCACCTATACCGGCTGTCGCATCATTAGCATGTCACTTGACAACAGTGACGGCTATGTGACGGCGGCGGTGGAGTTGGCAGTGTCTCCGTGCGTGCCGTATCTCGCACAAACCGACTTTGCCGAAATCGAAAAGCGCGTGTTGGCATTCCACGGGGACTACATTTACGGCACGCATCCAGAAAAACACCAGGGGCAGGACATGAAAAACTGGAAATTCAAATCGGTACACCCGAAGGATATTGACTTTGAAGAGCTGGGCGCATCCGTCACGCGGCAGAATCCGATGGCATTGGTTCGTGGCCAGTACGCAACCGAGAAAGTCACCATCGACGAAAATTACGTGGTCGTGCACAAGTCGCTGTACGACAAGTCGCTGGTCGCTAACATTGACACGCCGAACTTTATGCTTACTAATTTCCGCGAAACACAAGCCGGCCATCGCGTTTACGGAAACGTCCCGACGAAGGACCTTGCCGAGTGGGTGAAGTGGGCCAAGGAAGTGAAGGCCGCGCCATGGCACAATGAAGACCGCCGCAAGGTGACGTTCGAAGTCGACCTGGTATCCGTATAACCACTGCATATACGCTGGAGCGAATAATGTCCATCAAAGTTATAAAAGACCCGGACGCGGTGGAAGATTTGACACCCGAAACACTGGGCCGGATACTCGCGGAAATGCCGTCGGATCACCAGGCGCGAGCATTCAACGCACTGGCGGAAGTTGCCGAAGGGTGGCCGGGCAACAGTCAGGTGCAGTGGGTTTACGTAGCGAAAGAGTTAACGCCTAGCGCGGCGGATCTTCTGGGCGACATTTCGGAATTCTGCCGGATGGGCAGACAATGATGCGCAAGGATCTTATTTACACCGCGATAATGGGCGCGTTCTTACTCGGTATTACCGCCGGGTCGGTCATAATGGGCGCCGCGTGGACTGCTGTCGTTATCGAAAGCGGTTACGGCGAAGTTGTAAACAACAAAATAGAGTGGGTGGATTGTGAAAACTACTGATGGGTGTTCGTTCTTCCCGGATTTCGGGGCAAAGCATTGCTGCGCGGAGCATGATTTCTACTATAGAAACGACGTCGGATTGACCACGCGCGAAGCTGACACGATCCTGCGCAAGTGTGTTCAGGCGAAAGGCGGGCCGTTCTACTGGGCTCTGGGCTGGATTATGTACGCCGGCGTGCGTGTTTACTCGAAGAAACTCGACGAAACAAGGAAATTCAAATGGTTCAAATGACTGTATTGGAGGTAATCGCCCGCACTCTTAAAATAGACGCGGGTAAACTGCAGCGGGAAACAACCCTTGGCGACCTTGGCCTCGACAGCCTTCAGGTGATAGCTCTTCTTTACGCTATGGAAGATGAGTTTGAAATCGAGATACCGAACGAGGACATAGCGAAGCTGGAAACTGTCGGCGACATACCGGACTTGGTATCGACACTGCGCAACTGGAAGGATTGACAATGCAGCGAATAAAAGAAGAACTGCAGGACATCGCGCGCGAGCTGGCGACATATGCGGCGATCGTTTCGGACAGCGAAACGCACAACCTGGTAACGCAGCTCGCGTCTCGCATCCGCGAAGCCAGCAGCCTTATCACATACAGCGACCGGGAAGAGTTCGCTAAGCAGCAGGCGCTTGGGGCTTACGAAGCGTTCACAGACCTGATCTCGGAAGGGGTTTTCAAATGAAAGACTGGGAAATAGACGTCGCGCGTAGTGTCGGCCACAAATCACCGGCTAAATACGCCCTTGGCGATGAGGTTTATATTAAAAGCCGTCACGCTGGCGAGCCCGACGACATCGGTATTGTGGCGGAAGTCACAGACTGCGGGCGACATTTTTACTACAATGTCGACTACATTGACAGCAGCGGGCGCGGAATGCGCATAGGTACGCCGGAAGAGGGGCTACGTGGGCACGTCCGGCGCGTCGAAAAGGTTATAAATCCAGTGCTAACGCTGGTGAAAAAGTAAGTCGCTGGTTTACATAAACGATTCAGGGGCCTGGCTGGCATTCCTACTGCCGTTAAACTACCTATACTGTCCCGAGGGGCTTACGGACAGGCGTTGAGTCGGTAACGTAATGAGATCGCCGCCGGGCGAAGAGACTACCGACAACCCGGCACTAATTTATAGCAAAAGGCTGCGCAACATGAAAGACTGGTACAAAATAATCGAAATAGACAACTTCGTGCGCGACTGGCCGGGGGACGAAATCGTGGTGAACTTGCCGCTAATGTCCTACGACGCCGCTAAAAGTGTGTCCGCGGCCATAAACAACGCGTGCAGCGGCGACATGGCACAGCGGTTTTGGCTCGTTGTTCCAGCTGATTACGTAGAAAAAACATTCCGGCCCGTACCTAAAGGGGTAACGCTGTGAGCGAAACAAACATGTGGCGCAATATGCGCAAGCGCATGCACCCGTATTGGGAGCAGGCGACGCGGCACGAAGACAAATTTGCATCCGGCATCGCGGATGTGTCGTTTGTTTGTAACGGAATGCACGGCTGGTTGGAGCTTAAGAAAATCGACGCGTGGCCGAAACGTAAGAACACAATTGTTCGGTGCCGGCATTACACCCCTGAACAGCGCAATTTTCTTCGCGCCAAGGGCCGCGCCGGCGGGAACACGTGGCTTTTCGTGAAGATCGGCCGCGAGTACCTACTGATTGACTGGGTAAGGGCTGACTTATTTGGGACGCTAAACAGCGAAGACACCCGCGCGCTTGCGGAGTACTCATGGTCTAACCGGATGAACTGGGAAGAGTTGGGGCATGTTTTAGCGACGTAATCGCGGCGGGTTTAGGTAGCTTATTCACGCCAAACAAAGGCAAACAGATGAATAGACTTTTATTAAGGCTGGTTAGAAACTTCACTGAAGCAACAGGCATGGAGCCAGGGCGGGGCGAGTATGAAGACATTACGGAAGGCTATTTACGACGTTATGTACTGGGCATGGGTTTCTACCTGCACCGCTTTACTGGTGGCGATGTGGATCGTTATGTACATGACCACCCGTGGCGCCCAATACCTGTACACTACTGTGGCACACAAAGAAAGCTAAGCGCTGGGGCTTCCTGAAGCCTGGCACAAGTGCGATCACACATAAGGGGAACACCGAATGGAAAACATTGATAAACTGGTAACCGCCGCGTTTGCAAACATCCAAGAAAGCGGCAAGCTGGAAGAGATTGTGGCCGACAAGGTTGAAGGGCTGGTGAAAAACGTTATCGACAGCGAATTGCGGACGTATAGTGCTTTCGGTAAGAAACTGACCGAGCACGTGAAAGGGTCGCTGAACCTTAACTTTGACGTACTCGATTTCGAAGCGTACAACGACGTGATTCTAAAAATCATTCAGCGCATGCTTGACGGCCGCCTACAGGACGCCACAACCAAGCGGCTGGAAGAGGACCTTGCACTTCTGTTGAAGTCGCCGCCGGAAAACCTGACGCTGTCGAAACTGATTACCGATTTTATCGAACAGGAAGCCGAACAGGCCAGCGAAGACGGGTACGAGTCAATATCGTTCAACTGGGACGACGACGGCATGTTTGCCTATGCGTCATGGGACAAGGAACCGGGCAAAGCGCGGCACCAATGCGCATACATGATTGGGTTCCATAATGGCGAAGCGTTCAGCTTCCGTATTGATCACCACAACCCGAAGGAACGCCTGTTCATGGGCCGCATGTACGCGTTTGACCGGACACTGTTCCAGATGTACACTGCGTCGGTGCCGATCACACTTGACCAAGAAAACATTGACACCAGTTACCCGTCGCGTGATTACGACTAACTCTGTATAATTAGAAGCACACCTACGATTGGAGAAATACGCAGTGCAGACTCAAATTGAAAAGCCAATAATTGTTACCGAAGGCGACCCGCTTATCATGAAAAGCGGCGACATAATCGCAACTAATAGGGATATAGACATGGTTCTGGTAAAGGAGGATGGCCGGGTGGAAGGTCACGGCGGTATAATACGCAACACGAACCGCACATCCAACAAGGCAATTATCAAACTAGACCGTACCAAAGACCTGGGTCCCTCAATCAGGAACCGCGTATCGCGGCGGACCAAGGTTTCCGACGTTCAACTACAAGGGTCGGGCGACGAACCGGAGGCCGGCATCGGGCTTCACTTACACGTGGAAAGCGGCCGTAATGCGATTCAAGGTTGCACATTCCGGGATATCAGTTACTTAGGCCTGCACACGGGTATCTTGTGCGAAGCGGCTAACACTGGCACGGTGGCCTATATCAACAGCAACATACACGAAGGAATAGTTATGGACGACTGTGTGCGCGGCATCGTGCATCGTGGGCAGCAGTTGGCACAGATCAACCAGAACTGGTACAGGAGCCTTCACGTTCAGGCCGGGCGAAAGATGCTGTCGGTGGTAGACCTGGATGAGTACAGCAAGTATAACTATTTTGACGGTGTTATATGGGACTGGCACGTAGCACCGGAGGGCACGGCCCCTATCGAGTCTAAGGGTAACCGTAACGTGTTTGACTTCCCCGGACTCTTGTCGCGCCCGGACAGGCTTAACGTATCAAAGCGCGACGAAGTGCGCGGAGACCCGACGCTGTGGTTTACCGACATGCCGTCCGGCATTATACCAGACCACTGGACGCAGATACCTATGATTATCCGGGCGGAAGCCGAAGGTGACACATCGTACACACTACCAAACGCGCGGATCGGCAATGCTATGCTGTTTAACACGAACCCGAATGGCAACCTGTACTTGTCCGCCACCCCTATGCAGCGTATTTTACTCGACGGTGTGTTGTCGGCAAACGGCGGCACAGTGACCGTGCCCGCCGGCTGGAACTACATCAAGCTGGAAAGCTTTCAAATGGGCCGCTGGACCGTCACGGAGTCTTTAGGCGCAGTTTCAATTTAACGTTTAACATGATGGGAGCACAGTAAAGATGAAGGCATTACAATACGCAATATTGGTACTCACACTGGCGCTACCGGGCGCAATTACGGCGGCACAACGGGGCATTGTCGACACGGTTTGCACACAATACGAGAATCCGGGCGTTAAATGTGAGCTGTCGTACAACGCACTCGACGACTGGTCAATGGTTTCTACCCTGCATACGTACACAAAAACGTATGTTAAAAGGGACATGCCCGCGGCTGTTGAGGAGCTTATGGCGTCCGGGGCTAAGGTAGGGTCACACTACGGCTACATCCAGGGGACGCAGTGTGGGGTAGGTTTTAACCTGCCAGACGGCGTAGTCACGTTCGTGAGCGACAACTGGCAATCGAACATTCTGATATTGAATGATGGTACAGCTCAAGAGCAACAGATACGTAGCCATGGCGGCCGAACCAATTCCGCGCACGATTACAACGGCGACGGTGTAGTCAATAATACCGACCTGCAGTATTTCCTTAACGTGGTTCCGTCGGTTCAGGTTCAATACCAAATCAGCTGCTGGCACGCTGTACCACAGGCGGACGAAGTGGCGCCGGAGCCTGAAACACAGACCGCCGTCCTTTCACAAGCGGGATGGTCGCTTCACGGCGTGGATAGTGAAGAGGTTGTGGCCACAAACAACTCTGCGGGACGGGCCTTTGACGGCAACGCTAACACGTTCTGGCACTCGAAATGGAGGGGCGGCGCGCCGACGCACCCGCACTATGTCGACATTAATCTGGGCGCAGAGTACACCTTAAGCGGGGTTCGCTATCTTCCGCGGCAGGATGGCGGTATAAACGGCCGGGTGAAGGATTATGCCGTTTACGTGAGTGCTGACGGTGTGAACTGGGGTGCTGCTGTAGCCACTGGGACGTTTCCGGACGGCGCCGCTGAGCAGGAAGTGCTGTTCGCCGAGACCACGGGCCAGTATATCCGATTTGAGGCGCTGAACGAGGTTAACGGCGGCCCATGGACATCGGTCGCGGAACTGACAGTACTGCACGAAGTGTTTGTGCTGAACGTTGGCGGGTTCCAGTGAACACCCGCCTTTTGCGGTTGAAAGTCGATAATCTAGGCAGCGAAATCCAGGCGCTGGAGGACGAGCGCAAGGTGTTACTGAATCAGCTGCAGGAAAACTGTCCGCATGCGCACGTTCATAGACACAGCCTGCGCCGTTTCCCGGAATACGCCAAGGTGTGCGGAATGTGTGGCGCCATGCGGCGGCAGGATGCTGACGATTACTTCGACTTCGGGCACAGGATAACAGACCTGGATGATCACGAAGAGTGGCGGAGGCTGCGGGTATGTTAGACGAAAGCAGGTTTGTTCATTGCCACAAGTGCGAGCGCGGGGGCAACGGAACCGCTAAAGACAAGTGCGCTTGTGGGTGGCAGGTCACAAAACCGGGAAACGGCGGCTGTTATTTGGGAGAAACTATTGACACCGAGAAAAAACAGCGTACTGTGTAATACATAACCGATTTTCAGAAAGATTAACTGTTTTTCACAGAAAGGAAAGAGCTATGAAACCATCACCACTATGGTTCTTGTACGGCACGATGGACCCTCTGCTGCTTAACGGTCCGGCGCCGAAGTTGAAGGATCACGTAATACTTGATTACCCGACAGGCCAGGAACGACCAGTTTACCGCGCGCAATACGTTAGCCGATCGAAGTATCAGCCGCACCAAGGGGCGCAGGAATGCGCGCGCCGGGTTCGTCAGGGCCTTGCGTAACATCAAAAACCGGCTACCAACTTAAAAAAGGACTACATAATGTTCACTAACCTTTCAGTTCACCAAGTCGTATCTGTGGATGTGCGCGACGTGCTATCATCTGTAACACCAAGCGGGGCCCCTGTAATCTGGCGTCAGATAGATATCACGGACATTAACGGCCACAAGTTCGAGGTCACGGTATTCGCGGACAAGAACGAGGATCAGGTGGCGATCACTGGCGACAAGATTGCGGGAACGCCGCCCGGACAGGGGGTATTCGCCTAAAGAGTCTGGCCCCTAAAATGCAAGGCGTGACAGCCTGGAGAGACAGGCAACCCTGACATACGACTGACCAACTGGAGAAAAAGAGAATGATTATCAAAGCGGGTGAATATAAAACGTACACAATGAGCATGGAAGAGCTGTTGGTGTTCTTAACGACCGATCATCATACCACAGTCGTCGACCACTACGTCGGCTTTGAGTGTAACGGGGACGGGACGTTTACCCTTAAGACCCGGGACACTCAGGAATATGAGGCGTGAACCTGGTATCCGCCCACTTTTTTCAACCAACCAGGAAGCAAAAGACTATGGCAAACCATCACGAAAGGCCGCCACAGGTGGCCGACCTTGGACCCAAGAAACCTCGCTTGTTCTATTTTGAAGACGCGTTGAACGGGTACGCACCGGTACCAGAAGACATCGAAGCTGGGCTGCTGGATTGGCTTTACTACGAAGCGGAAGGCGAAGACGCCGTACAGCCGGAGCCGGTAGAGTTCCGCCGGGCGTTCATGACCGACGCCGAATTTGACGCGATACCAGAAGAATGAACCTGGTATCCCTGACAAGAGACGCGAAGCACCGGGCAATATGGGTGGCGCTGCCGCACTCGTCGCGCCCGTGCTTCACGTCAGAACTGCTTGACGACATCCTGGAAGCCAAGGCAAGGATAGGGAGCACTGTCCGGGGGCATCGCGCCCCCGACGAGGCCATTTTATTTCAGGTTATGACATCGCAACACCCCGGGGTGTTTAGCCTTGGCGGCGACCTGTCACAGTTTGTTGATTGGATAAAGTTCCAGGCACGGGATTTGCTCGTTGAATACGGCCAAAAGTGCGTTGAACTTGCCTTCGCCGGCGCGACGAACTACGGCATCCCGGACTTTACGACGATTTGTCTTGTCCAGGGTCAGGCCTACGGCGGCGGGTTCGAGTGCGCGCTTTCCCATAATGTGCTGATCGCGGAAGAGCAAGCGCGGTTCATGTTCCCGGAACTACGTTACGGCATGTTCCCGGGCATGGGAGCGGTGTCACTCCTAACACGGCGCGTCGGTAGGTTGTTGGCGCGCGATATCATAGAAAGCGATCGGGTTTGGTCGGCGGAAGAATTACTTGACGCGGGTGTGGTCGACGTGGTCTGTGGTCAGGGTAACGGCCGAGCGGCGGTGGAGGACTACATGGAGCAGTCAACCCCGGGGAGCCGGGCGCTAACGTCGGCCTATGCGGCCGTCGGGGCATTGACCGAGCGCGAGCTCAGTGATATCGTTGCTATGTGGGCCGACGCGGCCCTGCAGGTTACACCGAAAACGCTCAGCCTTATGGAAAGAATAGCCAGGGCGCAAAGTATTTCGGAATAGTGCCGATAACTGATTAAACATAACGAAAGGTGATTAGAATGAGCGACGCGATTAAAGCATTAACTGGCATGGTCCTTGCATTTGGTGAGGGTGTATCAGCTGACGACTCAGCGAAAGCGAATGCGTTAGCGGTAGCTTACGCGGTAATCGACGCTGACCTAAAGAGTCAGATACCCGGAAGAGCGGAACAGGAATTGCTAGCCGAACAGTGTTTTGCGCTGGAGGGCGAACACGTAGCCGTGACGCTAGCTAGCGGCGAAGTGAACATCGGGGAAATGTACTTGCCCGACAGCGCGGCATTCTACTTGGCCGCTAGTGATGGCACTCTCGGCGCTTACCACCTGGACGACGTGGTGTCTGTGGTACCCAGTACCATTAGCAAGTTACTCGCTAAGTACACTGATCACCGTGTCTTCGTAACGTTCAACGACGGCACGGCGGCCGAAGGCATGCTTACCAGGGACATCTTGGCAGACGACAATCAGTACCGCCTGATCCTGCGCCGCGGCGAAGGCCTGCCGATCAGCCTAGTCGCCGATGACATCGTCGGTATTTCACGATGCGAAAAATAACACAGTTCCAGGTCGTCGGCGGAATGGGCGGCGAAATCTACGCCTTGACCGAAGACGGGATACTGTGGCAACGGGTAGGGGCAGACGACTGGCGGGCGATCAACGGCCCGGGGGACGGCACCCCTTTCAAACCTGAAATGACCGAAGAGCGGCTTCTAAAGCGCCTTGCGGCAGGGGCAGGATTTCCAAAGGAATCGAAATGAAAATCTTACACAAACTTACCGAGTCAGTGTTGTTGGAGGTTCCGTGTCTTCGCTATGCGGATCTCATCTGGGTGGACCTTATCGGGGCGGACCTTCGCCATGCGGATCTTACCGGGGTGGACCTTATCCGAGCGGACCTTATCGGGGCGGACCTTACCCAAGCGAACCTTACCCAAGCGAACCTTCTATATGCGGATCTTACCGACGCGGACCTTCGCCATGCGAACCTTACCGGCGCGAACCTTACCGGCGCGAACCTTACCGGGGCGAACCTTATACGAGCG
>Ga0265303_10002057_pt1 | contig 12457 bp, 9 predicted proteins | sample Helome_2_FD_192494 | JGI IMG/M metagenome (GOLD analysis project Ga0265303, IMG submission 192494) | Marine sediment microbial communities from subtidal zone of North Sea - Hel_20160317 (Illumina Assembly) | ecosystem: Environmental > Aquatic > Marine > Subtidal zone > Sediment ...
ACTAGGTGTCGGCACAACGGTCAGCTTGGTCTTTCCCAAGGAAAGAATTCTCGAAGCTTCGGATCGCTGGGGCAGTACGGTGACGCCCCTGTTGGCCGCACCTGGTAAATCATCCGGTACAGTGACCCGGCGCGCGGCGAGCGAATGAACAGGCCGCCTGTACAATCAGGTAGATGGTGGAGAAAGGCCTGGCCGAAGAAAAAGCGGCACCAATTGTTAACCTTTGGGGTTCAAGTATTCAGCCGAAACCGCGCGATCAAGTGGAGCGATTCGCGGTTCGCATCTAAACAGCACCGTGGGTTCGGCACTGAGGCCCAGCTCACAACGAGAAGCGAGCGCGGCGGCTGCGGCCCCGGGCATCCAACAAACGCCAAAAACGATCGAGGCTATAGAGTCCTGATGCCCAAAGGTCGTGCTCATCGTTTTGACCGCCGAGTGGCTGTTTGTCCAACTGAGGTTCCGGACCAGCGGCCACCAGCGGGTTCGGCCTCGGCAACGCCGGTTCTGCTGCGTCAAGCCTCGGGTCTGTTCAATACGGTACTGTTGGCGTCGCTCTTGCTGTCAACCGGATGCGGCTCGCTCCTCCCTGCTGGTATCTTCGCCGAAGGCGGGGAACTTGCCGGCGCCACAGAACCCACCGAAGAACAGCAAAAGATGACCGCCCAAGCCCAGAAAATACTGACTGAGCTAGGCTATCAACCGGGGGAGCCTGATGGTCTTGACGGCCCCAAGACACGCGACGCGATCCGCGAGTTTCAAGCCCAGACCGATATGCCGGAAGACGGCCAAGTCTCGCCTGCCTTGCTAAAACAACTGGCAATCGCCTTAGACGCCGACAGAGGCGCAGGCAGTGCCGGCCAAGCCAATGGCGCCGAACTGCCGACCTACGAGCTGGGCAGCACCTTCGTTTACTCCGACGGGCTTGTTCAAACTGTCATTGGCCTGGACGGTCAAAGAACCCGTTGGCGAACCAACCGTGGCGATACCTTCACGGCAGACAGCAATTTCGTGGTGCCATGGCTCTCATGGTATTCCGATGGGCGCAACGGTGAACGGCTTGTCCAGGGGCGGCCGGAAGCGCTCTGGCCGCTTAGGGCTGGTCAAAAGGCTTCGTTTACGGTCCGGACCCTGATCCGCGGAAAGGGCCGGCCGGAGAGCACCAAGGAAACCTGGGACTGCAGCACCGAAGGTAGGGCCCGAATATCGGTGGTTTCTGGGGTTTTTAGCACCCTGAAAGTAACCTGCAACCGCCAAACCGACTACCGATCGCCCTCGCTCACCAGGGTCTGGTACTACGCCCCCGGCATTGGCCACGTCGTGCGTATGAACGACTTCTACGATATCGCCGAATCCGATCGGCACGTCGAATTGGTTTCCGTGCGGCCGGGGGCCCGGGACTGGCCGCCCGCAGCGCGCGCCGGTTTGGGCTGGGCGCTGGAAGATGCCCTAGAAACCCTCCAGGATGGCGCGGTCACCCAATGGAGCAGTTCCGGTGTCGACGTACGGGTCAACATCAGATTGGGCAAGCGCTTTGAGCGCGGCGACCGCAAGCAGTGTCGCACCTTTATGCAAACCTGGATGACGGCGGGGCAAAAACGAAGCTACCCCGGCACCGGCTGCCGCGACAACTTGGGGCGCTGGCAAGTCCCAGGATTGGAAAACGGCAAGGACGGATCCATAGCGGTGTCGGACGGTGTGTCTTGAAGGCCCGAGCCAGGACACGGAAGCGTAAAAAATGGCGAGTCGATGGCCTGTCGAATCACTCAATAAGAGCATTTTCCTAGTCAGACTTAAAAGCGTGTTAATGCAACATACCGCATAGTTTTGACCCGAATTTTGGGTAGGTACCCAGCAAAAATATGAAGCTTCAGGAACTCCTCAAACGGTGGGGCAAAAAGTCTCCCGAGAGTTCCACGGAAAACGAAGGCCTTTTAGACAAATTTGATCTTAAGGTTCTCCGGGGTTTCGGGTCTCGGGCAATCCGGCACATTGTCCAGGACATTAGGAACTACCGTACCGGTACCCCTCTGCGCGAACAGTTTCTTACCGCGATGGTTCTCGCTTTCGGCCTGATGGTTGCGACCGGTGGCGGACTAACGATCAAGAATCTGCTCCGAACCGCAGCACAAAGCGAGTTTGAGAGGCCCGCTGCCGAGTTCACCGCGATCCTGAGTGACGAGTTCAACCGTCACCTGGATGTCGTCAAATCTGTGAGCGTCTGGTTCAACAACACAGAGAGTAACGACCGCTGGAGCTTCCAAAAATTCGTCGGCGAGAGTCTGGCCGACTATCCGGGTATCCGAGCCTTGGAATGGATTCCGGTGGTGCCGGGGCACCAACGAAAGGCCTTTGAAAGGCGCGCTCGCAAAGATGGACTATTCGACTTCCGCTTCACCGAAACCGATGGGTCGGGGCAGATCGTGGAGGCAGCTAAACGGGATTTCTATCTGCCGATCTTCTATGTCGAACCCTTCAAAGGCAGCAACAACGCCCTAGGCACCGACCTTGGCGCAGACCCGTCAGCCCTTGCCGCACTCGAAAGAGCACGGAACGAAGGAATTACAGTCGCCGACCGCGCGGCCTCAAGATCTGCCGAAGCGCAGAACATGGCACAGGTGGTTGTGGTACAGCCTGTGTACCAGAGCGAATTTGTACCATTCACGATTGCAGAGCGACGGCAAAAGCTGATTGGCTACGTGCGCGGCGTGTTTCAGGTCGGTAATTTGATAGAGGCCGCGCTTCCGGGTCTGACAGCACCGCCTGGCCTTGACATCTACTTGTTCGATCATTCGGCGAAGCTGAACAATCGCTTGATCTACTTTCACCCCTCACCGCTTCGTCGCAGCGTGCCCAACCCCTTGTCGGAGCGATCCGCCAACCAGGGTCTTTCGATCTCGAAGCTTTACATCTTTGCCGATTGGCGATGGTCAATCGTGGTCAAGCCCGTGCCCAGCCACTTCACCCAGAACATAGACAGTGCGCCCTGGGTCTTCGTTGCCTTAGCTATCATGTTAACGGCACTTCTGGTGCAGTTGCTGGTCTCGTCGCAAACCCGCACAAGAGAGATCGAACTTTCGGTGAACGAGCGCACCTCTGCTCTGCAATCCGAGATCGCCGAGCGCAAGCGGGTTGAGAAAGAGTTGCGCGCATCCAAGGAACAAGCCGAAATCGCCAATCGGGCAAAGTCCGAATTTCTGGCAATGATGAGTCATGAGCTACGCACACCGCTCAATGCTGTAATTGGCTTTGCTGAGGTCATGTCCGAGGAGTTTTTCGGGCCAATCGGCAGCGAAAAATACCGCCAATACGCTGAAGATATTCATATGAGCGGCACACACCTGCTTAGTCTGATCAACGATATCCTGGACCTGTCGAAGATCGAGGCGAACCAGTTTGAACTGAACGATGATATTGTCGACATCGCCGAAATCTGGCATGCGGTGCGTTCGATCTTGCAAGATAACGTCGCCGCGGCCGAGCTCGATCTCAAGGACGAAGTGCCCGAGAATTTGCCCCGTCTACGCGCCGACAGTCGCGCGTTCCGCCAGATCCTGATCAACCTTCTGTCCAATGCAGTGAAGTTTACGCCAGAAGGCGGCCGGATTACCGTCAAAGCCGAGATCAACAATCAGGGCTGCTTCGTCCTCAGCGTCGAAGACACTGGGATCGGCATTTCCGAGCAGGACTTGAAAGCGGTCCTGCAGCCTTTCAAACAGGTTGATAGCTCGCTTGCCCGCAAATACGAAGGCACCGGTCTCGGCTTACCGCTCACCCAACGGTTGGTTGAAATGCATCAAGGCCGCATGCAGATCCGCAGCACTTTGGGATCTGGCACCAACGTGGAGATTACCCTGGAGCCCAACAGGGTCATTGAGGGCCCGAGGCCAGACAAAAAACGGAAATCCAAAACCAGAACCCGCCGCATAGCAGCAACCCAGACACGAGTGGCGGCCAGGTAGCAAACTATGAGGGCGTTGTTCCGGCCGGTATCTCCATATAGGTGGGCTGCTGCAAATCTGAGTCGAACACGCGGCCGGCCACTCCTAAACAGATTGTTAACCCACCAGCCCTAGGTTTTGCTTGAGTCCTGTCGGCACTCCTCGCGAGCAATAGCGTTCTTCGGCCATTGGCGAAGCGGGTAGAGCCAAACAGAGCAAAGCGCCATGAGCTGCCATGCAAATAGAAATCACAGACTGATCGTCAGCATGGGGGGCGATTCTTCACTGTATCGGAATCGCGGTAGCCGCCTTGTTACTCAGCACCTCGCACCACTGTTCGGCGTTCTCGCCCTACTGGCGGTCGGCCTGCTAAGCGGTTGCGAGACGCTTGAATCCCTACAGCTGCCATGGCGGAGTTCTGAAACCGCGTCAGATATCTCAGAGACCAATGTCTCAAAGGATAAGCCTCTGGTAGCTCGGGCACAGCGCGGGCTCACCGCGCTTGGCTACAAGGCTGGCCCGGCCGACGGTATTCCTGGTCGAAAAACGCGGGCTGCGATCCGCGCCTATCAGAAGAAGGCCGGCCTCAGTGTCGACGGGGCGGTTTCCTTGGATTTGGCCGAACATATCGAACAGGCTGTGAGCAAGTTGCCGCAAGGCACCGAGGCTATGAGTCGCCACAATACGTCGCCGCCAACCTACAAAACCGGCAGCACCTTTGTCTATTCTGATGGGCGGGTCGACACGGTAGCCAGCCTCAAGGGCGATATGGTGCGTTGGATTCGGAACGATGGAACCAGATTCACCGCCCACCGCAATTTTCTCCTGCCGTGGTACTACTGGCAGTCAAAGGCGGAAAGCGGAACTGTCACGCTGGAGGGTGAGGCCACGGCTCTTTGGCCGCGCAGAACCGGACGAGACCACGCATTTTCAACCCAATCGATGGTTCAGAAGACCGCGGGTTCGGATGACCTTGCAAGCTGGACCGAAGCCTGGCGCTGCCGCTTCATGGGGCCGCAGCAATTGACGGTCGCAGCAGGGCAATTCAAAACGTTGAAGTTTACCTGTTCACATGATGCCACGGCCGCCAGCCCAGCACTCGAGCGCACTTGGTACTACGCACCCAAGATCGGCCACTACGTGCGGGTCATTGATACCTCTCCTGGTATCGGGAAAAAACAGCATAGCGATCTGGTGGCAATCCGGCCAAGCGGTGAAACCTGGCCTCCAATTGCCCGTGCAGCACTTGGACGGGCGGTGGAGCGGGTTCTCAATTCGGCCAAGAACGGTGAGGAAGTACCCTGGACATCTTCGGGCGTAGCGACCCGCGTGACAATCAAACCGACCTCGGGGTTTCGCGAACTCGACGGTAAACGCTGCCGTTCCTTCTTGCAGGTCTGGGCTAACAGCAGCGGCAAGCACCGCTATCCCGCCTCCGCCTGCCAGTATGCTTCGGGACGGTGGCGCATCCCGGGTCTGGAGGAAAGCGACAACGAGACTTTTGCCATCTCGGGTGGCATTTCCTAGGCCACACAGTCGATACGAGCCACTATGACCGACATTCTGTCAGACGAGGCTCTTCGCCTTGCCGCCGGCGTCTCGAACGAACAGGCAGGCAAAAAACGAAAAAAGCCCCCTATCGCCTCTCGTTGTGAACCAACGGGAAGCAATAGGGGGATTTTTGAACCATTCGAAACTCTGGTTCGGTTGCTTGGCTACTCGGCGGCCAGGCGCGGACGCGCATCGAGGCCAGCTTGAATGATCGCCATGATGCGCTGACGCTCCTCGCCTTCAAGCGTGAGCCGCGGCGCGCGCAAGGTCTCCGACCCCATCCCAGCCATGGCCTGGGCCAGCTTGATGTATTGCACCAGCTTGACGTGGCAGTCGAGATGCAGAAGCGGCATGAACCAGCGGTAGAGGCTGCGCGCCTCTTCCCAACGCCCGGCCCGCGCCAGTTCGTAGAGTCGCACGGATTCCACCGGAAACGCGTTGACCAGACCCGCGACCCAGCCGGTGGCGCCTAACAGAAGCGACTCAACGATCAGGTCATCAACGCCGCAGAACAGGGTGTAGCGCTCGCCGCAGCGGTTCACCAGGTCTGTGATCCGGCGCACGTCATCTGAGGACTCCTTGATTGCAAGCAGGGTCGGCTCGTCCGCCAACTCCGCGAACATATCCGGCGTGATATCGATGCCGTAGGTGACCGGGTTGTTGTAACACATGACCGGCAGGTCACTGGCCTGCGCCACGGCGCGGTAGTGCGCCATCGTCTCGCGCGGGTCCGATTTGTAGACCATCGCCGGCAAAACCATCAGGCCGTCAAGGCCGATCTTCTCGGCGTCCTCGGCATAGCGGCAGGCCAGGGCCGTCGAGCACTCGGCAACGCCCGAAAGCACCGGAACACGGCCGGCGGCGATCTCTACCGTGGCCTTCAACACATCACGCTTTTCTTCAGCCAGCAGCTGACAATTCTCGCCCACCGTGCCGAGCATGACCAGGCCGTGCACACCGGCCTCGATCAAAGTGTCGACATGCCGTGCCGTCGCTTCCAGATCGAGCGCCTGATCGGCGGTAAACTGCGTTGTTGCGGCTGGAAAAACGCCCTGCCAGTCGATCGTCATGGCCTATCCTCCTACCATCCGTGGGCCCGCTTCACGGCAGGCCGAAAGTAATCGGATATCCTATACGACTGGCCCGGATTTAAGGCAACACTGGTCCCTACCCCGCTTCCATCATAGCCTGACCCAAAACTTCCGCCCGCGGGGCGATGCCCAACCCCGGCGCGGCCGAAACAGCCATCCGGCCGTCCTTGCGCAGAGGGGCGCCTTCGGCGATGGATTTTGTAACGTAGCTGTTGAAGTCGGTGGCGGTGAATCGGTAACGCTCCGGCGTCGAGTGGGCCAGGTGGGCGATCGCCGCGGTAACGATGTCGCCGCCCCAGGTATCCTCGATAGTCAGCGCGATGCCCAGCTCGACACAGAGATCCCGCGCCCGGCGCGCCTTGGTCAGACCACCCAGCTTGCCGATCTTGATATTGACCACGTCCATCGCGCGGTCGGCATGGCCGCGCAGCAGCATCCCGAGACCATCCATCGATTCGTCGAGAATAAACGGACGGTCCGTGTGACGGCGCACGGTCAGGCACTCTTCGTAGCTTTCGCAGGGCTGCTCGATATAGACGTCGAGGTCCTTGACCGCGTGCACCACGCGCAGCGCCTGGTGCATCAGCCAGCCGGTGTTGGCATCGGCGATCAGCACGTCGCCCGGCCGGAGCTTTTCGGCCGCCACATGGATGCGCTCGATATCCGTATCGGGGTCACCGCCAACCTTGAGCTGAAAGCGGCGATAGCCCTCCGCCCGGTAGCCGGCCACCTTGCCGGCCATGGCCTCCGGGCTCTCCTGGGAGATGGCACGGTAGAGCATCACGTCATCGCCGAAACGCCCGCCCAACAACGTGACGACCGGAAGGCCGGCTGCTTGACCCAAGATATCCCAGCAGGCCATATCGAGCGCCGACTTGACGTAGGGATGTCCCTTGAGCGCCGCATCCATCAGGCGCTCGATCACCTCGACTTGGCAGGGATCCTGGCCGATCAGCCTTGGCGCCAACTCCGCAATACCGGTCCGCGCCCCCACGGCGTAGGACGGCAGATAGGCCGGTCCGAGCGGACAGACCTCGCCGTGACCCGTTACACCGGCATCGGTCTCGATCCTCACCACGGTCGAGTCGAAGACTCCGACCGACTTGCCACCCGACCAGTTGTAGCTGCCCTCATGCAGTGGCAGGTCGACTTGATAAGCTGAAATCTTGGTGATCTTCATGTTGCGGACTCTCCTGCACGGCGCCGTTAAGACAGACTCAGGCAAGCGTGACCTGGACGCCCGCCCGCCGCAAGTTTTCGGCTAGGGTTGGCGGCGGGGCAACATCGCAGAACAGTGCGTCAAGACGATCGAGCGGACAGACGACCTGCAGGGATCTAAGGCCGAATTTGCCGTGGTCGACCAACAGGGTGCGCCGTTCGGCGCGCGCCAACATGGCGCGCTTCACCCAACTCGCCTGGGGATCCACGTCGGTCACGCCCTCGATCGTCAAGCCGCTGGCACCGATGATCGCGTGATCGGCGTGAAACCCGGCAAGAAAATCGGCCGTTGCCTGGCCATAGACGGCATGCTCGCGCCCAACGTACTCACCTGGCGCGAGTATCACTTTGATCGATCCTGTGCCGGCTAGCGCACTGGCCACCCCCAGCGCATTGGTGATGACAGTTGCCTCCATGCCCTCAACCGCCAGGCGTTGGGCAAAGCGGATAGTGGTCGAGCCGGCATCGATCATCACCACGTCGCCCGGCTGAATCATGGTCGCGGCCAGGCGAGCTATGCGGTCGCGCTCGGCAACCATGGTGTCCCCACGTTCATGCACTGCCGGTTCGCGCCCCATGGAGGTGGCTGCCGCACCGCCGTAAGTTCGGTTGACCAGACCCCGGCTACTTAGATCGTCGATGTCCCGACGCACCGTTTCGGTCGAGACGCAAAATTCGTCAGCCAAGTCGGAGATACGCACAGTGGGGTTGGCCCGCAACTCGGCGATGATGCGGCGATGCCGTTCCGGCTTGCCCGGCCGTTCAGTCATCTATCGGACTCTCGCGGCATAGCTGTCATCCAGCGAAGAGCGCGCGCAAACGATGACTGAGCGGTGCCAGGCTCGTCTGTGCGTCCTTGTAGATGGCGAAGAGTTCGCCATAGAGGGCATGGCGTGCGGAATCGGGTCGATGGCGCTCAACAACCGGCGCGCAGAGCGCCGCGGCATGCTGTTCCGACTCAAAGAGGCCGATACCGACGCCGGCAACCAGCGCAGCGCCATAGGATGCCTCACCATTGGCCGGCAAGCAGATCTCGAGGCCGAGCACGTCACTGACGATCTGGCGCCACAGCGGGCTACGGGCGCCGCCGCCCAGGATTCGAATCTCGTCAAACTGCCTGCATTCAGCCGGAGAAGCTTCAAGCAGATCGCGGATGGAAAGGGCAATGCCTTCGTAAAGCGCACGAACGAAGTGGCCGCGACCGTGGCCGAAGGTCACACCGATAAAATCCGCCCGTAGGTATGGGTCCCAATAGGGGCCGCGCTCGCCCTGTAGATAGGGATGGAAGATCAATCCTTCGGCGCCCGCCGGCACATTTGCAGCGAGTGCATCCATGGCGTCGAAGTCCTCCGCCGGCGCATAGAAGGTATCCCGCAGCCAGCGATGGGCCGACGCGCAGGAGTTCGTGCCCGTTGCCGTGTAAAAGAGTTCCGGGATGACATGCGGATAACACGATACCGGTGGATGCACGCTAGGTCCTTGGACCACACGGTAGAGCACGGCAGCCGTTGCCAGCTTGATTGCCCCCTGCCCCGGTGCCACTGCGCCGGCACCGAAAACCTCGACCGTGGTGTCGTTGCCGCCGGCCACCACCGGAGTACCGGCCAGTAGTCCAGCGTCCGTAGCCGCCCGCTCGGTCACCTGCCCCACGACCTCGGTCGGCCGCACAACTGGCGGCAAGGTCTCCATGGGCCAGTCGATCAGGCCGCAAAGCTCGGCCGACCATTGGCCGGTTGCCCCTTCGGCCATCAAGGCGCCGACCGAATCACTGACGTCGCTGTGCCAATCGCCCGTCACCCTGAAGCGCAGGTAGTCCTTGGCCAGGAAAAGCCGATGTACGCGCCCGACCGCTTCGGGCTCGTGGCGTTTCAGCCATTGAAGCTGCGCCAGCGTCCAGGTCGGATTTATCTTGTTGTATCCCGTCGCGATGATGGCTTCGCCGGCACGAGCGTGGAGTTCCTGGGCTTCCGCCAAGCTGCGCTGGTCGCTCCAGAGGATTGCCGGACGGATCACCCGGTCCTCGGCGTCCAACAGAACTTGGGTATGGGCGCCGGCGCTCATGCCGATCGCGGCGAGCCGCTCGGGCGACAGGCCGGCCGCGGCGAGTGCCAGGGGTACCGCGCGGCAAAAAGCGGCGTACCAGGTCTCCGGATCCTGTTCCGACCAGCCGAGCTTTGGGCTGTTGGTCGTGACGGGATGCGAAGCTTCGCCCAACACAAGGCCATCCGGGCCGACCAGCGTCGCCTTGAGACTGCCGGCCCCGAGGTCGACGCCGAGCAAGCAGTCGCGCCTGTTAGCCATCTTGCGAGGTCTCCATCCCTTCCGTGGCGGTGCGCGCAAAACCATCGAGCAAACCGGCGTCTGCGGCTAGGTCCAGTGCAGTATAGCGGTTACGGATCTTCCTGGCGTGGCGGATCGCCTGCCCGTAGAGCGAGGCCGGCCAATGGATTTGCTCCGGCCGGGTCGGCGCCCCGACCGCATCGAGCACCTGTTCCAGCTCATCGGCCGGAAGAAGCACCGAACTCAGGCGTCTTACGACGCTTGGCCAGCCCGTTTGGAGTCGCTGGTTGAGCCTTTCGGCACCGGCAACATCCAGCCGCTTTCCGGTGAATTCGGTCCAGCAAGCTGGGGCCAACTCGGCGCCGAAGTGTTCGATGAACGCCGCCTCATGCAGTTGGCTCACGGATACCTGCGGTGGACCGCCAGCCAGCAAGCGGTCGTAAAGCCGCGCCATGGTCAAGGTAGTCACGCCGATCTGCTCGCCGTGGAAGCTTTCCGGCAGGCCTGGCGCCATCGTTTCTACATAGTGGCTGATCAGGTGCTCGCCCTGGCTGGCCGGGTGGCTGCCGCCGCAAAGCGTCATGCCGAACCCGGAGAGCACCAATGTGCGCGCCAACCGTGCCATGGCGGCCAAATCGCCCGCCAACAATGCTTTGGGCTCGCCAAAAAGCGCCGTTTCGTCTTCGGCCAGGAGGGCGAATGGCAGCTCGCGATAGGGCCGGTTGAAGAGCAAGTGAGCCAGCAGCCAATCGGCCTGGGCGGTTGGACGGCATAGACTGTCGCCCAATCCGGCTCGGATCAGCCTTGGCGGCGCAGCGGCCAGCACCGACAGATCGAGGAACACCCCGGCGGGTGCCGCGGCACTCAGCGACTTTTTGTGACCCGCAACAGTGATAGAGGCGTTGGCCGAGGTGTAGCCGTTCATCGAGGGAGCCGTGCCAAAAACCGCATAGGGTTTGCCGGCAAGAGCCGCCGTGTACTTGCATAGATCATTGATCGTACCGGAACCGACAGCGACCAAGCCATCCGCGTCCGCTGTGGCCATCGCCAATCGCTCAATCGTCGCCATGGTGGCAGTGGGGCGATCGGACAGGATCAGGGACTGCACCTCGGCAACAGCGGCCAGGGTCCGCTCCACCCTCTTTCCCATCACCTCCTGGGTCGCCGAGTCGCTGACCACCGCCAAGCGGTGTCCAAGATCGAGCTCGCCGATCAGAACATCCTCTTGTCCCGCCAAACTTTCGGCGATGGCAACGACACGAGTCGGGACCGACAGCACACGGCCGTCCTCAGGATCGCAAGTGCGACCGGCCAACAGAGTCTCGATCGCGTCCATGCCGCCGGATACCGTGGCTAGGAGCAAGCCGCCAGGACGTCCTCGAGCTGGGAGATCGTGCTCCCCTTGCTGTCCGAGAAAGAGCCATCGAACACGGCCGAGCCAATGGTAAAGGCATCGGCGCCGGCATCGGCGAGTGCACGGATCCGTGCCGGGGAATCAACGCTGCCGGCAACGATCAAAGTGCCTGCTACGGCCTCTCGTGCCGCGCGTACAAGGTCTAGCGGATCAGCCTCGGTAGCCCGGTAGGCAAGCAAGTCGACACCCGCGCACCCAAGCGCTCCAAAGCGCCGGCAATCCTCGGCTATGTCGTCGGGGCTGCCGCCGAGTTGTGTCGGGTGGCCTTCCGGCCGGCCCGGAAAAGGAAAATAGTCGATGCCGCTGCCATCCAGCACTTTCAAGATGGCATCGGCATCAGTACCACCCAACAAACGGTCGACGCCGATTTCCCGCGCGTTCCAGGCAGACGTGAGGCAGGCTTCAGATGTGGTACTTACCACTTCCATGTAGCTGGTAGCGTCGGCCTGCTTGATTCGATGATTCAACTCGACAAGTGTGCCGAGATCCACGCCGACATCTTTGAAACCAATGTGTTGAAGACCTATTTCTGAAATAAGATCAATTGTTTCCAAGCAATCATCGATGGTCTTATCGTGCCGCGTCAGCATGAAGATGAAGTCGATCATCGAGCGTTCTCCCAGCGGCGCAGCACCACCCTAGCGCCACAGCTTTGCTCTTCGTTCTTTATCGCAGATAGAATGGCCAACTCACAACGACTAAATGTTGGAATCACCAATAGGTGCGTGGTACCGTCGTCATAGCCAGGGGCCAGGGTTGGCGGATTTCCGCCACAACGGGGTAGCCCTGTGGTGTAATGGGTCAGCAGGCTGAGAAGCGGTACAGTGGGCGGGTTGCACGCCAGTACCGACGGGGAGCCGATAGCGCCAAAGACAGGGAGCCAAGATATGCAACCAAATCGTCGGACCTTTTTGCAGATGACCGGGGCCACCGCCGCCGCACTGGCAGCGCCCGCGATCGTTACG
>Ga0265303_10002059_pt1 | contig 12449 bp, 5 predicted proteins | sample Helome_2_FD_192494 | JGI IMG/M metagenome (GOLD analysis project Ga0265303, IMG submission 192494) | Marine sediment microbial communities from subtidal zone of North Sea - Hel_20160317 (Illumina Assembly) | ecosystem: Environmental > Aquatic > Marine > Subtidal zone > Sediment ...
CTGGCGGAAACCAGGCGTATGCTCCTCACGCGCGCCATCAATAACGACAGGACAGAGCTGCGGCGCCTGCATGCCCTGGATGACCTGCTCAAGCAGCTCAAGGCGATAACCAGGGAATACGATCAGTTTCTCGCCGAGCACCTGCTCTGGGTGAAGAGCGCGCCTGCCTTCAGCTTGAAGGCATTCGAAACGCTGCCCGGGGAATTCACCGCCCTCCTCGATACCCGGGTCTGGATTGAAGCCGGTCACGACCTGTTGCGAGGCGCGGTGCGGAGCCCGTGGCCGCTGGCCCTGCTCCTGCTCGCCGGACTGCTGTTTGCACGCCGGCAGTCGCTGCGTGGCGCGTTGCTCGACCGCGGCCGGGACGTCGGCAGTATCCGGCGAGACCGGATGACCTTCACCTGGCAGGCCGTGGCCCGCACGCTGTTGCTGGCGGTGCCGGGAACCCTGCTGCTGGCGGCTCTGGTCTGGGCATTGAAGCTGGCCGATACGGCCAGCCCTTTTTCTATCGGCCTCGCCAGCGCGCTGCTCGATACAACAATCCTGCTGCTGCTCGTCACCTCGCTGCTCAAGCTGAGCCTGCCCGGTGGACTGGCCGAACGGCACTTCGACTGGGAGACGGCAACGGTGGCCGAGCTGCACCGCGAACTCGTCTGGTTCCGGGGTCTGGGTGTGCCGCTCTACCTCGTATCCGGGATCGCGGTCGCACTGGATCCGTCAATCGACGGCGGCACGCTCGGGCTGCTGACATTCATTGCCTACCTGCTTGGACTGCTCGCCCTCACCGCGCGCCTGCTGCATCCCACCCGGGGGGCGATTCGGCAGTGTCTGTGCCAGCATCGGAACAGCGTCTGGTGGCGCTGGCGCTATTTCTGGTTTGCAGTCGCTGTCGCCATTCCGCTGAGCATGGTGGTTGCGGAGCTAACCGGTTACACCTATATGGCGGGAGAGCTGATGGTCCGCTGGACCCTGTCGGTGTGGCTGCTCACCGGCGCCTGGCTGGGTGGCGAGCTGGTGCGCCGCTGGTTGCTGGTGACACGCCGTCGGCTGGCCTTCGAAGCGGCGATGAAGGAACGCGATGCCGCACGCGTGCAGCGTGCCGGTGATGAGCAGGCCGGGACGGCAGATCAGGAGGCGATCGACAACGACATTGGTGCGCCCGAAGTTGACCTGATTGCTCTAGACGCTGACAGCCGCCAGGTAGTCAACGCCATACTGCTACTGCTGGCGGCGCTGGGGCTGGCCGCGATATGGGACGACATGCTGCCCGCCTTCAAGGTGCTCAACGAGGTGACACTGTGGTCGACAGCATTCAAGATTGAGGGCGAGGATGTCCTGGTCTGGATCACGCTGGCTGATGCACTGGTTGCGCTGCTTATCGGGATAGTGGGTTACGTGCTCGCGAATAATTTCCCCTCACTGATCGACATCATCCTGCTCAAGCGAGGCAAGGTCTCCGCAGGGGCACGCTACGCGCTCACCACTGTCACCAAGTATGGGATCGTGATCGTGGCCACACTCCTGGTCCTCGGTCAGCTCGGCGCGAGCTGGTCGCAGATGGGCTGGGCCGCCGCCGCGCTGGGTGTCGGCATCGGCTTCGGTCTGCAGGAGATTGTTGCCAACTTCATTTCGGGACTGATCCTGCTGGCCGAGCGGCCGGTACGGGTCGGTGACCTCATCACCGTCGGCGATGCCTCGGGAAAGGTTGAGCGCATCCGCATACGGGCAACAACCATTCGCGACTTCGAACAAAAGGAACTCCTGATACCGAACAAGGAACTGATCACCGGGCGGCTGTTGAACTGGACGTTGTCTGATACCAGAACCCGGCTCCTGATCCAGGTGGGCATCGCCTACGGCAGCGATGTCGACCGGGCGATAGAAGTCCTGCATGAACTGGCGCGCGAGGACGAGCGTGTGCTGAAGGAACCGGCACCCGGTGTTGTATTTGACGATTTCGGCGATAACAGCCTGATTCTCGCCTTTCGCGTTTTCGTCGGGACGCTTGATGACCGGTTGCCGGTGATGACCGACATGCGCCGCAACATCCATCGCCGCTTCGCCGAGGAAGGCATTGTCATTGCCTTCCCGCAGCGCGATGTTCACTTCAACCCCGACCAACCACTCCGAATCACTCTGGAGCAATCTCCGCCATCAGACAGCAAGTAGGAATCAGCAAATTTATTACCCAGAGGGGCTAAACGAAACGGTGAACCATGAAGCAACGTGAACGCCGGCGCGCACGGCGTCTTGATCAACTGAGGCTCGGTCTGGAGCGACTGCTCCTGCGCGGGCTGCACTACCGGCTGCTGCTGGCAGCGTCCATCGTGCTGCTGGTTGCGTTGCTCGGCGGCCTGCTGATGCGCTTGCTGGCTCCCGGCTTCGACGAGGTCGGCGAATCGGTATGGTGGGCCTTCCTCCGCCTCACTGATCCCGGCTATCTGGGCGACGACGAAGGGCTTGTCGGCCGCACGGTCTCCACGGTGGTCACGGTGCTCGGCTACCTGCTGTTTCTCGGTCTGCTCATCGCCATCCTCACCCAGTGGATGAACGCGCTCATCGAGCGTATCGAATCGGGAACAAGACCGGTCACGCTTGCCGGTCACGTGCTGATTCTGGGCTGGACGCACCGAACGCCCGGCATTGTGCTCGAGCTGCTGCGCACCCGGGGCCGGGTGACGCGTTTCCTGGCAGCGCACAACGCCAGCATGCTGCGGGTCGTCGTGCTTGCCGAGCAGGTGGACCGCACGCTACTCGACGAGCTCAGGGAACATCTGGGCAGCTACTGGAATGACCGGCAGGTGCTGCTGCGCTGCGGCTCGCCACTCAAGCTCGAGCACCTTGAACGCGTATCCTTTGAAGACGCCGCAGCCATCATTCTCCCGGGCGAGGACTTCAGCAACAGGTCTCCCGGTGTCGCTGACGCCGACACCCTGAAGTCCCTGCTGTCGATTGCCCGCCACACCCGGGGCGGCGCGGAAAGACCGCTGGCCGTCGTCGCGCTCTACGATGAGAACCGCAGCGAGGTGGCGCGGTTCGCCTACCACGGCGAGTCCGAAATCCTCGCGACGGACCAGGTCATGTCCCGGCTCATCGCCCAGAGCGTACGTTACGCCGGGATCTGGGCCGTATTCTCTCAGCTCCTGAGTATCAACGAAGGTAACGCCATCTATCTGCGCCGCCTGCGGGAAGCAGGCAAAACCTTCGGCGAGCTCAGGCGCGAGTGTCCCAAAGCTGTACCCGTCGGCCTCATTCCCTCGGGCACCAGGCATCCGCTGCTCAATCCCGAGGCTGACACGGCGTTAGGCGAGGACGACCTCATTGTGTATATCGCACGCAGCTTCGCCGATTGTGCAGCGCGAGCTCCCGGCCGCGAGACATCGGACGGCAAAGATCTTTCCGCATGGGAACAGCCATCGCGACCGCAGCGTTTGCTGATTCTTGGCTGGACCCGGAAGGTGCCGGCCCTGCTCCGCGAGTTTGCAGCAGAGGACATGGCCATCGACGTGGTTGGCCTCACGACCGTGGAGGATAGGAAGGCTGCCCTGGCCGGCTGCCGGGATCTCGCGCTGGATAATGTGCGGCAGATGGAGAAGAATTTCCTGGATCCCGTGCAGCTGGCGGAATTGGAACCCTCGGGCTACGACCAGATCATCCTCCTGGCACGGGCCCGTATGGGCGACGAGGACCATGCCGATGCAGCCACCATCACCGCCTACCTCAGTCTCCAGCAACTCTTTAGCGGGCATGAGAAGCAGCCGAAGCTGTTCGTCGAGATCCTGGAGGAGGAAAACCGTTTCCTGTTCGACAACGCCCACGACGTACTCGTCACGCCGCTCGCCATCAGCTACATGCTCTCGCAGATTGCGCTGCGCCGTGAGCTGGCGGCAATCTTTACCGAGCTCTCACGTATCGGTGGTCCGCAGATCACCCTCAGACCCATGCTGGCGACCGACTACCCTGAACCGGTCAGCTTCGACACGCTGGCCACGCTCGCGGAGCAGCGCCAGGAGATAGCGCTCGGTGTGCTTACCGCAGCGGGAGAGGTCCACCTGAACCCGGACAGAGGCGAACAGCTGGCCATCCGCGACGGAGACCATCTGGTAACGCTGGCGAAAATCTGTGACCCGGAGTGACGGCTAATTTCCGTCGCGGATTACAGCCCTGCATCCAACCCGTAAAGGTCCGAGTACAGTACGTTCCCGCCGTCCAATCTGTAATCCTGTACTTCTCCTTCACGCCCTGAGTCAGTCCGTCAAGTCATTTTAACGGTTGTGGATGGGTTGAGAAGCGGCGATCCACGGCGTTTAAGCGCATTCAGGTAGGCTGATTCGTTGTATGGGGTCCTGGTCTGCCAGCAGCGGTAGAGGATGCGGATCCACTTGAACGCCAGGGCGCGTACAGCAGCCTGGTAGGTACAGCCTTTTTTGCGTTGCTGCTGGTAGTAAGCGCCTGCCCAGAACGACTTGTTGATCGTCTGAGCGGCCCACTCGACAAAGGTCTGTCGCAGGAAGGTGGGGCACTGCCATCGCCAATGGACCCAATGCTTCTTTCCGCTCCGCTCGGTCACCGGCGCAATACCAGCGTACTTCTGCAGTGCTGCCGCGCTGTCAAAACGCTCGCGCTGTTCACCGAAAGCAACCAGCAGTCGGGGTGCCAGCGACGGGCCGGCACCGGGTAATGCGCTGAACAAACCATAATCGGGGTGCTTCGGTGCGAGTTCAGCAATTTCATCATCATAGCGCTGGATGGCCTGTAAGCTGACCCGCAGCTGATCGCTAAGCACAAGCGCCTGTAAGCTATACGGCGTGACGACCGCCGCATCAAGTGTGAGTGGCGTTGCTGCCTTGATGGATCTCAGGCGGGCATCGAGAACGTGAAAGAACCGCATGTTGTGCTCATGGAAGAACTTTTCCAGGGTGCTCTTTCTCGCCCGTTTGACCTGCGTGAGCGTTGGCCAGCGGGTAATGAAGTCGCAGACCAATACCGTATCCAGATGCGCAAACCACTCGAGCATTTGCGGATAATACTGTTTCAGCGCGTTGCGCAACCGATTGGTGATGCGGGTTTTGTCATTGACCAGGTTTCGCCGTTGCTCAACCAGGCAGACCAGCGTGCGCATCTCAACGCTTTGTGGTTTTAGCGGTGTGAAGCGTTCAGGGTGGCGGACCAAAAGGTCCAGGGCAAGCTCTGCATCTGTCGGGTCATCCTTGGCGCGACTGGGTGTAAATGCTTCGCGGTACTTCGCTAACGTTGATGGATTCACCGGGAAAATCATGAAGAAGTCATACTTCTGTAGTGCGTAGACAACGGGACCTTTGGACAACTCCAGCGCGACGGCGATAATGCCACCAAATCGCTCATGAAGCGATTGCGCCCACTGATCGATCTGGTCCACTTGATGCGAGATACAGTCGAACTCCCGCTGCTGATCACCAGCAGCTTGTACACAGATGTCATGCTTTGAGTCTGCCCAATCAATGCCAACGTAAGCCGTAAACGCGTTGTCGGTTAGATCGTTCATGGATTGTCTCCAAGATGCTATGTTAATAACAAGGGACATGCAGTCTTGAGTTCTTCGAAAGCAATATAGGTGAGCCGTTGCCACGGCGAGCCCTGAGTATTCGTTAGTGAACTCAAACGCACCTGCGGACTCGAAGCCAACTCGGCGAACATCGGGTGTTTGGGTCGTTTTATTCGTAGCCCGCGGGCGCATGTCCCGCTTTCACTGGCAGCTACCTGCCAGCTGTGCCCAGTATCACCGAAAGCGAGACGGAGGAACTATATTGGGTCGACTGTTGTCTTTTAGCTGATCAATAATTTCTTGCATTCTAAATGACGTAGTACGGCCAACTTCCGCCATTCGCGAGACACTTTCTAAGGACTACTCACAACCACGTATACGACATTCAGAAATGAACACCCCTGCTCACGTCCTGGTTTAACACCGTTCCCGCGCTGTGAAGACGCTCGATTTGAGTCAAGTCGTGGAACTCCATCCCTTCTCGACGCAGCCCCGCGCGTCTCGCCACTCAATGAAATTCCCAATCGCATCGTTTTGCCATGCCTCATAACAATTTTCGGGTGATCAGCAGATTGCTGGTGGAGCTATCTCTAAGCGGACCATTCCCGACACCAGTATCACGATCAGGCAGATCGAGACCGGATGGAAGGAGCAGGTCAAAACATTATGTCTAAAAGTAGGCATTGAGTCGTGTTCCAAGAACCCATACTTTAGGGTTACCGTTGCCTTCGTCGTCGTTTAGCGAGCTTTTTTGGTACTGCACATCAAAACTCAGATCGGCGTGGTTCGACAACTGGAACTTTATGTAGGCTTCGGCAACATGTGAGTTGTTAATGTCGGACCCGCTTGCTCCGTTGAGATAGGCGTAGCCCAGACCGCACTCATCCCTGGGCCGGCCCCAGAGCCGGCCGTTGACGTTCGTCCCGAAAGAAAACTGCTTGTCAAAGTTCACAACGGCGACGTCCTCCTGGGTAGCTGCCCTGAAAAAGATGCCTAGAGTGCTACCCAATTGTTGGTCGGTTGAGACACCGAAACCCGACAGTGCCTTCTCGTCCGGATTGCTGCTGGAATCCTGGAATCGGTCGTTGGTAGTAAATCCGAACAAGCGGTAGTTTCCTTCGCCCAAAGCTGTTTCCAGCCGGTAACCCGCCTGACCGGCAAAATAGTTGTAAGTTCTGTCCTCTACGTTCTTGAGGGTCAGGCAGACGCTTCGCAACGACCAGTTCCCCGTGTCGAACTCCAGCGCGGTTCCCGCCGCATAGGAAGGAAAAGCCGGAAGGTTATTGTTTGAAAAAATTTCGTTCATGAACTGCGCATCCGCATCGTTTGCGTAGGCGTTGTCGTCAATGTATGCGGTCGAGTCGATGATGCCCGCAGTTGCCGCAAGAGCCGAGGTGTCGCCGATGCCGAAGGTTCGCTTGTACCAGGCTTCCAGCAGATAACTGCGGTTTGTTTCGTTGATGTCCTTGACGTCGACCCGCACGTCCCCGCCGTAGGGTGCCAGCGCCGCAGGCTCGAACTTGTTCAAGCCGTTACCCTTAACGAAACGGAACCACGTATAAAACTCGTCACTGTCTGTGGGATGGAAATTTCCCGCTAGGTCGACTATCAATGCGCCCCGGGTCTTATCGCCGAGCTTCCCGCCATTCATGTCGAACGCATTCGAAAAATGCCCGTACTGGACGAATGTACGCGCCGCGGCATCCAACGTAACCGCCTCGTTGACTTCGAAAGCAGGGGCCACCGACGGTGAAATGCCTACGCAGGAGACCAGAATGATCCAGAGGAGCTGTTGTTTCACAGGAGTCCAGAGTGCTGCGTCGAACGGTTGAGTCTTTGCATGTCTATCAGTGACAGTATGGTCGAATTGCATCTATCCGTTGAACTCACCACTGGATAGCGGACATTTGGGCGGAAGTCGAAGCACCTGCAAAATTAAATCCTGGCGATTACTCGTCGGTTGTCAGCACGATCAGCTCGTCGTTTTCATTCAGCTTGAGGTGCTCGTCGCGCCTGGGGTTGAGCTGCATTCCGCCGCCCTGGGTCTGGTCCTGCCCAGCCCATCGAATACCGATAGCGATCTCCCCCCGGGTATCAGCGGCCCGCTGCAGGTCGGCGAAGCTAATTTCACCTTGTACCAGGCCGTAGTCTGCGATGTGACGGAAGAAGATCTCGCAACCGCCAGAGCTGAACAGCTCGTCGATGACGGCGCGCAGCTCGCGACGCAAGGCGACACGAGCCAGCATGTGGCTGACAATGACCGGGCTGACAATAACCTCCCCACGCCGGTTCTCGAACAGGGGGACATTGTCCGGATCGGTCAGCTCGACCAGTACCGAAGGCGCTGCTGCCCCGGCTGCCATCAACTCGCGGAGCAGCAGATAGCCCAGGATGGTGCGCGCGTCGGACTCGGCGCTCGACTTGAGCCGCTCGCTTGCCAAAAGAACCACGTTGTCGTAGCTGGCCGGATCCACACTCTCGAGGTAGGCGGGTAAGGTATAGTCAAACTCCAGTTGCCTGACCGTGAGCCGGTCTGTGGAAAGCGCTTCAACAGCGATGCGCTTCTCGCGTTTACTCGCAGCCACCTGCGACACGATGTCGATGTCGAACTGTTCTTTGGGGTAAGACGCAAACTCGTCCAGCAGCGCCGGCACCCGGTGGTTCCAGCCCAGTATCAGCACCCGGCGCTGGGCGCGCACCGCGTGCTCCGGCGCCGGTCTTTCCGCCAGTTCGACCTCAGCACCCAAACTCTCCGGCGGTGCGGCGTCCTTGTAACTGGGGGCCAGCACCGCGATACGGTCGCCTGTTTCGAGTCGCAGATCGTTGGGCGGATTGAGCAGCGCCTGGAAGCCATCTTCCTGAGGACGCACCACGCCGAGTAACACACCCTCAGCAAAGGCATAGGCCAGCTGCTGTACAGGGACGCCTACAAGCTGCGACTCTTCACGGACATAGATCTGACTGCCACCGACGTCGGCCAACTCACCGAACACATGGGAAAGCCCCGGGTGGCGGACGTTCTGAACCATCAGGCGGCATATCACCTCGTCGCCCGCGATAATCTCCATAGGGCCCGGATAGAGCGCGCGCAGCGTTCTGATATAGCGCGTGTCCTGGATTTCCGCCACTACGAGGGGCAGTTCTTCGGGAGGCGCCTGCTCCAGCGCGGCACCCATTGTCATCAAGGTCTTCACCGTGTTTGTATCGGCATCGAGAGTGCTGCTGGCGGTGGTGTCAGCAGCCGGAATCAGGATGGCGCCCGCATGCGCGAAATCGACCCGCTCCAGGTCGTCCAGATTCAGCGGGGAGCCGCTCCGCAAGATGATCTGCCGGGCGTTCCAATGCTCGCCGAGCTGGAGCTTGATCTCCTGCCTGAGGCTTGCATCCACACGTTCGGCCAACAACGCGATGCGGAGGCGTCGAGCGCCCCGTTGACGCAGGAAGCGTTCCATCCGTCCCTGGGAGACCAGGAGCTCCTCAACGATCGTCAGTGTGCGGCTGTTCCAGCCCGCCAGGACAAAGTGCGCGTCGATAGTGACCGGGGTTAGCCCCAACTCCAGCCGTTCTATCGTATTGTTCAACCATTGGACGAGAATAGCGATGAGCGCACCCGTAAACAGGGCAGCGCCGAGGATGGTTAGCACTGTCGACACCGCGCCCTTGGCCATGCCCTCGTCATCGCCCAGGTAGCCTGGGTCGGTGAGGCGCAGAAAGGCCCACCAGATGGCGTCTTCCTCGGACTCGAAGCCTGGAGCGAGCGCACGCACCAATAGACCCGCCACGAGCGCGACGAGCACGACGAGGACCAGCATAAGGGCAAAGCGCCAGAGAGGCCCGCGCACCACGACCTGCTCGAGCTGGAAGACAAGCGAATTCTTGAACCGTGAAAACATAGGTTTCTCTCATTTAACCGCGATAGGTTGGACCACCAAACGATAACTCAGGGATCAGGGCGTTCGCTAGCACCCGGTACACGTGGTTTGGACGTTCTCTGAGTACTCGTATGCGCTACTGCAAACCCCAGTCAGAGATGTCGATTGAACTCCCGTTATCCGTCCAATCGCCCAAGGACAGACATTAGCCACATCAGAGGGACCTCGCTGGCAATCCCGGCCAAAAGCGGGCGGCCGCGGTAACGGAAACTGAACACTCACGCCTTTGGGTTCCCGCCATCCGATGAGCCCTTCACCTTGTCCGCTTCCTCGGTGTCCGGCTCGGCGGAGAGCGGCTCGGCCGCTTCCGGCATCTCCTCCTCCGGAAGGCCGATTTCGACCGACCCCCGTGGCGGATAGTCGAGTGTACCTTCGAGCTGATCGATCTTGTCGGCGGCAAGTCGTGGAAAGGGCAACTTGCCGGCGCGACGCCAGGATTTTACCTCCTGAACGGCTGTCTCGCTTCGCTCGCTGTCCAGACCGTCATCGCGGCACATGTAGAGTGTCTGCGACGGAAAGGCGAAGCCGCTACCCGACTCTTCTACGATATCTTTCATCCGCAGGAAGATGTCCTCGCGGATCGCATGGAACTCGTTCCATTCCCGCGTCAGTGCATGGACGCGGACGCCAATATCAAGGGACGACGCGCCGTAGCCCGAGAAACGCACACGAACCGTATCAGGATCAATCTTCGGGTGGGCATGTAGCATCTCTCGCAATTTAACCATGATGTAGCGCAGCTGATCGGAGTCGGTCTCGTAGCGAAGCCCGATCGTCGTGGTGATTAGCATGTGGTCACACTTCGCCCAGTTGATCAGCTGCATGTCCGCAAGCGCCGCGTTGGGAACGGTAACCAAAGTGCGGTCGAGTGCTCGCAACCTCGTCGAGCGCAAGCCGATGGTCTCGATCGTGCCCGTCTTGTCGTCAAAGCTGCAAAAATCCCCGACCCGCACTGGCTGGTCGAGGTAAAGCATGATGCCGCCGATCAGGTTCTCGAGCGTCGGGCGCACCGCCAGCGCAACGGCCAAACCGCCGATGCCCAGACCGGCCACTACGCTGTAGAGAGGCAGCCCCAGTTCCTGTGCGCCAGCACCAACGATGATCACACTGCCGGCAATACCGATGACCCTGCCACCAATACGCCACAGATGCGTGTCGAAGCTCTCTTGCGGGAGATCTCGAAACACGATGATGCGCTCGAAAATGGCCAACACGACCAGCCAGAAAAGCCAGACAGCGGCCGCATAGATCACGACGGTCGTCGCAGTGTCGATAATTTCTGAAAACGCGCCGGAAACATTGATCTCGTACTCGATGATAGGCGTGAGGATCCAGACGACGACAAGAATCGCGACCGGTGTGATGGCACGACGCAACAGAAAGCCAAGCCGATTGTTCGTGTCCCCGCGATTGATTATGCGATGCAAGAGCACCAGCACGAATGCCGAGACTATGATCAGCCCGAGGACCGCGAGAACTTTCCATCGCGGTGTGTCCAGCCAGACCCGTTTCAGACCATCTGGCATAATGGTCAGCACGCCTGCTGGAATCATCGGTCCGGTTATCTGCGGAATGGTACGACTCCAGCTCTTAATTCCCAAGGACGATTGCAGAGGCGAGCTTTGGATGCCCCGATAGAAACGCGGTGCAACCCGGACCGTTCGCTCACTGAACAGGAACTCACCTTCTCGCGGCCCCTCCGAGATAGCGGCGATACGAATCGGCGTGCGCGGCATACGCCATTGTTCGGGTGCCACCCCGTCCCCGTCGGTGAAGGCCTCTTCGTCGGGAATGCTGTCGAGCTTAGGTAGCTCGACACGCCCAAAAATGTCCAGTAGATAAGCGATCGTATCGGTCCCGACCTCCCGCCGCGATGCACTCGGCACCGATGAGAGATCAAGTAGGGCGATGAGCTGGTCAAAGAAGAGGTCTATCCGCCGAGCGAGAACCCGGGTTTTATGGTCCCTGTAGGCCAGTAGAGTCTCTTCCAGGTCGTCCCTGAGCCGCAGGAATGTTGTTAGTGTATGGCGCGGGCTGTCCGTCCGGACCGTCTTGAACTGGAAATCATCGCTGTCCTCCTCCGGCGTTTCATCAAATCCCGAAGCCCCAGTGCCGCCCGTGCCTTCCGGGGTTACTTGAGCTTGAAGGGGATTTGCGAAAAAACATAACAGCAAGAAGAAAAGCACCAAACGCGATGCGCTGCAGTGGGGATGCCTCATCAGGTCAAGCATTTCGCCAACTCCTATCGCCCCGCTGCGTGGCACCGTAACGGTCTGCGATTAATGGTTTCTCTCGAGTGTCGCGTCAATCTACACGGTCAATGAGCGTGTTGCCACACTGGACATTCGCCTACCGACCGCCCACGCCCCCCTTTACCCCTCTTCCGTGCAAAGCGCGAGTAAACGTTTGGGTCGACTCCCATCATTTAGAGAAATCTCATTTTGGAATCAGTCCGTTGGTCCGAGTTCCGAATGTTTCCAGACATTCACTCTTAAATTGTGAACTTCAGTTTTGGGTCGATAATACCTGTTTAGTGACGTCTAATATTCGAGGCCACTAAAAGTCCGTTTCCGCGTGAAAACCCGCCCTTGAGCCTGCCGAATCGTGTCCTCAAGAAAATAGGGAATGAATTGAAATTTCTACCGTCTAGCCTGTAATTGAGCTACCCGCAATAGGCTGCCGTGATCGATGCGCGCTCGTGACCCAATTCCCGACTGATGGTGAGCCGCGTCTGGCGATCAGTCTCGCGTTGTTCCGCGGTTAGGGTTTTGGCTTTCGGCCCGCCCGCGGCCGGTGCCAGCCAGCCAGTGAGTTCCTCGTAGCGGTTCTGGGCATAGGCATGGCGCAGGCCGTGCATGTTTGAGAGTCCGGCGCGCAGGGTGTTGCCTTCGTAGACGCGAAGCTGCTGCACGTAATTGCGGTTACTCGGAATCAGGGAGCCAAGGCCGGCCAGCCGCCTGGCGCGGTTCAACACGTCCCGCTGTGCTTCGGTG
>Ga0265303_10002060_pt1 | contig 12442 bp, 5 predicted proteins | sample Helome_2_FD_192494 | JGI IMG/M metagenome (GOLD analysis project Ga0265303, IMG submission 192494) | Marine sediment microbial communities from subtidal zone of North Sea - Hel_20160317 (Illumina Assembly) | ecosystem: Environmental > Aquatic > Marine > Subtidal zone > Sediment ...
TGATTCTGTAGATTCACAAATACTAAATACGATAGCCACCAATATTTGGGTGAACCTGGCCTTCTTTCTCATTTTTGTCTTTTTTGCATTTTCCTTCTTTGGCTATTATGAACTTACCTTACCCAGTTCCTGGTCTACGAAGATGGATAAGGCCTCTTCACAGGCTGGAGGAGCTTTAGGCATATTCTTTATGGCCGTTACCTTGGCCATTGTATCTTTTTCCTGTACAGGGCCCATTTTGGGCGGACTATTAGGTTCTACAACCCTCGCAGTAGGCGATGTGGCCAATAACCTCAGTATGGGTATGCTTGGTTTTGGAGCCGCCTTAGCGCTGCCCTTCGGATTATTTGCCCTATTCCCAAGTTGGCTAAACACCTTACCGAGATCAGGGGGCTGGATGAATACGGTGAAGGTTGTACTAGGCTTCCTGGAATTGGCACTGGCGTTTAAATTCTTATCCAATGCCGATCTGGTAGGGAATTGGGGCTTTTTAAAACGTGAGATATTCCTGGGTATATGGATCTTATTATTTATCCTCACTGCACTCTATCTCTTTGGTTTGATTCGCTTTCCACATGAACCCAAGGGAGAAAAAATTAGTATTACCCGAAAGATCGTCGGGATATTTTCAGTTTTATTTGTGGCCTATTTGTCGTTGGGCTTGACCAATCAAACCAGTTTAAAAGCATTAAGCGGCTTTCCACCGCCGGATTTCTATACGCTCTCATCTCAGTCAACTGATTGTCCCTTGGGAATAGAATGTTATAAAAACTTTGAGGAAGGCCTAGCCGTGGCCAGGGCGAATCACAAACCCATTCTCTTAGATTTTACAGGTTGGGCATGTGTGAACTGCCGTAAGATGGAGGAGAATGTTTGGAGTGAATCGGATATCTATCCCATGTTAAATGAAGATATAGTATTGATCTCACTTTATATTGACGACCGAAAACCACTTCCTGACCAGGAACAGTTTAAATTTCAGTATAGTTCCGGGAAAATAAAGAATATCAACACTATAGGGGAGAAGTGGGGTACCTTCCAGACCCTGAACTTCGGATCTATCTCCCAACCCTATTATGTCTTATTAAGTCCGGATTTGGAAGTACTTCAGCCGGCTATTCAAAACACGGATGCAGATACCTATCGCGAATGGCTTAAGGCAGGTCTCAAAATGCATCAGGAATTAGTGCAACTTCGCCCATAAAAAAACCGCCCGGAGGCGGTATTATTATAAGAAGCTGGTTTTGATTAAAGAAATGTTGCGGCATCGCCATATACGATATCATCCAGCTCATTAAGGAATCGTGTATGGACTTCATCTTCAGGAAGAATATGCCCATTTTTCTTGGCTTCTTTGGCCAATTCATATCCTTTGTAAGCAGCACGAAGCCTTTGGATAGGCGTTCCATGATGCCCGGAATTGGTAAATCCACAATCACCAATATTAAAAAATAACTCAAGGAAATCTTCAACTCGCTTCCAATTGTAGGTGCCACCGCGTTTATGTGTAAGGTAATACCCAGTAAAGTAATCAGCTTCCAGTTCTGTAGTCCTGGTAGCTTCAGGCTCATTATCGGCGGCTCCATCGGGATACCACACAGAGAAATTGTTAAACTGGATATGGTGAGCCCATTCATGTGCCATGATACCATTCCAGACAACCTTGTCCTCAACACCACTTTCACTGAGCAATTCAACGATGCCATCCCCAATAACTATTAGGTCGCCTTGACCCAGTATTCCGCCCAGCGCAATGGCAAAGCCATCAAATGATAAAAGGGGAGTTTCAACGAGGAAGGTGCTTTCCACATTGATGAAATCCACGAAGTAATCCGCATAGAACTCCGCTAAAGGTTCAGGAAAACCAAACCAGAATGTAAGGATGCCAAAAATCTTGTCCTTGTCATCTAAAGTACTGTTGTGTTGTCCGCGAACAGTCACTTCATCCGTCATATTCCAGAAACTTTCGAGGTTGCGAGTTATCTTTTTTACAAGATTGGTATACTCTCCATTAGCACCAAAGTACTGAGGGCTTTCATCAGTTAAGGTATAATAGAAGTTCATGTCTGCATAATCAAAAAACCAATCTGCTCCTAAGGCATCAAGGTTACTGTCAACAGATTCCGAAATTACAGCATCGAAGGGCGTTAACCCGCAAGGGCTTGGTGCTACGGCAGTTTCCAGATCAATGGCAATATCATGTCGCATCAAATTTGCTGGGAAATTTTTAGTAGCTGCTGGCAAATGATCAACATTGCTACCTGAAGAAGTCGCAAATACGGCATTTAATGTTTCATTCTCCTGTACGATCTCATCGGTTGAGCAACCGAATAGAAACAGGCATAAGCTTAAAGGTAATAGGAGGTGTTTCAAGTTCATTTTCTTCATGTTTTTAAAAATTAATAATTAGTGTGCCTAAAGCTAAGAATATCATCTTTTTAAAAGTTCAAAACTTATTAACACGATACAAAATGGCCTGCAATTGTCTTTGAATGTGGTTTTTTTATCCTGATTTAAGTTCTATTTTTAGGCAAAAATCAGACTTGAAACGACGAAACAAAATCCTACTCATTATCCTGGGTGTAGTATTGATCCTTGTCATTGGGATACTTCTATTCAGACAAAGCCTGAAGCCTACCTATAAAGGAGAAATTGCATTACCCACACTTGAAAGTGAAGTGAGCGTCTATTACGACACCTATGGAATCCCCCATATTTATGCTGCTTCACAAAGAGAGGCATTTACTGCCTTAGGCTATGTGCATGCCCAAGACCGCCTCTGGCAAATGGAGCTGCTCAGACGGGTGGCGCGCGGGGGCTTGTCCGAGGTTTTTGGACCTGATCTAATCCCAACGGATAAATTTTTCCTTTCCCTGGGAATCGATGATGCTACAAGGCGCACCTTGGGTTCTGTTGACAGGAGGGATTCTACTTTTGTGCTCGCTCAGGCTTATTTGGATGGTATCAATGAATTTCTTGACAAGGGTCCAACTCCTGTTGAATTTATGCTTACAGGACTTGAAAAAGAACCCTTCACCATGCGGGACATCTATAACAGTGTGGGCTACATGGCTTTTACTTTCGCGCAAGCTCATAAGACAGATCCGTTGTTGACGGAAGTAAAAAACACCCTGGGTCCTGCCTACCTGGAGGATCTGCAAATTGATGTGGATCCAGAAACAGAATTCATTCAAAATTATAATGGCACTTCTGCATTATCTATCGAAGAGAATATACTGGGGCATGTTAGTAAAGCCCTGGATAACTTACCATTACCCCAATTTGAAGGAAGTAATAGCTGGGTGATCGCACCCCAGAAAACAAAGTCGGGCAAAGTAATCTTTGCGAATGACCCCCATATCGGTTTTGCCCAACCTTCTGTCTGGTATGAAGCACATGTGAATGCTCCCGGTTACGAGAAATATGGATATTACCTGGGAGGGATACCCTTTCCCTTACTGGCACATGATCGCAGGATGGCCTATGGTATGACCATGTTTGAGAACGACGATGTAGATTTCTATAAGGAAACACCGAACCCCATAGATACAAATCAATACAAGACAGCTGCAGGATGGCAGGAATATAAGTGGGTGACTAATCGCATTGAGGTAAATGGAGAGGATCCTGTGGAATTTCGATATAAACGAACGCAGCATGGTCCCGTAATTAATGACGTAATTGACCAGGTGGGGGGAGATGACCCGATTAGCATGGCATGGATCTATACCCAGGAAGAAAATGGCCTGTTGCAATCCCTGCATGGGATCAGTGAAGCTACAAACCTGGAATCGTTTCGTAAGCATCTACCTGGTATTCACGCGCCCGGTTTGAATGTAATGTACGGGGATGCAGAAGGAAATGTAGCCTGGTGGGCAGTAGGTAAACTATATACCATGCCGGGGGGAACGCAGACAAAACTTATCCTGGACGGGGCCTCCGGAGAACAGGAAAAAGAAGGCTTTTTGGAATTTGATGAAAATCCCCAGGCTGTTAATCCACCCTGGAATTACGTCTATTCCGCCAATAATCAGCCCGCAGAGATAGCAGGGATACAATACCCGGGATATTATTTACCGGAAAACAGGGCCAAGCGCATCGTAGATCTGTTGGAACCAAAAGATGATTGGGACATGGAAGCCGTAGAGGAAATGATTACCGATGTAACATCACCTGTCAACCCCGATGTTGTGACCAATCTTTCCAAATGGGTACTGGTACCAGACCTCAATAATGAAGAGATCCAATTGCTGGATCATTTGAGCACCTGGGATGGTACGTATGACCTGGACAGCTACGAAGCCTCAATATATCATCGCTGGATCTATAATTACCTCCGGAATACTTTTGAAGATGAGATGGGGGCCGAAATGTTTGGCCATTTCCTGAATACGCATTTGCATAAGAGGATTATTGCGCCACTCTCTGAAAAAGCCAGTTCGGTATGGTTCGATAATATTCAAACTCCGGATGTTATTGAAACTCAGAACGAGATCGTTCATCAGGCTTTTAAAGAAGCGATGGAATCGCTCGAGGAGGATCTTGGAGGAAAAATGGAAAACTGGACATGGGATAAGTTACATACCCTCGAGCACAAACACCCGATAGGAGAGATTGCCTCTTTTCGCTCCTTTTTTAATGTAGGTCCCTTTCCAATAAACGGCACCAGGGAAGTAATTAATAATATGGCTTTCACGTATTCCTCGGATGGGTATTATCCCGTCACTTCCGGACCTTCGACACGACGCGTTATTGATTTCTCCGATATCGAGAATAGTATGAGTATACTCCCTACCGGACAATCCGGAAATCCCTTCAGTCGGCATTATCGCGACCAGGCCAAAATGTACAATGCCGGTGAGTTTCGGAAAATGCTTTTAAATGAAGCAGAGATCAAAGAGAACAAAAAATCCCTGCTCATTTTTACACCAGAAGAGTAAGGAGTAAAGCCGATTTTTGAATTACTTATAGGACAGCTGTTTCCAAAGATTTGTCCTATCTTTCTCTTAGAAACAACCAATTTCAGTGAGCTTCTTCTCTGCCAACATATTCTGTGTTAGATCAGGATTATTTCATCCCTGTCGCTATTATACAATACTTTTATTAATCTGCGCTATTGGGTTCATTCACAGTCCAATGCAGGGCCAGATTGACTCAGCTTCTACTGCACAGCTAGAGATGGAAGATGCCCTGAAGCAATTGGAAAATGAGTCGGGCTATCAGTTCATGTACGTTAGCGATTGGTTAGAAGAAGAGGAAGTTGGTGTGCTATCTGAGTCAGGGAACCTGGTATCGCGATTAGACGCACTACTAAGTAGATCAATACTTACATATTATATTCTGGAGCGTGAAAAACGAGTTTTTATTTTGCGTAATTCTGTGATCTACGATGAGCTTCCGGAGAATTTTTTTGGTCGAACCAGTGACTCTATTCTTACCCAGGCACCTGCTGCCAGAGTTAACAGGAGTGCACCTATCTTCTATTCAGATGAAATGCGGATCTCCACCCGAGACTATCCCATAGAACGAATCGGAAAGGCTGATGCCAATGATAAGCGTTCAGAATTCAGATTAACAGGCCGTGTCTTCAATACGAGAAATGGCGAAGCTATTCCGGATCTGGCACTACGAACCCCTCAGGGTGTATTATTAGCTGTTACAGATGCACAAGGACGATATTCCATAGACCTATCCCCAGGTTATCAGAAAATTATGGCATCTGCCATGGGGATCAGAAAAATGGAGCGGGAGGTTTTTATGTACAATGATGGCAGTCTCGATCTGGCTATGGAGGAAGATATTCAGCAGCTGGAGGAGGTGGTTGTGGAAGCCGAAGCCGAGCGCAATGTGGAAGCTGCCGTGACTGGAGGCCAACAGATCGATTCTGAAGAATCTAAAAATATACCCATAGTACTTGGGGAAAGGGATATTCTGCAAGTGGCCAAAGCGCTACCGGGAATTTCATCTGCCGGAGAAGGGGCAACCGGACTCAACGTACGAGGGGGGAAGACAGATCAGAACCTTGTCTTGCTCGATGATGCGGTGATCTACAATCCAACCCACTTCTTTGGGATCTTCCAGGCTTTGAACCCATTTACGACCCAGGGTGTTGATATTTATAAAGGAAGTATCCCTGTGGAATTTGGTGGCCGATTATCTTCGGTGCTGGACATTCGCACCAAAAATGGTTCTGTAGACGGGATAAAGGGAGAGGGGTCCCTCGGTCCGGTGACTGCTAATATGGCGATAGAACTACCGGTCAAACAAGACACAGCGTCTTTGATAATTGGTGCCCGAGGCGCGTATGCGGATTGGATATTGAAGGCACTTGACGAAGAATCACTTAATAATAGTGAAGCCTCTTTTTTTGATGGGATTGTCAAATACCATCATCGGATCAATGAGAAGAGTGAGATCCGTAGCACGGCGTATTTCAGCAGGGATGAGTTTAGTATTACCTCGGATTCCCTCTATAACTATAGCAATGCCTTGTTTTCCTTTCGCTGGGATCACCCTGTAAACGATCAAACAAATGCGGCTTTATTCCTGGGGTATAGCGATTATCGATTTGGTATTGATTTCGACAATGAATCCAACGGAGATTTTGCACTGGATTATGGTATAGACGAAACCCAGTTGAAATATAAGTTCCAAACCAAAGTGGATCCCCGGCATACCTTGACATATGGGCTAAATGCCAAATATTATGAGGTAAACCCGGGCAGCATTGAACCCCTGAATACCCAATCTAACATAGCACCCTTTGAAGTAGAAAAAGAACAGGCACTGGAAGGGGCTCTTTTCATAGGAGACCTTTTTGAAATATCGGATAAATGGCTCTTAGATGTGGGTGCGCGTTATACATTTTTTGGTGCCATGGGCAGTAATACACAACGCATGTATGCAGACGGCTCTCCAAAAAATGAATCTACGGTCATTGGTGAAACCACTTATGGCTCAGGCGAGTTTATTGAAACCTATGGCGGCCCCGAACTGCGTTTTTCTGCCCGCTATTTAATAGATGATGATCTTTCAGTGAAGGCCAGCGTGAATTCAGCCTATCAATTTATTCATACCCTGACCAATAATACGACAGCGTCTCCGATCGATACCTGGAAGCTATCTGACTCGAATATTACCCCACAAAAAGGGTATCAGGCATCTCTGGGGTTTTATAAGAATTTGAACGATAATGGGATTGAGATCAGCCTTGAAGGGTATTACAAGCGAATGGACGATGTGCTCGATTTTAAAACGGGTGCAGACCTTCTGCTAAATGAGTTCGTGGAGACTGAAGTCCTACAGGGAGAAGGGAAGGCCTATGGTGTTGAATTCCTGTTTAAAAAGAATATGGGAGACCTAAATGGCTGGCTGGCTTATACGTATTCCCGTTCCTTCTACAAGTTCGACAGTGATTTTGCTGAAGAACGTGTTAACGATGGGGAATTTTTTCCATCCAATTTTGACAAGCCACATGATGTTAGCCTAATTTTAAATTACAAGTTTACAAGACGGTATTCTGTTTCTGCCAATTTTGTCTATCAGACAGGCAGGCCGGTCACCTATCCTGTGGGGACCTTCCGCTTCAATAATGCAGATTTTGTCGTGTTCAGCGATCGGAATGAATTCAGGATACCTGATTATTATCGCTTAGACCTGGGGGTAAATATTGAGGGCAATCATCGAAAAAACAAATTAGCACACAGTTTTTGGACCGTATCGGTTTATAATGTGTTAGGTAGAAACAACCCGTATTCAGTCTTCTTTGTGACGGATAATGGCGAAATAAAGGCCTTACAAAGTTCTATTTTTTCCATCCCAGTGCCCTCTATAACTTATAATTTCAAATTCTGATGAATAGAAGTTATCTAACATACTTGATCATAACAATGGGCCTACTCGTATTTTCTTCATGCCTTGAAGAGATCGATCTGGAGACTTTTTCGGAAGAGAATTTTGAGCCTAATCTCGTTGTTGAAGCCACCCTGACGGACGAATTGATAAACCAAACGATCTATTTAAGTCGGAGTGACATACGAACCGACCTGGAAACAGACACTATTTATAACCCCTACCTTCCCCTAGGTTTGGGGCCACGGGATTCGGTAAAAGTAGAACGATTTGCCAATGTGACCGTAAAGATAAATGGCGCTTCTGACATGGTTTTCCGGGAAACATCAGCAGGTATTTATATGTCTGAATCACCATTTGCCATAGAAGCAGGCTCCGAATATGAAGTTATTATACAAACAAATGACGGGGCTTCATACAGGTCAGAACCGATGGGCTTAGCTGGAACTGCAGAGATCACTAATGTATATGCAGAACGGACTACCAATGAGTTTGGAATTGAAGGCGTGATGATCTATGTAGATGGCAGCGCCAGTAGCGGACAGCCGGAGAACTACAGGTATATTTTTGAAGAAACATATAAGATCATGGCCCCTAACTGGGATAATGAAGATTTCCTACTAACGAATTACGACCCATGTGCACTTCCGGTGCCTACCTATAACCTGGTGATCATCCCAAGGACAATACAAAACCAGGTGTGCTACAATACAGTGCCTTCTAATACAATTATCTTGAATAATACGGCTGAGCGATCAGAGAGCACCATCACGCGTTTTCCTGTACATTTTATCAGTCGCGATGATTTTATCATCTCACACAGGTACAGTATTGAAGTGAGTCAGTTTGTGCAAGATGCAGATGCCTATTCTTATTACAGCGCCCTGAGCTCATTTTCTCAAAGTGGCAATATATTTTCACAGGTGCAACCGGGATCACTCCGGGCTAATGTCTCAAGAGTCGGGGATCCGGATGAGCTGGTATTAGGTTTTGTGGAAGTTGCCTCAGTGTCTAAGCAAAGGATCTTTTTTAATTATGACGATCTCTTCCCCGGAGAGGAGTTGCCCCCATATCCTTTTAATTGCATTGTGCAATCATCCCCGGAATCACATGTATCGTATTGCTTCATGGGCATGAACTCGAGCACTTGCCCCCAGTCTATCATTGAACGGGTTAATCTGGGACTCATAAGCTATGTGGGGTTGAATGATACGGGAATCGGCTCTTGTCCGGGTCCGTATGTATTTGTGTCCAGGATCTGTGGGGATTGCACCTTATTGGGAAGTAATGAAGTACCTGAATTTTGGATCGATTGAGATGAGAAGAAAAATCAACATAACGATTTGTTTACTATGTGGACTCGCGTTTGGAGCAAGGGCCCAGTATGTAGTGAAAAATGCCACTGAGTTGAATCAATTAAAAGAAGTGCCCCAGGAACTGGCACATATTACACATACCGGTCCGGTTGTATTCACAGGAGAATATCTCTACTACGCTATCCAGTGCTTTAATGTACAGACCAGAAGGACAAGTAAGATCAGTACTGTGGCCTATGTGGCCCTGGTAGATCAAGAGGGGGAGATGGTCTTTGAGCATAAGTTGCGTTTGCAGCGTGGCATGTCGAGCGGAGATTATTTTGTACCCACAACTTTACCCACAGGAACATATAAATTAGTTGGTTATACCCAATGGATGAAGAACAGCGGCCTGAAACAGATTTATCAGGACGATATTGCTATTATCAATCCCTATCGGGTTGATGATCTAGCCGCTGGATCAACAGACGAAACTATGAATCAAGCTAGACCTGCAACTGCAGATTCCAGTACAGTGGGCTTGCAATTTGAAAAAACAAAGTTCGGCACACGTGAAAAAGTTGGCCTTCGGCTGAGGAATTATAAAGCAGCTCTTGGCGCAGGGAACTATTCCGTCTGGGTGAAAAAGAAAGAAGACATCTCATTTAAACAGCGAAAAAAATCCCTGGATATAGTGCCAAAATATTCTGAGGCAGATCGCCGCATTCGGCAACATATAGGAGACAGTCTATTTCTTCCGGAACAGCGAGGGGAATTGTTGCACGGACAGCTTACTGACAATGCAGCTATTCCGTTAGCCGATCAAAAAGTGATCCTTTCCTTCCCAGGCCCGGATTTCCTGTTGAAATTTGCCACCACGGATGGGGACGGAAATTTCTATAGTTATATACGCGAAGACTATACCCAGGATGAAGTGATCTTACAGGCTGAAAATGAAGAAAATGTGATTATTCGGCTCAAGAATCCAGACGCGTTATCCTTTGAAGGCATGAAGTTCTCACAGATCACCCTGGATGAAGAAGTAAGGCAATTGATCAGGGAGCGGAGTATATATAACCAGATCGAGAACCAATTCTTTGAGATTAAGCCTGATTCCATTCTACTTTCAGTTCCACATGATCCTTTTGACGGGGGTATGCCCGAAGAGATTATTCTGGAAGAGTTTACCCGCTTTCCAACATTTGAAGAAACCCTGGTAGAGCTACTGAATAATGCCGGCTATCGAAGGGGGGACGCAGGGGGGTTTTATATCCGGATCGCCCAGGATTTTGAAACTTTTGACGAGCCCTTCAATAATTTTCCGGCATTGGTCCTGATAGATGGGGTGTATATCCCGGACCATGGAAGCATCAAAAACTTTGACGCCCGGCGCATCGAATCGATAAAACTGATCCGAGATCAGTTTCAGTTGGCAAACCAATCCTACCAGGGGATGATGCTGGTATCTACTTTTGATGGCAACTACGCTGAACAGCTTTCCACTAAAAATACATTTAAAGAAGCCCTTTATAGATCCCGTCCGGTAAAGAATTATTTTTCACAAGATTATTCGGACGACCAATATGGCCGTGTGCCTGACTATAGGAACATACTGTTTTGGAAGCCACAAATTGAGGTTGAAGAACCCAGTATGGAACTGCATTTTTACACCTCTGATCTGACAGGGATTTTCGAGGTCTACCTGGATGGCTTTACTTCCTTTGGAAAACCCATATCCCTCCGATATGAAATCGAAGTTACCTCTCCGGATCCATAATTCATTTATGTAATTACCGATAAGTCCCGCTGCAAGTCTTTTGCCTGATTGCCCTGTATACTTGTTGCATTGTTCCCAAAAGAAGGAGAGATGCTCACAAAGGTGTATGGCAGCGCAGTTTTTGGTGTAGAAGCCACTACCATTACGGTTGAAGTGAATATAGACATAGGCATTGGCTACCACCTGGTGGGTTTGCCGGATAATGCCATTAAGGAAAGCAATTACCGAATTGCTGCGGCTTTGTTGAACAATGGCTATAAGATACCGGGCAAAAAGATCACTATCAATATGGCACCTGCCGATCTTCGGAAAGAGGGATCTGCCTATGACCTTACGCTGGCCATGGGCATCCTGATCGCTTCCGGACAAATAGATGCCAGGTCAATTTCCGACTACCTGATCATGGGGGAACTTTCTCTGGATGGCGAAGTGCAGCCCATACGAGGAGCCTTGCCTATTGCTATAAAAGCCAAGGAAGAGGGATATAAAGGTTTTATACTTCCTGCTGAAAATGCAAAAGAGGCCGCAATTGTGGAGGGAATTAAGGTGTTTGGTGTGCAAACCATCGATGAGGTGATCCGGTTTTTTAATGAGGGTGTTGCTTTGACGCCGACACATGTAGACCTGGAAGCTGAATTTTTCAAGCAATTGGAATTCCCGGAATTTGATTTTTCGGATGTACGGGGTCAGGAGAGCATTAAACGCTGTATGGAGATAGCTGCAGCAGGCGGACATAACATTATTTTGATCGGTCCTCCGGGTGCCGGGAAAACAATGCTGGCCAAACGCCTGCCATCCATCTTGCCACCAATGACCCTGGATGAGGCCCTGGAGACGACGAAGATCCACAGTGTCGTAGGCAGGATAAAGAATCAGGGTTTGCTAAATCAACGGCCATTCCGGAGTCCGCATCACACCATCTCAGATGTCGCCTTGGTAGGAGGGGGGTCTTATCCACAACCGGGAGAGATCTCTTTGTCTCACAACGGGGTGTTGTTTCTGGATGAGCTGCCGGAATTCAAAAGAAGTGTCCTGGAAGTGATGCGCCAACCGCTTGAAGACCGGGAGGTGACGATATCACGAGCTCGATTTACGGTTACCTATCCCTCCAGTATTATGCTGGTGGCTAGTATGAATCCTAGTCCGAGTGGATATTTTAATGAGCCCGGTAGGAATTACGCTGCAACTCCGGCAGAAATGCAGCGCTACCTCGGAAAGATATCCGGGCCTTTGCTGGATAGAATCGATATCCATATTGAGGTGACACCGGTTGCCTTTGAGGAGTTGGCCGATTCCCGAAAAGGAGAGTCCAGTCTTGGTATCAGGGAGCGGGTGATCGCGGCCCGAAATATTCAAACTACGCGTTTCAAAGGAATGGACACAGTGCATTACAATGCCCAGATGAATACAAAGTCGATCCGAAAGTATTGTCCCCTTGATGAGACATCTATGGAATTATTGAAAACGGCTATGGAGCGACTCAAATTATCGGCCAGGGCCTATGACAGGATCTTGAAGG
>Ga0265303_10002061_pt1 | contig 12442 bp, 7 predicted proteins | sample Helome_2_FD_192494 | JGI IMG/M metagenome (GOLD analysis project Ga0265303, IMG submission 192494) | Marine sediment microbial communities from subtidal zone of North Sea - Hel_20160317 (Illumina Assembly) | ecosystem: Environmental > Aquatic > Marine > Subtidal zone > Sediment ...
CATGGGTTCGCCGGGCGACGCCACGGCATCCATTTTCTTCCAGTAGCGCACCGGGTCAAAGTTAAGGTTGCGCCATTGGATCAGGCCGATCGGAAATTGATGCAAAAAACCGATAAAGGCGTCGGCTTCCCCGGGGGTGTCGCTGAATCCTGGGCAATTGAGGTAGTTAATGGCCACAAATTTTTTGTGGGCCAACGCTACCTCAATACTTGCAAGGACATCTGCAAAACTGTAGCCCTGCGGACGGAAATAGGCATCATAGCATTCTTTGCGAACACTGTTCATGCTGATGCGGATGCTGTCCAGGCCGGCATCAAAAAGCGACTTCAGACGGGCCGGCAGACTGCCATTGGTATTCATATTTATGGTGCCGCTGGCGGTTTGCGAACGAATCTGTCTGATGGCCGGTTCGATGACGTGGGCCGCCAGCAGGGGATCACCTTCGCAACCCTGGCCGAAACTGACAATGCTTTTATCAACCCGTTTGATATGGGCCAGGGCCACCTCGGCGATTTCCTCGGGAGAAGGAGTAAAGGTAATGCGGTCCTGGCTGTGGTGGATGCCGGAATTTTGCTGCAGGGAGAGACAACCCAGGCAGCGGGCATTGCACTGTTTAGAAGTCGGCAGCGGGGCTTCATACCGTCCGAGAAAAAAATTTTTGCCGGCTGGACACCCGTAGGTCAGCGCACATTTGTCGAGGTGGGCCCGCAGGCGGTTGGCCGGCATTTGTTTGCGCAACCGATCAACACCGGCGATCACACCTTCGCGCGGCATACGCCGGAGATCCTGGCGCGGCTCTGAATCTACCAGGACAACGGCCGATCGAAAGTCTTTTTTGTGCCACCCGACGGCCCCATAGGAGAACAACGGCAGGGGTTGCGACTTTCGGGTTTCACGATAGGCGCTGATCCGGGAATTCACATATCCCGGTGAATTGAAAGCAGCAACCGGAAATATGAATTGCCCGGGCTCGTAAGGGTTTTCCTGCAGTGTTTCGAGTTTTCCGGTGTTGATATTGAACAGCACGGGTTTTCGATCCGGCAGATACATCAGCTCGCTGCCGTAGGGCAATTTGCAGGTCTGATCCACGGTTAAGGGCGAAAATAAGGAACCCGCCATTCCCACCGCAGCATAACCATCAAGCTCAAATATCTCACCGCCCCCATGGGCAACCAGGGCGGTCAGCAGAACCTCTTTGGCTTTGTCGGGTTTTTCTGATGTCACCTATCCTCCAGGACCATTTCAGCTGAACACTCTCAGCTCTATCAAAAATGATATTTTAAGCTTTAAATTCCCGGTAACCGGGGATGATTGTCAAAAACTAACATAAACAGAAAATTTTTTAAACATCCCAAGATGATGATTATTGTTAAAGGAGATTAATTTCAAGCCTCCAATTAAAAAAGGATACATTTTGACCTAAATCAAGTCAGTATATTGGTTTTCAATATAGTCTGTGAACAGCCTTTTGTATTCGACTTTAAGGAATTATAACCATGTGGACCGAATTACAGGATCTAAAAGAATCAAACGAGTTTCTAAATCAGCTACTCGACAATATAAATTCAGCGGTTCTCATTGCCGATGAGAATCTGCAAATCCATCAGTTCAACAACTCTTTTCTGAGCCTCTTCGACAGTGCGGCCGAATCCGTGCTAAAAGCAAGCTTTGGTGAGACGGCCGGATGTGTCAATGCCGTAATGGAAAACAAATCCTGCGGGCAGACATCCCATTGCGCCCAGTGTATTTTGCGCCGCTCCCTGATTCAAACCCTGACGGATCGCGTTCCGGTGGATAATCAGCCGTTGAACCGTGTTTTCTACATCAACGGAGAACCGGTTGAAAAGCATCTTCAATTCAGCACCCGGACGATCATGTATCAGGGGCGAAAAATGTTTCTGATCATCATTTATGACGTGACCAACATTGAACAGCAGAAAATTGAACTGCAAAATAAGCAAAAACAACTGGATCGGGACCTGGAATCAGCAGCTGCCATCCAGCAAAGTTTATTGCCGGCCAGATCTCCGAAGATAGATAATATTCAAATCGCCTGGGAATTCGAACCCTGTGAACAGATCGGCGGGGACATTTTCAACATTCATCATATGGATGAGGGCAAAGTCGGGCTGTATATGCTCGATGTTTGCGGCCACGGCGTGCCGGCCGCGTTAATTTCGGTGGCGGTATCCCAATTTTTAAACAGCGGTGACGGGCTTTTGGGCAATAACTGTGAACTAGTATCACCCGATATTGTATTGAACAAACTCGACCGGGCGTTTCCCTTTGAACGCTTTGACAGTTTCTTCAGCATTATCTGCATGACCATGGACCTCCATGAAGGGTTGCTGACCTACAGCTGTGCCGGTCATCCCCCACCAGTGTTAATACGCCCGGATGGATCCATGCAGACCCTCAATCATCGGGGCCCCAGTATCGGCTTAGGTTGTGAGAACCCCATCGGCCAGCAAACCATTCAACTACAAACGGGTGACAAAATAATGCTCTATACCGACGGACTACTAGAAAGCCGCAATACGAAAGAGGATTTTTTTGGAAAATCGCGATTTTACGACGTGCTGCAAAAGCACCACCATGAGCCGATACAAAAAATGGTGGATGCCGTGTACGCCAATGTTAACGAATTCCGGCACCTGACCAAACCCGACGATGACATTAGTATATTGGGTGTGGAGTATTGTGGGCAAGCATAGAAGCTCATAGCTCAGAGCTGAAAGCTCAAAGTAGGGCGGGCCTCAGAGCCCGCCTTAATCGTCTTGCGGGCCCATTTGGCTGTTAAAACCAAGGGCATTTGAAATATTCTTGTGGGAGCGGCTTTCCAGCCGCGAATCGTTTTTACACCGGCAGTGCGGAACTGATAGTCTGAAGGATTCAAAGCCTTATTACTATGAGCTATGAGCTCAAGGCTATCAGCTATTATCTGCCATAAACATCACACAGCGTGACGTTCGCCCGTCAACTTTTAGGACAAACGGGCGGTCAAGAACGCTGTGCGCCACAAAAGGGGTTTCATTGGCAACCGGCAAAGATTTGATCCAATCCCAGTCCAGAAAGTCTTTTTCATCATCAGTAACGGTCACATAATTGATCCCCAGTGTGGATATGTTATGAAAAAAATGGGATCCTTGGGACGGCTCTGCTCTTAGCTCTGCGGATGAGGTTTCAATCATGGCGCCTACGCCGCTGATCTCAGCCCAGCTTACCGGCACCCCCAGCCAGCGGTCCGCCGAGCCCCATCTGCCCGGACCGATGAGAAGGTATTTACGCTTTTCTTGCAGCAGAACAGCATTCAACTCGCCAATTTCCCGTGCAACTTCCGGTGTACGCCCGGCATCAAAAATATCCGGTTTGACATAAAGAATGTCGGCAATATCTGTTTTTTCAGCATTGCCCAGGGCATTATAAGAATGACAGAAAGCCCGAGAGGCCTCATCTTCGCTTATTTCAACTTGACCGAGTTCGGCCCTGGCGGTCATGGGTCGTAACTGTAAAAATGCAAATTCCGGCTGGCCTTGCGGGTCTTGCGGCCAATTTACCGAAAACTCAAGCTCCACCGGACAGCCCATTCCCTCCTGACCCATATCCAGTACATCCGATAACAATTCGCTCAGTGGAAACAAATCGAATTTAAGGATCTGGGCAAACGTCAGGATCCGGTAGCCCGGGACATGAGTGGTATCGCGGATGCGATGCTCTTCAGGAAAGTAAGTGCTGGCCAACTTTTTCATCGGCCGGTCTTCGGTGACCTCGTCAACTTCTCGTTTTGACAGGTTGGCATCTTCATTGATCCCGAGTTCCGGATAGGGACCGCCCATTTTCAGGGAAAAGAAATAGCGCTGGGAATTTTCCAAAATATCTTCTACGCTGGTCCGCTGAGGCAAGATCTGGGGATACTTGGGAGAAAACCGCAGGGCTTTTTCTCCCTCCATCACCGTTTTCCCCAGGCCCATAGCAATGGTGGTAATCCCTTCTTCCGGTTTCATTTTGGAAAACGGATAGTAATTGTAAGACTGGGCCACCCCCGATATTGCCGGATAGAAAAACTCCCCATAATACTCGCCAACGAGCTGCTGAATGATAACCGCCATCTTTTCTTCTTCCGTGCGATGACCCACCCGTTTAGAGAAAGCCCGCGGACTCTGAAAGAAGGTGGAGGCATACACCAGCTTGATGGCATGAATCAGCTGTTTTAGACGGGTTTGCAGATCGGGATGATCATTGGGAAGCATGTAAGTCCGGTAAAGGCCGGCATAGGCGCGAAATTGGGCGTCTTCCAGCAAACTGGAAGAGCGAACCGCCAAGGGATAGGTGATCCTCGCCAGATAGGCTTCTAAGTCTTCGGCTATCCACCCGGGAAAGTCCGCCTTACAAAAGGCGGCGGCAATTTCTTCATCACCGGCATCTGACTTGGAAAGCCCCTTTAAGTCATTTTCCTCAACGAAGGCATCGAACCCTTCGGTGGTGATTACCATGGTGCGGGGAATGAAAATATTTACATCTTCATACTTTTTGTGGATCCCGGTCGAACGCTGCAGCAGGTTGGACACAAAGGCCAGGCCGCGGGCTTTTCCGCCCAAAGAACCCTTTCCGATTTTAAAAAATTCTGTGTCCAGATCAAATTCAACGGCCTCAAAATTTACCACCACCCCCTTTTGTCGCTGCCGGCGCCGGGCTTGAATAATCGATATAAGATACTGGCGATGATTTTCGACACTTGAAAAATCCTCTTCCCGTATAGGACGTACCTTTGATGCCAGGTTTATTTCCGTGCGTGCAAAAAGCCACCGGGAAAAATCATTGCGGCTGGTGTGGTGGACGAAGGAATCTTCGGGAATTTCTTGAATACCGTTCTCAAAGGATTGCAGATCGGAGGCCCGGGCAATTTCCCGGCCATCCGGTTTGCGAAAAAGGAAATCACCGAAACCAAGCTGTTCCATAAAAAAAGAACGCACCTCTGCTATCAGCGAGGGTGAGTTTTTGTCTACAAAAATGGCTGGAATCGATGCGGCCTTCTCGGCGTTGGAGGATTCAGAGCTGGTCAGCAGCAGAGGAATGTCGAAGCGTTCCTTTTTGATTTGGGACAAAAAGTTCACTCCGGCATCGGGATCCAGTTTGCCGTTGCGCGGAAAGCGCACATCGGAAATAATCCCCAGCACATTGGGTTCATACTTCTGGTAAAGACCGGCGGCCTCTTCGTAATTGCGGGCCACCAGAATTTTCGGGCGGGCGCGCATGGTGAGCAGGCGGTGTTCTTCGTTGAGCCCCTTTTGTAAAAGAGCCTGGGTCTGGCTCACCAGCTCCCGGTATAAAACAGGCAGCAAGGTTGATATATACACGGGGGAATCTTCCACAAAGAGAATAACCCGAATGCCGGCCAGATCCGTGTCCCGGTCGACGTTCATCCGGTCTTCGGCGCTTTTTACCAGGGCCACCAGGATATCGGTGTTGCCCGACCACACAAAGGTACGATCGATTCCCGGCGGCTGCATAAATACCCGGCTGGATTCCTCCGAGGGCAGGGCACTGTGGGTCAAAAGAATAACCGGCAGATCAGGATCTTTTTGCTTTATTTTCTGCCCCAGCATAAAGGCATCCATGTCTGCAAGATGGAGCATGGTAATAACCAGATCAAACTTTTTTTCAGACAGCGCCGAAAGGGCCTCTTCCGCCGTGGAGACCCAGGTAAACCGGGGAGGGTTGCTGAGATTCAGTCCGCGGTATTCATGAATGATTCTCTCGGAAAGACGGCAGTCCTCCTCCATGATCCAGGCATCGTAAGGAGTAGAGACCAGCAGGACCTGCCCGACCTTCTTGGCCATCAACTCATGAAATACTTTAAAACTCGGGTCAAAATCTTCAGCAAAGCTTTCAATGTCCAGTTCCATGTGAAACGATCCTTTCCGGAATATGATTTGCCATTAAATAAAACCATACCTTTCCGTAAATCTCAATGGTAATCATATTTGTGATTGACAGCCTATATAACCACGGTATTATATCCATGAAGATAAACTGTCACAATGACCGAGGAAACGGCCATGGAAAACATGATTTCAAAATCACAATTTATGCCTCGCGCTTTGTATTATTTTCGTGAAATAGAAAAAACCGGCAATGAACTGATAATCAGCAATCGCGGTAAACCTGTTTTAAAGATTGTGCCCTGTATCGAAAATTCCCCAGCGGCCTTGAAGACGCTTCGCAATACAGTCCTGAAATACGAAAACCCGACTAAGCCGGTCGGGGTGGAGGATTGGGAAGATTTAAGCAGAAAAAAATAAAGAGGAAGATTATATTGGACATTTGGATGACACTGAAAAAAGCGCTGGATTTGTATCCGGACAGGGTTGGGGTGGTGGATGGCAACCGCTCATTTACCTATGCCCAAATCGGTGATCGGGTGACAGGCCTGGCGCGGTTTTTCCAGGCCCAGTCGATTCAATCCAAAGATCGTATCTCAATTTTGGAGGTCAATTCCCATGCATTCCTGGAGACCTATTATGCCGCCGCCGGAATCGGTGCCATTTTAAATCCGCTCAATTACCGCCTGGCCGCCAGAGAGATTGCCTATATTTTAAATGATTCCGGAACCCGCTGGCTGGTGTCCGGATCCCGTTTCGCCTCCCTTGTCAAAGGCGTCCTGGCTGAAGACACGCCATTGGAGGGAATTGTCTGGATCGGCAATGATGCGCCCGAAGATTCACCGAGAGTCCCGTACTTCAGCTATGATGAAGCCATAAACAGCCATGCCGGCTCCTTTGAACCTGCAGCTGTGGGGGAAAATGATGTTGCCCATCTTTACTATACCAGTGGAACCACCGGCCGTCCCAAAGGTGTCATGCTGACCCACAAAAACGTCTGTCTGCATGCCCTGGGAACCATTGCCGAACTCAAGCTGGTGGACAGTGACGTCTGGGGACATATTGCGCCGATGTTTCATCTGGCCGATGCCTGGGCCACCTTTGCCGTCACCTGGGTGGGCGGCCGGCATGTGATGGTGAGCCAGTTTGAGCCCGAAGCGGTAATGGCAGCCATTGAGCAGCAACGCATCACTTTGAGCAACCTGATTCCCACCATGCTCAATCTAATGATCAAACACCCCCGGGTCGCTGAATTTGATTTTTCCAGCCTGCGCGTGATTTTAAGCGGCGGGGCGCCCATCGCGCCCCAGGTGGTCAAAAGCATCACCGCAGCGTTTTATTGTGACTACATTCAAACCTACGGCATGACAGAAACCAGTCCCTACCTGACCTTCAGTATTTTAAAAAAGCACCTGCAGGACCTGCCGCCTGATGAGCAGCTTAAATACAAATCCAGGACCGGCCGGCCCTTTATCGGTGTGGATCTTAAAGTCGTCGACGAAACCGGTGTGTCCGTAAAGACGGATGATCAGCAGGTGGGAGAAATCTGGGTTCGCGGGGATACCGTTACGCCCGGCTACTGGAACCTGCCGCAAGAAACCGAACAGGCCTTTGCCGATGGATGGCTTCGCACCGGTGATCTGGCGGTTATCGATGCAGAAGGATACGTCAACATTGTCGACCGCCGCAAAGATATGATCGTCACCGGCGGTGAGAATGTATATTCTACCGAAGTGGAAAATGTGCTCTACATGCACCCCAAGGTGCTCGAAGCCGCTGTTTTCGGCGTGCCGGACGACAGGTGGGGCGAGGCCGTATCGGCCGCGGTAGTGCTCAAGGAAAACGAATCGGCCACCGCAAAAGAAATTATCCGGTTTTGCAGAGAGTACCAGGCCGCTTACAAAACACCGAAAACCATCATTTTTCTGGATGAACTGCCCAAAACCGGCTCGGGCAAAATTACCAAGAAGGCCCTGCGGGATCCGTACTGGAAGAAGTAACCGCCTTCTAAAAAAAGGCATATGGTTCGCCAACGGCTTATCCGCTTCAGGAGGGCACCCAAGTAGGCTTCGGCCAAGCCCACACTAAGGCGGATTAAATTTTTTCTAATATCCATTTTTCTGCTGAAGCTAGATCATCGAACACCTCCAATTGAAACGGCAAATTAGCAGAGAGTCCAATAAAAGTCTTAACCAGGCCCGACATAAACCCAGATTCAACAACAATTGCTGTTTTTCTTTCTCTTGCAACTTCTGGATAATGCTCAAAGATAATGTCTTGCAATTTATATAAATCACTTATCGCTAACATTAGGGGTCCTGCCTTAAATATCCAGAGGTCATTTTTTTCTTCAAATTCTTTCATCCTGGAAAGTTTAACACTGCCTTCTAAAATATCCCAATAGTTAACACCTTGGCTTGGTTCTACTAAGATATAAGAGTCTAATACTGATATATTAACCGTCATTTTAATTTTTCCAAATATTGGAATCAAGTATTTTTAAATCATCATCAACAATGAAGATTGGAGTTGGAATTGCATCTAGGATGCTTTTAAAATATTCAATTTCAAAATTTAGCTTATTTCGCATTTACATCACCCCGAAATATTGCTTCGATTTAGTTTCAGTTCCTGAAATATTTATAATAAGGGCTGCAGAACTATTGGCAATGTAAATGTAAAAGGATTTTTGGGCAAGTTACAAAATAATGATACAAAATCCTAAATGATTACCTCCTTTCTTACGTACCATTTTTAAAATGCCCCCCATACTAGGGATCAATAGCGGATTGTGACAATTTCCCGATACGATCATTTCCCCGCTTTAGTTTTTCATGGAATTGCCGATAATTATACATATTCTTCAGGACTATAACCTAAGGCTAACAAGGCCAAAAGCGAATTTCTTGCAAATATGAGCCATGAGCTAAGGACCCCTTGAACCATATCATCAGTTTTACTGAACTGGTGTTGGATAATACGGTAGCGGCATCATAGTCAGTGTTACTGATACTGGTATCGGAATAAATACGGAAGATTTAGATCGTGTTTTCAACCCTTTCGAACAAGTAGAAAATTTAGCCAGTCGAAAATATCAGGGAACAGGATTAGGTCTTTCGCTTACCAAGAGTCTGGTAGAGCTACACGGCGGCAGAATATGGGCTGAAAGTGAAGGTGAAGGTCACGGAGCTAAATTTAGCTTTACCTTACAGGTTAGTGATAATGTGTAAAATTATATATGAAATAAAAATAATTACTTAGTTGGCGATAAGGCCTACTACTTTAGTAAAACTTTATCTATAACTGATTGTCTCCCAAATTAGCATAGTTTTTATAAAAATTAATCAAATGATAGTCACTGTTTCAAAGCATAAGAACATGCCTTCGATTGATGCCGAATTCCATCGCAAGCTTTATAGAAGACATTTTCAAGGGGCGCTGATTCGCTCTGGTGCATGCCTGTTTATGTGGGTAGCAGCGTGGGTTGCTTTATTTTTTGGCGCTATTCAATCATATCACTTCACGGGGATCACCATTTCAATCCTGTATTTGATTTTGGTTAACCCGCCGACCCTATGGATATTGAAAAAAATTACTGATAGACATCATATCGAGTTACTCTCACTTCTGATCAATTTTCTGGAAATTCTTGGATATACCGCAATCATTTATCTTTTGGGTGGTATGGAGGGAGCGTATCTCACTCCAATTTATGCCGCGTTGATTATTTATGTTGGGGTCGTCGCTCCTAGAAAATTGACATTTATTATAGCCTCATTTTGTGCCAGCTGCTTTAGTTTGATAGTTTTACTGGAATATTTCAATATTCTTCCCAGCTTTGCTACCTTTAATCGCAACCACCTCCCATTTGTTAATCAGGCAACTCAACTTTTTGCAGTTATTGCAATATTATTTGTTGTAGCCTTCATTTCCTCCTACACCGCTCAATTGTTAAGACAAAATAGACAGAAACTTCGTGAACAAAACATGGCTCTTGACAAAGCCAACCATTCCAAGAGCGAATTTTTGGCCAACATGAGTCATGAACTGCGCACCCCATTGAACCACATCATAGGTTTTACAGAATTGTTACTGGATAAAAACTTCGGCGAATTAAATGAATCTCAAGAGGAATATTTATGCGATGTGCATAGCAGCGGTAATCATCTTCTTTCACTGATCAACGATATTTTGGATCTTTCCAAGGTAGAAGCTGGAAAGTTAGAGTTACAACCGTCCAGTGTCAATCTGCCTGAGCTTTTCAAAAACAGCCTTACAATGATAAAAGAAAAAGCGTTGAAGCGCGAAATAAATCTATCAAATAAATTAAATGGCATCCGCGATACAATAACTGCTGATGAGCGTAAGCTCAAGCAAATTATGTACAATCTTTTATCCAATGCGGTGAAATTCACACCGAATGGAGGACATGTCTCCATATCTGCGCACGCATATAACCGTGAAGATGGAAAAGTTTCAGCTACAGATAACAACAACAATAGCGGTATCATGGTCAGAGTTACAGATACCGGAATAGGGATAAACCCAGAAAATTTAGATCGAATTTTCAGTCCTTTTGAGCAGGTTGAAAGTTCGAAAAGCCGCAAATTTAATGGAACAGGTTTAGGCCTTTCACTGACCAAATCGCTGGTAGAACTGCACGGTGGAAGAATTTGGGCCGAAAGTGAAGGGATTGGCAGAGGGTCGACTTTTTATTTTGTAATACCTACTACTCCTGAGAGCATTCCATCTGATTCGGAAATGTAGAATACACATAGCGGAAAAACTAGTTTTCAAGGTTAAAACCAATTAAGAAATCACTAAATCGCAGATACAATTGGGAAAAATTTTTACGTTGTCATTTCTAAGATATAGCATAAACATATCGATTTTTTCTGGAGCTTTTTTAAGGTCAAATGAATAGAAAAAAGTGGGTTGAAACAGTCAATAGACTGGTTGATAAATTAAGCAATTTTTTGAGTCCGGAGCAGAATGATCTTGAAGAAAAATCAAAGAGAATTCTTTCTGGACTTATGGTTATTTTTACTGCCCCAGTTTTGATTACATTTGGGATACTTCATGTCTTAAGAGCGGATTATTTTTTGGGTATCTTTCTTTTAATCGTCGGCTCAGGACTCGCTGTCAGCATTACAGTCCTTAGAAGGTTTAAAAGCGTGACAGTGTTCACAAGGCTTAATCTTGGTTTTGTAGGACTTCTTTTTTTGTATTTATTGGCAGAGAGCGGACCCTATGGGTACATGGCGCATTGGCTTTATGTATATCCTTTGGTCACTTTCTTTTTGCTCGGGCGTATAGAAGGACTTTATTACAACATAGCCTTTTTTCTTACGGCAGTTATTTTCCTTTTGTTCCAAAATTATTTATCTTGGACAACTACTCATGAAATTGCATTTAAAGCTAGGTTTATCGTCACTCTGTTTCTAATTTGTATGCTTGCCTACACATTTGAATTTATAAGAAAAAAGTTCCAAGACGGTATGATGCAGAATCAGGTCAAGCTTGAAGATGAGAAAAAAAGGCTCGCCAAGGCTAAAAGAGAGGCTGAAAAAGCAAGCGATTCAAAGAGTGATTTTTTAGCCAATATGAGTCACGAACTTAGGACCCCTTTAAATCATATTGTTGGATTTACAGAACTTTTGTTGAGTAAAAACTTTGGCGATCTGAATAAAACCCAGGAAGACTATCTCAACGATGTTCATAATAGTAGCCATCATCTGCTTTCTCTTATAAACGATATCTTAGATCTTTCTAAAGTTGAAGCAGGAAAGCTTGAATTTGAACCTTGTGAATTCAATTTGAAAATTCTCTTAGAAAATAGCCTAAACATAATAAAAGAAAAAGCCCTAAAGCGTTCTATTCAACTGCAGATGGATCTGAATAGTATTCCCGATACCATCAACGCTGACGAGCGGAAATTCAAGCAGATCATGTACAACCTTTTATCCAATGCCATGAAATTTACACCGGATGGAGGCAATGTATCAGTAAAAGCTTCTGCCTATAAGTTTAATCATACTATTAGTTTAGGCGAGAACAAGGCGAGAAGCTCTGGAATTAAAATCAGTGTCAGCGACACAGGAATTGGGCTAAGACCTGAATATTTTGTTCCTATTTTCAATTCATTTGAACAAGTTGAAAACAAAGCCAGTCGAAAATACCAGGGGACAGGGTTGGGATTATCACTTACAAAAAAGCTAGTTGAACTGCATGGCGGAAAAATATGGGTAGAAAGCGAAGGCGAAGGCGAAGGGGCAACTTTTTTATTTTGTATTCCTGTCTAACTATTTTCATTTTTATAAAGGAAAAATGGGATGGATAACAAGAAAATTTTGGTCATTGAAGATAATGAGTTGAACATGAAACTTGTTCGAGGGTTACTTTCACTTGGCAACCATATGATGATAGAGGCCATTGACGCTGAAATCGGAATTCGGATGGCTCATAAGCACCACCCGGATCTAATTCTTATGGATATTCAGTTGCCTGGCATGGATGGTTTAGAGGCAACCAAAATAATCTCAAATGATGCTGACTTAAAA
>Ga0265303_10002062_pt1 | contig 12438 bp, 10 predicted proteins | sample Helome_2_FD_192494 | JGI IMG/M metagenome (GOLD analysis project Ga0265303, IMG submission 192494) | Marine sediment microbial communities from subtidal zone of North Sea - Hel_20160317 (Illumina Assembly) | ecosystem: Environmental > Aquatic > Marine > Subtidal zone > Sediment ...
CGCATAGCTTTTTTGTCAACAGAGGCTAACCAATCTTCATAATCACCACGTTTAACCATGTAATCCATTGGGTTTATAACGCCTTTACCTGTACTCTGACCCCATATTTTTATAAGATCATCGTTTGTTCGTACCCAAGTGCCTTCATGTAATTTTGCATTTTGAAATACAGAGTTTCCAATTTTTTTACCTTCTTTGTTTGCAGCTAAAAGAATGCCAGAATCATTAGCTATACCTAGTGTACGCAACTTAACACTGTTAGGTACGTTAGGATTTGTCATAACTCTTTTCATTGGAGTTGTTGCTGCCTTATATACCCATGAGTCAGTAAAGATACTTGGTGCTATGTTAGGGTCTAATTCTACATCATCTGCTTCAAGAGCTTTCTTCATATCATTAATAGCATTTTTACCATCTTCTATAGCATTTATTTTTCTTATAGATTTTATAGATGTTGCGTGTTTAAGTGCGCCGCCTAAGAAAAAAGAAGCACCTAAGTTTAATGCTACCTCTTCTTTATTTGCAGTAGGATCTAGCGGATACCTTATAGCTTCTTGCCCAGCAACAACTGTACCTGTAGCTATTCCCCCTTTAAGAAAAGCTTGCCCACCAGTTTTTGCCATTCTAAATGGTATAGATATATAATTAATACCATCAAATAATTCTGCACCAAGTTGCGCACCTATACCAGACCTAGCTAATGTTTCATTAGTCTTTAATGCTTTTTTTAGATTTCTTATTTTAAAAGATAAATGCTCTGGTGACTTTGCCATAAGCAGAGAAGAGGCGTATGGCTTTAAATTTTCTGGTATATCTGGTGACGGATCATATGTATCCATCATATCTTTAGGCTCAAATCCAAACGTAACACCTTCAGTAATAAAATTAGCAAGCGGTGCGTATTTATATTTTAAAGAAGCTTCAAGCGTTTCACCAAATGTTGGGTCATCTTCTACAGGTAATCTTTTTTCTTTACGCTCAAACTTAGCTATTTCTGTAAAAGCATTTTTCATTGTGCGCGTTTCCTTCGATTTCTGTAGTAATTAGACTTTTTAATTATTTCATTATTTTTTTGCGCATTAGTAAAATCTGTTTCTATTTGGGTTTTTCTTTTTAATGCTGCATCTTTCCTAAATGCAGCAGTTTCACTTTTATCAAACATTGGATAAATTTTAGTACCATCCTCTGTGTATATTAAAGGTACAAGTTCATTATTTTCTATTACATGCGCATAATAAGTAATACCAACAGCTGTATCATCAGGTACAAGATACACTTGTTTCTTTTGGCCTGTTTTAAATGCATAATCATTATCGCTTGTATCAAAATATCCCTGTTGATCTAAAGGTATATCAGCAGTAGCTATTGTTCCTTTGTATTTTTCAGCGTGCATAGAATAACCATTAGGTAATTGTGATTCTATAATAGATAAAAACTCTTCACGTTCATCATCATCTGGAAAAGTTGCATGTAAACCGTATCTTGATCGTTTCATTTGACCCATAGGAAATCTTGGGTCAGCTATATATTCTACTTCTGGGTATTCTTTCTCAACAATTTCATCTAACCGCTTTACTATTTCATCGCGTGACTGACCAGTTCTAGCCATGTACTCAACCATTGGTTTAAGTTCTATTGCCAATAGCATGTCATCTAATTCCTCAACAACAAAATCATTTACTGTCTTTATGTCGTCACCATCAATTCCTAATATTTGTTTCATAGCAAGTGTTGATTTAGGATCGTTGCGTCTATTAATTAATACAGCTGCTATTTCTTGCGCGCTACCACCTTGTGTAATCCTAATTTGATTTACATCGTTTAATAAAGCTTTTTGTTCATACGACAATATACCGCCAAACCTGCTTGTAGTTATACCATCTCCAGATAAATGATTATCTAGTCTTATATAATGATCTAATAAAGCATCTGCATTTGGTACGTTCTGTCCATTTACTATGTCTTTAAGGCTGTCAATTAAGCTTTGCGGTGGTACATGACTCATAATAGAATAAGCCGCATTTTTTTTAGCAATAGGCCAAGTGTCAAAATTTACATAATCATCAAGACCTTTATCTGCTAGTATTTCATCTGTTGCTTGTCTGTGTTTTTTTACTTTAAGATCACCACCATTTGTTAATACTGTATTGTATATAGCTTTTGCATCTATTTGTTTTTGTATTTCATTTTCTCTTTGTGATATTTTAGAAGCTAATTTATTTGCTTTTGAACTTGCTGTATCTCTACTTAATACAGATAAATTTTCTAAAACAGACTGACCAGTTTCAATGTCACTAGATGACATTCCTGTAGTATCTTGACCGCCTGACTCTATATATTGAGCCATTGCTTTCATGCTTTCTCCAGATGCAGTACCGCTGTATTTTTGCAACACTCCAAAGGCATATGCATTTTTTAATCTATTTTTTTGTGTTTGCACTTCTGTTGCTGTAAATACTGTACCTGCAAATGAATCTAATACATTCATTTCTGCTTTTAGATATTCAACATCCATGTTTCCAGCTGCATACAAATCAGCAACCTTATCGTAATTAGATAATTGTAACGCTTTTTGTCTTGCATTATATACTTTTTCTTTTAATGCAGCTGCTTCTTTTTTTCTTGTAGCTTCGGTTGGATTGTCTGTAAGGCCTAATATACTTTTTACAATTGGTTTTTCTAAATTTATATTAGTTTCTTTTAATACATCTACTAACAACAATTGTTTATCTGTAAGTTTATCTTTAGATAATTGATCATTATTTATAATAGCACTTTGTAAATAATCTACATTACCATCACCTGCAGCTTGCAATATATATGGTTCGAGTATTCCACGCTTTAATAATTTAATATCTGCGTTCATTTCAGAATCGCTATAGTTACTATCTTCTATTAAGCGTTTATTATATTGATCTAAAAGAGATTCAAATTGTGTAACAACTGTATATAATGTTGCACTTGCTTCATCTACAGTTGCATCATCTGAAAAAATATGATCAGCATTTTCACTAGCACTAGAAAATAAATGCTCTTGCTGTTTGTTGTACCCAACATTACTGCTTTCGGTGCGAATTTTAGCAGCTTCTATTCCTTCTGCTTTTGCTATTTCTGCTGCTGCATTAGCTGCAAGTTCTTTATCTCTTTCAACAACGTCAAAATTATTTGATGTAGTTGTAAAGTGATTTAATATATCTGCTTTAGTATCTGGGTTTATGACTTGTAATAATACATCAAGTTTATTTTTAATTTTCTTATCTGTTATATTACCTTTTTTACCTTTAGTAGATAAATATAACTTCATAACATTTCTTTGATCTGAATCGCTAGTAAAGTTCATTACATGCTCTACTAAGCCTTTACCTGTTGCAATGTTCATTAAATTGCTAGTTTGCAGTGCGGCTCCATCTTGTAATAAATTTGCATTAATTCCATCATGCGCTCTTTTTATTTCTCTTGCTGTAATATTATTTGCTTTTTCAAAGTTACCATTAAGAGCTACGTTATATACACGGCTTTTAGCAAGATCTAATTGCTTTGCTATGTTTTCTGTTTCAAGTCTTCTAAAATGTTTACGTGTTCTGTCTTGTACGTTTAATTTTTCGTATGCTAATTTTTCAGTACCAGTAGTTGTAATGTATTGTTTGTATTGTCCTTCAGCATTTTCAGCCATTGACTGTATGTACTGCGACATAGCAGTTTCATAACCTTTAGGGTCAAACTCATATTTTGCGCCAAGTTCTCTAGCTTTAATATCCATTTCAGTAGATATAGAATCTTCATACCTAGCATTTATAACCTTTTGATAAGCGTCTATTGCAAACTTACCCATACCTTCTGGTGCTTCAAAAGCTTCTGGCTTGCCAGTAATAGGATTTAATGTAGTTATACCTTCAAGCTCTACACCTTCTGCAATTTCTGCACCTACTTTTTGTGCATTTTCTGCTGCATCATTGTAAGCTCTGCGTGTAAACTCGTCAGCTTGATTTTTAATAGTTTCCCACAACTCGGCTTCGCCTGTGTTTACTCTACGCACGCCAACTGGCTTATTAAAAACCTGTGTTTGTTGTCTTATAACAGCCATGTTTTATTCCTATGTTGTGGTTTTTTTATAATCAGATATACCTTGCGCCATAGTACCAGCAGCTTGATACAATGATGCGCGTCTAGCATTTCTACCCCCACGCCTTAATGCCATAGCCTCTCTAGTTCTTGCGCTAGATTCTGTTTGTCTTTGATAATCTATTCTGCTTAAATCAGTTGCTGCTATTTCTTTTTGTTTTGCTAAGAATGCCTCAACAGACCTGTCTGACCCAACGTCCCTACCAGATGCATAGAACATAGCTACATTAGCTTCTGTTGCTAAATCGTATTCATACCTGCGTTGCGCTGCTTGTTGCAACGCCAACACTTCGCCTTGTTCACGTTCAGTTTCAGTGTTAAATGCATCCATTCTGGCTGCATCTTGTCTAGCAGCTCCAGCTTGTAAAGAGGCCATTGCTGATATACCAGCACCAATTAATTGCCAACTCATAAAATTAACTCCGATATTAAGCCATTAACTTGCATAGGCATAGGGTCATCCTGTTCTATAGTTACTTGTGGATTTCTACCATATCCTAAAAGCCTAACCTCTTTGTTGCCAGTAAATCCAGTAATATTATTAATAGTCCTGTTATTTACCTTAACAGATGTAGAGTCTTTCATATTAAGTACAACTGTACTTATACCCCTTACATCGCCTGTAACTGGCCCATTTGCAGCCACAGTATCTACAGGATTAGTAATTACTTTAGATGTAAACTTTTTACCTACATAGAAATGTGTATAGCTACTGTGCGCTGTCATAGTAATATTACCACCGCTTACAGTAAACTCGCCTAAGTAAACCTTATCTGTACCATCGTAACCAATAACATCTACTGTACCGCTAGAATACAAACTACTTACATCTACTGTGCCACTACCATACGCAACGTATAAATAGTTATCTAAGCCTATGTCGTCTACAAACTCTGACAATACATAGTTATTATTTATATCTTTTGCATAATAAAATAACCTATCACCTACAGACGCAGTTGCTAAGAAGTCGCCTTGCGTTGTAACTCTTGTCCAAGCTGCACGTTTTTCCGCCCTGTTAGAACTAAACAATGCCATGTCACCATTGCCCATAACTAAAGCTGCATAAGATTCTTGAGTTTTAAATCCAGAATGCACTACTGCTATATCAACTGGGTTAACTATTGTATGACTTGCAACTGTAGATACACCTGTAGATATGTAAGCATCTTCTGCATCAGAGTATATGTATTCGCGTACTGCTCTACCACCACGCTCAACAAATATAGTAGCACCATCAATAGACGTAGGTAATACAAACTCAGTACCAAATGGCGTTTGCTTTCTTATCTGTGCATTTGTAGGTGTAATAGCTTGGTTAAGATATGTTGGTACATACAACTCGTCTGATAGCGTAAAGATCTGTAGGTCACGATTTGACCTCATATATCTTATTTCATTTACATCACCTGTAGCCGCAACCAAGTTTATAGCGTCAGTATCGTCACCTTCTCCAACATCATAGTTAAAAAATTCACCAAGCTGAGACATCCAAATTGTATCTGGTTCAGCTATAGTGCCGCCAAAACATAGTCTGTTTTCATGGAACGTAACAGATGCAGGGTATCCGCGCAATGCAGAGAAAGATTGTTCATCCCATTCTGTTGTAGCTCCACTAGAAACAACTTTAACAAACCCACCACCATCTTCTGATGCGTTTGCATTGCTTGCTGCATTAACTGTATATGTATTTTGATCTAATATATCTTGTACAGTTCTGCTTCCGTTTATGCTTGAAGCATTTATACCTCCAACAGCTACTGCATCAGACAATACAATAGTATCTCCAGCTATTAAACCATGTTTAATATGCGTAATTTCTATTGTAGATGACCCATCTCTTGTGCGCAAAGGATTTGTTACTGTAAGTCTTGTTGATAATTCTTTTATAATTTTACCAGTTGCAGAAGTAGAGCTTGCAACAGCAGTTATTTCAATTTCATTACCCCCATATCTAAGCGTTACTCCAATATGTTTACCTGTTGTATCAAAATATGCCGAGCTTGTTTCTATTACAGGAAAAGTACCTACAACATGATTAAAAGAAGTTAATGTAACATTAGCACTATGAAAAACACTATATGGTTGGTATGTATCTTTATTGTCATAGCTCGTATCAAAGCTAAATACACTAACCTCAAATGTTGTAAGGCTTGTTCTTGTAAGCATACGTGGTGCAAACAATGGGTGACATATAAACATAACGTCACCATATTGCGCAGTATTGTATTGATGTATGTAGTCTTTATCAAACGGCAGCACATTGCTTTGTGTGTCTTGTGTAATCGTAGCTACTAAACTTAAATTATTATTAGCAGTAATTCTCCAACACAGTATGTATGCCTCACCAATACCAATTATATACTCTTCGTTATCGTCAAATATAAATGGAGCTAAGTACAACTCCTTATTGGTTTGTGTATTTTTGTAATGAAACTTAGCACCATGTCGTTTCTTTACAGCACCTTCTGGCAATACAATCATATTCTCTAAGCTTTGTGCAGACGCAGCATAGATAGGACTATCAGTCCTCATTACAGTATTGTCACTTATTTCTCCGTACTGAAAGCTATTCTGTGGGATTCTTACCTTCTGCATTAGCTACGCCTTTGTGCTATAAACCTTGATGTCATTAACTTGCGCGTTGTTTGCTGTTGCGAGTCAAGTCGTCTAGCTTTTATCATCTGTCTTTCAGCTTGTTGATCCATCATACTACCTAGAGAAGCATCTCTAGCTATAGATATTGACAGCATTGCTGCTACTTGAAACTCTACAGCAAGTGTAAAGTATGAAGGCCAATAAGCCTCATTAGCTCTATATATATAATCTGCTACTACAATCTCATTTGTTGATGTATCGCAATATACTTTATCACCATATATGTCATATATAATTGGATCGTCGTTTACTGTAACTGCGCTGAGCATGAGAAGATCAGATGGCATTTGATATGCTGCATCAAACCTGCTTGTAGGTGCAGCAGTTAATCTGTTTAATACTTGTTGGTTAGTTGCAAATCTCCAGCGTGTGCTTGTTAACGCTGCTCTTGCTATGTCTTCGTACATTGCGTCAACTACATCAGCCTCGGCTGTACCTTCATCAAAGGATGAAATAGGAGAACCGCCCATAAGGACGGAAGCGCGTGAACATACTTTTATTGGTGTATTTGCTGGCATTTCTTCAACCTATATATTGGAGTTAAAGGGGGCCGAAGCCCCCTAAAATATTAGTTGTTGTCAAGAACTTCGTAAACGCCATTGTTGTCGATTACTACTGAACCCATTGACATCATTGATGTTGCTAGGTGTGCAACCTTTTGCGGTACATAGTTAAGCTCTGTTTGAACATCAGAGTTAATACCGATACCAACTGATGATGTATGGTAAGCAAAGTTTTTACCACCAGCTACAGCAGACGTTGAGAAGATCTTAAATCCTAAGAACTCTTTCATTGTCATACCACCAGCAAATGGTAGGCTTTGTGGCCCAACATAATCACTTGATGCGAACTCATTGATGTTAAACAAGTCAGTGTATCCAGCAGGTGACATAGCGATATAACGCTGTCCGTCTTCTGGAATGTCAGCTGTACCCATTGTTTCAAACAATGTTAGTAAGTCAGCTTTTACTAATGCGCCACCTGTGTCAGCTATTTGCGTTGAGTTTGCACCAGCATCCATAGCCGCTGTAATTAACTCATCTGTTTTACGGCCTAATGCCGCAGCAGCAGATTGAGCTACAACTTGACGCTCATTGATGTTGATCTTTAATTCGTCCAACTTGTCAATGTATTCCGCTGCGTAGTAGTCAGCCATTGTGACTTCTACGTTAGTGTGCGCTAGTTCCATTGCTGTAACATCTCCGTTACGCGCTTTGGTTGACGCTGTGCCTGTTCCGATTTTCTGGAATCTTGCCACTGATGCAGATACATTTGTTGAACGTACTGTGTTGCGAAGCTTAGAACCCATGCGTTGGTACGCCATGTGGACTTCAGTTTCGAACTGCTTAATAAAAGCTTGGTCGATTGTATTAGCCATTTTTCTTTCCTAAATATAAAGTTTCGGTTACTCGGGTATCCGTTCCTTCACATCGACAAGGGTATCCAAATGGGCCTTTCAGTGCATCACGGGCCGTGATGTTTCACTATAAGCACTTTTTTGTGGTGAAATGCAACGCACAAAATCAACATAATGATTAGAATTAAACTCAGTTACACCTATTGCTTCAAATCCTAACCATGCTGCCCAATCCAACATAAACTGGTGATCGCTCAATATACGCATACACATTTCGTCTTGTGTTCTATCAAAAAATGTAACTAACATACGTGATCCACGCGCTATAGATGTAAAGTTTTTCTTAATATTCTTAGAAAACATTGCAAAAAACTGCGGTGTTTCTCTACCATCTTCGTACCAAAGCCCAGATATAGCAGTAAATACTTCACCTTCTTTGCGTACTAAGTAGCAATCAGAGTATTTCATCATCTCTTCAATGCATTCTCTAACATTACAATAGCCAAGGAGATTTATCTCCCTGACATTTTCTGGTGCTAAGTTAGATATAACTTCCTCAACATGATCTTTAGTAAATGGTGTTAGGTAAAAGTTACCACGCTTTATTATCTTAGCTTCCATAAAGTTTCTTAAAGCCAGCCTCTACTTGCCGAACAAATGCAGGGTCATTTTTACTCCAGTACCTTGGGTCTTGCATCATTTCCTTTAGACTGTCTTCACTTATGCCAGCCGCAGGTGTTGCATCTCCAGTAAAGGAACCATCTTTCATAGCTTCTTGTATAGCCTCCATAGCTATAATACCCTCATGCGTTTCGAACATACGTTCAATAGCTGGCATAGATTCTTTGGGGAAAAACTTAGTAGCAAACATAGATGCCGCTTCTATTCGCTGATCTGAGTTTTCCCCCAGCTTTGCAGCTTCAGCGTCGAGGTCAGGAGCAGATGCCTCCATCGTCTGAAGATACATCTCAATACCTTTTTCGAACTTATCTTGACCAAATCCATTGTCAAATGATTGTTCAGCCCACCATTTAAGAAGCTCATTATCTACAGCAGCTTCATCATCAACAAAGTCTGGTAGTGCATATTCGCCAGCAGATGCAGGTCGATCAGCATTTTTTGTAGAATCATACTCTTCTTGAAACTTAGCGCGCAGATCTTCTTCCTTTGTGCCTAGCTTAGACTCTAGTTCTTTATACGCTTTGGCTAAATCTTCACCGCTATTATATTTTTCAGGCAACCATTCTGGTCGTTCTGGTGCTGCATCTTCTGCAACTACAAAGTCACGCTCTGTAGTTTCTGCATGTGTAGACTGTTCTGATTCTGCTGGTATATCATTCATTTATTATTACTCCTATGTGCATGATTGATACGTGCTTCTAGCAAAGCAACAATATAACGCTGCCCTTCAATGTGCCTTAACTCTTCTGCAGTTACATTTGAGCCATGCACCATTTCAATAGTAATAGAACGTAAGTATTTTTTTACAGCTTCCCCAGTAGGACTATTAAATAGTTCAGCTATGTTTTGACTTATCTCTAAATCTTGGCTTGTTGCCCTTTGATACCCATCTATTCCAACATTAACCTTGTTGCCCTTGCTCATTCATACCACCCTGTTGTTGTTGCGCTTGCTGTTGCGCCATTTGTTGCGCTACTGCAGCTATTTGCTTACGCTGTTCTTCATCACGAATCAAGCTTTCAGGCACGCCAAACTTTTTAGCTAAGTGTATAGCAGTTTGCTCGCCATCAATTAATAGCTGCAACATCTCTGGTCCAAATGTACCAGCGACCATCTCAAGAAACCGACCAACGCTAGAAATATCTTGGTTAGATTGCGCTTGTGCAAGCGGAGATACAGAACGTATCTTAACTTCACGCCCATTTACAGTAGGTACATCTATGCGCCCTTGCTTCTTGAGGATGTAAATAACGCGCTGCAGTACAGGTTGCACTAATTCAGCTTGCAACCTACCAAAAGCTGCACCCATACGCCTAGAAAGGTCTGCCATGCGCTCTGCTACCTCTGTAGCTGACGCAGGTGTCTTGTCTGGATTGCCAAGCATGTCGTTATACAACGCGCGTTTTATGTTTTGACGCATATCACCTAAAACTAATTGGGCTACATCAAAGTTTCCAGCTGCATTTATTGGTTGCAAGCCAGACGAACCCATAGCTTTTGGTATAATAGATCCTGGGACTAACTGTATTGTGTCTGGATTTATTACGCCATCATCTTCCATTTGGTATACACCAGAGATAGCCATTTGCGCATTCTCAAGTATCATTTCGATGGTAAGATTTGTAGTTTTTATAGCAGATAATGCGTTAATTAATGGGCCACGACCATAAACTTCACCTGCACACTTAGACCAACGGAAACAAATGAATGGATTTGAGCCGTTACCCTTCATTTGTTTGTAATTTAGCACAGTATTTGTAGTCATACAGAACGCATAGCTTAAATATGCTTCCTCATTCTTAGTAGAATAATCACGACACACAACTTCTAGTACAGTTGTCGTCTTATCTGACCCCATATAGTTCATAACTTTGGGATCTAATGTACCATTTGGGTACATCATCTCTAGGTGATCGTACTTTACACCCTTGCGCTCACGAAAAACGTGGTCAATTCTATCATCTGGGCCAGTATCTAGCACCACATGTGGCAATGGTATGGCAGAAAAGTTAACAGGATTGAGTGCATCGCCTTCTTCTACGCACAAAACACCAGTGCCAACAGCTAAATCCATAAACGATTCGTGTACTTCTTGGCTAAAATTAGAGTTTTGTAGTATCTCAAAGACGTATTCAGTTACCTCATCAAGCTCGTTATCAACAGATTCACGCTGATTTGGAGGAACCTCACTACCAGCCATGAGATCAGCCCACCTAGCAAAATTAGGAACAAGCCCAGATTGGAGGCGACTAGCAAACTCTTGCACGCCCACCACCGCAGTCTCGTCGAATATACGGTCATCTCGTCTTTGCCCAGCAGTTTCAGCGTAAAAACTTTCACGTTGAGGCAACGCATATTCGTAGCACTCCTCAAACAACGGAACCCAGTTCTCGCGAAAGGACTTGGCTTTCTCATACTTTTGTATGTACTGCTTAGCAATTTTTTCCATTAGCCAAATCTACCTAAATATCCACCGCCACCTGCTCTAAATAAAGATCTTCGACCAGAACCGCCACGTCCACCTGCTCTACTTTCTGTGCGACTTTCTATAGCTTCACCAATGTCTTCACGTTTTTGCTCAGCCTTTGATTCAATTTCTTGACGCTTTGCATCTTCTGCTGCAATGCGATCTTCTGCTGCTCTTTTAGCTTCAGCATCTGTATCTGCCTGACTTCTGCCACCACCACCACACATATTGTTCTCCTTAGTTGTTTTACATTGGTTGGCACAGAAAAGAATAATTTTCAATGCACAATTTAGAGTCTTGACCACAATCCTTGTCTACGCTGTGGCTTCTTTCTGTTGTCAAATACGTTAAAGCTGCCTTTTGCTACTGTTGCAGACGCTGGCTTTTGGTTGTTTATTAAGGCTCTGCCCTCACCAGCACCTAACATTTGGTACTGTAGCGCATCATGTACGTGTGAAAACATATTTTTATCAGGCTTATCCGCGTATCTTTCACCAGAAACCTCCATGCGTCTGTACTGATACCCACCTTCAAAGCCTTTTATTAGCTGCTGACAACGCGGATCTATAAGAAATGCTGGTTTTCCCTCTGTCATTTTCTGCAATTGGGATGCAACACTCTCTAATCTTAGGTCAACAGAGTTAGACGGAGCAGGAAAAGCACGCAAACCAGCACCACGCAGTATGTGAAAGGGCGTTGATTCATCAGTCTGAGCGCGGAAATCACCAGCAGGGTCGCCATATATAAATACCTCCGAACAAGTTGAGAACCTAGTAGCTATTTCTTGGCGCAAAACCTCTGCAAATCTAACGATACCCATGTCAAATGCAACGATTTCTTGCTGTATTAGCCACCTACCACGTACCTTTTGCCCCATTGTAGCAGCAGGTGTAAGCCCAAAATCTATACCAATGTATAGGGGAAGCCCTGCAGCGATAGGTATTTCCTCTTTTGCTACGTGAATATCGCTAGCAAACATCTGATAGATAGGTTTACCATCTTGGATAGAGCCTAATTTGTTCATAACGTATACGTCAATCCAGCTTTTTGTCTTACCGCGTATCAAATTAGGGTAGTAATCCTGACGCATATACTCCTTATTCTCTGCTACATCGTTAGGAACGTAGTCATCTATCTCGCCATCTTCGTCAAA